>Ga0228536_1000141_pt1 | contig 187521 bp, 176 predicted proteins | sample SJ1Smetagenome_FD_168611 | JGI IMG/M metagenome (GOLD analysis project Ga0228536, IMG submission 168611) | Enriched culture of PCE-dechlorinating microbial communities from Ithaca, New York, USA - SJ1.S | ecosystem: Engineered > Modeled > Simulated communities (microbial... > Unclassified... | reverse complement strand
GCGCGGTATCCTCCGCGGCCAGCAAGCCGACCGCGACCACGAAGAACATCAGGTTCCACGCGAAGTACTCGTTCGGGACGGAGTACCCCTGCGCGCCGATGAACAGGCCGACGAAGAGCGCTCCGGAAATGCCGAGGTTGATGCCCCGGACGCCGATCTTCCCGACGAGAATGCCCAGCGCGACCGTCAGGCTCATCAGGAAGAGGTGGTTCTTCAGAAGCGATGCGAAAAACTCCACGAGAAACATCTCCTTATCTGTAGTGAACTGCTCACTCTCCGAGGACGTTCCGGAAGAACGCGTCCAGACCGTCGACATACGCCCTCCCCGTCGTCAGGAAGCCCTGGTTGTGGTCCCCTTTCAGCGGGAGGAACCACTTCGGCTCCCGAGCCGCCTCGAAGAGAGCCTTGCCGTGCCTGCCGGGGACCACTTCGTCCTCCGGGCTCGCCGCCACCAGAATCGGACAGTCTATCCGTTCGAGGCGGGAGAGCGTGTCGAAGGCGTTCCCCACGATCAGCTTCACCGGGAGGAAGAAGTAGTGCCCCTGTCCGACCGACGCCAGAGAGGTGAATGTGGACTCCAGAATCAGCCCGCCGGGAGAGAACTTCTCTCCCGCATAGGCCGCCACCGCGCCGCCGAGCGACCGGCCGAAGAGCACGATCTGCTCCGGGGGAACGCCGCGCTCCTTCGTCAGCCAGTTCCACGCCCCCTCCACGTCGCTGTAGACCCCCTGTTCGGAGGGCGTCCCCTCGCTCTCCCCGTAGCCCCTGTAGTCGAAGATGAAGGTGGAGACGCCGAGCCGGTGAAAGATCGCCAGCGAGTCGATCCGGTGCGAGATGTTCCCCGCGTTGCCGTGGCAGAAGAGCACCGTCGCCTTCACAGCGCCGTCCGGGCCCCTCCCGTCGCCCGACACGTACCAGCCGTGAAGCCGCGTGCCGTCGGCGGCCCCGAAACGCACGTCCTCCCACGGAAGCCCCCGTTCGGAGGGAGTCGCCCAGAGCGTAGGGTGCGGAAAAAAGAGCAGTTTGTCCGCGAAGAAAAAAGCGATCGTCACCAGAACCGCATAACCTGCCACCAGATACACCGCGAAACGCATGCGCACGGGAAACCTCCTTGCCGGGGTCTGCTACCCCTTGTCGAGCGTGATCCAGCTTTCGGCGAACGGCGCCCCGAATCCGGGGCTCGCCAGCGGATCGGTCAACGCGTTCACTCCCTCCGTACCCTGCGGGAGCACGCAGTACCCCCGCCCGAGCGAGGCGTCCTCCCGGACGGCGACGCGGAGCGTTCCCCCTCTTCTCCCGCGCGCGACGGCCTCCTCGCCCCCCTTCAGGCCGAACGACGCCGCGTCCGCCGGGTGCACCGAAAGCGGGGGAATCGGCTCAAGGGACGGAACGTCCCAGCTCTGCCCGTTGATGTACTCCTTGCGGTGCACCGTTACCAGCCGAAGCGCGCCCTCCGGACCCTCCGCCGCCTCCGGGACCGACACGGGAAGCGATGCCTTCCGCCGCGAGGTTCGCCAGTAGTCCGGCTCGTCCCATCGGTAGATCCCATCTCCTACACGCTCCAGCAGCGGAGATGCGAGCATGATCCGGTCCGCCTCGCGCTTCATTGCCGTCAGGTCGAGCGACAGCCCGAGCCGCCCCGCGAGGCGGGTGAAAATATCCGTCTCCTCCAGCGACTCCCCTCGAGGCGGGAGCACTCGCTCGCTCCTGACGACGTAGTTGTGCCAGTAGGAGCCCTTCCAGTCCCCCTCCTCTTCGAGGAAGGTCGTGGTCGGGAGGACGAGATCGGCCTCCTTCGCCGTGTCGGAGAGGACGAAGTCGATGCACACAGTGAAGGGGATCTTCCGGAGCGCCGCGCGCACGAGGTCGCTCCCCGGACTCTGGCGTACGGGATTCGCGCCGGAGATGGACAAAACTTCGACGGGAGGATCGAGCGACTCCAGCTCCACGGGCCACGTGGCGACGGGAAGCCTGCGCGCCCGTTCGACTTTCGGCAGAAGGTCGGGTGGAAAGAGCGCCATCTCGTCCTTGCTGAAGGCGAGCCCCGCCCCAGGCTCCGAAAAGGCGCCCAGAAGCACCGCGAGCGCGCCGATCCAGCGAAACTGCGCGTCCCCGTGCATATACCGCTGCGCGCCGAAGGCTGCGTAGTGCGTCACCGGGGCGAAACGCTTCAGCCACTCCAGAAGCTCCGACGCGCATTCCGCCGATACGCCCGCCGCACCAAGCAGGGAAGCCCCGTCGAGCGACCGCGCGGCGCGCTCGAACTCCTCCGGATTCTCGACATGTTCCCGCCACCCGCCGCACGCCCCCTCCTCCAGAAGCGCTGCGCAGAGCCACGCGGCGAGCGCCCAGTCGCCTCCCGGGTTCACGCGCCACCACCGGTCGGCGAAGCGCGTCGTGGGCGTCTCGCGGATTTCGAGAGCGGCGATCTCGCCCCCCCGGCCGCGCACCCGCCGCAGCGGAGGAACAACGTGCGCGTGCGTCTCCAGCGCGTTCCGCCCCCAGAAGAGAACTCCGCGCGCATGCTCGGCGAGCGACTCCGGGCGCGTGACGGGCACTTCGCCGAAGTTCTCCGCAAGGCCGAAACTCCCCGCCGAAGAGCAGAGATTCCCCTTCTTCGTCGTATACCCGCCCAGCGCGGCGAAGAGATGCGGCGGCAGCAGCTTCGAGAAGTAGAGCGAACCTGCGCTCGAAAGGTGCATCAGCGACAGCGGCCCGTGCCGGGAGACCGCCGCACGAACCTTCTCGGCCCAAACGTCCAGAGCCTCGTCCCAGGAGACGGGAACGAGCGCGCCCTCCCTTCGGAGCATCGGCGACGTCAGGCGTTCGGAACTTGTCGCCCTCGAAGCCCAGCGCAGCCCCTTTCCGCAGAGAAACGTGGTGTACGGAAGGTCCGTATTCGGCTCCAGGGTCACGGACGTCCCGTCGAACATGCCTTTCATCGCGCAGGCGTCCGGACAATCGTAGGGACACGCGGTCGTTTTGCCTCTCCAAACGGACATAATCGCATCACCATCCTTGATGGTCAAACTCAGCCACTGAAAGATGATACCATCTCAAGAAGAAAAATCAGGAGTTTCTTTTTTCGTAACATCTGAGTAAAACTTACGCCGCCTTCCATTGACGAAATATCTGCGGCTTTGTATAGTGCGAGTGTATCGAAAAGACTCTGCTGATCGATCACGGAGGTTGGCGTGGACATGAACAGCTTCTTCCTAAGAAATGAACAACAGCATCGGAGTCACAAAACGAAGTTGCGTTCCTGGAAGGGCGGCATGCGAAATCGCGTGCCGCCCTTCGTGCATCTTTTCATTCAGTCAAGGAGGGAGAACTCATGAAGAGTACAGGAAGTCAATATCGATTGGCGATGGATACCGGCGAGCGGCATCTGTTCGCTATTGTCTGCGATCGCCAAGACACGCCGCCGGTTCTGGTTCCGAACATCTTTTCACCAGGAAAGGGAGCGGCTTCAAGGAGCATGGGAAGAACGAACCAAGAAAACCTTGAAAGCATCCGTGCGTACATACGATCCTGCTGCACCTATCTTCTTGCTCTTTGCGCCAGATGGGAGATTCGCTCCGTCGTTATCGGGAACAGAGCGATAAAAAACCCCTTCAAGGTACCTTACGCATCTCTGAAGGAGAATCCAACTTTAAACCTGCATATTCAGGTCGTAAGCGCATTCAGATGCGAATGCATTCTTCAAGATATCGATGTGGAAGTCGTCGATGAAGCGTTCACCAGTCAAATCGATGCTCTCGGTCTCGAAGAATTTCCTTCCGCATGTTCAAATCGGGAAAAGCGTAGAGGGAAAGCCGGACTCAGAGGGCGGATGTACTGCTCCCAAAACGGGGAACTGCTCGACAGAGACATCAACGCCGCCATCAACATCGGACGTCTCGCCTACGGAGACTCATTCGCTCTTCCCATTATCAAATCAAGGCGCTGGAACAATCCGATTCGAGCCGTCTTCGCCGAAGAGAAACGTTCCTTTTCGGCCACTCTGAGCACAAGGTTCAACACAAGGTTCAAAGCGAAGGGGGCCGAGTATCCGCTCTTTTCCCAGTTTGCAGTCCACGAGATGGCATGTATATCTTTGTGCGTGAACTGAGAAGATCGGTTCCATACCGCAGATGAAAAAAGGCGAGATCACCGCTTCCGCATCTCCATATTCCTGTTCGCCCTGCTCCTTCTTTTCGAGTATAATGCTTCGAAGAGAAGGGGTTCTAAACCCTGAAAAACATGCGGGGAGTTGACGCTGAATGCGATTGATCACACGCTCGGATTTCGACGGCCTGATCTGCGGAATGCTGCTCAAGGAGGCGGGAATCATCGACTCGTGGCAGTTCGTTCATCCGAAAGATCTTCAGGACGGACTCTTTCAGCCCACCGAGAACGACGTGCTGGCGAACGTCCCGTACGTCCCCGGTTGCGGAATGTGGTTCGACCATCATACTTCGGAGAACGACCGCGTCGGCTGGTCGAAGGATGTGCGGGGCGAGAGCCGCCCGGCTCCCTCCGCAGCGAGGATCATCTACGAATATTACGGCGGCGCGGAGCGCTTCCCCGAGTACGGCGACATGATCGAGGCCGTGGACAAGGTGGATTCGGGGCAGCTCTCCAAAGAGGAGATACTGAATCCGAAGGGGTGGATCCTCCTCGGTTTCCTCTCCGACCCGCGGACGGGGCTCGGCAGGTTCCGCGAGTTCCGCATAAGCAACTACCAGCTCATGGAGGAGCTGATCAACCACTGCCGGAACATGCGCATCGGCGAGATCCTCGAACAGCCCGACGTGAAGGAGCGCGTGGAGCTGTACTTCGAGCAAACCCGACTCTTTACGGAAATGATCCGCACGCACACGAAGGTAGAGCGGAACGTCATCGTCACCGACTTGAGGGACGTCTCTCCCATTTACACGGGCAACCGCTTCCTTATCTACAGCCTCTACCCGGAGCAGAACGTCTCGGTCTGGATCGTCGACGGCAAGCAGAAGCAGAACGTCGCCATCGCCTGCGGATACAGCATTCTGAACCGTACGTGCGACGTGGACATCGGCGCGCTGATGCTGAAGCACGGAGGCGGCGGCCACAGGATGGTCGGTACCTGCCAGGCGCCGTACGGAGAGGCGGACGACCGCATCCGCGAGATCGTCGACGCGCTCGAGGGATGAAATGAATCAGGGGGGAGCCCGCGCAAGAACTCCCCCCTGCTCCTCTCTTCGATACGGTCCACGCTTCGTAGCCGCCCCGCCTCTACCGCGCTTCCGGAGCGGGGTGCTCCCCCGGTCCGAAGAGCCTGTATTCCGACTCCCCGTCGGCGGAAATGCGCACCGAACCCTCCACCGGATAGTTTCCCTTCAGGATGTACGGCACGAGGCGAAGATAGGTCGGGTGCATGTCCTCCATCGTGAGGCTCTCGTCGATATCCATCCACTCGACGGTCCCCTCCTCGCTGTCGCGGGGCTCGCCCTCGAAGTCGCGAGAGAGGAAGTAGACCGAGAGGTACTCCATGTCCCGCCCCTCGACGAGCGCGTGGAGCATCCCCGCGTACTCCATGCTCCGCATCCTGCACCCCGTCTCCTCCTCCACTTCGCGGACCGCGGCCTCGCGCAGGGTCTCCCCCCGCTGCTTCCGCCCCCCCGGGACGGTGCGCTGCCCCTTGTAGGGCTCGTTGGCCCGGCGGACGATGAGCACCTTGTTCCCCCGCACCAGGTATCCGAAGACGATCAGCGCGGTATACGCGCACCCCTTCCACGATTCCATGCCGCACCCTCTTTCCATGTATTCCCGGCCTCGCCGGTTGTCTTCGCTATCATACACCTCAGAGGAAGACCCTGAACGGATGTTCGATCAGCTCGATCAGCAGGGCGAGGAACTCCGCCGCGGGCGCGCCGTCGATGACTCTGTGGTCGTGCGCCAGCGAGAGCGCCGTCATCGGCCGCACCACGACCTGTCCGTCCACCGCGACGGGCATGTCGTTCGTCCTGCCCACACCGAGGATGGCAGATTCCGGCTGGTTGATGACGGGGGTGAAGAACTCCGTGGAGCGGTACCCTCCCAGGTTGGTCAGCGTAAAGGTGCCCCCGGATATCTCCTCCGGAGCGAGCGCGTTCTCCCGCGCCCTCTTCGAAAGGTCCTTCACCTCGCGGCTGATACGGGCGAGGCTCTTCTCATCCGCGTTCCGGATCACCGGCACGATGAGCGCCCCTTCGAGCGCCACCGCGACGCCCAGATGCACTTCGCGGAACGTAACGATGCGGTCGCCGCGGAGCGAGACGTTCATGAAGAGCTTCTGCCGGAGCGCCATGGCCGTGATCTTCACCAGCATGTCCGTCACGCCGACGCGCTCCTCCTTCTCCAGCGTTTCGTTGATGGAGGCGCGCAGCTCCAGAAGGGCCTTCGCGTCCGCCCGCGCGTGATGAGTCACTTTCGGCGCGGCGCTCCAGCTGGAGAGCATCCGGTCGCCGATGATCCGCCGCACCCCGGAGTACGGGCGTTCCTCGTAGGAGCCCGGAAGCGGCGCATCCGGAGAAGCCCCTCCGGGGAGCGGCGCCGCGGCGATCCCGGCGGCGGGAAGGGAGGGCTGCGGAACGGCGGCCGGAGACGCCAGCACCGCCTCGATGTCCTCCTTCGTGATCCTCCCGTCGGGCCCGGTTCCCCGCAGGCTCGCGTAGTCTATGTTGTGCTCCTGCGCCATCTTCCTCGCCACCGGCGATATCCTGACGTGGGACGGCCGCTCCGTCGGGAAGCCGCCCGGAGCCGCCTGTGGGACCTGCGCCGCGGGGGACGCCTCTTTCGGAATGCCTGCGGGTGCGGAGAGCAGGCCGGGAACCGCTTCGCCCACCGCGCCGACGTACCCCATCACGCCGCCGATGGGAAGCGTGCTTCCCTCGGGCGCGACAATGCGGAGCAGCACGCCGTCCGCCGGGGAGTCGACGAGGTTCGTGATCTTCTCGGTGAGCACCTCCGCGACGTGCTCCCCCTTCGCGACCTGATCTCCTTCCTTTTTCAGCCACTTTCCGACGGAGCCCGCGGTCATGGTGAGCCCCATCTTCGGCATCACAAGTTCTACAGCCATCTTCTCGCCTCTCTTTCAGTCTGCCGGAGGGGCGAAACACTCCCTCCGGCGGAAAAAAGCCCGAGGCCGCTCAAGAAAAGAGGAGACCCCGGGCATGGTGCGTGCGTATCGTTACAGGGGGGCAAGGCGCCCCACGCGCTCCGCGTCGCGGAAGAAGCCGCTCTCCGCCGCCCAGCGCAGCGCGGCGGGCACGTCCACCACGCGGGGGCCGTCCCTGTCGAGCCTGATGGAGGCCGAGTCCCCGGCGTGCAGATCGACCTCCCGCTCGCCGTCGAGCGCGATGATGCTGGGAATCGGAGCGACCTGTATCTCCTCGCCGGGCATGAGGTGCGTGAACGAAGCGACCCCCACCGGAAGAAAGAGCCCCGGCGCGATGGGGGCGAAGATATCCGACCGCTGCGGGTCGAACTTCAGGAAGCCGCCGTGCGGGTCCTCGGGCGTGATCGGGGAGATGTTCCCCACGACGGAGGCGACGCCGATGTTGTGCGGCTCTCCCCTCGTCACCGCGCAGCAGCGCATGTTCTCCACCTCCCACATCGCGCGGCTACCGATGAAGCGACTCTGCAGCACCACCGCGTCGATGAGGGCGATGTCCGCCTCCTCCCCGTTCTTGAAGATCGTGAGCTTCTTGCTCCTGCGGACCGTGCACTCCTCGCCGCAGCCGAGCGCCGTCACCCCGGCCGCGAGCCCCGCCGTCGTCCCCTCGATGAGCAGCGGAAAGACGTTGTTCGTCCCCGTGGAGACGGGCATGAGGGGGACGTCGCAGCAGCCCTTCGCCACCATCCGGTTCGTCCCGTCCCCTCCCAGCGTGACGATGCAGCCGCACCCCTCCGTGCAGAGAAGTTCCGCCGCGCGCTGCGAGTCGATCTGCGTGCCGGTGAGCGGCATGTCGAGCATCTCGACGTCGAGGCGCAGGGGGCGGTCGGAGCGCACCCCCTCCGCCGCCCTGCGGACGATTCCGTAGTAGTCCGGCATCGCGAGCACGCGCCCCACGCCGAGAGCGTCGAGCGCCAGGAGGATACGCCGGACGATGTTCACCTTCTCTTGATTGTCGAAGACCGTACCGTAAGCGACCAGGCGCCTGATATCCTTTCCCGACGCGGGGTTGGCTATGATTCCGACCGGAACGTCTTTTCCCATGATGGAGCCCCTCCCCTTTCCCCGGCCGCTCCGGAGCGTTTAGAAGAGTTCCTTGACCGTCGCGACGACTTTTTCCGCGCTCGGTATGTAGAGCTTCTCCAGGCGCGCGTTGAACGGTACCGGCGTGTCGGGCGCTGTGACCCGCTTCACGGGCGCGTTGAGGCTGTCGAACGCCTCGTCCGCGATGATAGCCGCGATCTCGCCGCCGAAGCCGCCGGTGCGGCAGGCTTCGTGGACGACGACGGCCCGCCCCGTCTTGCAGACGGAGTCGAGAACGGCCTTTTTATCCAGCGGCACGATGCTCCGCAGATCGACCACCTCGGCGGAGATGCCCTCCTTCGCCAGCATGTCGGCGGCGGCGAGCGCCTTGTGGACCATCGCGGACCACGCGATCAAAGAGACGTCCTTCCCCTCGCGGAGCACGGCCGCCTTCCCCGGAGGCACGACGTACTCTCCGTCGGGCACCTCCCCCGAAATGCCGAAGAGGCCCTTGTGCTCGATGAAAAAGACGGGGTTGTCGTCCCTGACGGCCCCCTCCATCAGCCCCTTGGCGTCGGCCGGGGTCGCGGGCATGACCACCTTGACCCCCGGAATATGCGCCAGCCACGCCTCCAGCGACTGCGAATGCTGCCCGGCGGCGGACATTCCCGCGCCGCACGTGGTGCGCACCACCATCGGGAGCTTGGCCTTGCCGCCGAACATGTAGCGCATCTTGGCCGCCTGGTTGTTTATCTCGTCCATGCAGACGCCCATGAAGTCCATGAACATCAGCTCGACGATGGGACGGAGCCCCGCCGCCGCCGCGCCGACGCCGAGGCCGAGAATCGCGGTCTCCGTGATCGGGGTATCCACCACGCGCTCCTTGCCGAACTCGTCGAAGAGCCCCGCCGTCTGGCCGAAACACCCTCCGAAGAATCCTACGTCCTCGCCTGCGAGAAAGACGTTCCCGTCCCGGCGCATCTCCATCCGCATGCCGTCCCTGAGCGCTTCCATATATGTCATCTGTGCCATTTTCGCCACTCTCCTTCGGTCATCGCGCCGTTCAGCCGGCACACACGTCGGTAAGGAGTTCGTCGTCGCCCGGTTCGGGGCTGTCCTCGGCGAACTTCACCGCCGCCTCGATCTCCTCGTCGACCTTCGCCCGCATCGCGTCGATATCGGCCTGCGTCGCCATGCCCAGCTCGATCAGCTTGGCCTCGATGCGCGGGATCGGGTCCTTCGCGAGCCATGCCTTCTGCTCCTCCGGATCTTTGTACTTCGCCGGGTCGCCCTCGAAGTGTCCGCGCTGGCGCCACGTCTTGCACTCGACGATGCTCGGGCCGTCGCCCCGGCGGGCGCGCGCCACGGCCTCGGAGGCCGCTTCGTAGACGGCGATCACGTCGTTGCCGTCCACGCTGACCCCCGGCACGCCGTAGGCCCCGGCGCGGTCGGCGATGTCGCTGATGTTCATATGGTGCTTCTGGTAGTTGGAGATGCCGTACATGTTGTTCTCGCAGACAAAGACCACGGGCAGTTTGAACGAGGACGCCATGTTCATGGCCTCGTGGAAGGTGCCGCGGTTGGAGGCGCCGTCGCCGAAGAAGCAGACCGCCACCGCGTCCGTCTTTTTGTACTTGCAGGCGAACGCCGCTCCGACGGAGATCGGCTGCCCGGCCCCGACGATTCCGTTGGCCCCGAGGATGCCGAGGTCGACGTCGGCGATGTGCATCGAGCCGCCCTTCCCCTTGCAGTACCCCGTGACTTTGCCGTACAGCTCCGCCATCATCAGGTCGGTCTTCCCGCCCTTGGCGATCACGTGTCCGTGCCCCCTATGGGTGCTCGTGATGAAGTCCTTGTCGGTCAATGACGCGCAGACTCCGGTGGCCACCGCCTCCTCGCCGATGTAGAGATGGACGAAGCCGGGCATTCTGCCCGCCGCGTACAGCTCCGAAGCCCTCTCCTCGAACCTCCTGATGGTCAACATCTTCCGGTACATTCCGAGCAACGTTTCTTTGCTGATCTCCATACCCTTTTCCCTCCTTGCACAAAAAACTAAATTACAAGGCTACGCCGTAAACTCAATCTTATTGGAATTATCATATGCAATGAAAACTGTCAAGGATTCCATCGGACGAAGATGCAACGTATACTCCGTACAAAACTTTTCTTTTCCATACAGTGAAAGGCCCTTTTCACGGAAGTGAAAAGGGCCTTCGGAGGGAGAACCGGATGAACGCTGTTCCCAAAGAGAAGAGGGCCGTATCCGTAGACCGAAATGATCACTGGGGTTCGATGCGCGATTCTTGCGCGCTACACCTCCGCCTTCCGGGCGCGCGCGTTCCGGATGCTCTCGGCGAGCATCGGGACGATCTTCAGCGCGTCGCCGACCACGCCGTAGTCGGCCGCCTCGAAGATGGGGGCCGAAGGGTCCTTGTTGATGGCGACGATGATCCCGGACTCCTCCATTCCGGCGAGGTGCTGGATGGCGCCGGAGATGCCGCAGGCGATGTAGAGGTCCGGACGGACGGTCTTCCCCGTCTGCCCCACCTGCCGGTCTTTCCCGACCCAGCCCGCGTCGACGCTCGCCCGCGAGGAGGCGACCGTTCCGCCGAGAACCTCCGCCAGCTCTTCGAGGACGGCGAAGTTCTCGGGTCCTCCCATGCCGCGCCCTCCGGCGACGAGCACCCGGGCCTCCTGTATGTCCCTTTTCGCGCTCATCTTCTTCACGACTTCGAGGATCTCCACATTCATCCCTTCCGCGAGCCCCTCGACGCGCATCCGCTCCACAGGAGGCTGCGCGCCCTCCAGCGGCTCGATCCGCCGCATCACGCCGGGACGGACGGTCGCCATCTGCGGACGGTGCTCCGCGCAGACGATGGTCGCCATGATGTTGCCGCCGAAGGCCGGACGCGTCATCATCAGGTTCCGCGTCTGCGGGTCGATCTCCAGCCCGGTGCAGTCGGCGGTGAGGCCGGTGTGCAGCCGTGCGGAGAGGCGAGGCGCAAGATCGCGTCCGACGGCGGTGGCGCCGCAGAGCAGGATCTCGGGCTTGAAGCGCTCCGTCACGGCGGCCATCGCCCGCGTGTACGGCTCGGTCATGTAGGTCTCCAGCGCCGGGTCGTCCACCACGACGATACGCTCCGCGCCGTAGCGCGCCAAGAGCGGAAGGAGCGGATCGATCCCGGAGCCGAGGAGCGCCGCGGTCACCTCGGTTCCCAGCGCCGCCGCCAGCTCCCGCCCCTTGCCCAGCAGTTCCAGGGAGACGGGAGCGACCTCCCCGTCCATCTGCTGGACGAAGATCAGAACGCCCGTGTATTCACGCTTTTCCATAGTACAGCCTCCTCACAGCACGAACTTCTCCTGAAGTCTCTCCGTGATCCAGTCCGCCGCGCTCCTCGCGTCCAGGTCGACCACGGTTCCCTTCCCCTTCGCCGCCTTGGTGAACGACTTCATCACCCGAGTGGGGGAGCCCTTCAGCCCGATGTTTCCGTCGTCGATCGCAAGGTCGGCGCGGGTCAGGATTTTCACTTCCCTCTCCCGGAAGGCCTCGAAGATGCCGCGGGGGGTCATGTATCGGGGCTCGTTCAGCTCGGAGAGCGCGGTGATCAGGCACGGCATCTTCACCCTGAGCGTGTGGCTCCGGTCCTCGTACTGCCGCCGCACCACCACGGAGTCCGCTTCCACGCGCAGATCCTCCGCGTAGCTGATGTTGGGGATGCCGAGATGCTCCGCGATCTGCGGCCCCACCTGCGCGGTGTCGCCGTCGATGGCCTGACGGCCCGTGATGATCAGGTCGTACTCCATGCCGGAGATGGCGGAGGCGAGCGTCGAGGAGGTCGCCCAGGTGTCCGCGCCGCCGAACGCCCTGTCGGTGAGCAGGATGGCCTCGTCCGCGCCCATGGCGAGCGCTTCGCGGAGCGCGAGATCCGCCTGCGGCGGCCCCATGCTGAGCACGGCGACGTTCGCTCCGTGCTCGTCCTTCAGCCGGAGCGCGGCTTCGAGCCCCGCCTTGTCGTCCGGATTGATGATGCTCGGGATTCCCTCCCGGATCAGCGTGCCGGTCGCCGGGTCGAGGCGCACTTCCGTAGTGTCGGGCACCTGTTTGATGCACACGAGTATCTTCATGGTCTTCCCCCCTACTTCAACAGCGCGCCGGCGACGACCATGCGCTGCACTTCGCTGGTGCCTTCGTAGATCTCGGTGATCTTGGCGTCGCGCATCATCCGCTCCACGGGGTAGTCGCGCATGTAGCCGTAGCCGCCGTAGAGCTGGACGCACTTCGTGGTCACCGCCATCGCGGTCTCGGAGGCGAAGAGCTTGGCCATGGCCGCCTCGACGGAGAATCGTCCGCCCGAGTCCTTGGCGAGCGCCGCGCCGTAGACCAGCAGTCTGGCGGCCTCGATCCGCGTCTTCATGTCCGCCATCCGGAACTGCGTGTTCTGGAAGGCGGCGATCGGCTTGCCGAACTGCGTGCGTTCCTTCACGTAGGAGACGGTCTCGTCGAGCGCCCCCTGCGCGATGCCCAGCGCCTGCGCCGCGATGCCGACGCGCCCGCCGTCGAGCGTCCCCATCGCGATGGAGAAGCCCTTCCCCTCTTTTCCCAGAAGGTTCTCCTTCGGCACGACGCAGTCCTCGAAGACGAGTTCGCACGTCGAGGAGCCGCGGATTCCCATCTTCAACTCCTTCTTTCCGACGGAAAAGCCGGGGAAGTCCTTCTCCACGATGAAGGCGGAGATCCCCTTCGTGCCGAGGCTTCTATCGGTCATCGCGAACACTATATACACATCCGCCTGCCCGGCGTTCGTAATGAAGATCTTGCTGCCGTTCAGCCGGTAGTTCTCTCCTTCAAGCACCGCCTTGGTCTGCTGTCCCGAGGCGTCGGTCCCCGCCCCGGGCTCGGTGAGCGCGAAGGCGCCGAGTTTCCTGCCGGCCAGAAGATCGGGGAGGTACTTCCGCTTCTGCGCCTCGACGCCGTACTTCTCTATCGGGTCGCAGGCCAGCGAGGTGTGGGCGGAGACGACGACGCCCGTGGTCGCGCAGACGCGGCTCAGCTCCTCCACGCAGAGGACGTAGGTCAGCGTGTCGCACCCCTGGCCGCCCCACTCTTTGGCGCAGGGAATGCCCAAAAAGCCGGAGCGCGCCATCTTCTCCACGGTCTCCGACGGGAAGCGTTCGTTCTCGTCCACTTCCTGCGCCAGAGGCCGCGCTTCCTTCTCCGCGAAACGGCGGAAGAGTTCTCTCGCCATCCGATGTTCCTTGCTCAGTTCAAAATTCATCCGGTATGCCTCCGAAAGTGCCGCGCCCCGCGCCGAGGCTCCGCGAACGGGCCGGGCGCGGGGCGGGTGGTTGATTTGATTCGTTCGTTACAGCCGCATGCCGCCGTTCACGCTGAGCACATGCCCGGTGACGTACGACGCGTCGTCGCTCGCCAGGAAGAGCGCCGCCTTCGCGATCTCCTCCGGCCGCCCGAGGCGCCCGAGCATGGTCATGGCGGCGAACTTGTCCAGCAGCTCCTGCGGCACGGTGCTCAGGATGTCGGTCATTGTGTATCCGGGGGCGATCACGTTGACGCGGACGTTGCCGCCCTTCATCGCGAACTCCTTGGCCCAGGTCTTCGCCAGGCCGATCATCCCGGCCTTCGCGGCGGCGTAGTTCGCCTGTCCGATGTTGCCGAACTCCCCCACGACGGAGGAGATGCAGACGATGGAGCCGCCCCCGTGCTCCTGCATGTGCGGGCCGACGAGCCGACCGAGGTTGAAGACGCCGCTCAGGTTGACGTCGAGGACCTTCCGCCACATCTCGTCGGTCATCTTCCGGGTCAGCGCGTCGCGGGTGATTCCCGCGTTGTTCACGAGGACGTCGATTTTGCCGTACCGCCCGACCGCGTACTCGAAGCACGCTTTGCACGCCTCCGGGTCGGAGACGTCGAGCCTGTACCCCTCGACCGACGGATTCTCGTACGACGGATCCGACATGTCCGCCGCGAGGACGCGCGCGCCTTCCGAGGCGAAGAGTTCGCACATCGCCTGCCCGATGCCGCGCGCTCCGCCGGTGACGATGGCGGTTTTATTCTGCAATCTCATGAAGCACCTCTCCTTCCATCACCGACCGTCGTAGAGTCCGACGGCCGTCGAGACGCCCATTCCCCCGCCGACGCAGAGCGTGGCGAGTCCATGGAGCGCGCCTCTTCGCCGCATCTCGTGGAGCAACGTCACGAGGATCCGGCAGCCGGAAGCGCCCACGGGGTGCCCGAGAGCGATGGCGCCGCCGTTCACGTTCACCCGGCCCCAGTCCCACTCCAGCAGCTTTCCGACGGCGAGCGCCTGGGCCGCGAACGCTTCGTTCGCCTCGATGAGGTCGTACTCCGCGATGCTCCGCCCCGTCCGCTCCAGCAGCTTCCGCGTGCTGAACGCGGGGCCGATCCCCATGACCGAGGGGTCGACCCCCGCCGACGCGCCGCCCTCGAAGACAGCCATCGGGACGACGCCCAGCTCCTTCGCCTTCCGCTCGCTCACGACGACGACCGCGGCCGCTCCGTCGTTGATTCCGGAGGCGTTCCCCGCGGTCACCGTTCCGCCCTCCTTTTTGAAGGCGGGCTTCAGCGCCGACAGCTCCCCGGCGGAGACGCCCGCTCGGGGGTGTTCGTCGCGCCCGAAGAGGACGGTCTGCTTCTTGACCGTCACCGGAACGGGGACAATCTCCTCGTCGAACCGTCCGGCGTTCCAGGCCGCCTCGCACTTCCGCTGGCTTTCGGCGGCGAACTCGTCCTGCATCTCGCGGGTGATTCCGTACTTCCCGGCCACGTTCTCGGCCGTCACGCCCATGTGTTCGTTGCTGAAGGCGTCCGTGAGCGCGTCGAGCACCATCGTGTCCACGCAGCGGCCGTCGCCCATGCGGAAGCCGGACCGCGCCTTCTCCAGCGCGTAGGGGGCTGCGGACATGTTCTCCATGCCTCCCGCCACGACGATCTCCGCGCTTCCGGAGCGGATCGCGTCGGCGGCCATGTTCACCGCCTTGAGGCCGGAGCCGCAGACGTTGTTCAGCGTCATGGCCGGGACCTCCACCGGGAGCCCCGCGCCGAGCGCGGCCTGCCGCGCCACGTTCTGCCCGCGGCACGTCTGGAGGATGCACCCCATCAGGACTTCGTCCACCTGTCCGGGTGCAACGCCCGCGCGCCGCAGCGCCTCCTCGATCACCAGAGCGCCGAGCTTCTCGACGGGGACCTCGGCGAGCGTCCCGCCGAACTTCCCTATCGGGGTGCGCACCGCGCCCGCAAGCACTATCCGTTCGCTCATCGGGTTCCCTCCCTCACTTCGGCGGCATCACGGTCGCGACGCCTTCGAGCAGCACCTTGCCGTCCTGATTCGTGCAGACGGTCTCCAGCGTGACGATGTTCCTTCGCTCGTCGATCTCCGCGACGGTCACCCGCGCCTCCACCGTGTCGCCGATATGGGCGGGGGCGGTGAATTTGATCGTCTGCCCCAGGTAGATGGTCCCCGGCCCCGGCAGCTTCGTCCCGAGCGCGGCGGAGACCAGCGAGGCGACGAGCATGCCGTGGGCGATGCGGGTCTTGAATCGCGTCCCCGAGGCGAATACTTCGTTGATATGGGCCGGATTCTGGTCTCCGCTCACCCCGGCGAAGAGGTACACGTCCGACTCGCTCAGCGTCTTCTGGAACGAGGCCGTGTCGCCCGCATGGATCTCCTTGATCGTCTTTCCCTTCATAGCGTCCTCCTTCCGCGCCCCGGACGGGGCGGCTTCCCCTCCGTGCCTCCTGCGGCTACGCGCTCCACGGTCCCCACTTGACCGCGGTGGCGGCCCATGTGTAGCCTGTACCCGCCGCGACGAGGACGGCGACGTCTCCGTCCTTCAGCCTCCCCAGCGACTCCCCGTTCTGGAGGGCGATGAACGCGTCGGCGGACTGGCAGTGCCCGTAGTCCTCCAGCACGAACGAGTTCTCCTCGCTCAGCCCGAAGCTGGCGAGCATGGTCTCCAGGATGGAGCGCTTCATGAAGATGGGAGCGATGAAGCCGATGGCGTCCTTCGCGTACCCGCTCTTCTCCGCCGCCCGTTCGATCACCCGGACGAAGTTATCCAGCGTGACCGGATCGAGCCGCTCCTTCATCCGGGCGATGTCCGCGACCTTCAAAAAGCGGTCGCCGTACGGCATGTCGCTGAAATGCGCGAAGTTTTTGCACCCGACGCCCATGACGCCGATATCGTCCGCGAAGCTGCCGTCGGTGATCATGGCGGTCTCAAGAACGACGTTCCGCTCCAGCCCTTTTTCGAGAAGCACGGCGGCCGCGCCGTCGCCGAAGTTGAACATGAAGCGCGAATCACCGTCGGCGTAGTTGATCAGGTCGCCCTCCTTGGAGGATGAGACCAGCAGGACGCGCTTCAGATCGTCGTCGGCCAGCATCATGCCCTTCAGCACCTTGAGCGAGTAGACCCCCGCCGAGCAGAGGCTGTGAATTTCGAAGGCGTTCGCGTTGACCGCCCCGATCTCGTGCTGGATCTTCGCCGCGCAGTTGTACAGGTAGTAGTCCTTGTACTCGCTGCCGCAGTAGACCACCAGGTCGAGCGTCGCCGGGTCGATCCCCTCCAGCGCCCTCAGCGCCGCCTTCGCGCCCATCGCGGAGACGGACTCCTCGGGCGGAGCCTTGTGCACCAGGTTGATGCCGAATTTCTCCCGGATGACCTTCTCGGGTATCCCCGAGGCCTCCGCGATGTACGCGCTGCCCCTGATTCCGGACGGGACGTAGCTCCCTATACTGCGTATGCCCACTAAATCAGCGGATTTCAATAACGTCACTCCCATCTAATCCGTCGCCCTGCCGTACAGCTCCACCACCTTCGAGACGACGATCTTGCCCACGTTGTTCTTGGGCACCTCGTCCACGAAGGCGATGTACTTCGGTATCTTGTAGCGGGCGAGCTTCGAGCCGAGCGCGGCGACGATGGCCTCTTTCGAGGCGCTCTTCCCCGGCTTCAGCGAGACGACGGCCTTGCCCACCTCGCCCCACTTCTCGTCGGGAACGCCGAAGACGCAGACCTCGTGGATCTCGGCGATGTCGTACATCGCCCGCTCGATCTCCGGCGGGAAGACGTTCTCGCCGCCGCTGATGAACATGTTCTTCTTCCGGCCCACGATGTAGTAGTAGCCGTCTTCGTCGCGCACCGCCATATCGCCCGAATACACCCAGCCGTCCTTCAACGTCTTCGCCGTCTCCTCAGGGTTGTTCCAGTAGCCGGAGAAGGTCTGCGGCCCGCCCCACAGCAGCTCGCCGGGGGTGTTCGGCGCGGTGATCTCGTTCCCGTCGTCGTCCGCGAGCTTCACCATGGAGAGGTACATCGGCTTGCCCACCGAGGCGTACTTCGCCTTCATGACGTCTTCGGATATGAGGTGCGCGCACGAGGAGATGTTGTTCGGACCGGCCTCCGTCATGCCGTACCCCAGCACGAACTTCACGCCCTTGTCCCAGAACTTCTCCATGATGTTGATGGGCGTGGGGGCGGCTCCCGCCATGATCCACTTCACGCTGGAGAAGTCCGCGGAGCCGAACTCCGGCAGCTCCACCATCATTCTGAAGATCGTGGCCGCGCCGAAGAGCGTGGTGATCCGCTCCTTTTCGACGACCTCGAGCGTCTTCTTCGGATCGAACTGCTTGTTGATGATCAGCCGTCCGCCGACGTGGAGCAGCGGCAGGGTCAGCAGGTTCCACCCGCCGGTGTGGAAGAGGGGGAGCAGCAGCAGCGTGCTGTCCTCGTGGTGCAGGTTCCAGGTACAGATCTCGTTGAGGCAGTTGAACAGCTCGCAGCGGTGCGAGATCAGCCCGCCCTTGGGGAGCCCCGTCGTCCCGCCGGTGTGGATGATCATGTGGATATCTTCGATATCAAGCTCGTCGCAGCCGACGAAAGCGTCGTTCCCGTGCCCCGTCGCCTTGGCGTAGGTCGTGTCGCTCTCCGGGTTCTTCCCGGGGGAGAGAACGAGGTACTTCTCCACGGAACAGCCCGACTTCAGATGCGGGATCTTATCCGCGAAGACCGCCTCGTAGAAGAGGACCTTCGGCGTCTCGTTGTTGACGAGCTGCACCAGCTCGCTCACCGAGAGGCGCGCGTTGTACGGAACGAAGATCGCGCCCAACTTGCCCGTGGCGTAGTACGCGTCGATCATCTCGATGCAGTTCCGCGCGATGAAGGCGACGCGGTCCCCCTTGCGCACTCCGGCCTGCTCCTTGAGGTAGCGCGCCAGCAGATTCGCCCGCCGCTCCAGGTCGCCGTAGGTGTAGCGCGTCTCGGTATCGAGGTCGTAGACGGCCTCCCGCGAAGCGTCGATACGGGCGCGGAAGAACGAGTAGTTGCCTATCCAGCTGTTCGACATCGTCCGCTCCCTCCTTACAGACGCTTCAGCAGGGCGACGACCCTGTCCGCGATATTCGTCATGATGCCGACGCCCTCTTCGTCCTCCTCGGCGTTCTTCGCGCCGCCCTTCCCGGCGACCCCCACGTTCCAGTAGGTGTTGCCGACGATGAGACAGTCGTTCGCCGCGGCCCAGAGCAACATCTGCGCGAAGGCGAAGTTGTGCCCCGCCCTGCGCGCGGTGCTCACCGGCACGACGACCTTCCCGGAGAGCGCGGTTGTCCCCCAGGTGTAGCTCTCGCCTTCCTTTTTCATCTCGTTCTTCGCCCAGCGCCCGGAGAAGCCGGCCCTGTCGAGAACCGCCTTCAGCTCAGCGGTGATCGAAGAGTGGTAGACGGGCGAGCCGAGCAGGATGGCGTCGGCTTCCGCCATTTTCGGGAAGATGCCCTGGAAGTCGTCGTCCAGAGTGCAGCGTTTGGCGGCGATGCACTCGTAGCACCCTCTGCACCCCCTGAGATTCTTGTCGGCGAGCTGGACAAGCTCCGTCTCCGCGCCGTGGCTCTTCGCGCGCTCCAGGATCATGGTCAGGTAGCGGAAGGTGTTGCCGTCGGCCCGCGGGCTCCCGTTCAGGGCGAGAAGTTTCATTTCGATCTCCTCCTTGGTTTTTTCAAAAATGCCGGTCCGCCCGCACGAGCGAGGCGGACCGGAAGAACGCGTCTACAGGTCGATGACGGCCTGCAACTTTTTGTTCAACTTCCGCTCCTTCGTCATCAGCGAAACGAAGATCGTGAGCGACACCGAGATCGCGATGATGTAAAAGTATCCGGGCATGCCGCCGGGCCACTTGAAGGACGTCAGGGAGAGCAGATTCAGCCCGAGGGAGGCGATCATTCCGGTCATCACGCCCGCCTCGTTCGCGCGGTCCCACAGCAGGCCGATGATGAAGACGGGGAACGTCGCGCTCATCAGCGTGCCCCAGCCGAAGGTTCCGAGGATGGCGACCATGTCCCCCCTGTAGATGGAGAAGAAGATGGAGATGATGCCGATGGCGAACATCGTGATCCGCGACGCCGCGATCTGCCGGTTCTCCGGAACCTTCATCCCGAGGGCGCTCGGCAGGTCTCTGGAGATGATCCCGGCGCAGATGGAGAGGAAGAGGCTTGCGGAGGACATCGCCGCCGCGAGCACCGCCGCGTAGACGAAGAGCTGCGCGACGAATCCCGCTTCGTCGGCGAAGACGAAGATCGCACGGTCGGCCACCGCAAGCGGATTCACCTTGCCCGTCGCCACGAGGAAGAGCACGCCGTAGGCCACCACCACCGCGAAGAAGCCCACCACGGCGTGCGAAAGCGCCGCGTAGAGGCTCAGCTTGGGCATCTCCTTGGGGTTCTTCAGCGCGTACATTCTGGTAAGCACCTGCGGCTGGCCGATGGTCCCGAGGATGGGGATGAGCATCCAGACCATGCTGATGGTGCCCGGCAGTCTGCCCCACGCGTTGAGGAAGTCGGGGCCGAGCGGCTTGGTCACGTCGCCGCCGACGGCCTCCTTGAGCGAGCCCACGGCCTGCATGACGTTGCCGAAACCGCCGGTCATAGCGTAGAAGGAGACGATCATGATCACGCCCGCCGCCACCATCACCAGCCCCTGGAACGCCTGCGTCAGAAGACCGCCGACCTCGCCGCTGATGGCGGTGTAGACCGTGAGGATACCGAAAATGACGAAGGCCGCGACGATCGGCTCCCACCCCAGAAGATGGGCGAAGAGTTCCGAACCGGCCTTGATCTGCGCGGAGAGATAGGCGATGCAGCCGAGGAAGATGACGACGGAGAGAAGCGCCTTGATGAGCCTGTTGTTGTTGAAGCGGAGATCGGAGATGTCGCCGAGGCTGGCCACTTCGCCGATCTCGGCCATCGCGCGCACCTTCTTGCCGAGAATGATGTAGGCCATGGTGAAGGCTGCGGAGGAGAGCATCCAGAAGGTCATGGGGTTGCCGGTGGCGTAGATGATGCCGGGGACGCCCACCAGGGCGAACGCGCTGGCCACCGCGGCGGTGCTGGAGAGGCCCACCGCGAGCGGGCCGAACATGCCGGTGCTGCCGAAGAAGGCTTTATTTGAAGTTACCTTTCTCTTCGCCCACCATCCGATGAGGAAGGAGGCGACGATCATCGCCACGGAAAACCCGATGATGAGTGTCTTTTCCATAGTTACGCACCCTCCTTGTCGCTTGCGATTGTCGCCAGAAACTCGTCCCAGTCCTTATCGGACAGCCATTCGCTCCTGAGGAGCATGAAACCGACCGTCAGCGTCAGCATACCACCGATCCAGTAGGTGAGCACGGTCCACGCGAAGGAGGGGTGAAGACCGAGAATGGTGAAGGCCGGCATCTGCCCCGCGAACGCATCGGAGTAGCGCTTGGAGAGGACGAAGCTCGCCCCCCAGAGCACGCCCCACGCCAGCAACGGGTACGTCAGAAACAGCCCTGAGACGACGCCTTTGCGGGCCACGCCGAGAAGCATGTGCGCGAACATAAGAACGACTCCGAGGATCATTGCGGGTAAAAACAGTTTCTGCATGCCAAGTACGGTGATGCCGAGCCACAGGAACGCGATGAGGACCATGAGTGCGGATCTTTTCCTTGAAATATCCATTACCTATCCCCTCCTTCGAATATGCGACGCCTCGACGGCCCGGTCCGGCACGTATCCGGGCGCGTCGAAATGAAACATGAATCATGCTTCATAATACGCACAGAATAGCACTCCTCCATGAAACCTGTCAAGGACTTTCCGCCATTTTTCTGTTATTTCAGTCTACGGAACCGAGAGGCGCGCTCTTGCAAATTCGCTGCAACAAGCTCCAGCGTCGCCGCCGTACACGAGGCGTTTCTTATCAACGCCGCCCTGTCCTTTTACGGGTTGAAGGAGATATGCGACGATCGCATCAGCCCTTCTGTGCTATCATGTGAGGCGAAGTGATTCGTCGAACGGGGTGGTAGCGTGAATCTGGTCAAAAAACCGAAGACGGCCCGGGGGGCGGAGACGTTGCAGCGCATTTGCGACGCGGCGGAAGAGCTGTTCGCGGAGAGCGGGTATTACAACACGCAGATAAGCGACATCGCGAAAAAAGCGGGGATCGCCTCCGGGACGTTCTACATCTATTTCCCCGACAAGATCAGCGCGTTCCGCTATCTTCTGGACGAACTGGGGCGTCGCCTCAGGCGGGAGATACGCGCCGCCGCTTCCGGGGTGCGGACGCAGCAGGAGGCGGAGTTCGTCGGACTCAAGACGTTCCTCTCCTTCGCTTCGAAGCATATCGGGCTCTTCAAGATCGTCTGGCAGGCCCAGTTCGTAGATATGGACGCGTTTAAAAATTACTACGAAAGTTTCGCCGCCCGCTACGTCACGCGCATCGGCGACGCGCAGAAGCGCGGCGAATTGACGGAGATGGACCCGGAGTACTTCTCCTACATCCTGATGGGGATCTACAACTTCGTGGCCCTGAAGTGCATCGTCTTCGACGGGAAAGAACCGACGGACGAGCTTGTGGAGGAGGTCTTCAAGTTCATCAGGCACGGCGCGTTCGCGCCGTCCGCGGACGGCGCGAAGTAAAACCCTCTTTTTTTCTCCCGCCCGGGCCCCGCATGGCGAAGGCAGGGAACGGTTGTATCCGCTCCCCGTACTGAACACGGCGCGCAATGGAAGTGGCGCGGTACGCAACGCCGGACTCTTTCGGCGCGATGAACCAATCGTCTTTTATCTGTTTTCCGAATCTCTGACCCTTTTTTCATCCTTTTCGAAGTCGGCGAACTCCATGGCGATCGCGAGAAATTTGTCCGAGATGTTCAAAAACGCGTCGCACAGATCGGGGTCGAATTGCGTCCCCCTGCCCTTCATAATCATACCGACGGCTTCTCCGTGAGGTATCGGCGGCTTGTAGACGCGACGGCTGATGATCGCGTCGTACACGTCCGCGATCGCCATGATCCGCGCGCCGAGCGGAATCTCGTCCCCCTTCAGCCCGAGGGGGTACCCCTCTCCGTCCCAGCGCTCATGGTGGCTGTACGCGATCTCCTTGGCCAGACAGAGAAAGGAGTTGCCCCCCAGCTTTTCCTCCGCCTTGGCAAGCGTGTCGTGCCCGTACGCGGTATGCTTCTTCATTTCGACGAACTGCTCGTCCGAGAACGATCCCGGCTTCAACAGGATTTCGTCGGGGACTCCCACCTTGCCCACGTCGTGCAGCGGCGCGGAGAGATAGAGCAAATCGATGACCTCCGCCCCTAGATACGTCGTGAAACGTGGATGCTTGGCGGCTTCCACGGCAAGAGCCTTGACGAAGTTCTGCGTTCGCTTGATATGCCCTCCCGTCTCCGGATCGCGGCATTCGCACAAGGTCGCCAGACATTCGATGGTGGCCTCTCTGGTCAGCTCCAGCTCCAGGGTCCGCTCTTTCACGAGCAGTTCGAGATGATCCCTGTGCTTTTTAAGTTCCAGTTGGTTGCGTACCCGTATCTCGACAAGAGGCGGACGAAACGGTTTGACGATATAGTCCACGGCGCCCAGCGCCAAACCTCGGGCTTCCTCGTCCTCCTCGGTCAAGGCCGTGATGAAGATCACGGGAATGTTTCCCGTCCGCGGGTTTTCTTTAAGTTTGGCGCACACCTCGTATCCATCCATACCCGGCATCATGATGTCCAGCAGAATAATGTCCGGTTGCGGCTCGGAGGAGGCCAGGCGAAGCGCCTTCTCTCCGTCCTTGGCCGCAAGAATCGAGTACTCGTCCTTGAGCGCCTCCATGAGGACATGGATGTTCACGGCCGTATCGTCCACGATCAAGACTCTCGGCTTATTTGTATTCAGCATTATTCTCACTCCGCTTCCTTTTCTACGGCGTCCGCCAGAGTCTCAAGTTCGACCTTCGCCTCGTCCGTGTCGAAATTGTCGAGATACTCCGCAGCTCTCCCGGCGATAGTCGTCAATGGCGCGGGAAGCGCCATGTTCCGCAGTTCATGCAGCTTCTCCAACGCCCATGGTACATTTTCGTCCACGGCTGCGGCGATCTCCCGCGCCAGCTTCGCCGCCCTCTCCGGTGCGAAGCTCGCCTTCGGCTCGCTCCGGACGAGCATCTCCGTTTCGGCTTCCGGGTGCGGAAAAAGTCGCTGCAAGGAACCGCGGAGCACAAGCAAACGATCCTCCATCTCCGCAAGAAGGTTCGTCGCGTCCTTTCTTCCCGTCTTGAGCGAGCGTTCAAGCTCCGCGGCCACCCTGGAAAGATCGTCCGCCCCCAGGTTCGCGGCCACGCCCTTGATTGTATGCGCATACCGCGCGGCTTCGACGCTCTTGTCGGAGCGAAGAAGATCGGCGATCTCCCGCGCGGCGTCGAGGTATTTATCCCGGAACTGCGCCAACAGCTTTCTATAGAGCGGACGATTGCCCGAAACCTTCGCCAAACCCGATTTCACATTGATTCCGGGGACTCCCTTCAACGGCAGACCACTCCGGTTCAGTCCCTCTTCGAGTATCTTCGACAACGGTACGAAGTTCTCCGGCAGAGCGCGTGCGCCGGGTCGTATCCAATGAAGCAGCGTGCGAAGAAGCAGCGAAGGGTCGATGGGCTTGGTGATGTGGTCGTTCATACCGGCGTCGAGACTCTTCTCCCTGTCGCCCGCCAATGCATGGGCGGTCATGGCGATGATCGGCAGCTCCGCGACGTCCGTTTTTTTCAGCCTTCGTATTTCCCGCGTAGCCGTGAAGCCGTCCATTTCCGGCATTTGAATATCCATGAAGACGAGATCGTACGACGAACGGTCGACCGCCGCGACCGCTTCGATTCCGTTGGTTACCACGTCGACCGCCATGCCGGCCTTTTCGAGCAGCTCGACGGCGATCTGCCGGTTGATCTCGTTATCTTCGGCGAGCAAGATACGCGCTCCCCGGATGCGGTTCATTCCCTCGGGTTCATTACTTTCCGGCGCCGGAGACGTACTCTTGAAACGAGCGCCATGTCCGAATACTCCCATTATAGTATCGAAAAGCACCGACTGGTTGACCGGCTTCATCAGGAACGCGTCCGCTCCCGCTTCTTCGGCGCTCCATCGGATCTCGTCCTGGCCGTACGCCGTGATCATGATGATACGCGGAACGGAGGAGAGGGCGGGGCAGGATCGTATCTGCGCCACGCTCTCGACGCCGTTCATTCCGCTCATTTTCCAGTCCATCAACACCAGTTGGTAAGAATCTCCCCGTGCGGAAGCCGCCTTCAGCTCTTCAAGCGCGGCCTCTCCCGACTGAACGGCGGTCACCCGGAAGGAGAACGACTCCAAACTTTTCGTAAACAGCGTGCGCGCCGTCGCATTGTCGTCGACCACCAACGTCCGTATGCCTCGAAGATCCACCGCCGGAACATAGCGTTCGCGAACATCCTCTTTTCCTCGCCCCAACGAAACCGTGAAAATAAAGGCGCTGCCCATCCCCGGTTCGCTCTCCGCACGGATATCCCCCCGCATCATCTCCGTCAGACGTTTGCAGATGGCGAGGCCTAAACCGGTTCCTCCGTACTTTCGAGTGTGCGAACCGTCCGCCTGGCTGAAGGATTGAAAGAGACGGATCCGCTGTTCTTCGGTGAGACCGATGCCGCTGTCCTTCACCGTGCAGCGCAGCACGACCGTTTCTTCGTCTTGTCGTTCGATTTCGACGCCGACGACGATCTCGCCCTTCTCCGTGAACTTGACGGCGTTGTTGACCAGGTTGATGAATATCTGCCCCAGCCGGAGCGGGTCGCCTATCAAGGCGTCCGGGACGTCCGGCCGGACGTTGAAAAACAGCTCGAGTCCTTTCTCCTCGGCCTTGATGGCCACGATATTCGCAAGATTGGAAAGCACCTCGTCGAGCGAGAAGGGGATGCGCTCCATTTCCATCTTTCCCGCTTCAATCTTGGAAAAATCGAGAATATCGTTGATGAGCCCCAGAAGAGTATGCGCGGCGGCCTGAATCTTGGAGACGTAGTCGTGCTGTTTCGCGGTCAGTTCGGTCAGCAGCGCGAGGTGACTCATGCCGATGATCGCGTTCATCGGCGTGCGAATCTCGTGGCTCATGCGGGCCAGAAAGTCGCTTTTCGCCTTGTTGGCTCCGTCCGCCTCCTTCCGTGCGGCATCGAGATCCTCCATGATGTTGAGCATCGCCCTGCGCGCCTTGCTCAGCTCTTCGACCTGCTCTTGAAGCTCCCGATTGGCGCTTTCCCTTTGTTCGAACGACGATTTGAGCTGGGCGGCCATGGAGTTGAAGGCCTCCGCGAAATCGCCCATAAAACTGACGTGCTGCTCGTAGTCTCCATTGGCGATCTGCTGCGTAGTCCATGTCAGATGGCGCAAGCTCGCCTGCAAGCTCTTGATGGAGGAGGCGATTGCAAGCTTGCTGTCGGGAGGGGAAAAATCCAATCGCCCCTTGGAAAGGGCGAAGACCGCCTCCGTCGCGGTCGCGTACTCTCCGAGGAACGCGTTGATGTACCCGTAGACTTGCTTCAGCTCGTCGTCGGGGTGTTCCGGCGGCAAGAAGAGCGGCTTCGGGGCGCCTCCCTTGAGGAGAAGAGAGAACGCTTCGCTTATCTTATCGAGGGCGGCCGGATCGACGAGCAGCATGATTCATTCCGCAGACAGTTGATCGACGGTGAAGCGGCAGACGCGGTCTCCCGAGCACCAGCAATCCACTTCTTTCGCGGCGAACTTTCCGCCGGCGTACTCGCCAAGCAGGCCGCCGAGAAAGCCTTCGTCGTATACGCAGACGGTCTCGTCGCACACGGGAAGTCCGGAGCAGTCCAAATCCTCCGCCACGGTCAGGATGAAACGCATGTTTTGCAGATCCGCTTCCTCGATCTGCAGTATGCCCACTTTCAACGTCTCCAGAAGCTCCTTGGTCCGCTTGACGAACGTGTTGAAATCCCACGACTTGTCGATGAACGCCTTGCAGAATTCGCGCCCCGCCATCTCGCCGGCCTTGCGGAAAATGTCGTCGGCGGCCTCGACCCCGTACCGCTGGATCATCACGTCGCGGAGAGTGAACTGCATCAGTCGATAGACGCTCAGATCCATCTGGTTGCCGAGGTTCGGACGCCCTTCGCCGATGTCGCCTATCATTCCCCAGTGGAACATCTGCTCGCTTCTTTCTTCCTTGAACATGCCGATCTCCTCCTCCGCAACGAAACTCTTCAAAGCGCGTCGGCTACTCCGCGATTTTGTACTTCGGAGCGTCCCCCTGTGCGATCAGGAAGTCGTTCACTTCTTTCTTGAGTTGCATCATGCGCTCCTCGCGTCCGACCACGAGACGGCTGAAGCGCTCCAGCTCTTCGAGATTGGCGCGTACCTCCCGCTCTATAGTCTTCCGCTCCGTGATGTCTTCCACGGTCGCGATCACGCCGGAGGAGGGCCTCCCCGACTCGAGCGGATTGAACGCGGCGCGCATGTAGAATGTCCTGCCTCCCGTGACGGACGTAAACTCCCCTTCGTAGACGGAGGGTTCTCCCGCGAGCGCGGCCTCGATTCTTTCGCGCACCTCCGGCGTACTCCGGCGAAGGGCGTCGAAACCGATCAACGTCTCCCGCGTCGCGCCCATGATCTCCATATACCTCTGGTTGCAGTCCGTTACGACGCCCTCGCGGTCGAAGCGCGCCAACCCCAACGGCGATTTCTCGAATATTACTCTGTGGCGCATCTCGCTCTCGCGCAGCGCGGCTTCCGCTTTTTTCGCCTCGGTGATATCTTCGAGAGTGGCGATGACGCCCGTGGGGTTCTTGCCAGGCTCGATCGGATTGAACACGACCCGGAGATAGAGCGTCCTGCCTCCGTTGACCGAGGTGTATTCGTTCTCGTACACCGAAGGCTCCCCCTCGAGCGCGATACGTATCTTTTCCCGCATCTCCGGCGAACTCCGGCGGGCCGTGTTGAATCCTATCAGCCTCTCCCTCGTCGAGCCCATAAGCTCGACGAACTTGTCGTTGCAGTCCAGAATTTCGCCGTCGTCGCTGAAGCGGATCATGCCCAGCGGGGACTTTTCGAAAATGATCCTGTGCCGCATTTCGCTCTCGCGTATTTGCGCCTCCTGCGTCCTGACGATTTCCGTGAGCACCGAGGAAAAGACGATGATCAGAATGACGCTCACGAGCCCCACGCCTATCGAGACCAGCAACAGCATCTTTTGAATGGCGCGCGTCGCGCTCGACACGTCCTTCTCCCGGGCGACGGCTGCGAAGATCCATCCCGTTGCGTCGGAGCGCACGCTGTTCAGAATATGCTTTTCGCCGTCGATCGTCGCGCTGAAGAGCGCGTACGGCTCGAACATCCGTTCGAATCCTTCTATACCGAGTTCGGAGACGCTTTTCAAATCGCTCTCCGGAAACGCCAGATCCGTCAGCGCGATACCGGATTTATGGATCATCATGACCCGGCCGCTCTCGGCGATCACTTTTCTGGCGAGCAGTATCGCCAGCCTGCGCATGGAGATGTCGATCGCCACAACGCCGTAAGAATCTCCGTCCATGTTCTTGAAACTCCGAACAATTCGCACCACGATTTCCCCGGTGGACAGCTCAAGATACGGCTCCATTTCGACGACTCTTCCCGCCCCGTGCATCCCCTTCGCGTACCACTGCTGCGCCCGGGGATCGAAATCCGACGCGACGTCCGCCCCGGGCCATTGCACGTACTCCGCATTCTCGGTCGCCATGCATACACGAAGTGTTCCGGGGTGGTACATCGCATAATATTCGAATAGTTCGTATATTCCACGTTCACTCCCTCCTTTACTCGAAGGAGGCGTTTCATTTCCCTTGCCGGACGTCGCATATCTCCGAATATCGGAATCCTCCCCTCTTACAACGGGAGCCCCTGCGAGCTGATCGATGTCGTTGCGCACTTCGTCGTAAAAAAAATCGGTCATAGCAGCGAGGGTACGCATTTGCCGCCGGGCGTGGGATTCAAAATTCCGTTTTGACTCCTCCATGGAATATATACTCGCCGCACGGCCGACGAGGAGAACAGCAATAAAAATAATCGTCATAAAGCCGATATTCATTCTAAATTTTAGCGATTTAAACATAACGTAATATCTCCTCCGAAATCGGAAGCTTGAAAACAGGAGAACCTTGAGAATTTTCCTACAAAAAAAATTTTAATATTACACTCATAAAAAAATAACAAATACCACTCTTTATAAATAAAATTAAGAGCGTTTTGCTTTTCAGCGCATGATATCATAACAGAAAAAGCCGAACAAAATAGGTGTAAGGTCTCCTACGAGAAAAGCCTGCAAAAAAACGGCCCCCTCACGATCCGTCGTGTCGGGGGCCGCCCGCACTCCTAAAGCGAGTGCGTACTGAACTGGTCCCGAATGCCTTTCACGGCCGCCGCAAGGGCGTCGGGGTCGAGAACCATCTCCATCATACCGATCTGCTCTTCCCAGGCGGCAGGATCGCATTCGTCGCGAATTTCACTGTCGAAAACATGGTACACGGGGAGTCCCAACGAGACTCCCGCGAGAGGGCCTGCATAGGTCGGATCGCCGTTGCTCACGGTCTCGGCGTAGATCTCCGCGCCTTCGGCGTCGGAAGAACCGAGGATGACGACAACGTTTTCAGCTCCGAACTTCTCGGCAGCGTCCTTGATACGCTGCTGATTCTGCAGGTCCATCGCTCCGGCGGCGGTTCAGACGAAGCACTCCGTCACGGAGAATTCGATGGAAGCGCCGCTCGCCTTCAGACACGCCTCCATGGCGGGGCCGGGGACGCCGTCCCGCTCACCGAGGAGAAGCAGTTTCTTGCCTGTCAGTTTGCCCATTTTTCCACCTCCTTTCTACGCTACAGGGTACAGGGAAAAGAAGATTTCGTCCAGAGCCCCGGGAACGAACGGCGCGAAGGAGGAAAAAAAGCGACGTCCAGCCCGGATGGGCTGGACGTCGCTATGTCGCCGTGCCTCGGCGCGCCGGTTTACCGCGGAGGATCGATGCAGAGACCCGCCCACAGAATCCCCTTGGGGAGCAGGAGAGGAAGCAGCGCGTCGGGGCGTCCGAGCGGAAGCGACGATATGCTCTCCACATGCTCCTGCGGCCGCATGTCCAGCTCGATCCCCTCGTCGGAACAGTTCACCGTGAACAGTCCGTCGGCGAGGTTCAGAAACTCGCCGACCGCCGCCTCGGCCATCTCGTCGAACGAATCGATTTCGAAAGCGGTGAAACGCCGCGCGAGGTCGACGAACACGTCGTCCTCGGCTGCGATGAAGACCGAAATGCGATGGTCGCCCTTCATACGCTGGACGAATCCTCGCAAGCTCTTGTAGCTCTCCTCCACTAGAGGGTCGATGGCGGCGCCCGGGTCGACGAAGCGGATGACGCTCCTCATGAAGACGGTGGCCCAGCTCTTGACTACGGCCTTGCCCGCTCCCGGCTGTCCGACGAGAATGGAGGAGACCACGCCTTCGACGTCGTTCGCCTTGACCGCCTCGTATCCCTCTTCGGAGAGCCCCGCGTTCTTGCGGTACTTTTCGAGCACGAGGAGAAACCCGTCGTGCGAAAGGATTCCGTCCTGGACGAGGATCTGTCCGAGGAGCACATGTTCGCTTTTTTGAGCCGAGATGATTGATTCGAGCTGGTCTACGGAGAGGTACCCCTTCTCTATGGCGAGTTCGCCGAAACGACGGTCGGCCTTTTTTTGCGCCTCGTTGATCTCGACGACTTGATCCGGGGTCATGTACCCCTGCGCGAGCGCGAGCATCCCGATAAGGGGGCGGACCTCGCCGAGGCGCCCCAGAGCGCTCGAAAGGGCGCTGGCGGTGACGAAGCCCTCCTGAAGAAGAAACTGCCCGAAAAGCCTTGAGAACACTACTCCCACTCCCCTTCCAGAATACGACGTATCAGCTTGAGCACGATCTCCCTCTCGAAAGGCTTTTGAATGAAATCCGACGCACCCGAGTCGATGGCCATTTTCAGGTTCTTTGTGGTTCCCGTGGACGACGCCATGACGACGCGGGCCGACGGATCGTGCGCTCGTATCTCCGTAAGAGCCTGAATACCCGTCTTGCCCGGCATGACGATGTCCATGAAGACGATATCGGGACGGTGCAGGCGGTACATCTCCACGGCCTGATTTCCGTCGACGGCCTCGAAGATCGTCCCAACGAGACTGTCGCTCAAAATATGACGGAGCATTTTTCGAACCACTGTAGAATCGTCGCAGAGAAGCGCTGTGTATTTTTTTTCCACGGAAAGAAGCCCTCCCCACATGGAGTTCCCTCACCCAAGAACTCTTTTGAAGAATTATAGCATGAAGCGTTTAATGGAAGAAGATGGATGACGAAATTTATTCACCATAAAAACGTCGAACATTCATAATAAGTCATTGCATTTTTATCGTGCAAATTCCTGAGCGAGCAATGAAACCCTTCGTTCGCGGTGAATTCGGATCGAGAGTCACACAGGACGGGACGGAAGCATTGACAAATGCAGGCGGGGGTACTAGCATCCTATTTGAAACGTCTTTATTTCACAGTTTATATATAAATAGATAATATTCGGATATCAAGTACCGGAGGAGGCGATGGCGTGCGCAACACGGTCTTTCTTGGACCTTCCGGCGGGGGCAAGTCGGAGATCTCCGTCAACATGGCGCTGCAAGCGGCTGAAAACCGCGGCCTCGCCGTTCATTTTTTCGACATGGACCAGACCAAGCCGCTCTTCCGCTCCCGGACCTGCCGCGAACTCTTGGAGCGCTCCGGCGTCGTCTTTCACTCGGGAGCGGAATTCCTCGACTCCCCGGTCATCCCCGACGCCGTCGCCGACTTTTTGCGAAACCCCGACTGCCGCTGCATCCTCGACGTGGGGGGCAACCTCGCCGGGGCGAGGCCGCTCGGCCGGCTCGACGCCCTGCGCGAAGCCGACGCCGCCGCGTTCTACGTGATCAACATCTTTCGCCCGTTTTCCGACGAGCAGAGCCTCCGCGAAGACATGGAGCGCATCGTCGCCTCCGCCCGCATCCCCGCTCCGCGCGTGGTGAGCAATCCGAACCTGGGACGGGAGACGACGCTCGACGACGTCCTTGAAGGACACCACAGACTGCTTCCGATGCTGGAACGCCTCGGCGCCCCGCTCGACCGTCTCTGCGTCCGCCTCCCTCTTCTGGAGTCCGTGCGCCCTCTCGTCGACTGTCCCGTCGCGGGCATCGCCCTTCATCTTGACGGGAGGGAGGTGAAATCACGGTGAAAATCACCATCAACGCCGAGTTCTGCAAGTCCTGCGGCCTCTGCGTCGACGTCTGTAAACGGGACGTACTGGCAGTCGGGCCGGCGACCAATTCGAAAGGATACCGGGCTATCGTCGCGGCGCACCCCGAGCACTGCGTCGGCTGCTCGGTATGCGCAGTCATGTGTCCGGAGGGCGCCATCGCGCTCAAGAGATGACGGGGGCGGAAACACGCGCTCCGCAATCCGCCACGCGAAAGGATTGAGACTATGGAAAAGAAATTCCTGAAGGGAAACGAAGCCGTCGCGGAGGCTGCGATCCTCGCCGGATGCCGCTTCTTCGCAGGCTACCCGATCACGCCCCAGAACGAGATCCCGGAGTACATGGCGCGGCGGATGCCGCAGGTCGGCGGGGTCTTTCTGCAGGGGGAGAGCGAAGTCGCTTCCGTCTGTATGGTCTACGGCGCGGCGGCCATGGGAAAGCTGGCCATGACATCCTCCTCGGGGCCGGGGATCAGCCTGAAGGCGGAGGGAATCTCCACGCTCGCGGGGGCGCAGCTGCCGGCCGTCGTCGTCAACGTGATGCGCGGAGGGCCCGGACTCGGCACCATCCAGGCCGCGCAGTCGGACTATCTCCACGCCACGAAGGCGATGGGGCACGGCGGATTCCGCGTGCTCGTCCTCGCGCCGAGCACGGTGCAGGAGGCGATCGACCTCACCTACAAGGCCTTCGGCCTCGCCGTGAAGTACCAGAACCCCGCGGTCGTCCTGATGGACGGGTGGATCGGCTCGATGATGGAGCCGGTGACGCTCCCCGAGCCGAAAGAGCCTGTGCGCAACAAATATACGGGGTGGGGAACGCGCTGTTTCAACCCGCAGGGCGTCGGCGTCGTCGACGTGGTCTCCTCATGCCTGCTGGAGCCCGACCGCCAGGAGCTGCTGAACATCCGTTTCGGCGAGATGTACGACACCTGGGCGCGCAACGAAGTCATGGCCGAGGAGTACATGCTCGGCGACGCGGAGTACGTGATCGTCGCCTACGGCACGGCTGCCCGCGCGGCCCGCACCGCGATAGGCTCTCTGCGCGAAAAGGGCGTGAAGGCCGGGATGCTCCGCCCGATCACCCTCTACCCCTTTCCGTACGACGCGTTGAAGAGGCTGGACCGGAACCGCGTCCGCTTCCTTCTGGATACGGAGATGACCCTGCCGGTCCAGATGAAGGACGACATCCGCCTCGGCGTGGCCGACGCCATGCCGGTACATACTTGCGGCCGTTCGGGAGGCGTGGTGCTGACGAACGAGGACATCGAGGACGCGCTGCTGCGGATCGTCGAAGAGGAGGGAAAGTAGAATGGACGCGCTCTATGAACGCCCGAAGTCGTTGACCAACAGGGCGACCGGCTACTGTCCCGGCTGTCTGCACGGCGTGGCCACCCGCCTGATCGCCGAGCTGATCGACGAGCTGGACGCGCGCGCCGACACCGTCGCGGTGCTTCCCGTCGGCTGCGGCACGCTGGGGATGTTCCACTTCAACACGGACGTCGTCGTCTCACCGCACGGACGGACTCCCGCCGTGGCCACGGGCGTGAAGCGCTCCTGCCCCGAAAAACTCGTCTTCTCCTACCAGGGGGACGGCGACCTCGCCGCCATCGGCCTCGCGGAGATCATGCACGCCGCGAACCGGGGGGAGAACTTCACCGTCATCTTCATCAACAACGGCACCTACGGCATGACGGGCGGCCAGATGGCCCCGACGACGCTCGTCGGACAGAAGTCCACCACGACGCCGGAGGGGCGCGACCCCGCCGGGACGGGCTACCCGATGATGATGTGCGAGATCCTTTCGCAGCTCCGCGCGCCGCGCTACATCGCGCGCTTCTCGCTCGACTGCCCGGCGAACGTCATCCAGGCGAAAAAAGGGCTCCGGAAGTCCTTCGAGCTGCAGCGCGCGGGGAAGGGCTTCACCTTCGTCGAGCTGCTCTCGAACTGCCCGACGAACTGGGGGCTTTCGCCGCTGGAGTGTCTGGACTGGATGCGGGAGAACAGCATGAAGGCCTTCCCGCTGGGCGTCTTCAGGGACAGGGAGGACTGATCATGGAGAAGAAGATCACCATCGCGGGCTTCGGGGGACAGGGAGTGATGGCCATCGGCCAGATGCTGGGGTACGCCTCCTGCAAGGCGGGCGGAAACGCGCTCTTCCTGCCGAAGTACGGCCCGGAGCAGCGCGGCGGCACCGCGAACTGCACCGTCACCCTGGCCGACACGGAAATCGGCGCTCCCGAATCCCGCTTTGTCGACACGCTTATCGCGCTGAACCAGCCGTCGCTGGAACGCTTCCTCGCCTCCGTCCGTCCGGGGGGGCTCGTCCTGCTCAACAGCTCGCTCTGCCGCTGGAACGGCGGGCGGGATGACGTAAAACTCGCGGAGATTCCGGCCGACGACATCGCGCGCGAGATCGGCTCGCCGAAGGTGGCGAACATCGTCGTTATCGGCGCGTACATCGCGCTGAGCGGCGTCCTCACCGAACGGCGGATGCTCGACGCCATCGAGGAGAAGCTGGGGAAGCGCCCCGAACTGCTAGAAATGAACCGCCTCGCCTTGAAGCGCGGAGTGGAGTCGGCGACGCCGAGGACGTAGGACGACGTCCGGCACAGCGGACGGGGTCGTGGTTCGCCGCGCAGGCTGGACGCTTTTTCGCGCAGCCATGCAGTATAATGTTGCTTTGCGGTTACACCCGCGCAACGCTTTTGTTACGTCTGCGCCGTACACTCTGCGGGAGCGTCGCCGGCCTCCGGTCGATGAACCCACCAGGGGCGAAGGCGGCGAAAACCCGCGAAACGCGGACCCACACGCAAGGAGGAGAACTGAATGAATCTGAAACGAATCGTAGTCTGCGCGCTGGCGGCGGCCCTCGTCGCATCGGGCGTCTTCGGACCGGCCTGCGCGGCGGAGACGGCCCCGCTCAAGGGGCGGATGACCCTGTACACGTCCCAGCCCGAGCGCGACGTCACCAAACTCATCGCGGCGTTCAACGAACGCCATCCGGACGTCGCGGTGGACGTCTTCCGCTCGGGAACCGAGGAGGTCGTCAGCAAGGTCCGCGCGGAGCACAAGGTACGGTCCGTGCTGGCGGACGTGCTGCTCGTGGCCGACAGCGTCACCTTCGAGAGCCTCAAGGAGGACGGAATGCTCCTCCCCTACGACTCCCCCGAGACGAGGGGCATCCCCGAGGAGTATCTGGACAAAGACCGCACCTATGCGGGAACGAAGATCATCAGCACCGGCATCATCTACAACACCGGGAAAGTGAAAGAACCTCCGGTCTCCTTCGCCGACCTGGCGAAAAGCGAGTACAAGGACGCCATCATCATGCCCAGCCCGCTCTACTCCGGCGCGGCTGCGTACAACCTCGGCGTGATGACCCGGACCGAAGGGCTCGGCTGGGAGTTCTACGAGGCGCTGAAGGCGAACAACGTCCGCGTCGAGAAGGGGAACGGCGCAATCCTCACCGCGGTGGTCGCGGGCGAGAAGGCCTGCGGACTCGTGGTCGACTTCATGACCGTCCGCTCGAAACGCGACGGCGCGCCTGTGGAGTTCGTCTACCCGCTCGAAGGATCCCCGGCGGTCACCGAGCCGATCGGCATCCTGAAGACGACGGAAGTTCCCGAGCTGGCGAAGGCCTTCGTCGACTTCGTCCTCTCGGCCGAGGGGCAGAAGGTGGCGGCGGAGATGGGGTATACTCCAGTCAAGGACGGCGTCGAGGCCCCCGAAGGGCTGAAGTCGGTGGGCGAGATCAAGAGCATGGTCTACGACATCGCCGTGCTGAAAGAGGCGCGAGAGGCCGAAAAGGCGCGATTCAGCGCGATGTTCCAGTAGAAACCGGGGAGAACGGTGCGCGTACGGCACTTTGCACGAACTTTCGGAAGCCGCGCTCTGAAGGCAGCCTTCTACGGCGCGGTCTTCCTCTTTTTCATAGCGCCGCTGCTTCGCCTGCTGCTGATAAGCTTCGCCGGGGAGGCAGGGTACGACGCGTCGCACTACGTCCGCCTCCTCGCCGAGGAGCGGACGCGGCTGGCCATCAGGAACACGGCGATCATCGGGACGAGCGCCACGGCCTTCTCCGTGCTCTTCGGCGGGGGGTTCGCGTTCCTCGTCGCCTACGCGAACCTGAAGCGGCGGCGTCTCGCCGAGGTGCTGATCCTGCTCCCCTTCATCATCCCCTCGTACATCATCACGCTCTCCTGGACGGGGCTGCTCTCGGGGAACGGCGCGATCAACACGTGGCTGACCTCCGCGGGGCTCCCCGCCGTCAACCTCTACTCCATGGGCGGCATCATTTTCGTCCACGGCATGTGCGCGACGCCCATCGTCTACATGATCGTGAAGGCCATGCTGCGGCGCATCCCCGTCGACCTTGAATGGGCCTCGATGGCCGCGGGGTACACGCGACGCCAGACCATGCTCCGGATCAACCTCGCGCTCGCCGCGCCCGCCGTGGCGAGCGGCGCGATGCTCTCCTTCCTGGCCACCATCGACAACTTTTCCATCCCGGCCTTCCTCGGCATCTCCTCGGGCATACCGGTGCTGAGCACCTATATCTACGAGAAGGCGATCGGCTTCGGCCCCTCCTCCTTCTCCGACGCGGCGGTGCTCTCGGTGCTGCTCTCCCTCCTCGCCATCGGCGGTGCCCTCCTCGAAGGCTTCTTCGTCAAGCGGAGCCCCGGACTGGAGAGCGTCGGAGAGGACGCCTCGACACGCATCGAGCTGACGCCCAAGGTCCGCGCCGCAGTCGAGTGGTCGCTGCTGGGAGGTCTCTTCGCGTTCAACATCGTCCCGCTGCTCTTCATGGCGCTCAGCGCGATGCAGAAGCGGTACGGCCTGGGATACGCGGCGGACAACCTCACGATGGCGAATTTCCGCGACCTGCTGACCAACGCGGGAGTGCTCCGCGCCGTGCGGAACAGCCTGCTGCTCGCCTCCGCGACGTGCGCCGTCTGCATCCTCGTCGGGACGGCGGCCGCCTACCTGAAGGTCCGCAAGAAGAGCGGCGCGGTGAAGGTGCTGGAGAAGAGCGCCTCCCTCGCGTACGCCATCCCCGGCATCGTGCTGGCGCTCTCGATGATCTTCCACTGGGTGGAACCGATTCCGGGGGTGCGCCCGCGCATCTACGGGACCATCGGTATCCTGGCGATCGCCTACGTCACCCGCTACCTCGTGCTCCAGATCAAGGGGAGCGTGAACGCGATGCTCACCGTGGAGCCCGCGCTCGAGGAGGCGGCCAGATCCGGAGGGAGCGGCGCGCTCGCCGTCTGGCTGAAGATCCTGATCCCGCTGCTGGCCAAACCCGTGCTGGCGAGCGCGTTTCTCGTCTTCATCCCGGCGATGACGGAGCTGACGCTCTCCTCCATTCTTTCGGCCGCGGGAACGAAGACCATCGGGCTGACCGTCTTCAACTTCCAGCAGGCGGGCGATTACAGCCTCGCGGCGGCCATGTCCGCCGTCGTCGTGCTCCTCGTGCTGGGGGGCTACGGCGCCGCGCTGGCATACAAAAAACTTTTCGAGCGGCAAAAGGAGAAAAAGAATGAAACGACTGAAGCTGGAGCGCGTATCCCACTGGTTCGGCCGGACGCGGGCGCTCGATGACATCCGACTCGAAATAGGAGCGTCCGAGTTCGTCGCGGTCCTCGGCCCGAGCGGCTGCGGCAAGACGACCCTTCTCCGCATACTCGGCGGCTTCCTCCGGCCGACGGAAGGCACGGTGACCTTCGGCGACGACGTCTACTCCTCGCCCCTCGTCCACGTGCCCGTGGAGCGGCGCGACCTCGGCATGGTCTTTCAGTCGTTCGCGCTCTGGCCGCACATGACGGTGCGCCGCCACGTCGAGTTTCCGCTGAAGAGCCCCCGCCACAAGGGGACGAGCGAACGAGAGAAGCGGGAAGCGGTGGAACGGACCCTGGAAGCGACCGGGCTGACGTCGCTGCAGCACCGCCTGCCCGGCGAACTCTCCGGCGGGCAGCGGCAGCGCGTCTCCCTGGCCCGCGCGATCGTCTCCAAGCCCTCCATCCTGCTGATGGACGAGCCGCTGAGCGCCCTCGACCAGGAGCTGCGGATCGAGATGCGCCGAGAAATTCAGGACATCCACAGGCTCACCGGGGCGACCATCGTCTACGTCACCCACGACCAGGGAGAAGCGCTCGCCATGGCCGACCGCCTCGTCATCATGAAGGGCGGACGCGTCGAACAGGCGGGGACGCCGAGGGAGGTTTACCTCCATCCGAGGACGCCTTTCGCCGCCGGATTCGTCAGCAAGTGCAACTTCGTCAAGGGATCGTGGACGGGGGATCGTTTCGCCGTGCAGGAGGACCCGTCGCTGCTCTTCGACGGCGCGGCCGTTTCCGAAGTCTTCAGGGGAATGGGCGTCTATCCGGTCCGCCCCGAGCAATTCCGCATCGCCGCCCGAGGACGGGGGTTGGAGGGGAGGATCGCCAACAAGCAGTACAACGGCCGGGAGATCCACTACGCGGTGCGCTGTCAGGGGACCATCTTCACCGTTTACGCGGACGCCTTCGAGGACTACCGCCCGGGAGACTCCGTCCGCCTCGTTTTCGAGGGAACCGTCCGGGACGGCCGGGAGGACGGACTGGACAGGGAGGCCTTCATGGTGTACAACAGACCGGCGCACACGGACCGCATCGCCGGGGAGCGAGCGCCCCTCCCTGTTTCGGGAGAGGCCGCCGAAACGCCCCGGCATGGAGAACAATGAAAAAGGGAGATCACATGAAACCGCTTTTTGACCTGCACACGCACACACTGGCCAGCGGGCACGCCTACAGCACGCTGATGGAGAACATAGAAACCGCGAGCGAACGGGGACTCGCCGCGATGGGCTTTTCCGAGCACGCCCCTTCGATGCCCGGCGCACCCGACCCCATGTACTTCATGAACTTCAAAATCATCCCCGACACCGTCCTGGGCGTCCGCACCTATCGCGGCATCGAAGCCGACATCCTCGACTTCAACGGCGCCGTCGACGTGGACGCGGCGATGGCCGCACGCTTGGACTACGTCATCGCCAGCCTGCACCCCCCTATCATTTCATCGGGGACAAGAGAGCAGAACACCCGCGCCCTCGTCGACGCGATGCGCCACCCCTTCGTGACCATCATCGGCCACCCCGACGACGACCGCTACCCGCTCGACTACCAGGAACTCGCCGCCGCAGCCGCGAGGGAGCATGTGGCGCTGGAGCTGAACAACTCCAGCTTCCGCCCGAGCACGGGTCGGGTGAACGGACGGAAGAACGCAATCAGCCTGCTGAACGCCTGCCGCGTCCACGCCGCCCGCGTCGTCATGAACAGCGACGCCCACATCGCGTTCGACGTCGGCGACCTCTCGCTCTGCGAAGAGCTGATCGAGGAGACGAACTTCCCCCGCGAACTCGTGCTGAACTACACTCTGGAAGGCCTGGAATACGTGCTCAAGGAGGGCGTCTCGCTCCCCGACTGCGAAAAGCTCCTCTGCGCGTCGGGGAAATAAACCTCGGCATTCGCGGCCGGCGGGTACGACTCATCTCGGGTCGGGGAGTCAGGCGCCGTTTCAAGAATCGAAGAAAGCCGCCGTTTTCGTTTTTGAAAAAACAGCGGCTTTCCTCTTATACTGGTTTGAGACAACGCAGCGCTCGAAAAAGTCCGAGCAGTCATTGAGGCGAGGATTGCGCGGCGAGCCGGCGGACGCGCTCCTCCGGAAGTTCGGCAAGCTTGGCGATGAGCGCCACATCCATTCCGTGCTCCAGCATGCGGCGAGCTGTTTCAATCTTGCCGAGTTCAAAACCTCTTTTTTCGCCTCTCTGCTCGCCTCTCTCTTCGCCTTCCTTGATCCAGCCGTCGACCCAGTTGCAGGGCATGCTCATTTCTCCTCAGTGAGGCGAGGACTGCGCGGCGAGCTGGCGGACGCGTTCCTCCGAAAGTTCGGCAAGCTTGGCGATGAGCGCCACATCCATTCCGTGCTCCAGCATGCGGAGCGCCGTACGCTCGCGCCCTCTCTTTTCGCCTCTCTCTTCGCCCCTCTTTTCGCCTCTCTCTTCGCCCCTCTTTTCGCCTCTCTCTTCGCCTTCTTTGATCCACCCGTCGGCCCAGTTGCGCGTTCCTTCGGCTATCATTCTCTCCACCTCCACCAGATCCTCCACATCGGGAAAAATCCTTCTGCGGGTCTTCTTCGGCAGCAGCGCGTTCCGCACGAAGACCGCGAACGAGCGCCTCAGATGCCTGTGCTCCTCTCCGTCCAGCACGCCGCCGAGCGACCGCACTATCTCCAACAGGTGTTCGGGCGTCCTGCTGTTCTCCATGCGAAAAAGAAACGCCGCCAGATTCTTCGACTGCGCGAGCCGCTCCTCGCTGTATGCGCTCTCGTCGAGAAGCAGATAGCTCAAATGCGGAGCGTAGCGCCCGAGAACCGACGAAGCCGGGTGCAGCATCTCCTCCAAAGAGAGGGGGACGGTCCATCTCCCCTCCCCCGAATAGAGCACGATCGGCAGTACCGGAGGGAAAAAGCCGTCGACGATCTCGTTCCGTTTGACGATATCGCCGTAGAGCAGACCGATATACGCCATTAGCCGCCCGGCGATCCACCGGTCCGGCGAGGACTGGAACTCTACGATCAGACAGAGATACACCGTTCTCCCTCTGAAGCTCACCCTCCAGATAATATCGTCGAACCGCTCCCGTAAATCGTCGGTCACGAAGGAATCATGCACCCTGTCCAGCGTATCCAAATCCAGACCGGCGACCCACTCCTCCGTGACGAATTCAAGGAGAAGGTCGCGCATCATCTCTTTATTCGAAAAGAGAAGCTTGTATCCTCTGTCGTGAGTTCCCATACGAATATTATAGAATCGGCGGCGGGAATCCGCAAGCGAAGGGAAACCCGCTTCGTGCCCCCTTCAAGAGGTTGTTCGCACGCTTGCGCACCTTGGCCGTGTCGGATACGTTCACACAACAGAGGGCGGGGACCGGAGTCCTCGCCCTCTGTTTGTCGCAGCGCTTCTTTCGGGAGGCGCGCTGTTTTTTCGCTTACTTCCGGAGCTTTTCGATCATGTCGAGCTTTGTCTTCATCCGCCAGCCGGAGAGAGCGTCGCGCAGCTCCACGCGCTTCTTGTACAGCTCCTCGATCTTGGCGCGGTCGATCGGCTTCTTCTGCATCTCGGCGTGCATGTCGATGGAAAGCTTCTGCATCTCGGTCTGCTTGTCGCGGATCTCCTGCGGAATCTCCACGTTCGCCCACACGCTCATCATGCCACGTCCGGCCATGCCTCCGCCCGTTCCGCAGCCGCGCATACCTCTCATCATCTGCGGATTGGCAGTCATGCCGCCTCGCCCCGCCATTCCGCGTCCCCCCATGCCTCTTCCCATCATCGGGGCGGCCGCGCCGTCCGTTGCGCCGGGAGCCGCTATGCATCTCACCATCATGGGCCCCGTCGTCACGGGCGTCCCCTGAACAGCCCTTCCTCTGCCGCCCCGTCCGCCCCATGCGAACGCTCCGCTCGCCGCTACCAGCACCAGAACCGCCACCAACGCGAATATCGTCGTCTTTTTCATCAGTGAACCCCGCCTTTCAAAAGTGTGTTTTGATGCGACGGGTACAGAATACCCCGGCGCGGCCGCACGCGCATGGTCCGAACTACCGCTCTCCCGACTGTAACAAGTTACAATTTCCGAAGGCGCCCGAAGAGCGTTTTCTTTCCTCGTTCGGCCCGAAAAACGGCTATACTATAAGGGAGAGAATCTCCTCGCCGCGCCGCGTACTGCGGAAAGCGGCTCCTGAAAGGAGGGCGACGACATGCTGCGAATTCTGCTCGCCGACGACCATCCGCTCACACGTTCCGGCCTTGCGGCGTGGCTGGAGGCCGAAGAGGGCGTCGAACTCGTCGGACAGGCTTCGGACGGAGAATCCGCGTGGACGATGCTGCTTGAAAAACGGCCCGACCTCGCGCTGCTCGACATCGAGATGCCGAACGGCGGCGGTATCGAGATCGCCGAACGCGTCATGAAGCGGAAACTGCCGACCAACGTCCTGATGCTCACCGCGTACAGCGCCCAACAGTACGTGATGGCCTCGGTGCGCGCCGGGGCCAAGGGATTCATCCTGAAGTCGGCCCCGTTCGACCGACTGCGTCAGGCCATCGAGGACACGTCGCGCGGCGTCTTCTACCTCGACCCCTCCGTCTCGCTGGTCTCGGACGAGATCCCCGCCGAAGAACTCTCCGAGCGCGAGAAGGAAGTGCTCATCCTCACGGCGCAGGGACTTCCCTCCTCCGAGACGGCGCGCCTGCTCTCCATTACCAAGCGGACGGTGGCGGCGCACCTGACCTCCATCTACGCGAAGCTGGGGGCGAAGAACAAGACCGAGGCCATCCTGCTCGCCCTCAAGAGGGGCATCGTCCTGCTGGACCAGCTCCGGTACCTCGACGACGAGGACGCGTACAAATGAAGAAACATCTTCTCCTGCTGCTGATGCTGGTGGTGACGCTCTTCACCGCCGGAAACTTCTTCGTCTCTCTCCATGCCTTCAGGACGCAGGAGTCGGCGATGGACTCCATGATGCGCTCGTACGTCCTCGACCTCGCGGAGAACTTCTCCAACACCGCCGCGTTCACCGGGGGCAGAGGCCAGGCGCAACGACATGGTATGCCGGGGATGATGCGCTTCCGGATGCTCTCCGCCGACCCCGCGCTGCAAAGTCCCGAGGCCGGGGGGCTTCTTGTGCTGTCGCGCGAAGGGCGCGTGATCAGCGCCACGCCGGGAGCGGAACGTCTGCTCCCTCTCTGGAAAGGCAGCGCGCCCGACGAGGCCCCTCGCGAGGCCCTCGATGCGAAGGGAGAGAGCTACTACGTCGTCGTTCGCCCCCTCGATAACGGGAACTTCGTTCTCGCGGCGGTTTCTCGGACGTATCTCCTCGCGCCGCTGACCGGGGTCTGGAAGACATGGATCCTCTCCGCGATGACCACTTCGGCGGTCGTGCTCGCCGGCATGCTCCTCCTCTGGCGCTGGCTCGCCGTGCCGCTGCGCGGAATCGCGGAGAGACTGGGAAACGTAGGTTGGGGGAAAGAACGCTCCGTCCGCCTCTACAGCGGCCCTCTCGCGGAACTGGAGTCGCTTTCCTCCGTCATCGAGCGCCTCGCGGCGGAGTCGTTCGAGAAGGAGGAGCTGAAGAAACGCTATGTTACCGACCTTGTGCAGGCTCAGGAGGCCACGCGGGGGCAACTTGCGCGGGAGCTGCACGACGGCCCGCTCCAATCGACCGTCGCGGCGGTCAAGCGCATCCAGCTTGCCAAACAATCCGCGCCCTCGGACGCGGACTCCCCCCTACGAACATATCTCGATACCGCCGAGGAGGTCGTCCAAGCGGCGGCGGGCGAGATCCGAAGCTACTGCGAGACGCTCTCCCCCTCCTGGGTCAGGCTGGGGCTCTCCAGCGCGCTCGAGGAGATCGCCGGACGCTTCGCCCGTGCGTACGAAGGAGTGGAGATCGATGTGGATATCGACATGGAACTTGAAGGGACGGCCGCGGCTCTCCCCGAGGAACATGTGCTCTCGCTGGCGCGCATCTTCCAGGAGGCCGCGTCGAACTCCGTCCGGCACGGCGGAGCGCGCTTCATTCAGGTCGAACTGCACAAGGAGGGCGACCTCCTCCGTTTCTCCGTCGAGGACGACGGCTCGGGCTTCGACGCCTACGCGTACGTCGGAACGGACTTCGAAGAGCTGCGAACAACAGGGCACCGCGGCCTGGCGAACATCAACGAGCGCGTCCGACTACTCCGCGGAACGATGCGGATCGTGTCCTCGCGTGATTTGGGCGAGGACGAGGCGCGCTCCGGGAAGGGGTGCCGCATCGACATCCTCTTTCCTCCCGCCTCGCCGGGGGAAGCGCGCTGACAGGCAAAGCATGGTTCCGGCCTTAGCGACGCGGCGCCCGAGGGGCGCCGCAAAGACGGCAGCCGCATATATACTCTTTGTTCAGAAAGGGGCTTTGCCATGGTACGCATTCTGCTCGCCGACGACCACCCTCTGACCCGCTCCGGCCTCTCCGCGTGGATAGCGAAGGAGGAGGGAATGCAGCTCGTCGGGGAAACCGAGGACGGAGAGTCGGCATGGTCGGCCATTCTTGAACTGCAGCCCGATCTGGCGATGCTCGACATCGAGATGCCGAACGCCGGGGGCATCGACGTCGCATCGCGCGTTCTCAAGCGCGGCCTGCGGACGAACGTCCTCATCCTCACCGCCTACAGCGCGCATCAGTACGTGATGGCCTCGGTGCGCGCCGGCGCAAAAGGGTTCATCCTTAAATCCGCCCCGCTGGCGCAGCTCCGCAAGGCCATCTTTCAGACGGCCGCGGGCGAGTTCTATCTCGACCCCTCCGTCTCGCTGGCCCGGACGGAGGGCGAAGTCGAACAGCTCTCCGACCGCGAACTGGAGGTGCTCGTCCTCGCCGGTCAGGGGCTCCCCGGACATGAAGTCGCACGCCTGCTCTCCATCACCGAGCGGACCGTGGCGGCGCATCTCACCTCTGTCTACGGCAAACTCGGAGTGAAGAACAAGACCGAGGCTATCCTCGTCGCCCTCAAGCGGGGCGTCATCCTTCTGGAACAACTTCGCCTGATCGACCGCTAGAGGGAGGCGCCCGCCTCCCTCCGCATGCTCTCCCCCGGACCGCTCGCAGCGCACTCGGAACTTTTCGCACCCTCTTCGATGATTTGTCACCTGTAAAACTTTACAGGTAACAAATTGTCGATCTCCACAATGTATCGCCGAAGCTTTTCGCGCATACTTTCATCGGACGGATGTGCATGAACGGGTTGTCGGCGCCGGCCGGAACGGACGATGCCCGTGAAGGACGGCCTTTTCGGCCGGAAGATCGCGAAAGGGAGGAATGAATGCATGTTGAAGCGGATGAAGATCGGCGGGAAGCTCACTCTTGCGTTCGGCGCCTTGTTGCTCATCTTCGCCGGAGTGGGCGCTATGAGCTGGATGAACATGAGCGAAGTGCAGCGGGAGGCGAACTCGCTGGCGCAGCAGTACGTTCCGGAGATGGTGATCGCGGCGGATGTCAGAAATGCGATCCAGAACATGATGTACGAGATCCGCGGCTACAACTTCACTTACGATGCCTCCTACCTCGACGCGGGGCGGAAAACCTCCGACGCCGCCCGTGCGGCGATGAAGCAGGCGACCGACCTTGCCGTGACGTACCCCAATCTCGCCGTGCTCCGCGAAGGAGCGGGCAAAGCCTCCGCCGCGCTCGAGGAGTACATCCGTCTCATCGAGCGGACCGAGAGCGCCGTGAACGCGATCAACGCGGCCAGAAACACGGGGTACGAGACCGCGCGCCTCTTTATGGAGAACGCTGAAGCCTATCTTGAATCCCAAAACGAGGCGATGAAGAAGGCTATCAAGGAGGGTGCGGAACAGGCGCAGCTCGAGGACCGCCTCAACAAGATCACGCTGATCAACAACGTCGTCGACGCCGGAAACAACGTCCGGATCGACAACTTCGTCGGTCAGGCCACCCGCGACCTCGCCAGACTCGAAGGGGGGCTGAAGCGCTTCGACACCATAACCGAAGAAGTAAAGAAGATCCGCGCCGACACCCGGCAGCAGATCAACCTGGACCAGCTCGACGCCATCCAGAAGACGGCGGACGGCTACAAGGCCGCGATGGAAAGCATCGCCGCGAACTGGAAGACCCTCGACGCCCTCAATGCGGAGCGAATCCGCGTCGGCAACGCCATCCAAACCGTCGCGGGAGAGGTCGTGCAGGCGGCCTCGAAACACTCCCTCGATATCGCCGACAGAGCGGTGAGCAGCCTCGCCTCCACCATTCTCGTCATCCTGATCGCCACGGTCGTCGCGGTGCTTCTCGGCGCGGTCGTCGCCTTCCTCATGACGCGCAGCCTGACCGTTCCTCTGAATCGCGTGGCGGAACTTGCCGGAAGGGCGCGCGACGGAGACTTCACCATCGAACGCACGGATTTTCATATCACCAACCGCGACGAGCTGGGTACGATGGCCGACGCGCTCGCCGAGATGGTCGAATCGCAGCGGGGGATGATCCGCGAACTCAAGGAGAAATCGATCCACCTCTCCGCCATCTCCGAGGAGACGGCCGCCTCCACCGAGGAGGTCACCAGCACCACGAACGAAGTCGCCGAGAGCAACGCGAAACTCGCCGAACAGACGAGGGGAGGCCGCGCCAACGCCGTCGAGTCGTCGCAGGTGATGCTGGAGATGAGCAGCCTCATCCAGATCGCGCAGAGCCTGGCCTCGAACGCCGACAAGAGTTCTCTCGTCATGTCCGAAGCCGCGGACCAGGGGTACGAGACGGTGACGAAGACCGTGGAGCACATGGAGACCATCAAGGGATCGGTGCAGGAGACGGAGGAGCTGCTGACGCAGCTCGACGCCTACTCGCAGCGGATCGGCGTTGTGGGCGACACCATCACCGGCCTTGCGGACCAGACGAACCTCCTTGCGTTGAACGCGGCCATCGAAGCCGCGCGCGCCGGGGAGGCGGGAAGAGGGTTCGCGGTCGTCGCCGAAGAGGTGCGCAAGCTCGCCGAGCAGTCGCAGCAGGGAGCGCGGGAGGTAGCCGAACTGGTGTCGAAGATCCTCGACGGAACGCGTTCGGCGGTGTCGTCGATGCGGAAGAGCAGGGAGGGCGTCGAGGAGGGCGTGTCGATAGCGCACGTCGCCGGAGACGCGCTGGAGCGTATTCGGAAAGCGATCGGCGGCTCGATCGAAGACATCCGGAAGATCATCCGGACGACGGACGAGGAGGTGGCCAAGTCGGACAAGGTGATCGCGCTGATCGACGCGACGGCGAGCGTGATGGAGAGCACCGACGACCACGTGCAGAACCTCGCGGCGTCGATGGAGGAGACGGCCGCGGCGATGGAGAACGTGGCGACGGGCTCGCAGGAGGTAAGCGAGACGGCCGAGGAGCTGAAACGAATGACCGAGCGCTTCAAGGTGGAAAAGGGCGAGGACTGGTCGAACCCGGCGGAAGCGTCCGGGACAAGAAAGCTCTCGCTCGTCGGCCGCTGATCCGGCGAATCTTCGCCGGCACACTCACAACGAAAGGAAGGGATTTTCATGCGGTGGCTCGGCAATCTGAAAGTTCGCGGCAAGATACTGTTTCTGGTCGTTCTCATGATAGTACTGCTCGGCGCGGTCGGTTATACGGGGTACCGTTTCAACACGAAGGCGGCGAGGGATATGGAGAGCATGTACAACGACAGAGTGCTCCCCTCCCAGCTACTCTTCGACGTCCTCGTCCACGGAAGAGGCATCCAGGCGAACCTCTTCGCGTTGATGCTCACGACCGACGAGAAGGAGAATAGGACGCTTCTGAACGATATCGCACGACGACGGGATATAGTGGATAAAAACACCGAGGCTTATTCCAAGGGGAACCTCTCGGAGACCGAGTCAAAGTATCTGGAGAAAGCCCGAAAGGAGCTGGCTCTGTACCGTCCGATTACGGTACGCGCCATGGAGCTTGCGCAAGCGAACAAAAACCAGGAGGCGTACGAACTCTTCGCCCGCGAAGGACTCCCTATCTTCGATCGTTATCAGACTGAAATCCGTTTTCTGAGCGACTACATCAAAGACTCGGCACGCGTTATGAACGAACAGAACGGCAGAGACGCCGCGACGGCCGTCTATACGATTCTCGGCATCTCTCTCGCCGCCGTGCTGCTCGCGCTCCTCTTCGGCCTTTTCATCGCGTCGCGCATCTCCGCCCCGCTGAAGACGGTCGTGGCGCTCGCCGGACGGGCCAGCGACGGCGACCTCACCATTCGTCGCGAGGAGTTCCGCATATCCACCCGCGACGAACTCGGGCAGATGGCCGACGCGCTCGCCGAGATGGTGGCCAAGCAGCGCGAGGCCATGCGGGCCATCGCCGCCTCCTCCGAAAAGCTGGGGAGCACCGCCGAGGAGTTCGCGGCCCTCGCCGAGGAGTCGAACGCCGGGGTCGAAGAATCGCGCGCCGGGGTCGACGACGTCTCCTCCCAGATGGAGAGCCTGGCCGCGGCCAGCGAGGAGATCAACGCCTCCGTCGAGGAAGTTGCGAGCGGCGCCCAGTCCTCCGCGCAGAAGGGGACCGAGATGGCGCAAGAGGTGGAACAGGCGCGTCTCGCGGGCGAAGAGGGAACCAAGGCGGTGGAGAAAGCCGTCGCCAGCATCAACGGCGTTGCGACGGAGGCCGAACGTTCCGCGCAGCAGGTGAAGAGCCTCGGCGACCGCGCTCGGGAGATTCAGAGCTTCGTGGCGCAGATCGGCGGCATCGCCGACCAGACGAACCTTCTTGCGCTGAACGCCGCCATCGAGGCCGCGCGGGCCGGAGAGGCGGGGCGGGGGTTCGCCGTGGTCGCGGAAGAGGTGCGAAAACTGGCTGAGGAGAGCAACAAGGCCGCCAAGGAGATCGCCGCGCTTGCCTCCGGAATCACGAAGGACCTGGACAGCGTGGTCACGTCGTCGGAACATGGCGCGAAGGCGTCGAAGGACTCCAGCCGCCTGGCGGAGGAGACGCGCGCGACCATCGGCAGGATGATGGAGGCGTTGTCGCGGATATCGGGAGCGACGCAGGACCTCGCGGCGGTGTCGGAGGAGCAGGCGGCGTCGAGCGAGGAGATCGCGGGAGCGGTGCAGAACATCGCGTCGCGGGTGAGCGCGGCCGCGGCCTCTTCCGACCTGGTCCGCGGACAGATGACGGAGGTCGGCACGTCGGCGGAGCGCGTGGCGCAGGGCTCGGAGGAGCTTGCGGGTCTCGCGGCCGATCTGAGAAAGCTCGTCGGCGCGTTCAAGTTCGAAGACGGGGCGCGGACCGGCGGCCTCGTTCCGCTCAAGGACGCGAAGAGCGCCTCGCCTAAACAGAAGAAGCGCTGAGCGCGAAGACTCCGAAGTATTTCAAGTCCGGCGGCGTCCTTGAAGAGGCGTGTTCCAGCGGGGCGCCGCGTACATTAAAAAGCATTTCGAGAGGAGGGAGCACCATGGCGGAACAGCAACTCGTCGTCTTCGCGCTGGGGAAAGAGGAGTTCGGCATCGACATCTCCAGAGTCCGCGAAATCGTCAGAATCCAGAACATCACCACGATTCCCCAGTCGATGGATTTCGTGGAGGGGATAGTGAATCTCCGCGGACAGATCGTTCCCATAGTGGATCTGTGCAAGCGTTTTCTGGTGGTCGTCAGGGAAGAGGGAAAGGAGATCGACCGCCGCATCATCGTCGTCAACATGGCGGGGCAGAACATCGGAATCCTGGTTGACGGGGTGTCCGAGATACTGCGGATTCCGGACGAGTCGATCGAACCGACGCCTCCGATGGTGGCCGGCGGGGCGAGCGTCGATTTCATCCGGGGCGTGGCGAAGGTGAAGGACCGTCTGATCATCATGCTCGATCTCGACCGCATCTTCTCCGTCGAGGAGCGGGAGATGCTGGGGCAGTCCGGAAGCTGAGATGAATCGCGGGGGAGACGGAGCGGCCCTCTCCCCCTTTTCCGATCCGCCCGAAGGGAGGCGCCGAGCAGAATGAGCCGTTTCACACACACGCCGACGATTATGATCGTGGACGATACTCCGGCCAATCTCGACCTGCTGGATCAGATGCTGCGGGCGAAGGGGTACCGCGCGCTGACCTTTCCGAGGGCCGGACTTGCGCTCGAAGCCGCTGAGGAAACTCTTCCGGACCTGATACTGCTGGATACGACGATGCCGGAGATGGACGGCTTCGAAACCTGCCGCCGCATCAAGAACACCCCCCGGCTCGCGGAAATTCCGGTGCTTTTCATGGGAGCGCCCGGCGATACGGACGAAAAGGGGCGCGCCTTCGCCGCCGGGGGCGCGGACTACGTAACGAAGCCGTTTCAGGAGGAGGAGATTCTGATCAAAGTCAGGACCTATCTTCGAATGGTGGAGATGCAGCGCGAGCTTCGGAAGCGGGAGGGGACGGAAACGCCTCGAAGCTCCGGCGGCGAGCGATAGTCCCCGAAGAACGCCGGAGGGGGCCGGCACGGAGCGCCGAACCTCCACTTCGAGAACATCGTTGGCGTCCGCTGCATATCGCTGATAGAATTGTCGTGCGGACGTGCTGCGGGATTTCGCCGGCACGCCGTTTTCGTCCACGCCGGACGGCTCACGGAGGTGTTCCCATGGCTTCGATGCTCGAACAGCACATACTGAACAGCCCCCTGATCGGCTACTCTCTTCGCCGGATCATCCTCGACGACTCCGGAAAGCCTGTGGATTACGAGTTTCTGGAGGTGAACGAAGCTTTCGAGAGATTCACGGGGCTCGCACGTGAAACCATGTTGGGGCGTACGGCAAGAGAGGTCATCCCCGGCATCGAAAACGCATCCTTCGACTGGCTCGGCGTTTACGGCGAGGTCGTGCGTCACGGCGGCGCGAAGGAGTTCGAACAGTACTCGGAGCTTCTCGACAGGTGGTTCCGCGTGCACGTCTACTCCACCGAGAGCCCCTTCTTCACCGTCCTCGTCCTCGACATCAGCGCCGGCAAACGCCAGGCGGAGGAACTGGCCGAAGAAGCTGCGCGCAGGCGCATTCTCATGGAACAGTCCAAGGACGGCATCGTCATCCTGGATCAGGACGGAGCAGTATACGAATCCAACAGAAAGTTCGCCGAGATGATCGGAAACCCCTTCGAATCGATGCGCGATCTCACGGTGTTCGACTGGGAGTTTCTGTACCCGCGCGAAGAACTTTTGGAGATGCTTCGAAACGTCGATCAACGGGGCGACCACTTCGAAACGAAGCACCGGCGGCGGGACGGCGGCGTCTACGACGTCGAAATCAGCACCAACGCCGCATGGTTCGGCGGTCGGAAGCTGATCTTCTGCGTCTGCCGCGATATCACGGAACGAAAACGCACCGAAGAAGAGAACCGGATATTCAAGACGATAGCCGACAGAGCGTCCTACGGACAGGCGATCGCCGCTCTGGACGGCACTCTGCTCTACGTCAACAGGTTTTTCGCCAACATCCACGGGTATTCCCCCGAGGAGCTGCTCGGACGCCACCTGTCCGTCTTCCACACGCCCGAACAGATGATAACAGCGAACGAACTCAACGCCTCCATGATGCGCGAAGGACATTTCGGCCCGGCGGAGGTCTGGCATCGCCATCGGGACGGGTTCGAGTTCCCCATGCTGATGAACGGGGTGGTTATTCGCGACGAGAGCGGGACCCCTAAATGCATGGCCACTTCCGCCGTCGATATGACCGCGTACCATCAGGCGGAGCTGAACTACCGGACGCTCTTCCGCGAAATGCTCGACGGCTTCGCCCTGCACGAGATCATCTGCGATTCGTCGGGCAGGCCTGCGGACTATCGCTTCCTCGCCGTCAACCCGGCCTTCGAGCGAATGACCGGCCTGAAATCCGAAGCAGTCGTCGGACGCACCGTGCTGGAGGTACTCCCCGGTACGGAACGGCACTGGATCGAAAGCTTCGGCGGAGTGGCGCTCTCCGGCGAACCGTCGTTCTTCGCTAACTACGCCGCCGAACTCAGAAAACATTTCGAAGTGACCGCCTTCCGCCCCGCCCCCGGCAGATTCGCATGCATCTTTCAGGACATCACGGAGCGCAAACGCGCCGAAGAGGCGCTCCGCCGCATGCTGGAGAACGCGCGGCTCCTCCAGCGCGAAGCCGAAGCGGCCAGCCGCGCCAAGTCCGCCTTCCTGGCGAACATGAGCCACGAAATACGCACCCCTCTCAACGGGATCATCGGTTTTCTCGGCCTGCTCGCCTACACGCCTCTGGACGCCACGCAGCACGAGTACCTGGAGTATATAGATACCTCGGCGCATCTTCTTCTCGACATTCTCAGCAACGTGCTCGACATCTCCAGAATCGAGGCCGACCGGCTCGATCTACGCCCTTCGCCGTCGGAACTCCGCCGGGTGATCGAAAGGGCGATGGGACCGGTACGTACCTTCGCCGCCGAAAAGAAACTTTCTCTTTCGTCGGCAGTCGCCCCGGACGTCCCGGCGTGCGCGGTCGTCGATGCGGTACGCCTGGAACAGATCCTCGTCAACCTGCTGAACAACGCGGTCAAGTTCACGGAACAAGGGAGCGTCGGAGTCTCGCTGCGTTTCGTTCCTCTTTCAGGAGGAGAAGGCGCGTTCACCTTCGTTGTTCAGGATACCGGCATCGGCATCTCTCCCGAAGAGCGATCCCGCATCTTCGAACCCTTCGTGCAGGCGGATTCTTCGAATACCCGCAGATACGGCGGAGCGGGGCTCGGCCTCGCCATCAGCCGCCGACTGCTGCAGAAGATGGGGAGTTCGCTCGAGGTCGAGAGCGCTCCCGGCCGGGGGAGCATGTTTTTCTTCACCCTCCGCGCTCCGTACGAGACGGGAGAGGCGCCTTCGGCCTCCGGCGGAACAGAGGCTTCTCCCGGCTTCGTCGCGCCCCTCCCGTTGACGGAGAAGGAAGGAAACCTGCGAATTCTGATCGCCGAGGATGAGCGGCTGAACATGAAAATGCTCTCGATTTTGATCGCCAAACTCGCGCCCTTCGCTTCCATTCTCCAGGCCGAGGACGGCGAGCAGGCTGTGTCGCTCTACCGCGAGCACCGGCCGAACCTCGTGTTCATGGATCTTCAGATGCCCTCGAAGGACGGACTTCGTGCGGCCGAGGAGATCAGGGCGCTTGAAGGAAAAGAGACCCCGGAGAGGAAGCGGTGTCGCATCGTCGCCCTCACGGCGAGCGTCCAGCCGGAAATCGAAGAGGAGTGCCTCGCCGCCGGTATGAACGGCTATCTGTCGAAGCCCGTGCGTACGAACGACGTCAGGGCGGTCCTCGAAAGTTGTCTTGGCGCTGAAGAGTGCGGCGAAAACACTCCGGAACCTCCGAGCATCGGCGGCGACGTCTGGAACAGAGCGCGCATGCTCGAAGCGCTGGACGGCGACGAAGAGCTGGCGGACGAGATCGCGTCGGAGTTCTTGAACGAAACGCCGCGCAAACTGGCTTCCCTCTCCGCCGCTCTCGTAGCGGGGGATATGGAGACGGCGCGACGAAACGCCCACGCGATCAAGGGACTTGCCGGAAACGTCGGCGGCGATGCGCTGTACGCCGCCGCCGCCGACGCGGAGCGGGCGGCCCGCGTCGGCGATCGCGACGAAGCCGCCGTGCGGGGCGAATATTTGGCCCGCGAATTCGAACGACTGAAAGAGGCTATAAACGAACATCCGCGGGCATGTTCTCCGAGCGGCTGCGAACGAGGGGCGGCTGAAGGCGGACGCCCGAATAGCCGCGCATTCGACGCCGCTGCGGCAAACCGCGAGGAGTCCCGGCTCGAGAAAACACCCGACCGGAGGACGAAATGAACGGAGACCGCAGAACCATTCTTCTCGTCGAAGACACGCGAACCAACGCCCTCGCGGTGGAGCGGCAGCTCCGCAAGGGCGGGTACGACGTGCTGCACGTTCCCGCGGGCGAGGAGGCGATCCGGATAGTGTGCGAAGAGAGGGCGAAAGTGGACCTCGTCCTGATGGACATCGAACTCGGCCCGGGCATCGACGGCGCGCGCGCGGCCGGAGAGATACTGAAGGTACGCGAACTCCCCGTCGTTTTTCTCTCCTCGTACACCGAGGCCGAGGTACTGGAGCGGATCGAAAAGATCGCCTCGTACGGCTATGTCGCCAAGAACTCCGGAGGCGCCGTGCTCGTAGCCTCCATCAAGATGGCTTTCAGGCTCCACGAGGCGAACATGCGCACGGCGAACGAACGAAACATTCTGAGGGATGTTCTGGAGTCCACCCTCTCCGGCTACTGGGAGACGCATTTCAACACCGGCGCCGCCTTTTTGAGCCCGAAGTTCCGGAACCTGCTGGGGTACGGAGAGGACGAGTTGCCCCGAACATCGACGCTGTGCCGTCGGATCGTCCACCCCGACGACCTCCCGGAGACGCTCCATCGCCTCCGGGAACACCTGCGGAGCGGAGGCAAGACCCCTTTCTCCAATGAAATTCGGTATGTGCGCAAGGACGGGTCGGTCATCTGGGCGATTTGCGCGGGGCGAGTGGTCGAATGGGCCGAAGACGGCTCTCCCGTCAGGATGGTGGGGTGTTATATCGACATCGACGACCGGAAACGGGCGGAAGAGGAAATGCTGCTCCTTGCCCGGCGGCAGCAGGCGATGCAGATCGCCAAGGAGAGCGCCGAGGCGGCGAACCGTGCGAAGAGCGTCTTTCTCGCCAATATGAGCCACGAGATCCGCACGCCGCTGAACGCCATTCTCGGCTTCGGCGCGGCGCTTGAACGCGATCCCTCCCTCTCCGAGAAGCAGGCCGAACAGATACGCACGATCAACCGGAGCGGACGGCATCTGCTCCGGCTCATCAACGACATCCTGGACATGTCGCGGATAGAGGCCGGACGACTGACGCTGACCCCTACCCCATTCTGCCTCCACGATCTTCTGGACGACCTGGAATCGATGTTCCGGCTGCGCGCCGAGTCGCGGGGGCTCCACCTGGATATGGAGCGCGACGACGATGTCCCCAGGTATGTCGTCGGCGACGAGGCCAAACTGCGCCAGGTACTGCTCAACCTGCTGTCGAACGCGGTGAAGTTCACCAAAGAGGGAGGTTTCGCTCTGCACGCCCGCACGGACCGGCGGACCCCCGACGCGAAAACCGTCCATCTGCTCATCGACGTCGAGGACAGCGGCCCCGGTATCGACGGGACGGAGCTTGATCGGATCTTCGACCCGTTCCGCCAGTCGGACGCCGGGAAAGAGGCGGGAGGCACGGGACTCGGTCTCTCCATCAGCCGACGACTCGTGGAGCTGATGGGCGGCGGACTCACCGTCGAAAGCAGGCCGGGCGAAGGGAGCCGGTTCACCGTCCGCCTGCCGCTGCTGCGCAGCGAAGAGGGCGCGAGTACGAAAAGCGACTCCCGGCGCATCGTCGGCCTGGAGACGGAGGGGAAAGAGCTTCGAATACTCGTGGTGGACGACAAGAAGGAGAATCGGGACGTGCTGCGCGCGCTGCTGGAACCGATGGGTTTCGCCGTGGAGGATGCCTCGGACGGACGGGACGCCCTTGAGCGCTTCGAAGCGCGGCCTCCGGACGCCGTGCTGATGGACATGCGCATGCCGGTGATGGACGGCTACGAAGCCACCAGGCGGATCAAGGAGAAAAAAAAAGGAACCGCCGTCCCCGTCGTCGCGGTGACGGCCTTCGCCTTCGAAGACGACGAGCAAAAAGCGCTGCGGGCCGGGGCGAGCGCCTACCTGCGCAAGCCGTTCAGGCCCGACGAACTCTTTCTGACTCTGGGGCAGGCCCTCGGACTGCGCTGCGTGCACGCTTCGGAGTCGCACGCCGGAGAGGCGCCGCTGACACGCGAAGCGCTGTTCGTCCTTCCAGCGGAAATGCGCGCGCTTATGCGCGCGTCGGTGAAATCCGGCGACATGGCCGGGCTCAAGGAGCAGATCGCAGCCGCGCGCGCGGTCGACGGGACGACCGCCGAAAGGCTGCTGGAACTCGCCCGCCGGTACGACTACGAGAGACTGGGGGCTCTGCTGTCATCCCCCGCCCAAGGGGACGCGGACGACGGGAGGAATAAGAAGTGAACAGGTGCGTGACACGAGCCACCGTCATGGTTGTGGACGATACGCCTGCGAATCTCGATCTGCTCGACCGCATGCTGCGGACGGCGGGGCACAGGGTGCTTACCTTCCCGCGCGGAGGTCTGGCACTGGACGCCGCGGCGGAAAATCCGCCCGACCTGATGCTGCTCGATGCGATGATGCCTGGGATGGACGGCTTCGAAGTCTGCCGGCGCATGAAGGCCGATCCCCGGCTCGCGGACATCCCGGTGCTCTTCATCAGCGCGCTCGGCGAAACATCGGACAAGCTCCGCGCCTTCGCCGCAGGAGGGGCGGACTACATCACCAAGCCCTTCCAGGAGGAGGAGGTACTGGCGCGCACGGGAGCGCATCTGGAAATAGGAGCGCTGCAACGGCGTCTGCGCGAGCAGAACGAAAATCTGGAGCGTCTGGTCGCCGAACGGACGAGAGAGCTTGCCGAGGAGCGCGCCCGGACGCTGCGGAGCTTCGCGGAGCGGATTCGCGGGGCCGAATGGGGGAAGGAGCGCAGCCTCGGGTTCGCCGAAACCTCGGAGCTGGGCGCGTTGTCTTCGGCAATCGAAGAGCTGGCGGAAAAGACGTTTACCAGAGAGGAGCTGCACGCGCGCTCCGTGAGCGAGAGAATCCGCGCCGAAGAGAAGGCGCGCAAGCGCCTTGCCCGCGATCTGCACGACGGACCGCTTCAGGCGTCCGTCGCCGCGATCAGGCGCATACAGATGGCGCGGGAAGCCGCCGAGGAGGGCGCGCCGGAGGAGATGCGCGAGCTGCTGGACACGGCGGAGGAGATCATGAGGAACGCCGCCGACGAACTCCGGGGCTACTGCGAGGAGCTTTCGCCCTCCTGGATCAGTCTCGGACTCGTCAGCGCGATGGACGAAAACGCGGACCGACTCTCCCGGACGCACGGCGGCGTCGAGGTGGAAGTCCGGACCGACGAAACGCTGGATTCTCTGCCGGAGGGGCATGTCCTCGCGGTCGTCCGCATAGTGCAGGAGGCCGTATCGAACGCCGTGCGGCACGGAAGAGCGCGCACGGTCCGCGTGCATCTTTCGGACGAGGACGAATCGGTCCGTTTTTCGGTCCAGGACGACGGCGCGGGCTTCGACGCGGAACAGCACGGGGGAACGGATTACGAACGCCTCCGCACCGCCGGTCACAGAGGGCTGGCCAACATCGGGGAGCGCGTCCGCCTCCTTCGCGGGACGATGCGTCTGGAGTCGCGCCGCGGAGAGGGGTGCCGCATCGAGATCCTCTTTCCGCACCCGCGCGCGAAAGACGCGCGCTGAACGAGCGGCGCGGTATCCGCATCGTCCTCGGCCGCTTGCATGTGCTGAGCGCACTGTTTTACATTGTTTTTTGCGATGAATAGTATATACTAACAAAAGCGGAGAAGAGTTCGAACACGACCGTCGGGAAGGAGTTGAAGAAGGCTCATGGAAAAGATGCTGGACATCGTCTTCAACCTGGGGATGCTCGCCTCCCTGAGCATTCTGTCGGGCTTTCTCGGCGGCGACGAAGAACGCCGGACCCGAAAGTTCCTGTTGCAGGGCGTCCTCTACGGAACGGCCTCGATTCTGGGGATGTTGCACCCGCTGGTCCTGGCTCCGGGGCTCATCTTCGACGGCCGCTCGGTGATGCTGAGCATCTGCGGCTTCTTCTTCGGCCCGGCGGCCGCGGCCATAGCGGCGACGATGGCGCTTGTCCCGCGCATCCAACAGGGGGGCTCCGGGACGGTCATGGGTGTTTCGGTCATCGTCTCCTCGGCGCTCATCGGCTCGCTCTTTCACCGCGCGTACTACGGCAAAACCCGACGGGCCTCCGCCCGCTCCCTCTATGTCATGGGGCTGGCGGCGCACGCGGCGATGGTGCTGCTGATGTTCACCCTCCCCCAAGAACAGGCCCTCGAGACCATCCGGCTTCTCGCCCTCCCCGTGATGATCGCGTACCCGCTGACGACGCTCTTCATCGGCAGGATCCTCTCGGAGTTCGACGCGCATCGCCGGATGGCCGCGTCGCTGAAGCTCAGCGAGTCAAACCTCCGCAGATCCAACGAAGAGCTGGCCGCCAACCTGAACAAGCTCATGAAACGGGAAAAAGAGCTGCGCTTCGCGAACGCCGTGCTCCAGACGCAGCAGGAGACGTCGCTCGACGGCATCCTCGTCGTGGACGGGGAAGGGGGCATCATCTCCTTCAACCGGCGTTTCACGGAGTTATGGAACATTCCCGCCGACGTCGCCGCGTCGGGCGAGGAGGAGAAAACGCTGAGCATAGCGACGGAGCGTCTGCTCCGCCCCGAAGAATTCCTCGACAAGATCGGCTACCTTTACCGACACCCCGATGAAAAGAGCCGGGACGAGATCGAACTGAAAAACGGCACGGTATTCGACCGCTACTCCGCGCCCATGCTCGGCTCGGCCGGCGAGTACTACGGCCGCATCTGGTACTTCCGGGACATAACCGAGAGCAAGCATGCCGAGGAAGAGGTGCGAAAACACAGGGAACACCTGGAAGAGCTGGTTCGGGAGCGTACGAACGAGCTGGAGGCGGCCAAGGAGAGCGCGGAGCGGGCCAACACGGCCAAGAGCGCATTCCTGGCGAATATGAGCCACGAAATACGCACGCCGCTCAACGCCATCCTCGGTTTCGCAACGGTTCTCGAACGCGATCCAACGCTCTCCGAAGCGCAGGCGGAACAGGTGCGCACGATCAACCGGAGCGGCCGCCACCTCCTGAAGCTGATCAACGACATCCTCGACATGTCGAGGATAGAGGCCGGACGCCTTGCGCTGCACAACGCGCCCTTCTGCCTCCAGGATTTTTTGGACGACCTGGAGTCGATGTTTCGCGTCCGGGCCGAGGAGAAAGGGCTTGCGCTCTCTTTGGAGCGCGGCGGAAACCTTCCGCGCAACGCCGTCGGGGACGAGGCCAAGCTGCGCCAGGTGCTCGTCAACATGATGGGAAACGCGGTCAAGTTCACCAAGCAGGGCGGGGTGACGCTCCGCGCGCGCCTGGAAGAGGGGGCGGAAGCCGCCCCCCGCCTTGTGCTGGAGGTGGAGGATACGGGACCGGGTATCCCGCCCGAGGAGCTGGCGTACATCTTCGACGCGTTCCGCCAGTCGGATGCCGGCCGCGAGGAGGGCGGCACGGGGCTCGGGCTCTCGATCAGCAAACGCCTTGTCGAGCTGATGGGAGGCGAACTCGCGGTCCGAAGCAGCCTCGGCGAAGGGAGCCGTTTTACCGCATCGATACCGATCGCCCCCTCCCCGGAAAAACCCGGGCATCCGAAGACACCGCCGCGCCGCGTGGTCGGCGCGGAGCACCGGAAGGACGAGGCGCCGCTGCTCATTGTGGACGACGTCAAAGAAAACCGCGACATACTGAAAGCGCTGCTCGCTCCTCTCGGATTCGTCCTGAGAGAGGCTTCGAACGGCCGAGAGGCGCTCCGCCTGTTCGAAGTAGAACGGCCCCTCGCCGTGCTGATGGACATGCGAATGCCGGTGATGGACGGCTACGAGGCCACCCGTCGGATCAAGGCGAGCGAAGGAGGAGAATCGGTTCCCGTCATCGCGATTACGGCGAGCGCCTTCGAGGACGACGTTCAGAACGTGATGAAGAGCGGCGCCGATATCTGCATACGCAAACCGCTCGGCCCGGAGGAGGTGTACGAGGCTCTGGAACACCTCGTCGGAATACGCTTCCTCTACGCCGACGAGCCCGGGACGGACGAACACCGACAAGAGGAGCTTTCTTCCATCGAAACGGCGCCTTCGCTGCCGGACGAAATGATCGAGGCGATGAGAACGGCCCTTCAAGACGGAGACATCGATGAACTCGAGTTGCTTATCGAGCGGATACGCCGTTTCGACGGCGATCTGGCCGATAGATTGTTACGACTGGCGAGACAGTACGACTATGCGGCGTTCGAAGCTTTTTTCGCATACGGCGGGAGAGAATCGAAAAGGTTTTTTTCCGATAAGCATCGGAGGGGATCGGAATGAAAAGCTCCGACGCGCCGAGAACGGACAATGCACAACAGGTTCCCGGAACAAAACTCGGAGCCAGAATAGTGCTGGCCGTCGGCTGTCTGTTGATGTTGGCCATTGTTCTTTTCGCCGGGATCCTTCTTCGACGAATCGAGTCGGACGGGCAAGCCGCTATAGATCAGTACCGCATCTCCGAAATCGACCGTCTAAAAAACAATCTGCGCGAACAAGTCGATATGGCGTACCGCATCCTCGTCGACATGTACGGGAAGTCGACGCAAACGGAGTTCATCGTTCACACGTACGGGGATCAGCTCCGATCCGTCGTCGACATCGCGGAGAATCTCGTCCGCCGGAAGATCGCGGAAGTGAAAGAGGGAACGCTCTCTCTTTCGCAGGCCCGCCGCCAAGCTATGGACTCGCTGCGCGCCCTGCGTTTCGACGGCGACCTCGGTTATGTTTGGATCAACGACGAGACGCGCCCCTACCCATCGCTCCTCATGCATCCGACCTTGCCCGAACTGGACGGAGTTTCGATGAGCGTTCCGCTTTTCGAAAAGGCCCTTGGGAGCGAGAAAAATATCGGCAAGGCGATACTCGACGTGTGCGAGAAAAACGGAGAGGGGTTCGTAGAGTATCTATGGCCCAAACCGACGAAGGACGGCTTGACCCCGGACATGCCGAAACTCTCGTACGTCAGGCGGATCGAAGAGTGGGGATGGATCATCGGCGCCGGAGTCTACGTGGACGAGGCGCGAAAAAACGTGATCGGACAAGCTATCGAAATCATAGGAAATATGCGCCACGCGGGAGGAGAAGGGTACTTCTGGATCAACGACACGGGCCGACCGTACCCGCGCATGATCGTGCACCCGCAGCTCGCCGGAGCTACCATGGAGGACCCGCTCTTCAACATCGCCTTGCAGGGCGACAAAAGCCTCAGCGCTCTGATTCTGGATATATCCGAACAGCACGGCGAGGGTTTCGTGGAGTATTTGTGGCCCAAACCGACGCGCGAGGGAGCGACTGCGGAGGCTCTGCCGAAAATCTCCTACGTGCGTCTCTTCGAGCCGCTGAACTGGATTCTGGGGACAGGCGTCTATCTCGACGAGATCGAGAATACCATCGCCTCGCGAAAAACCGAAAGCGAGAAACAGCTCGCCTCTATTTTTCGCAGCATCGTTCTCGTCGCCATCGTCCTCTTCCTCATCGCTTTCGCGCTTCTCTTCCTCGTGGTGCGGGGCATCGTCAGCCCGATCGTCCAGCTCACCGGCGCAGCCGACCGGATAGCCTCCGGAGATATGAACACGCAGCTCCCTGATGCGGGGCCGAGAGAGATTCGATCGCTTTCCCGCTCTTTCAACAGGATGACCGAAGAGCTGAAAGAGCGGATGGCCGCGCTCCGGGAGAGCGAAGAGCGCTTCCGGCGGCTGGCGGAAAATTCCCCGGACCTGATCTTCCGGATCTCGCTTCGCGACGGTCGTTACGAATACATCAGCCCGGCCGTTTTACGGATGCTTGGATACTCGCAGCAAGAGGCGTACGGCACGCCCCTCTTCGCCCGTACGATCATTCATCCCGACTTCACGACCTTTTTCCGGAGAGAGTGGGAGAATCTTCGGCACGGAACAATGCCTTCGACATTCGAATTCAAGGTACTGACGAAATCGGGGGAAGAGCGTTGGATGCACCAGCGTAACGTGCTGATCCGCGGAGAGAACGGCGAACCGACCGCCATGGAGGGCATCGTCACCGACATCACCGACAGAAAAACGGCGGAGGCCGCTCTCGACAGCTATCGAGAGCACCTGGAAGAGCTGGTGCGGGAGCGCACCTCCGAACTCGAGGTGGCCAAGGAGGCGGCGGAGCATGCCAACCGGGCGAAGAGCGCTTTCCTCGCCAACATGAGTCACGAGATCCGAACTCCGCTCAACGCGGTGCTCGGTTTCGCCTCCATCCTGGAGCGGGACGAAAACCTCTCCGAGGCGCAGGCCGAACAGGTGCGTACCATCAACCGCAGCGGACATCATCTGTTGAAACTGATCAACGACATCCTCGACATGTCAAGGATAGAGTCGGGGCAGCTCGAGCTGAATACGGCTCCCTTTTGTCTCCACGACCTGCTGAGCGATATGGAGACGATGTTCCGCTCCCGGGCGAACGCCAAGGGACTGCACCTCCTGATCGAACGGCAAGAGAGCGTCCCTCGGTACGCGGCCGGTGACGAGGCGAAACTGCGGCAGATACTCGTCAACCTGCTCGGAAACGCCGTCAAGTTCACCAAAGCAGGCGGCGTCGCCATCCGCGCCCGAGCGGACGCGGATGAGGAAACGCCGGACAGCGTCCGCCTCTTCGTGGAGATCGAAGACACGGGGCCGGGCATTCCTCCCGAGGATATCGACCACGTTTTCGACGCTTTCCAACAGTCGCAGGCGGGGCACGATGCCGGAGGAACCGGATTGGGACTTTCCATCAGCAGGCGCCTCGCCGAATTGATGGGCGGCTCGTTGACGCTGAAGAGCCGCGTAGGAACGGGAAGCAGTTTCACGCTCTCGCTTCCCGTGCGAACCGTCCAAGGAGTTGAAAGACCGAAATCGAAGACGGAGCGCAGCATCGCCGGTCTGAAAACCGGCGGAAAGACATTTCGGATCCTGATCGTCGACGATGTCAAGGAGAACCGGGACGTACTGCGAGCCATGCTCTCCCCGGCCCGAACCGGCCGGGGAGCCCCCCCCTCCTTCGAACTGCGGGAAGCGGAGAACGGAGAGGAAACCCTGACGATCGTCGATGAGTGGGTTCCTCATATCGTGCTGATGGACATGCGGATGCCCGTGATGGACGGCTATGAAGCCACCCGCAGAATCAAGGGAAACGATAAGACCTCGGGAATTCCCGTTGTCGCCGTTACGGCGAGCGCCTTCGAAGACGATCGTGACTCGGTTTTAAAAGCCGGTGTGGACAGGTATATCCGTAAGCCCTTCAGGGCGGAAGAACTCTTCGAAACACTGGGAAGCGTACTTGCACTGCCGTTTATCTACCATGAGGATGCAACAACCGCCGCCTCCGACGATATCAAGAGCGCATCGCCTGCGCCGGAGAAGATGGAGAAGCTGCCGGGCGATCTGCAGGAGGCCATGCGGGAGGCGGTGGAGAACGGCGATATGGCCGCGCTCGACGAACTTCTCGAAAGAGCGAAGACGCACGACGCGGCGGCGGCGGAACATCTGCGCGCACTCGCGAAACGGTACGATTACGAGTCGCTCGTCCGTATTCTACGGTAGAAGCCGGGGAGACGCGGTGGAATCTGCTCTCGAAGGATGGGCGAAAGACAGTATATGGTTGTAGAATAACGGCGGAGAACATCCCGCCCTTTCCGGACGATCGGACAGGAGCGCATTTCTTGTAGGAGAAAGAGATATGGAGAACATTCTCGGACGACGACGAAGCCGACAAGGAATTTGCTTCGCGCGAGGCGCGCGATTCGTCGCGAGGATTCTTATGTGTATCCTTGCGACGTGCTTTTTCTCGCCCGCCAGTGAAGCCTACGGAAAAACCGTCAGGGTCGCTCTTCACGAGGGCGAACCCGGCATTTTCATCGACGAAGAATCCGGAAAACCGACCGGATTCTTCGTCGACATTCTCTCGCATATCGCGGAGAGAGAAGGGTGGCGGTTGGAGTACGTACCCGGTTCGTGGAGCGACGGACTGCGACGTCTCGAAGAAGGCGCAGTCGACATCGTCACGAGCATCGCGTTCACCCCCGAACGGAACGAGCTATATTCGTACAGCAAGATTCCGGCCCTCTCCGCATGGTCCTCGGTCTATGCCGCCAAGAAAAGCGATATTCTCTCGCTGCTTGACCTGAGGGGTAAACGGGTCGCCGTCATGCGGAACACAATCCAGGAAACGGGCTTCCGGCAGTTTATCGAGGGGTTCGATCTGCATATCTCCCTCCTCTCCATGCCGGATCAGGAGACGGGTTTTTCGATGGTCGCCGCAGGAGACGCCGACGCCGTCATAGAGGTCGGCACAACGGGAGAAGTCTACAGACAACGGTACGGACTGAAAACCACGCCAGTCGTCTTCAATGCGCGGGAGGCGTACTACGCCGTCTCCAAAGGCGACCCCGAAAAGTTGCTTCCGGCGATCGACCGTATTCTCGCGGAGATGAAAGACGATCCAGCGTCGATCTATTACGAAATTATGAACCGCTGGTTCCCGAAGGAACGTACACACCCTTTCGACGAGACATGGATCCTGATACTCTCAGGCATCGTCGTCGCCTGCCTTCTCCTCAGCCTGACCGTCCTTGTGATGCTGCGTTGGCAGGTGAAGAAACGCACTCTTGACCTTTTCGCCGCCAAGGAAACCGCGGAAAAAGCCCGACGTGCGCAGGAAGAGCAGAACATCCGACTTCAGCGGGAGATCGTCGAGCGCGCACGTATCGAAGAGGAGCTGAAACGGCACAAGAGCCGCCTGGAGGAGCTGGTGAGCGAACGAACCGCCGACCTTGCCGGAATCAATGCCGATCTGCAATGCGAGATTTCGGATCGAAAACAAATCGAGGAAGAGCTGCGCATGGCCTTCGCGAAGCACGAAGAGCTGAACTTCATCGTCAATCACTCTCCCGCCTACGCCTTTTTATGGACTATGGAGGAGGGGTGGCCGGTCAAGTACGTCTCGGAGAACATCGGCGCGCTCCTAGGGTACGAAGCCGAGGACTTTCTCTCCGGGAAACTCGTCTATTCCGACGTTGTCCACCCCGACGATCTTGACAGAATGAACTCGGAAATCAGCGAGTATCTCGCCGCCGGCCTCACGGAGTACAGCCAGGAGTACCGCCTGGTCGGGAAAGACGGAGAGGTCCGCTGGGTGGACGACAAGACCTGGATCCGTACGGATGACGAAGGCGATCCGATGCTTGTCCAAGGTATTCTATGGGACATCACCGACCGGAAAAAAAACGAGGAAGAGCTGCGGCAATATCGAACCGAACTTGAAGATCTGGTTGAAAAGCGTACAACCGAGCTGGCCAGGGCCAAGGAGGAGGCGGAGAATGCGAACAGGGCGAAAAGCGCCTTCCTCGCCAACATGAGCCATGAAATCCGCACGCCGCTCAACGCGATTCTCGGCTTCGGCGCCGTGCTCGAACGCGACGATACGCTCTCCGAAAAACAGTCGGGGTATGTTGATACCATCAACCGCAGCGGACGTCACCTGCTGAAACTTATCAACAACATCCTCGACATGTCCAGGATAGAGGCGGATCGTCTCGCGCTGACCGAAAGCGTCTTTTCGCTGCACGATCTGCTCGACGACCTCGAGACGATGTTCCGCGAACGCGCCGAGGAAAAGGGGTTGCAACTTTCCATTGAAAGAGCGGAGGACGTCCCTCGGTATACGAACGGAGACGAAGCGAAGCTACGGCAGATACTCGTCAATCTGCTCGGAAACGCACTAAAATTCACGAAAACAGGAGAGGTAAAGCTTCGCGTCGGGATGGACGAACTCCTTGAAGAGGGAGGCGATCCGTTCGTTCTGTTCGAAGTCGAGGATACGGGCCCCGGCATCCCTCCGGAGGACAGGGAGAGGGTTTTCGAGCCCTTCCGTCAGGGGGACGCGAGACAGCGGTCGGAAGGAACGGGGCTGGGATTGTCCATAAGCAAACGACTCGCCGAACTGATGCTGGGAAACCTCTCGCTCGTGAGCATCGCGGGAAGAGGCGCATGTTTCCGGCTGCGTTTACCGTTGGCGCCGTCCGAACTCGCCCCCGAACATCCGCGCGCGGCGTTTCGCCATATTATCGGAGTGGAGTCCGGGGCCTCGTATCGTATTCTGCTGGTCGACGACCTGCGGGAGAACCGGGAGCTTCTGCGCGCTCTCCTCGCCCCGCTGGGATTCTCTTTACGGGAGGCCGTCGACGGAATCGAAGCGCTGAAGATCTTCGAAGAATGGAAGCCAGATGCGGTGCTTATGGATATGCGTATGCCCGGTATGGACGGCTACGAGGCGACACGACGCATCAAAGCGAGCGGCGCCGGCGCCTCGATTCCCGTCGTAGCGGTCACGGCGAGCGCTTTCGAGGACGACGTTCGGAACGTCCTGAAGAACGGAGCGGACTTCTGCATACGCAAACCTCTCCGACCTGAGGAACTCTTCGAGGTTCTCGGAGAGGCTCTCGGTCTGCGGTATGTGTACGCCGAAAGAACCGACGGACGGGAGGAGAAAGATGACGCGAGCATATCCGTCGTCGTCGCGGAGTCGCTTTCGGAAGAGTTGACTCATGCCATGAGGACGGCCGTCGAGGAAGGGGATATACTACGGTTGGAAGAGCTGATCGACAGCGCGCAGGCGTTCGCTCCCGCCGCCGCGAAGAAACTCCGTCGGCTCGCCGGACGCTTCGACTACGAAGCGCTCAGCGCTCTATTGCCGGAGAAGGAGGACCTCCTGTGAACAATGAAAACGAACACACGACGATCATGCTGGTCGACGATACTCCGGCCAATCTGGAACTCCTCCGGGCGATGCTTCACACGGAAGGGTACAAGGTGCTTGTCTTTCCGAGCGGCGAAACGGCGTTGCGCGCGCTCGAGAGGAAAGAACCCGACCTGATTCTGCTCGACATCATGATGCCGGAGATGGACGGCTTCGAGATGTGCGGACGGCTGAAACGAGAAGAACGTCTCCGGACGATCCCCGTGATCTTCATCAGCGCCCTGGACGACACGAGCAGCAAGGTCAGGGCGTTCACCGGCGGCGGGGTGGACTACGTAACCAAGCCGTTTCAGCCCGAGGAGATCCTCGCGAGAGTGAGGACGCACCTTTCGCTGCGCATGATGCGCCGCGAGCTTGAACGCCATACCCTCTACCTCGAAGAGCTTGTGCGGGAGAAGGTGAAGGAGATCTCCGACTCGCAGATGGCGACGATCCATGCGATGTCCAAGCTGGCCGAGTATCGGGACGACCAGACGGGACGTCATATCGAACGGACGCGCGAACTCTGCGGAATGCTCGCCCGGAAGCTGCGCGAAAATCCGCGCTACGCTCTCGTCATCGACGACGCCTTCGTCGAGAACATCTACCACGCCTCGCCCCTGCACGACATCGGCAAGGTGGGCATCCCCGACGCCATTCTGCTGAAACCGGGAAAACTCACGAACGAGGAGTTCGAGATCATCAAGCGGCATCCGCGCATCGGGGCGACGACGCTGAGCTGGGTGCGGAGCAAGTATCCGCAGAACGCGTTCATCAACATGGGCATCGCCCTCGCCCTCTTCCACCACGAGCGATGGGACGGAGCGGGCTACCCGGACGGCCTCGCGGGAGAGGACATTCCCCTGAGCGCGCGCATCATGGCGCTCGTGGACGTCTACGACGCGCTCCGCTCCGACCGGCCGTACAAGGAGGCGTTCTCCCACGAAACCGCCTGCCGTATCATCCGGGAGGGGGAAGGATCGCACTTCGACCCCTCGGTCGTCGACGCCTTCTTCGCCGTCGAGCAGGAGTTCGAGAAGATCTGCGAGCACATGAAGGACGAGGGCGCGGCGGACTTGCCGTAGCGGGCCCGTCCGCAGAGTACGGAAAGGTGGCATCATGAAAACGACGGCGCGACCATGCGGAGATATTCCGGCGGGACGGACCGCTGCAAAGGTACTCCTGCCCTCGGAGAGGGGGAGCCGGTATCGTGAAATCATCTTGCTCGTAGCCCCGCTTCTGCTCTTTTCGACGTATCCGCTGCTCCGCGCGTTCGGACATGTCGGAACCGCGGAGGTTTTCGGTGGCGTCAGGATGACGGGCGCGCTGATCGCGCTGTCGGCGGGCTATGCGTTCATCGCGAGAGTATGCAGCCCGGGCCGACGCTTTTTTCTGTTCGCCGGCCTCGCCTTCAGCATGGCGGGGACGGAGGACCTCCTCTTCGGTTTCCTTGAACTTGCCGGGCCATCCTTTGTAGGGGCGCCTAACGAAACCGTCCTCGGCAATGCGATCGCCTTCCGGACGCTTACGCCGCTTTTGCTGATCCTACCGCTCGTTTTCTCCGCAGGGGACGGAGTGCCGCAGCGCCCCGGTCGCGAGATTTTGCGCGCGCTCCTTTCCGTGCCGGTGGTCGCGGCGCTCGCGCTGTACGCGGCGCTCGGAAGCTCGCCGCTTTCGTTCCATACGCACATCTCCCGTCCTCCGTGCCTCCTCTCCCCCGTCCTGTTCGCGGCCGCGCTGCTAGTGTATTTCCGAGAGTTCCGCCGCTCGCGCAACAATGTAACGTGGTGGCTCGGGCTTTCCATCGGCGTCATGCTGGCGGGTCAGTCGCTGCTGCTCTTTTCCCGCGAAATCTACGACCCGTTCTTCGCCGCCTCCAGGGTGGGCGCGATCCTCGGGTACGCCGTCTCGCTGCTGGGCTTCTCGCTCCACCAGCTCTCGGTGGAAGACGACCGGAACTGGACGATCTTCCGGATGAGCGCCGAGGTGGACAGAATCAACTCCATCTATCTGGAGAACGTGGTGCTGGAGAAGATACGGGAAGTCTCCGACTCGCACATGGCGACGATCCTCGCCATGTCGAAGCTTGCGGAGTCCAGAGACGACGAAACGGGAAGGCACATCGAGCGCACGCAGGAGCTGTGCCGCGTTCTGGCCCGCAAACTCCGCGCACACCCCCGGTACGCGCCCGCGATCGACGACGCGTTCATCGAGAACATCTACCACGCGGCGTCGCTGCACGACATCGGCAAGGTCGGCATCCCCGACGCCGTCCTCCTCAAAGAAGGAAACCTCTCCGACGAGGAGATGGAAACGATACGGCGACATCCGGGAATCGGCGCGGCGACGCTGGAGCGTGTACGGCGCGAGCACCCGGGCAACGAGTTTCTCACCATGGGAATAGAGCTGACGCGCTTTCATCACGAGAAGTGGGACGGAAGCGGCTACCCGGACGGGCTCGCGGGAGAGGGGATTCCCTTAAGCGCGCGCATCATGGCTCTGGTGGACGTCTACGACGCGCTCCGGTCCAAGCGCCCGTACAAGGACCCGTTCTCCCACGAGCAGGCGTGCGCGCTTATCCACAAAGGGAAAGGGACGCACTTCGATCCGGGGGTCGCGGAGGCGTTCGCCGCCGCCGAAGCCGAGTTCGCCGAAATCTACGAACACTTCCGTGAAAGTCGCGAATCCGCTGAACGAGAGTGCTTCGTCGAAGCATCCGCAGAAGAGAGGGTTGACTATGAAGGAAAGAGCGCGAATGAATAATACGCCGAGAAGAGGGGAGACCGAAGCATGCTGACGTCGTTCGAGTGCGCGCAGCCGCGCAGGGTGCTCTTCGGGAGAGGCCGTCTCCGTGAGGCGGGAACTCTCTGCCGCGAATACGGAGAACGCTGCCTCGTCTGCACGGGGAACCGTCCGGAGCGGGCGGCGGAACTGCTGGACTCCTTGCGCGGGGCGGGGCTCGTCCGCGAGCTGCTGACCGTTTCGGGCGAACCCACTTTCGAAAGCGTCCGGCGGGCGGCCGCGCGGGCGGCGGAATTCGCCCCCGACGCGGTGGCCGCCATAGGCGGCGGGAGCGTGCTCGACACCGGCAAGGCGCTGGCCATGCTGGCGACCAACGGAGGCGATCCGCTCGACTATGCGGAGATCGTCGGCGCGGGGAAGCCGATCATGAAGAACTCCCTCCCGCTGCTGGCGATTCCGACAACGGCGGGGACCGGCTCGGAGGCCACCCGCAACGCGGTGCTCGCCCACACCGAAAAACAGGTCAAGGTGAGCCTGCGCAGCCGCTCCATGATGCCGGAAGTCGTCATCCTCGACCCGTTCGCCATGCGCGGCCTGCCGGCCCACGTCGTCGCCGCGAGCGGAATGGACGCGCTCTGTCAGCTGATCGAGGCGTTCGTCTCGTGCAAGGCGAACGCCTGGACCGACGCCCTCTGCCGCGAGGGAATCCCCATGGCGTTCCGCGCGCTGCCGCGGGCGTGCGACGACCCCGAAGACCTCGGCGCCCGCGAGGATATGCTCCTGGCCGCGTGCTGGAGCGGCGTCGCCCTCGCCAACGCGGGCCTAGGGGCTGTCCACGGCTTCGCGGGAGTGGTGGGAGGGCTGACCGGCGCGCCGCACGGACTGATCTGCGCGACGCTGCTCGCCCCCGTCTGCAGGGCGAACATCGCCGCGCTTCGATCGGAGGGAGCGCACCCGGCGTTCGGAAAGTACACAGAACTGGCGACGATGCTCGCGGGACGGGATTCGAAGGCGGAAGAGGGAGCCGACGAGCTCGAACGCCTCGCGGCGCGGTTGCCGCTCAAACCGCTGCACGTTCCCGAAGGCGTCGACGAAGAGCTGCTGATCGCCGGGGCCATGGGAGCGAGCAGCATGAAGGGAAATCCGGTCGCCCTGACGAAGGAGACGCTCGCGGCCATCTGGAAGACCGCGGCGGGGAGATCATGACGCGGACGGAACGTCCGGCGGGGCGCACCCGGAAACGCCCCCTGATCGGTCTCGCGCTGGGAAGCGGCGCGGCGCGCGGCATGGCGCATCTGGGCGTGCTCAAGGTGCTCGAAGAGGCCGGGCTCGCGCCCGACATCGTCGCAGGAACCAGCATCGGCGCGCTGGTCGGAGGAATGTACGCGGCGGGCAAGCTCGACGAACTGACCGATGTCGCGCTGAGCCTCGACTGGAAGCAGGTCGCCCGCTATCTCGTAGAGGTCTCTTTTCCGCGCTCGGGGCTGATCGAGGGGAACAAGGTGACCGCGCTCCTCTCGGAGATCGCGGGGGATATCGACCTTGCGGAGCTTCCGCTCCCCTTCCGGGCAGTCGCCACCGACATCATGAGCGGCGAAGAGGTCGTCGTCGGCGACGGCCCGCTCGTCGCGGCGATTCGGGCGAGCATCGCCGTCCCCGGCATCTTCACCCCTGCCCGTCGCGGCGACGACCTTCTCGTCGACGGCGGGCTGACGAACCCTGTGCCCGTGGACGTCTGCCGCGCGCTGGGCGCGGAGCGCGTCATCGCCGTGGACCTGAACTACGGGCGTGTGAGAGACACCCGCCGTGCGAACGCGAAGAATGCGCACCAGGGCCTCCAGCGCGCCGAACACCCGAACTTCGGTGCCGGACGGATCCTCGACTGGCTGGAGCACAACACGAAGCAGTTCGACATCGAGCTTCCCAACCCGGTGAAAGCATGGATGGAGCGACAGTCGATGCCGAACGTCTTCGACGTGCTGGGGAACACGCTGGGCATCATCGAATCGCAGATCGCCGCCGTCAGATTGCAGGTCGACCCGCCCGACCTGCTCATCCGCCCGAACGTGGGGCACATCCGTTTCATGGACTTCTTCCGGACCGCGGAGATGATCGAAGAGGGACGCCGCGCGGCGACGGAGGCGGTGGCGCGCTGGGACATGAGTGGAGAAGGGCTCTCCGTCGATTTTCTCCGAACGGCGTCGTCTCGCCGCTGACGGCGGAGTTCTCTTCAGGCGAACAAAAACCTCTGTAGACGACGGAAGCGTCGACCGTTTTTCAACCCCGATCCGCAGAATAAGAGCGCAAGAATCGGATTTTCTCCCGAACGCCGGCGACGTACTCTATAAGCGCAATCCACTACATCGGGAGGTTTTTTTCATGCATGCATCAACCACGCGCACTATGAAGCCATCGGAATGGCTGCTGCTGATTTTTCTGGCCATCCTCTGGGGAGGCTCCTTCTTTTTCGGCAAGGTAGCCCTACAGGAGGTGAAACCATTAACGATCGTTCTGGCGCGGGTCGGTATCGCAGCGCTCGCGCTCGACGCGCTCCTCGTGTTCTCCGGTCTCCGGACTCCGAATCTGCTCGCGAAGTGGAAGGCCTTTTCGACGATGGGGTTGCTCAACAACCTTGTCCCTTTCAGCCTGATCTTCTGGGGACAATCGCATATTCCCAGCTCTTCGGCCTCCATTCTGAATGCGAGCGCTCCTGTATGGGCCGTCTTGCCGGCTCGCTTTTATACCCGCGAAGAACGACTCTCGCTCAACCGCTCGGGCGGTGTGTTCTTCGGTCTGACAGGCGTCGCGATCATGATCGGTACGGACGCGCTACGAGGGTCGGGAGTCGAAGCGCTCGCCCAGTCGGCCGTGGTGGGAGCGGCGATCTCCTACGCTTTCGCGGGTATCTACGGCAAACGCTTCAAAGACCTCCCACCCCTTGCAACGGCTGCGGGACAGCTTACCGCGACAACCGTCATAATGCTCCCCCCGCCGTCGCCGAAAGGAGCGATGGACGATGAAAATCGAAACATCTAAAGAGAAACACGCGAAGTCCGCGCAGTTCGTTTCCGAGGAGAGCCGCTGGCAAGCCGTTGCGGAGCATATTCCGCAAGCCGACGGAACGTTCGTCTTCGCCGTCGCGACCACCGGCGTCTATTGCCGTCCGACATGCCCTTCGCGCCCACCGTTGCGGAAAAACGTCCGTTTTTTCGACGATTGGCGTGCGGCGGAAGAGGCCGGTTTCCGACCGTGCAAACGTTGCCGACCGCAGAATGCTTACGCTCCGGATCCTGCCGAAGAGGTCGTATGCAAAGCGTGCGCTCTCATCGAAATTTCGGAACGGGAACTTCCTTTGACCGACCTCGCGAACGAGGTCGGTCTGAGCCCGTCCCACTTTCACCGCCTATTCAAGCGAACGACGGGCCTCACCCCCAAGCAGTACGCTGCGGAGAAGCGATTGCATCGCCTCCGCGACGGTCTGAAGCGACATTCGACGGTTACCGAGGCGATCTACGAAGCCGGGTACGAGTCGAACAGCCGCTTCTACGAGAAAGCGACGAAGCGGCTTGGAATGAAACCGTCCGCGTATCGACGCGGCGGAAAGGGGCTCGTCGTATCGTACTCGGTAGTGCGCTCCTCTTTCGGATGGCTCTTGGTCGCCGCGACGGATCGCGGTATTTGCAGGATCGATTTCGGCGACACGCCGGAGATCGTGCGCGCACGTCTTGAGGAAGACTTCTCGGAAGCGACTCTCCGCGAGGGCGATTCGGCTTTTGCCGCGACGGTCGAGCGCATTCTCGATTTTTTGGAACAGCCGGAAGAGCGAACGACGCTTCCCCTCGACATCCAGGGGACGATCTTCCAGCGACGGGTATGGAGCGCGTTGGAGAGCATTCCGCCGGGAGCGACCGCGACCTACGCCGAAATCGCCGAGCGCATCGGCAGACCGAAAGCAGCAAGAGCAGTCGCAAGGGCGTGCGCGACAAACAGGCTTGCGGTTCTTATTCCGTGCCACCGAGTAATCCGAGGCGACGGCGAGCTTGGGGGATATCGCTGGGGAATAGAGCGTAAACTCGAACTCTTGCGACGGGAGGCGGAAAAGAAAAAAAAGACTTCCGAATAGGAACCTCCTCGACTCCTTATTCCTCGCGGAAGATTGGAACGCGCAAATGGAATCTGTCCTGTATAATTAACGCAATAGACCATCTACACTTCGTCGAAGAGCGAGGTGATTCCAAATGGCGCGAAAACCGACCTACGAGGAACTAGAAACACAAGTACAGCGGTTGAGGGATACAGAGCGTGAACTTCGAGAAATGGAAGAGATGCTGCAGGACAAGATCACGTTATGGCAACTTTTGATCGAACAGTCAAAGGACGGCATCGTCGTTCTCGACGAAAACGGCGCGGTCTACGCAGCCAACGGCCGGTTCGCCGAAATGCTCGGCTACACTGAAGAAGAACTGCGGCGTCTCCGTGTTTGGGACTGGGATTGCCGGCTTCCGAAAGAACAGCCGTTGGAGTATCTCCGGTCTTCGAACGAATCCGGGAGTTCGCTGGAGGTGCGCCATCTGCGCAAGGACGGCGCGTTCATCGACGTGGAACTCAGTTACAACGGCGCGCACTACAACGGGCGGAAATTGCTGTTCTGCGTGCACCGGGACATTTCGGCACGAAAACTGATGGAGAAAGAACTCAGGGAAAGCGAACGGAAGTACCGGGAACTTTGTATCGTCGACGATCTTACCAACCTCTACAACGCACGGCACTTCCACGGCCATCTGAAGATGGAGATCAACCGCGCCGAACGCTACATGCAGCCTTTAACGCTCCTCTTCTTCGACCTCGACGATTTCAAGAAATACAACGACGTCTACGGGCATATCGAGGGAGATAAAGTGCTCGCACGGATAGGAGAGGTCGTCAAGCGGAGACTCCGCCAGACCGATTCCGCCTTCCGCTACGGCGGCGAAGAGTTCGCCGTCATTCTGCCGATGACGGATCTCCCGTCCGCGATCTCAGCGGGGGAACGTCTCGCCGACGACCTGTACCGAGAAGTCTTCTCGCCCGTGTCGGGAGAGAACGTCCGTATCACATGCAGCATGGGCGTCGCCCTGTACCGACCGAACGAAGACATCATGAACTTCGTGCGGCGCGCGGATCTCCTGATGTATCGGGCGAAGAGCGAAGGAAAAAACCGCGTCTTGGCGGAGTCGATCCCGTAAAAACAACCTGACTCCGTCGCTCGTCAGCACCCCCGCCGCCTCCGCGCCCACGTCTCCGCGACGTCGAGAGCGAAGGCGTAGGGGAAGAGGGTTTCAAAGACCTACGGAGTTTCCTCGGAGGGATTCAGCGTCTCGAAACGTCGTCGTTCGGCGGTTCCCATGATGTACCTCGTGAAAAGCATTCTCTTAATGTTCTCATGAGTCGTCCATGTGCGCGCATACACCACTACCGGCGCCGCGAGCGTGAAGCTCGGCCCCCTACCCCGTTCTCGTTCCACGGCGCCACGGCGTCAGTCTTTTATGATCTCCTTCACCCGCCCCACGACGCCGTTTTCGAGGCGGACCTTGATGCCGTGAGGATGGTGCGGGCTCTTCGTCAGCAACGACTGCACCACCCCCTCGGTAAGCGCGCCCGTCCGCTGGTCCTGCTTCCGCACCACCATGACCTTCATTCCGGGCTTGATATCGGCCCGTTCCGTTCCGTACATAGATTCACCTCCCGTCGCTCTTCCGCTCTCCCTGAAAAAGAGGTTGGCACTGGCCGCAGAAGGAGCACTTTCCCCGGTGCATGGCGTCTTCCTCCAGCCCCCATCGGCGCAGCTCCTTGAAGACGGTGAAGATGCTCGCCCCCATCTCCGTCAGGGAGTACTCCACCCGCGGAGGCGTCTCCGGGAAGACTTCGCGGCGGATCAGGCCGTCCTGCTCCAGTTCGCGAAGCTGTTGCGTGAGTACCTTGGAGCTGACGGACGCGATACGCGCGCCAAGCCGTCCGTACCGAACCGGCCCCTGCGAAAGTTCCTTCAGGATCATCTGCTTCCACTTCCCGTTGATGAGCGAAAGCGTGGACTCGATGGGACATTTTCCCTCCATGCGGCAACCTCCTCGGCTTTCCGGAACGAGTCTCCCCCTCCTGTCGGCGGGCAAAGATCCCTCGCTCTTGGATACGCTTGAAAATACACATTATCTTACAACAGAGGAGGCCGTCGCGAAAGGCGCGTTCGCGTACGGACGGCTGCGGAGAGAGGTGGCTTCGGATTTTGCGACAAAGCCATCATACAAGATAAAATATTTTAAAAATATATAAAGTATAAACGGCAATTGAAACACGTGGACAAATTTCCGTGGATGACCTATAGTGTGTCGGTTTGCATACATGAAAGTTTCAATGGAAAGCGCATGACCTCAAAATCAGCGGGAGTGATCTCTTTGAAGTACACGAAGCGCGTCTTCACTTTTCTTCTTCTCTTTTTCGTCCTTCTTTCCGGACTTTCGCCGCTGGAGGCCTCGAAGAACGCCGATCCCTCCGAGTGGACCTTTTCCACGACGTCGTATATCTGGTTCTCCGGTCTCAACGGAACGCTGGGCGTGAAGGGGCACAAGGCGCGCGTCAACCTGAGCTTCTCCGACGTCCTTTCCAACATGGACGCCTCGGGAATGCTCACCTTTCAAGGGCACAAGGGGAAGCAGTACTTCTTTTTCGACGGCATGTACCTCGACATGTCGGCGAGCGAGCAGGTGTCCCCCGGCCTGTTCACGGACGTCGGCGCGACCACGACCCGCCTTCAGGCCGCGTGGGGAGTGCGCGTCAAGGAGTGGGAGTCGTCCTCCCTCCACGTTTTCGGCGGCCTGAGATACTGGAACCTCAAAAACGAGCTGACGTTCAGGACGGCGTCCGCCCCGCTCCGCCACTTCAGCGACAGCGAATCCTGGATCGACCCTCTCGTCGGCGTTCGCTTCGCGACGCAGCTTTCGCCGAACCTGACCTTTCTCGTCATCCTCGACGCGGGGGGCTTCGGCATCGGGTCGGACTTCACCTGGGGAGGAATGGTGGACCTGTCGTGGAAGCTCTCGCAGCGGACGTCGCTCGAAATCGGCTACCGCTATCTCCACGTCGATTACGAGAGGGACGGCTTCGTGATGGACGCATACAACGACGGCATCTTCATCGGCTTCACATGGAAAGTGAGGTAGTTGGGCGTCGACGATCTTTTTTGAGTACGGCCCTTCGCGCAACACTCCAATCTATCGAAATTTGTCACATCACACACGAAAGGGAATGAGACTATGAGAAAAATGGGTATAATGAGCATCATGCTGCTGTCCTCGCTGCTGTGCGCCGCGTCTCTTTGCTTCGCCTCGGACTTCGCCTTCACCCTCGATGAGAGCGGCATTCCGGCGCTCGGCGGCGAACGCTCCGTCGTCGTCGTCATCAGCGACATCCATCTGGGAATGGACGACCGGTACGCGGAGATTCAGCAGAACCGCGCCCCGCTCGCCGACTTCCTTCAGAAGGTCCGGCGCGCGCCGAACGTCAAGGAACTCGTCGTCGCGGGCGACCTCGTCGACGAGTGGTTCATCCCCGCAGGTACGGACACGTACGCCGGCAAGACCCAAAAGGAGTTCGCGCAGCGCGTCGCCGAGAACAACAAGGGCGTGGTGGACGCGTTCAACGACATCATAAAGGACGGGAAGATCAAGGTGACCTATGTTCCGGGGAATCACGACCTGCTGATCTCCTCCGAGAGCATCCAGACCGTCTTCCCCGGAATGGCGGAAGCTCGCGACGTGCGGGGACTCGGCGCCTACACCCCGGACGGACACCCCGAGATCGTCATCGAGCACGGCCACCGCTACAACTTCTTCTGCGCGCCGGATCCCATATCGAACAAAGAGATCGCTCCCGGCTCCATCCTGCCTCCGGGGTACTTCTTCACCCGCATCGCGACCCTCTCCGTCGTCGAAGGCAAACCGGAGCCGAGCAAAATCAGGCCGACCGTCACGCCGAACTCCCTCGGCGAAAGCCAGAATCTCGAGTTCATCTACTGGAAAGTATGGGAAGCGCTGATGAACGAGCTGCCCATAAAGGAAGACTTCGAAGAGAAGATCATCAGGACCAATCTCGACGGATTCACGCAAACCTACGCCATGAGCGACCTCATGCCGCGCCAGGCGAAGGAGGGGGGCGTCATCGACGTGAATCTGTTCAAAGGGATACAGGACACCTGGGACGAACGGCAGGAACTCAACGGAGTCTCCGTCAAGATTCCCGTCGCCGATGCGCTCATGAAGGCGGCTTCGTCGGCGGAAACCGACAATCAGGCCGTCGTTCAGTACTTCCACAACCCCGCGTCCGACAAGCGGATCGTGATCTTCGGGCACACTCACGAATCCAGAGTGATCCCCTCCGAGACGCACGACGGAAAGAGCGCCGTGTACGTGAACTCCGGCACGTGGATAGACAAGAACGCGACGCCGACGATGACGTTCGTCGTGATCGCCCCGCAGGGCTCCTCGCGGCACGCCGGCCTCTACCACTACTCGCACGAGGGCGCGATAACGACGCTGGATACTCTGGAACTCACCGGCTTTTAAAGAAAACGGCTCCTCGGAAACCGGACGAGAGGGAGGCGCAGAAAATGCGCCTCCCTCTCTTTTTTCGCGTCCGTTCGCCGATCCTCCGCTCTCTCCTGCTCTCCTCCTCCCGCGCGTCCGCCCGCCGCCTACCTTGAGGTAGGTATGCTTACCTGAAAGTGCATACTTGTCACAACGATCCGGGGCGAGTAGAGTATCGGCGGCGATCGCTGAAGACAACGCAACGTTGCGCATCTTTTCCGGGAGGGAACGGCGCATGAGAACACTTACTTTCAAAGAGCTGCGGGGCGCGGATATCGAGCAGTGCAGGGAGCTGTGCGACGAGCTGATGGCGTTTCAGAAGTCGAAGGCCTTCATGGAGCCGGAGCGCTTCGACGCCATGAACTTCGACACGCGGATGAAGAAAAGCTACGAGAGCGCTTTGGAGAAGCACGTCGTCGTCGCGAAGGACGGCGGCATACCGGTCGGGTACGTCTTCTCGACTGTGGAATCGGCGGAGGGGATGCGGAACTCGCCGTTCAAGCTGCTTCCCCCGGAGGGGGCGTTTCCGGACAGAATCGGCTGCCTGAGCAATCTCTATCTAAAAGAGGGCTACAGAGGGGGCGGGCTGGGGACGAAGCTCTTCGACGTCTCGATGGAGTGGCTGGACAGCTTCCCCGACGTGGACACGATCTTCATCTACATCTCGAACGGCAACGACGAGGCGTACGATTTCTACATCAAGCACGGCTTCAGCTACAGCCACGACGTGCTGGGCGGCTTCATCAAGGCCGTCGTGAAAACCAGGAATCCGAGAACAACAGAAGCTACGATGTGAACGACACGATGGAAGAAGCGGTCGGTCCGACAGCGGCATACGACTTTCGGAACGACCGCCTCGTTCGGTCTTCTCTCGGCGGAAAAAACGCGGCGCGACCTCGAAACGCCGGGACCGCGTCGATCATGTTCCGCGCCTCGTTTCTCAGGCCTCGAGAACACGGACTTTTTGCATCAGATCTCAAGAAACCGCTTCAGTCGCCGCCAGTACTCCCCGGTTTCACCGATGCTGAAATACTCGTTCGGCGAGTGGGGGTAGTAATACGGAGAGCCCAGAGCGATCACCGAGAGATCGGGACGTTTTTTCAGGAAGATACCGCATTCGAGCGTCCCTTGAGAAATACCCGGTTTTCTGTCGGGATAGCACTTCGTCGCTTTGGCGAGCAGCGCCTCGTCCACGGAGTATTTCCAATGCGGAATATCCCTGGCGATGGTGTGCGAAACGCCCAGCAGGTCGCACAGCATGATTACCTTTTCGTACAGGAGGTATTTCTTCGCTTCACCGACGCTCCTGATCAGGATGGTGGAGAACACCCCGTCCTGTTCCGTTTCAACGACGCCGACGTTGGAGCAGCTTTCCATAGCGTTCTCGAAGTCGAAGTTTCTGGAAGCGACGCCGTCCGGGAGCAGCGCGAGCAGGCGCGAGAGCTTATGGTACGACTCCTCGCCGAACGCCCTCTCCGGACGGCCGCGCTCGGAGACGAATTCCACGCGCACGTCGGGATCCTTTAATCTCAACTCCTCCCGGAAGACCTCTCCGCACTGTTCGACAACCGCAGCCGCAGCATCGACTCCCCCGGGGGGCAGGGCGAGAACGGCGCGCGCATCGCGTGCGAAAGCGGACGACATCCCGGCCCCTCCCTGTATGGAGACGAGCTGGAAGGGGGTTTTTCCGCCGATCCGCCGAAGGATGCGGTGCAGCAGAACGACGGCGTTTCCCCGCTCCTTGGTCGCATCTTGTCCCGAGTGCCCTCCGTGCAATCCGCCGACGACGACGCTACGAACAACGCTGTCCGCCCGTATCGGCTCGAAATCGACCGCGAAGCGCATCTCGACCTCCAGCTCCCCCGCCCCGCAGACGGTGACGGCCGCAGTATCCAGGTTGATCAGCGTCCTTCCGTTCAGCCTCTCCAGATCGAGCGCCCACGCGCCGGCCATGTCGGTTTCCTCGTCCGTCGTGAAGACCGCCTCGAGAGGAGGATGTTTCGCCGCCGCGTCGGCCAGCAGCGCCATAATGAAGGCGACTCCCACGCCGTTGTCGGCCCCGAGCGACGTACCGTCCGCTCGGATCGCGTCGCCGTCCCGGAGCAGCCGTATCGGATCCTTTACGAAGTCGTGCGCGACTCCGGCGCGTTTTTCGCACACCATGTCCATATGCGCCTGCAAGATCAAAGGTTCCCGCGCCTCGTATCCTCCGCTCGCCGGTTTTTCGACGACGACGTTCAGCGCGTCGTCCCGGCGCGACTGCAACCCAAGACTCCTCCCGAACTCCAGAAGAAAGTCGCTCACCCGCCGTTGGTCGCCCGACCGCCTCGGTATCTCCGAGAGGATCGCGAAGTATTTGAAGACCTCCGCAGGCTCTTCGTCTCCGAACACGCTTCTATAATTCATGACGCACCCTCCTTAAAAACCGTGATTGACCGTCTTTCGGCCACTATGGACGCATTCCTCCGGTGACGTTTTATACTTTCGCAAACACTACCTTATCACCGTTCTACGAACGGTCGGGAGTTCTTTCTCCGTCTATGGATTTGAAGAATGCCAACCGAACAGGAATACTAACCGAACTGTCAAGGGGCAGCAACCGGAACATCTCGGAGTGAAAAAACCATTCGCGATGCGTCGTCTATCTTGCGCATCTCTTCGGAGGTCGACGTACCCCGTATCCCGGCCATCCGGAACCGGTGACCCGCAGGCCGGGTCTGCAGACAATCCGCCACGGACTTTTTCGTCAGACCGTTTTCGGGCGAAGGAAGCAACTCGACATTCGTGATGATACGCCTTTTTTCTCGTTCCACTCGGTGATCGGCACAACCTGTATCACAGGCGTCTTCGCATTGGACACATCGTTCGTTACGACGACGCAGGGACGAATCTTCCCCGTCTCCGATCCCTGCCTCGGGGAGAGATTCACATCGATCACCATGCCCAGCTTCGGAACGGTCATTCCGGCCACCCTCGCAACGCGCTCTCCGTCAGTTCACGAGACTCCTCGTCCTTGTCGTAGAGTTCCGCATACGGATCGGCGGAACGCGCCAGTTTTTCACGTTCCAATTCCTCCTTGAAGCGCAGCGACGCCGTCCGCACCATCACGTTTTTATCTATGTAGCCATAGGAGCCATGCTCTTCCAAAAACTACGCCAAGCCCGGAGTCAGGCCGATTTTCGTCCGCATCCTTTCAACACCTCCCGGAACTCGTTCAGCAAACTGCATGCTCCTATTATATGACCTAAATTTAGGCGCCGTTAAATAGACTCTAAAATTTTCCCCATGAAGAGAGAGCGGCTCTCCGCGAGCAGCGCAGGCACGCTCTTATCCTTATCAACGAATAAGGAGTTCGTTCCGCGTATGGAGCGCTGTTCGGCGCTTGACAATCTTCCGAAACCCCTTACACTGGATTCATAATTCCACTGCTTCTCGGGAAACGACACATTCAAGGAGGGGTATGTATGAAGAAAGTATTGGCAGGTCTGCTCTGTTTTGCTCTTGTATTTGGGTTGACGCTCTCCGGCGCGAGCCTGAACGCCGCGTCCGCCGCCGAGGTCGTCAAGGTCGCTCTGATCGTCGAAAGCACCGTCGACGACAAGGGGTGGTGCCAGGCGATGCACGACGGTATTCTGGGCGCGCAGCAGCAGCTTCCCGGCCGCATCGAGTACAGCTACAGCGAGAAGATGAAACCTGTCGACGCCGGTTCGGCGGTCCTTCAGTACATCTCCCAGGGGTACAAGGTCATCATCGGTCACGGCGCGCAGTACAAGAACCTGATGCTCGAGATGGCCGAGGATCATCCTGACGTCACCTTCGCCTTCGGCACCAGCGCCGAGGTCGGCCCGAAGAACGTCTTCACCTACATGCCCCAGAGCGAGGAGACCGGCTACCTCTCCGGCCTGATCGCGGGCATGGTCACGAAAAAGAACATCGTCGGTCTCGTCGGCCCCGTCGACGGCGGCGACGCGGCGCGCTACAACCGCGGATTCGTCCTCGGCGTACAGGAGGTCAACCCGAAGGCGAAGATCCTGGTCGCGCACACCGGTTCGTTCGGCGACTTCGTCAAGTCCGGAGAGCTTGCGGCCACCCAGATCAAGAGCGGGGCGGACGTGCTGACGGGCTCGGCGCAGCAGGCGCTCGGCGCGCTTCGGACCGTCGCGGACCATAAGGACGAGTACATCTGGTGGGTGGGCCAGGACATCGCCCAGATTCATATCACCGAGGGGTACAAGTGCATCGCGGCCTCCTCCTACAACTACGCGGCCGTCATCGTCGACCTGGTCAAGAAGCTGGACGCCGGAGTCAAGGGCGGCGAGTGCATCCCGATGAATTTCTCCAACGGCGGCTTCAAGTTCGCCTTCAACGAGACGCTGAAGGACATGTACACCGGCGCGATCGAACAGAAGGTCAACGAAACCCTCGAAAAGTTCCGGGCGACCCCGGACACGGTCAACTGGAGTTCCGTCGACTACTCCAAGCTGTAATCCGCATTCGGATCCTGCGGGGGGACTCCCTCCGCAGGATTTTTCTTTTCTGCAGATCCAAAGGCGTGCGCTCTTTAACAAGCGAGACGGCGCGGAGCCTCTGGAATCGTCTGCCGGACGGCTTCTTACCCTACGCTCGGGAGGTCTCCCGCATGGAACCGAACACCCGCAAAATAACCAGCCTTCGGGTGGAGCATATCGTCAAACGCTTCCCCGGAGTCCTTGCCTGTAACGACATTTCGCTCTCCGTCGGGGAGGGCGAGGTGCTCGCCCTCGTCGGAGAGAACGGCGCCGGAAAGACGACGCTGATGAACGTTCTGATGGGGCTCTACCGCCCGGACGAGGGGCGCATCCTGATCAACGGCGAGGAGGTCTTCTTCCGCTCCCCCAACGACGCCTTCGCGGCTGGGCTGGGCATGGTGCACCAACAGTACATGCTGGTGCCGAACATGACCGTGCTGGAAAACATAGCCCTCGGCTACACGCGGGCATGGTCTCCGCTGAAGCTCGACCTCGGCATGGTGCGCGCCCGCATCGACGAGGTGGCGGCGAAGTACGGCCTCGCCGTCGACCCGGACGCCTTCGTCTGGCAGCTCTCCGTCGGCGAGCAGCAGCGCGTGGAGCTGGTGAAAACGCTCTGCCTCGGCGCCCGCTTTCTCATCCTCGACGAGCCGACCAGCGCCCTGACGCCCCAGGAGACGGACGAGCTGATCGTCCTGCTCAAGCGGATGACGAGCGAACTCTCCATCGTCTTCATCAGCCATAAGCTCCACGAGGTCAAGAACCTCTCGGACAAGGTCACCATTCTCCGGCACGGCTCGGTCGTCTTCGAGGGCAGCACCGCCGACCACTCCTCCGGCGACATCGCCGCCCTGATGACGGGGCGCGAGATCCAGCTTCCCCGGAACGAGGCCCCGACGTGCGAGGGACACCCCGCTCTCGATATCAGGGGGCTGAAGGTCAGAAGCGACCGCGGCTTTCTCGCCGTCGACGGGCTCGATCTCTCGGTCTGCGCCGGGGAGATCGTCGGGCTCGCGGGGGTTTCCGGCAACGGGCAGCGCGAACTGGCGGAGGCGATCAACGGCTTGCGCGAAGTCGAAGAAGGAGAAATACTCCTCTTCGGGCAGGAGCTGGCGAACCGCACGCCGCGCGCCGTGATCGACGCGGGGATGGGGTACATTCCCGAGGAGCGCAACACGGAAGGAATCGTCCCCTCCTTCTCCATGAAGGAGAACTTCATCCTGAAGGACGCCGACGAGCCGCAGTTCGCCGCACGCTCGTTCCTCAGGCTGAAGGAGATCGACCGGAACGCCGAAGCGCTGCGAACGGAGTTCGACATCCGAAGCCCCGACACGAAGGTCGCGGCGGGCTCGCTCTCCGGAGGGAACATCCAGAAGGTCATCCTCGCGCGCGAGATCTCGCGCAAACCGCGCTTCCTCGTGGCGGTCTACCCGACGCGCGGCCTCGACATGGGAGCCGCGGAGTTCATCCACAAGCGCCTGCTGGAGAAGCGCATGGAGGGGATCGGCATTCTGCTCGTCAGCGAAGAGCTGGAGGAGATCCTCGACCTCTCCGACCGCGTCGCCGTCATCTTCAAGGGGCGCATCATCGACACGCTCGACCGGCGGTCGGCGGACAGCAGAAAGATCGGTATCCTGATGGCGGGTGTGCACAATGACGAAGCAGTTTAAGGCGCTCTACAAGACCGTCGTCATCCTCCTCGCGGCGGCGTCGGCGATGCTTTTGGGCGCGCTCATCCTCTGGACCATAGGAGCGGACGTGACGAAAACCTACTCGGTCATCATCCTCGAACCGCTCAAGAACCACATTCAGATCGGCGAAGCGCTCATACGCGCCGTCCCGCTGACGATCATCGCGCTCGGGATCTCGGTCGCCTACAGGAGCGGCATCATCAACATCGGCGCCGAAGGACAGATGTCGATGGGCATCCTCGCCGCCACCGCGGTCGCGCTGGGCCTCCCCGACCTTCCCAAATACGCGCTGCTCCCGCTGGCGATGATCGCGGGAACGCTCGGCGGCGCGGCGTGGGGGTTCATTCCGGGGCTACTGAAGGCGAAGCTCCACGTCAGCGAGCTGCTGTCGACGGTGATGCTGAACTACATCGCGGCGCAGTTCTACACCTTCTGCCTGCGAGGGCCGATGCTCGACCCCGCGGAGATCACGATGGGGAGCGGCACGCCGCAGTCGATGCGCCTGACGAGGGCCGTCTGGCTCGACAGGCTGGTCCCCGGCACGCGCATCCACACCGGAGTCTATATCGCGCTGGCGCTGGCGTTCGTCATCTGGCTGCTGCTCTGGAGAACGTCGTGGGGGTACAAGATGCGCGCGGCGGGGGCGAGCGAACGGGCGGCGCGGTACGGCGGCATCGGCGTGGCGGGGTATCTCGTCGTCGCCATGATGATCAGCGGCGCGTTCGCGGGGCTCGCGGGAGCCGTCGAGGTCGCGGGGGTCCACCGGCGCGCCATCGAGGGGATCACCAGCGGATACGGATTCAGCGCGATCGTCGTCGCCCTCTTCGGAGGGCTGCACCCGGCGGGCATCGTCCCGGCATCGTTCTTCTTCGGCTTGCTCATCGTCGGAGCCGACATGACGCAGCGGATGGCGGGCGTCCCGGCGAACATGGTGCTCGTGCTGCAGGGCATCATCATCCTCGTCATCGTGGCGACGCGGATGGTCCTCGACAACCCCTATCTGATGGAGCGGGCCTGGCGGAAGTATCGAATCCTTACCCGCAACGACAAGGAGGCGTGATCCTATGGACTTCGTCGTCAACATTCTCGCGCTCGGCATTCCGTTCAGCGTCGCCCTCCTGATCGCCTCCCTCGGCGAGATGGTCAACCAGCGGGCGGGCGTCTTCAACCTCGGCTGCGAGGGAATCATGGCCGTGGGGGCATTCCTCGGCTTCCTCGCGCCCTTCCTCGTCGGACGGGGAGGCCCCGTGCCCGGCATCTGGAACGTGGCCGGCATTCTCCTCGCCATGGGCGTCGGCGCGCTGCTGGGCCTCTTCTTCGGCCTGGTCGTCGTCACCTTCCGCGCGCCGCAGGGAATCGCGGGAATAGGGCTTCAGATGTTCGGCGTGGGCGTCGCGGGAACGCTCTTCCGCCACTTCGTCGGCGGCACGCAGAGCATCCCCGGCATCCCGAACATGCCCATACCCGTCCTCTCGGAGCTTCCGGTCCTCGGTCCGGTCCTCTTCTCGCACAATCCGCTGGTCTACCTGACGTTCCTCTTCGTCCCGGCTGCATGGTACATCCTCTTCAAAACGCCGTGGGGGCTGCGGGTGCGCGCTTCCGGGACCAACCCGAGGGCGGCCGACTCCATCGGCGTCAAGGTCAACCTCGTCCGCTTCCAGGCGCTCGCCGTCGGCGGGGCGCTCGCGGGACTCGCCGGGGCGTACCTCAGTCTCTGCCAGGTGAAGATGTTCAGCGACGAGATCATCGCGGGGCGCGGCTTCATCGCCGTTGCGCTGGTCTACTTCGGCCACTGGCGTCCGCTGAAGATCATGGGGGGCGCGCTGCTCTTCAGCCTCGCGCAGGCGCTCCAGCTCGCCATCCAGGGGCACGGCATCGACTTCCCCTACGAGTTCGCCGTGATGCTCCCCTACGCGCTCGTCATCGTCGTCCTCGCCTTCAGCCGCGAGAGTCTGCTGCTGGGCCCCACGGCGCTGGGCAAGCCGTTCAACCGCGAGATGCGGACCTAGCGCCGGGTGCATACGCACTCCACCGCTTCGCCGCGGGCATCGCGAAGCATCCCAGCACCGTGGTGCGTGTGGACGCGAGCGACCGAAACAGCTCCTAATTGAGACACGCGAACAATCGTTCGAACCGCATATCGAGGGGAGCCGCGCGCTCCCCTCGTTTTACTTGAGGAGGGAAAAGATGGACACATCGCACGAAACGATTCTGAGACGGTGCGTCGAGATATCCAAGGAAGCCGTCGCTGCGGGAAACCACCCCTTCGGCGCGCTGCTGGTCGACAAAGACGGGAACATCCTCGTCGAATCGGGAAACATCGAGGTCACGGAGCGGGACTGCACCGGGCACGCGGAGACCGCCGTCATGCGGCTGGCAAGCAAGAAGTATTCGAAGGAATTCCTGTGGGAGTGCACCCTCTACACCACCGCCGAGCCGTGCTGCATGTGCGTCGGCGCGATCTACTGGGGGAACGTCGGGCGGGTGGTCTTCGGCATCGCCGAGAAGCAGCTCCTCGAACTCACCGGCTCGCACGAGGACAACCCCACCTTCGACCTCCCCTCCCGCGAGATCGTCGCCAGAGGACAGAAGAAGATCGAGATCGTCGGCCCCGTCGCCGACGAAGCGCTCCGGGAGGAGATCGTCGCCGTCCACAGGGGGTATTGGAAGTAGAGGAGGCGCCGTCAGAAGCTCGCTTCGCGGAGTTTTTCGTAGGCCGACGTTCCCTTCAGCCACTCGTTCTCTTCCGCGTAGTCGATAGCGCGCTTCCCCGCCGCGTCGCGCAGGACGGCTTCGCCGCCCGCCTCCAGAAGCAGCTCCAGCATTTCGGGGACGGGGTTTCGCTCGGCTGCGGCGTGGAGCGGCGTGCTTCCGTCGTTGTCCGTTGCATTCACGTCCGAACCCTGCTTCAGCAGCGCGCCTGCCGAAGCAGGGTTCGGATTCAATGCGGCGGCGCAATGGAGCGGCGTTCTCCCGTCGGCATCCTTTCTCTCCACGCCGCTTCCGAAACTTAAAAGAATCTCGATCGCACGGGGATCTGGATTGAGTCCTGCGGCACAGTGGAGCGGCGTCCACCCCTCATCGTCTTTCGCGTGCACATCCGCCCCCGCTCTCAGCAGCAGCGCCACCGCGGCGAAGCCTTCATCGGCGCTCGCGGCGCAGTGGAGCGGCGCCCAGCCGTCCTCGTCCTTCGCGTTCACATCCGCTCCGGCGTCAAGGAGCAGCGCGGCCAAATCAGGCCTGGGGTGGGGCGCCGCAACCGCAAAGTGAAGCGGCGTCCAGCCGTCTTCGTCGCGAATGTTCACATCCGCCCCAGCCTCGATCATTTCGCGAACTTCTTCGGCGGCGGTGAGCGAACCGGCGCACATCCACAGCAAATCCTCCCCGTTCACGTCCGAACCGCCCGCGCATGCGGCGGACAGACGCAGCGCGAACAGCAACGCGCAGACCGCTTTCGACAGAAGCGATTTCATCGCACCATCTCCTTGAGTCGTCATCCGTGAGGAAATGCCGTGTCCGCGCGTCCTCGGCCCGCAACGCGGTCGTCGTGTGCGGCGGACTCTCCGCTCCGCTCGTACGATCCCGGGAAAGAGTCCTCAGCCCCGGACTTCCCCCGTGAGGCGCGCCCATGCGAATCCCGCGAGGAGCGCGGCGCCTGCCGGAAGCGCGTCGTCGTCCACATTGAACTTCGGGTGGTGGTGCGGGTTGTTCGTCCCCTTCTCCGGATTGCCCGTTCCAAGGAAGAAGAAGGTTCCAGGAACCTTCCGCTCGAAGTAGCTGAAGTCCTCCGAGCCCATTATCAGCTCCGTCTCCTTTACATTCTCCGCGCCCATCATCGCCTCGCAGACCGACTTCGCCGTCATCGTGACAGCGTGATCGTTGATGGTCGCTGGAAGGTTGCGCCTATAGTCCAGCTCGAACTCGCAGCGTCCGGCGGCGCACAGCCCCGCGATCACCCTCCGGATGGCCGCCTCCAGAGTGTCCTGCACCGCAGGGTTGAAGGTGCGGACGGTGCCGTTCATCGTCACCGAATCGGGGATGATGTTGAAGACGGTCTCCCCGGCTTTGACGACGCCGGTGCTCACCACGGCGGTCTCTCGCGCGCTCACCTCTCGCCCGACGATGGCCTGGAGGTTGAGCACGAGATTCGCCGCCGTGATCGTCGGGTCGACGGCGTTCTCCGGAGAGGAGCCGTGCCCGCCCTTCCCCTTGATCGTCAAGTACCATGCGTCCGCCGCGGCCATCACCGGGCCGGAGCGGTAGAGCACCGTTCCCGTCGGGGCAAGAGACCAGACGTGCAGGCCGCCGATGGAGTCGACGCCGTCGAGCGCCCCTTCGTCGAGCATCGCCTTGGCGCCGGAACGCAGGCCGGACTCCTCCGCCGGCTGAAAAAGAAAGCGAACGGTACCGGGAAGCTCGTCGCGAATTTCCGCGAGTATTTTCGCCGCACCCAGCAACATCGCCGTGTGCGCGTCGTGGCCGCAAGCGTGCATCACGCAGGGAGTTTGCGACGCGTAGGGGACGGCGTTCTCCTCCTGGAGCGGGAGCGCGTCCATGTCTGCGCGCAAAGCCACGCACCCGCCCGGCTTCCCGCCCTTCAGCTCGGCGACGACGCCGGATTCCGTGCCGCCGAAGCCGGTCTTCAGGATGGTGCAGCCAAGCCCTTTCAGCACGTCGACGACCTTTTTGCTGGTTTCGACCTCCTCCCAGGAGCGTTCCGGGAATGTGTGAAAATGATGCCGCAGCGCAACGACCTCTTCTGCGTTCGATGTTGCCAGCTTCCTGATTTTTTCAAGCAGGATACCCACCTCTTTCTGTCTTTTAGATTCCTTGACCTCTACAATAAAACTATCACTACTCGTCAGTTCGGGCAAGTACGTATCTTTCCTTCGTCGTCGCTAGTTTTTCCCGCGGAAATTCTTTTTGGAACAACGGTGAAAGCTTTCGCCTTATGACGAAGACCTTCCTTATTTTTTACACAATCATTACACAAACGAAAGCCTCTTGTAGTGAACACCTGCTATCCTGCTATCGAAAGACATTTCGGTATCAACGAAAGGCAGGTATTGAAACAATGACATCCCGTTCGCTCCGTTTTCTTTCGTATCTTCTGTTTTTCTCGTTGCTCGTCGCTTTCACGGCCGAGGCGGGGGTACATTCCTTCGTCCTCGAATCTCATTACGCCGTTCCCGGGGGCGAAGTGGCGGAGATAGTGACGGCCGCTCCCGACGGAACGTTTCTGTACTATACCAATGCATCGGGTAAAAAAATAGGCATCGTCGATATCAACGACCCCGCGACTCCGAGAACGATGCCGTCGCTAAGCACGGGAGATGGAGAGCCGACGTCCGCGGCGCTCAGCAAGGATGGAAAATTTCTCCTGGTCGCTCTGAGAAAGGGCGACGACGCGAACAATGCCGTACCGGGAAGTCTTGTCGTTTACGACATAACGAATAGGTCTGCTCCGAGACGCCTCGGAGAAAAAATGATCGGAGTCGGTCCGGACTCGATCGCCGTCGCCGAGAACAACGGGAGAATCGTCGCGGTTGTCGCCATCGAAGACGAGGAGAGCGACGACAAGGGGGATGCCACTCTCGGAGGCAAGCGCCCCGGAAGAGTGGACGTCGTCGTCGTCGATCCGGCGAATATTTCCGCGTCCGCAATCACCTCGGTGGAGTTTCCCGAAGCGCTCCTGAAAGCGGCCGAGGGCGTCAACTTCACTTCGGATCCCCAACCCGAATTCGTCGCCATAAGCCCGGACGGCAGAAGCGCCGCAATCACCCTTCAAGAGAACAACGCCGTTGCGATCCTTGATATCGGGAACCCCGAAAAGCCGGCGATACAGCGAATTTTCCGCGCCGGAACCGTCGAACGAAAAGCCGACTTGAAGAAAGACGGTCGGATATCCTTTGTCGAGGATTTTAAAGGGAGGCGCGAACCCGACGCTGTCGCGTTCATCTCGGTCGGCGATTCCATCTATCTTGCCCTCGCCAACGAAGGAGACACCGACCTCGAGACCTTCGGCGACAACGTATGGTCCGGCGGCCGAAGCGTCAGCATCCATACGCTCGACGGCGACGTCGTATGGGATTCCGGCCTCGCGCTGGATACGGAGGCGGCTCTGCTCGGGCACTATCCCGACGTCCGCTCCGGTAAGCGCGGGACGGAAATCGAAGGCGTCGCCTTCGCCGAGATGTTCGGCGAAGGCATACTCGTCGCAGCCTCCGAACGAGGATCCTTTCTCGCCGTTTACCGCGTGAACGATGTTACGAATCCCGAACTTCTGAAAATTCTACCGACGGGGATCGCCCCCGAGGGAGTGACTCTCGTCTCCGGCAGGGCCGACGGAAAACGGCTTATCGTCGCCGCCAACGAAGGAGACGGCACGCTTTCCATCTACTCCGCGAGCGACTCGGAGATCCCCGGCGACTCGACCAATCCCGTCATCTTCTCGAAGGAGATTCCTTGGAGCGCGCTCTCCGGATTCTCCACCGACGGAACATTCATCTACACCGTGCCGGACAACGCATGGAACCCGTCGAGAATCTGGAGACTCGACATGAGCAACGCCGAAAAAGGACTCGTTGAAGTGGATCGGGAGATCATCGTCGCGAAGGACGGGAAGCCCGCCGCATACGACCTCGAAGGCATCTGCTGGACCAAGGACGGCTTCTGGCTCGCGAGCGAGGGGAAAACCGGCGCGGAGAACCTACTCGTCTTCGCCGGACACGACGGCGCGGTACGCAAAGAATACGCTCTTCCGGAAGAGATGCTGAAGAAGCACGGAGACCCCAAGAACTACGGCTTCGAAGGAGTCGCCGTCACCTTCGACGGAGCGTTCGTCTACGTCGCGTTGCAGAGAGGCTTCGACGCCGCCCGGACCGACGCGGCCATACTTCGGTTTTCCACCGCATCCGAAAAATGGGAGACCGCGTCGTACCCTCTGGAGCAGCACTCAAAAGACGCCAAAAAGTTCTGGATGGGACTTTCCGATCTTGAACTCGTCGACGACGCGACGCTTCTCGTCGTCGAACGCGACAAAGGTATGGGCGACTCCTCCGAAGTCAAGAGAATCTACTCCGTCGATCTTCGAAAGTACGTTCACGAGGGGCGTCTGGAGAAAGAGCTTGTACACGATATCCTCGCCTCCACGGGGCTCCTGTTGGAAAAAGTCGAAAGCCTGTGCATCCTGAACGACGACATGTGGATAACCATCGACAACGACGGCGCCGGATGGAGCCCCATGCTCAACTTGGGAAAAACGAAATAATGAACAGCCGAAGCGCGAAGATGCCCCCTTCCTCCTCCAGGCGGCGTCTTCACGCTTCGGCTTCGGAAAACAAGACAACGCGAGCGACGCCCTCGAGACTCTCTCCGATTTCGACGGGCGTCTTCGTTTTTTCCGCTTCTTTCTCCCCGCCTAATCCACTTCGCGCCCGTTACGTCGCACCTGATTCGCTCCCTCGGACACCTCGCGAAATTCTGTTGTCAAAAGCATGCGTCCATGCTACGATACTGGACAATAGCTTGATAAATTTCAGCGCTTCTCTCGAGTGAACGACGGACGGGCGCAGACTGCGATACAACCGCCCGCACGCTTCACCATGAGCGAACGCAAGGAGGGACGCACTATGAAACGCAGCGGCATTCTTCACCCGGAACTGGCTTTCCGGATCGCTTCCTGCGGCCACGGTGACCTTGTGTGCATCGCCGACGCGGGGCTTCCCATTCCCCCGGAGACGCCCCGGATCGATCTGGCCTACGCGCTCGGGCAACCGGGCTTCTTCAACGTGCTGGAAGCAATCCTCCCCGAACTCGCGATCGAAGGCGCCGTCTGGGCCGAGGAGGCGCTCGCCAGAAGTCCGATGCTCGCCGGACGGCTGGAAACGCTCTTCCAGCAGACCCCGCACGAACGCATTCCGCACGAGGAGTTCAAGAAGCTCCTACCCGACGTCCGCTTCGTCGTCCGCACCGGCGAGTGCACGCCGTACGCCAACGTGCTGCTCCGCTGCGGCGTTCCGTTCTAAAGAAGGCGGAAGACCGTGCCGCTCTTTCGGCGCTTCGACTCGCGAACGCTGCTCCTGCTGCTTCTGGGGGGGCTCATGCTCGCCGCGGGCTCGCTGGAGCCGCGCTTTTTCACCGGCGCCAACCTGCTGAACGTGCTGCGCCAGTCCTCCATCATCGGCGTCATCTCGCTGGGCATGACCGTGGTCATCCTCACCGGAGGCATCGACCTCTCCGTCGGCAGCGTCCTCTCGCTCTCCGTCCTCTTCGCCGCCTCCGCGTCGAAATCCGGCCTCCCCGCCCCCGTCGCGTGGGCGTGCGCCCTCCTCGCGGGAGCCGGGCTGGGCTGGGTCAACGGATTCGGCGTCTCGCGCCTGCGCCTGCCCCCCTTCATCGTCACTTTGGGAATGATGGGGTTCGCGCGCGGACTCTCCTTCATCTACACGGGCGGCGCGCCCATCACCGGATTCGACGCCCTCTTCAGGCTGCCGGGAACGGGCGTCTTCGCAGGAATTCCCGCGCCCGCGCTCCTCTTCGGCGTCGCCTTCCTCGTTGTCTTCGTGCTCCTCGAACGCTGTCCGTGGGGCGAGCATATCCGCAACACCGGCTCGAATCCCGTCGCCGCGTGGGGATCGGGGATTGACGTCCCCGGAACGATCTCGAAGGCGTACGTCCTCTGCGGCCTTCTCTCCGCGCTCGCCGGACTGATGCTCGTCGGAAGGCTCGACTCCGCGCAACCCGGCGCGGGCGTCGGCTACGAATTCGGCGCGATCGCCGCCGTCGTGCTCGGCGGCGCCAGCTTCTCGGGAGGAAAGGGAACGCTCGCCGGAACCATCCTCGGCGTGCTGATCATGGGCGTGCTGGAGAACGGGATGAACCTGCTCAACGTCAATCCCTTCTCCGAACAGGTGGTGAAGGGGGTGGTCATCGCGGCGGCCCTCGTGGCCTACGGAAGCCTGGGGCAAAAGAGCCGGACGGCGGGGTAGCGCCCGCTTGCCGTATTCCGGACAGCCGCTCGGCTCGAGGAAGTCCGCGAAGAGCGCGTGAACATCTTGAACGGATTCGTACGCGTTTCCCGGTGCACCAAACCCGTATTCACAACGACGCGGAGGCATGAAACGCCCCGCGCGAAAACTCAAGGAGGTGTCCGTTTCATGAAAAAGTTGTTTGCCGTACTGCTGGTGGTTCTGCTCGTCGCCGCTCCCGCGGCGGCCGCGGAGAAGACGCTCGGCCTGGTGATCTCCACGCTGAACAACCCCTTCTTCGTCACGCTGAAGCAGGGGGCCGAAGAGGCCGCGACGAAGGCGGGCGTGAAGCTCGTGGTGCTGGACGCGCAGGACGACTCGGCGAAGATGACCGCCGCGATGGAAGACCTGATTCAGCAGAAGGTCGACGCCATTCTGGTCAACCCGACCGACTCCGACGCCGTCACGCCCTCCATCATGAAGGCGAACGCCGCGGGCATCCCCGTGCTCACCATCGACAGGGGCGCGTCCGGCGGACAGGTGCTCTGCCACGTGGCCAGCGACAACGTCGCGGGCGGCGTCATGGCCGGAGAGTTCCTCGCCAAGAAGCTCGAAGGCAAGGGGAACGTCGTCGAACTGGTCGGCATCCCCGGAACCTCCGCCGCCAGAGACCGCGGCAAGGGGTTCAACGACGCTATTGCCACATTCAAGGATATCAAGGTCGTCGCCTCGCAGGCCGCCGACTTCAGCCGCGACAAGGGGCTCAAGGTCTTCGAGAACATCCTCCAGGCGCAGCCGGAGATCGCGGGCGTCTTCGCCCACAACGACGAGATGATCCTCGGCGCGGTCGCCGCGGCGGAAGCCGCCGGACGCACCGGCATCGTCTTCGTCGGCTTCGACGCGGTGGACGACGCCGTGGCCGCCGTCAAGGCGGGCAAACTTGCCGCGACGGTCGCCCAGCAGCCCGCGGTCATCGGCGCGATGGGCGTCGAGAAGGCGGTCGCGCACCTCGGCGGCGAGAAGCTGCCCGAGTTCATCCCCGTGCCGCTGCAGCTCGTCGTCGAATAGGCCGTACACCAGATGAAGTACCGGGACGCCGTCGTTCAAGGGCGGCGTCCCTCCCACCGGAGGATGATGGCGTGACACTCTTGCTGGAGATGAAGAACGTACACAAGCGCTACCCGGGAGTCCACGCGCTGAAGGGAATCTCCTTCTCCCTGCGCGCAGGGGAGCTGCACGCGCTCGTCGGTGAAAACGGCGCGGGGAAGTCCACCCTCGTCAAGGCGCTGGGCGGCGTGGTCGCTCCCGACGAAGGGGAGATCCTGATACGGGGGAACTCCGCCCGATGGAGCGGCCCCGGCGACGCCATCCGCGCCGGAGTGGGCATCATCCACCAGGAGCTGAGCCTCGCGCCGCACCTCACCGTGGCGGAGAACATCTACCTCGGGCGCGAGCCGAAGCGCGGCCCCTTCATCGACGGACGGAAACTCGCGGACGACGCGACCCGGCTCGTCGAGGGATTCGGCGTCGGCATCGACGTGAAGCGCCGCGCCGGAACGCTCTCTCCGGGGGAGCAGCAACTCGTCGAAATCGCCAAGGCGATCTCGCAGAACGTCTCCATCCTCGCCATGGACGAGCCCACCTCCAGCCTCTCCGCGCGCGAGACGGAGCAGCTCTTCCGCGTCATCGCCGGTCTTCGCGCGTCCGGAACGGGCATCATCTACATCTCGCACCATCTCGAAGAGGTCTTCCTCCTCGCCGACCGCATCTCCGTCCTCCGCGACGGCGAGATGGCGGGAAGCGCGGACGCGAAGGAGCTCACCCCCGAGCGCGTCGTCTCCCTGATGGTGGGGCGACGGATCGAAGCCCTCTACCCGCGAACCTTCCGAGACCCCGGCGACGTCCTCCTCGACGTGCGCGGACTCTCGCGAACGGGGGTTCTCGAAGACGTCTCGTTCACCCTCCGCAGCGGCGAAATCCTCGGCGTGGCGGGGCTCGTCGGAAGCGGCCGCACGGAGCTCGCCCGATGCCTCGTCGGTCTCGACCCGTTCGACGGGGGCGAAATCGCCGTCGAGGGAACGCCGTTCACCCCCCGCTCCCCCGGAGACGCCCTGGACAGGGGGATCGTCCTCGTCCCGGAGGACCGCAAGCGGCAGGGACTCTTCCTCAACCGCACCATCCGCGACAACACGATCGCCATGCGCCTGCTGCAAGGGCTCCGCAAGGGACCGTTCGTCGACCGCCCGGCCTCCGAATCGCTCGCCGGATCGTTCGTCCAGCGCCTCGGCGTTCGGTGCAGGAACGTCTTCGACTCCGTCTTCTCCCTCAGCGGCGGCAACCAGCAAAAGGTCGCCATCGCCAAGGGGCTCGCAGTCTCGCCGAAGATCCTCATCCTCGACGAACCCACGCGCGGCGTCGACGTCGGCGCGAAGGCCGAAATCCATCAGATCATGAACGACCTCGCGGCGCAGGGGATGGGCATCCTGATGATCTCCTCCGACCTCCCCGAAGTGCTGGGAATGAGCGACGCCGTCCTCGTCTTCCGCGACGGCCGCCGCGTCGCCCGCTTCCCGCGCGGAGAGGGCGCGCAGGGAACCCTCGGAGAACGCGTCATGACCGCCGCGACTGGAGGAATCGCCAATGCCTGAGAAAACACCGTCGTTCCTTGCAACGCTGCGCGACAAAGGCTGGGGGAGCGTTCTGCTGCTCTTCGCCGTCGTGGGCCTGCTGGCCGCCTTCCACCCCGGAGTGCTCGACCGGCAGAACATGGCCAACGTCCTCGCGCAGTCCGCCATCGTCGGCGTCTGCGCCGTCGGCATGACCTTCGTGCTGCTCTCGGGCGGCATCGACCTCTCCGTCGGCAGCGTCCTCGCCCTCGCAGGAGCCGTCGGCGCATGGACCTGCAAGGAGCTCGGCCTCCCCGTCCCTCTCGCGTGGGCCGTCGCCGTCCTCACCGGAACCGTCTGCGGCCTCGCCTCCGGTTCGCTCGTCGCCTTCGGTCGCGTCCCCCCCTTCATGGCCACCCTCGCCATGCTCGCGGCGGCGCGCGGCGGCACGCTGCTCCTGACGCAGGGGTACCCAGTCTCGGGACTGCCTCCGGCGTTCTACACCCCCGGATGGGCCTCGGTGGGGCCGTTCCCCGTTTCAGGACTCGTCTTCTTCGGCCTCGCCCTCGCCGCGTGGGTGCTGTTGCAGCGCACCCCCTTCGGCACGCACCTCCGCGCCTTCGGCGACAACCCCGAGACGGCGCGTCTCGCCGGGCTCTCCGCCCCGCGCCTCACCCTCTCCGTCTACGCCATCTCCGGCTCCCTCGCCGGACTGGCCGGAGTCCTCATGGTCGGACGACTCTGGAGCGCCCAGCCCAACGTCGGCATGGGGCTCGAACTCGACGTCATCGCCGCAGTCGTCCTCGGCGGCGCCAGCCTCTTCGGCGGCGTTGGGGGCGTCGGCGGCACCGTCGCGGGCGTCCTCATCATGGGCTTCCTCGACAACGGCCTCCGCCTGCTGGCCATCTCCAGCTACGTGCAGCAATCGGTGAAGGGCCTCGTCTTCATCGGCGCGGTGCTGCTCGACCTGGCGTTCAAGGGGTATTACAGGAAGGGCCGGGGACGCGATGCGTGAGGGGGGATTCTCAACAAGTGCCGGCGCTATTCAACGCGGTAGTTTTATAACAGGTTTAGCTCTATCCTGAGGCAATTTCTTTGGAGAATTCGTCGATTTTTTTTAGAACCGATTGTTGTAAAGTCATATCGCCAACCTGTCCTGCTGCATACCCTACAACTAGCAAGGCTACGCCGTCAACAAAACGGAGGGCTTTACAGACATCCTCTTCATCATAATCCGGACCAATCGCCATGCCGTTGTATCTGCGAGCCACTTGGGCATAGCCACAATGCGTAAAGCTGTTCATTGGAGACCACCAGTGTTTTTTCACTTCGGAAAGAATGCCCGCATCGAAACCTTCTATCGTTTTAATTTCGGACAGTATATCGTCAAATTTCTTGTATAATTTCTCATTCTGAAAGGACTCAAGTTCGAAGTCGCTGGCACAACGATGCAGCCAAACCGCCCTTATGTAGGCTTCAAATACACAACGAACAAGAGCGAAGGCTGAGCCAATATGCTTATTTTTAACAAGCAGGATAATCGCTTCGTGGTGCTCCAAAGCAACATCCAAACACCCTCCCGCAATAACACTACGCGTATCGGAAGACCATTCAAGTCCATTCATAGATTCTCCAATCCAACGAATTAACGAAGAGGAGCAGTTCAAGCGACTATGCATATTCATGATATCTTCTCCTAAAAAAACCTAAACATACACATAACGCTTCTTTACACCGCAGGAACTTCATCCCACTCCGCTCCTCTGTATGTTCGCCCGTTCGCTTTTTTGCGTACGCCTCCCCACTGTTTGAAGAAAAAGGGGACGTCGTATTTTCTCGAGGCGGCAAAAAGTTCGTCAACCCACTCCTTTTGCAATGGGCGAGCGCCGGGCCCCGACTCTCCTCCAACGATAATCCAATCGATACCTGAAAGATCGACGTTTCCCAAAGCACCTATAAGAGGCTCGAAGGAGACAAAACGAACTGGACCGGGAGCCTGCTTGATCAGGTCGATGCGAAAGGCGACATCTCTGTTTTCGACGCTTGTACCAAGCCAAAGGTTAGGCAGAGGGGGGAGTTTCAAATCCCGAATAATGTCCAACATCATGGCAGGACGTTTCGTCAGCGTCTGGAATGTATGCCAGCGGGCTTTCTCCATAACGTTCCATATTTTGAGGATAGCGTCGCGAGGCGCATTCTCATGAAAGAGATCGCTCATGGAGTTGACGAAGATCATCTGCGGTTTTCTCCATTCCAAAGGACGGTTGATCATGCTTTCGTCGACATTGATCTTACCTGTCCAGACAGCTTTTCCCTTTTCGTTTTTCTCGGTGAGACCAGTATATTTTCCCTGCCCCATTGCTTCAAGGCGGGACGCCATCGCCATTGCGTAACAGTTGAGGCATCCTGCGGAGGCGCACGAACAGCCTGCCAGCGGATTCCATGTCGAATTCGTCCACTCGATGGATGATTGTGCCACTTCAGGTCACCTCCCGGTTTATCCTGATAATATGCTTCGCGATTTTCTCGCCCAATCTGATTGCCGCCTTGTCTCTATTGGACATAGCGAAAACAAAAGAGAATATATGCTTCCCTCTTGTATTATACAGCGAAAGAGGCTCATCGACAACGAAGGGGAAAATGCTCTTTAAGCGCTCCACAGCGTACTTTTCAATTTCGCTTTCGCGAACCGGCCGCACTTGTTCGAACTCGGGCTGTTCGCCAAACAGATTCATCTGCCCGATCCGACTTTCGTCGGGGACATAAAGACTGCTTTTCCAACCGGAGGTACCAAGAACGGCGTCAAGACGCCTCACCCACGAGGGTTCGATCCGTGCGTTTTTGGGGAGCATTCTTTTAACCGACATTGTAGGGAAAAGGTACCACACATCAAAAATCCCAGTCGCGGCAACCGCTTCAAGAGAATTCCACGACACCTGCATTCCATACGGATCTAAAAATAGAACTGCTCTGATCTCGCGCCCGCGTCGGCGTATTTCATCGCAGATTGTTGCGAGATGCTCATTTGCATCCCCATTAACGATATCTATGTTTTTATCGCAGCGATGTTCATCTATAATTGACGTCAAAACAGCACATCGTTTTACTGCCTTTTCGATAAAAATATACCTGTCAAAAGACGGTTTTGTTTGCAGAGCAAGAAGCGGGGAGCCTTGCCGACGAAAGACCAGTTCCTGTTCAACGTCTTCTTCCTCAAAATCTAGGGAGAAAAAAGGGCTAGAATCCGGCTCCTCGTCGGAGGAATGAGTTCCTATCCCGGCGAAAGCGTCAATATACCACTTTTCGAAAGGGGCATACTTCAAAGCAGTTTGATACGCGTCAAGATAACTCTTAAGAACTCCTTTTTTCTTAGCCGTCCAAATACCGCCCCATTCGTCCATCTTCTCCCTCTTTTCTACCGGTCTTCTCTGTGCATATCGCTCCAGTGTAAGCAGGATCGATTCATGCGTTTCACGTCGGGTGTCGTCAGACAGGGCGCTCTCGTCACATCCCGAAGCACCAAGGCATAATCATCTTGATACTGTTATAGCAAATTTCAAGAAAAATTCAAGACAATCTTCCCCTTCGTAAAAGCAGAAAAACTGGACTCCCCCGCTCCCTTCCCGCTATAATCCTAAGAGGTTCTTTCATCTTGTATCGAAGGGGGCGGCGGTTTGGAGCAGTTGGGTTTGGGATTCGATTCGGGCGGCGCTACGGCAGTTGCGTACTCCTCTTCGCTCTCCGACGCCGTCGACCAACTCTCCACGGTCTCGGAGGCGGACGCTCGCGGGGCCGTGTTCACGCGTGCGGAGGTCGTCGACTTTATTCTCGATCTCGTCGGCTACACGGACGATCAGCCCCTTTACACGAAGCGCCTTTTGGAGCCCTCGTTCGGCGGCGGGGCTTTTTTGCTGCCGGCCGTACGGAGACTGCTCTCGGCATGGAAGCGCTTTCGCCCTTCCTCTCCGACTCCGGAGGAGCTTGGAGAATCTCTTCTCGCCGTCGAACTCCACGGCGAGACATACCGCGACACACGAGGAGAAACCATCAGATTGCTGGAGCGGGAGGGGATGAAACCGGGCGAGGCGGAGGCGCTTGCCGACCGCTGGTTGTCGCAAGGGGACTTTCTGCTCGCGCCTCTTTCCGGCCGATTCGACTTCGTGGTGGGAAACCCGCCCTATGTGCGCCAGGAGATGATACCGGCCCCGTTGCTCTCGGAGTATCGCAGGCGCTTCAGGACGCTCTATGATCGCGCCGACCTCTATATCCCGTTCATCGAACGTTCCCTCTCCCTGTTGACCAAGGGCGGCGTTTTAGGATTCATCTGCTCGGACAGGTGGATGAAAAACCGATACGGCGGACCTCTGCGCAGTTTTGTTGCAAGCAAGTACCGGCTCAAAATCTATGTGGACATGACGGACGTCGGGGCTTTCCATTCCGATGTGTCGGCATATCCGGCGATCACGGTCATCGGGCGCGAACCCTCCGGCGCGACGCGGGTCGCCTATCGGCCGGAAATCGACCGCGAAACACTGACCTCTCTTGCATCGGAGTTTCGTTCGCCCGGGCTACCAAAAAACTCCGGCTCCGTGCGCGAAATCACCGGCGTGACAAGCGGCGCGGAGCCGTGGCTGTTGGAGCCGTCGGACCGGACGGATCTCATCCGATGTCTGGAAGAGAACTTCCCTTCTCTAGAGGAGGCCGGATGCTCCGTCGGCATCGGAGTGGCGACAGGTGCGGACAAGGCGTTCATAGGCGAATACGACGCTCTCGACGTAGAGCCGGACAGGAAACTCCCGCTGGTCACGACGAAAGATATCGTCTCCGGCGAGGTCCGTTGGCTCGGCCGAGGAATCGTCAATCCGTTCGCGGACGGCGGCGGCCTGGTCGATTTGAAGGCATACCCTCGTTTGGGCCGTTATCTTGAGGAGAGACGCGATGTGATCGCACGCCGCCACTGCGCGCAAAAATTCCCGGACAACTGGTATCGCACCATAGACCGCATCACGCCGTCGCTGGCGTGGAGGCCAAAGCTCCTGATTCCCGACATCAAGGGCGAGGCGCACATCGTCTACGAGCAGGGTGAGCTGTATCCGCACCATAATCTGTACTACGTCACGTCGGACGAGTGGGAGCTGCGCGCGTTACAGGCCGTTCTCCTCTCGGCGATCAGCCGTCTTTTCGTAACGACCTATTCGACGAAGATGCGCGGCGGGTATCTGCGTTTTCAAGCGCAATATCTGCGACGCATCAGAATTCCGCGATGGTCGGAAGTCTCCGGAGTTTTAAGAAAGGAACTTACGGAAGCAGCGATCACAAGAGATATCGACGCCTGTAACGACGCGACCCTTAGGCTGTTCGGCCTGAACGGCGAAGAAAGGGCTACTCTGGGGGTGAATGGCGCGCAATGACGCTGAATCTTGTCGATTTCGAACGGAAGGCCCGCAGCGCGGTGGAAAGCTTTTGGAAAAACCGAGAGGCGGCGAAACTCAAGCAGATCGAATCCGGCAACGCCGATCACGGCGAGCGAGCAGGCGTCACCTCGGGCAAGAACATGAACGGCTTTCTGGATTTGCTGTTGGATATCATCAGGAACAACGGGCTGAAGGATGCCGGAATTCACCAAGGACGGACTATGCTGACTCTGCCGGGCTACTTCCGACCGACAAAACTCTGGGACTTGCTTGTAGTCCATAACGGAGCGTTCGTCGCGGCGCTTGCCGGACACGTCGCATCGGAAGCTGTACGGATGGGGTGTTTTTGATCTTGTAAAACACACTCGCCCCAAACATTCATTTGCGAACAGGAGCGCTCCTCTCTTTTCTCTACCCGATGCGCCTGTAGACCGTACCTTCCCCGGCTCTTGGCAGAAACCGTCTCCGGACGACGGCGTACGATCCCGGATCTTCGTTGCCTGACTCCACGACGCACTCCGGCGCCTCGCGGCGCTTCCGTACGGCTCTTCCTGAATACGCCGCTCCAGGCGCTCTTTCGAGGCCATGTCATGGAGGAATTCTTCCCGTTCACCTTTCCGCGACGTCTCAAAACGCCCCCCAAAATCGAACCTTCTGATTCCCGGGCCTCAAACAATAGATTGACAGGTAAAGAATAAATATTTAAAATTATACGAGTTTATCTTTACGCCAGATGTCGGAAAGTTTGGATACTGGATAATCGTCCGGGAGGCGAAATCATCTGCCGCTAAAAACGGCGCTACGAAGACATTTTCATAATTCTTATAACAACAAGTTTGATCGATTTATTGTTGAATCCGAAATGGAGGGGATCGATATGAAAATGAAACGGATCGCGCTTGCAGCCCTTTTCTTGGTTCTTCCTCTTTTCGCAACCGGCGCTCTCGCCGAAAAGGTCGTGGTCTACGGCCTTAACGCCATGCCCCTTTGCGGAATTTCGGATGGAAAAGCTGTGGGTATAACGGTAGAAATTCTGCAGGAAGCCACCCTGTACGGAGCCCCCGAGTTCGAATTCGTTATGGACGTGCCTTGGCCGAGGGCGCAGACGATGGTGCGGAATCCCGGCGACGAGCTGAACGCCATTATCCCCTTTTCACGTTCTCCGCAACGGGAAGATATGTTCAAATGGCTTGGAGAACTTATACAAACTCAGTTTCGGCTCTACTCTTTCGACAGGGCGACTCCCGTACTCTCGGTCGAAGAGGCTGCGAGCCTACCCGTGGGGGTAGTTCGGGGCCATGCGATAATTCCTCTGCTCAAGGCACTGGGCATCGACAGGCTGGATGAAGCCCCCGATGCGGAAATCAACGCGAAAAAGCTCCGGCACAAACGATTCGACACCATTGCGGAGTCCGATTTCATCGCCTTGTATAACTGGCGTAAAATCGGAGAAGATACGGGCCGACTGCTGGAAGGCCTTGCCATAGGCAAGCTGACTCGCGTATACATAGCCGCCGGCCTTCATTTCCCGGATGCTACGGCCGGGAAAATTGCGGATGCTCTTAAAAAAATGGAACAAGATGGCAAAGTGCAGGAAATACTGGACAGATGGCGGTAAACAGCCGCGCCGAGAAAAAATACAGCCTGCTGAATCCGTTGATAGGTCAACTTGAAAAATAACAGGGGTGATTTTTCCGGCCCCTTGCGGCGAATGGTCGAGTCGCGCCTCCTTATTGCGGTACATACCGATAGCGGGTATAATTTCCTTATCCTCACCCTTAAAAAGGCAGGTGCTGACAGTGAAGCAGTTCGACGTCATGGTAATCGGAATGGGACCGGCGGGTATGGCCGTTTCGGCTATGGGCGCGGCGATGGGTCTTTCGGTGCTCTCCATCGAAAAGCACAAGGTGGGCGGAGAGTGCCTGAACTGCGGCTGCATCCCCAGCAAGGCGCTCCTGAAAGCCGGAGAGGCCCTTTATTCCGCGAGAAACCTTAAAAAGTACGGCATCGAAGGCGAATTCCACATGAGCGCTTCCGACCCGATGCAAGTGGTCCGCGACAAGATCCTCGGCATCAACGACAAGAAGTTTCAGAAAGCGTTCGAACGCGCGACGCTGGTGCAGGGGACCGCGGAGTTCCTCGACGACCGGACGGTGCAGGTGAACGGCGAGAGCTACACCGCGAAGAAGATCTTCATCGCCACCGGAACGGAACCTTTCATTCCACCTATTCCGGGGCTGCGCGATATTCCGGACGTCCTGACGAACGTGAACATGTTCGAGATCGAGAAGATACCGGAGTCGCTGACCATCGTCGGCGGGGGCGCAATCGGCTCGGAGATGGCGCAGGCCTTCGCCAGGCTGGGAACGAAGGTCTCTCTGGCGCACATGGACCCGCATCTCGTTCCGGTAGGGGACGAAGAGGCCGCCGGAGTGCTCCAGGAGGCGTTCGAGCGGGAGGGCATCGCTGTTCACAACGGAGCGAAAATCACCGGCGTTTCCATGAAGAACGGAAAAATCCTCACCGTCGCGGACACGACGACTCTGGAGTCGGAGCGAATCCTCGTGGCCACGGGGAGAAAGCCTGTTCTGGAGGCCCTTCGCCTTGAGAAGGCTGCCGTAGAGTTCACGAAGCGGGGCATCGTTGTCGACAGCCACATGCGAACGAACAGGCCGCACATCTACGCCGTGGGCGACTGCAACGGGCAGAGTCTTCTCTCCCACGCGGCCATGCACCAGGGGATGCTTGCCCTGATGCATTCCCTCTCCCCGTTTTCCCTTCCCATGCTGAAGCGCGAGCGGTATGTCGTTCCGTGGTCGGTGTTCACCGAACCGGAGATCGCTCAGGTCGGCATGACGGAGAAGGAAGCGCGCGAGAAGGGGCTGAAGATCCGGGTGGTGAAGAAGGCGTTCCGCTCCTACGGGCGCACCGTGGCCGACGGACACCCCGAGGGGTTCGTCAAGGTCGTCGTCGACGCCAGGGGAAGGATATACGGCGCCACAATCGTCGGCGAGGCGGCGAGCGAACTGATTCACGAGTGGACCATGGCCATCCAGTACAAAAAACGGATGCACCACGTGATGATGATGCAGCACGCCTTCCCGTCCGTCTCCATGATCAACAAGATGGTCGCCGAGGACTGGATGATGGAGAAGATGAAGTCGGGCTGGATGAGAAAACTGGTGAATCTTCTCAAATAGATGGACCGGCGGAACGAAGCGCTGCAAAGGACGCCGCCGCGGGGGAAAATATTGATCGTGTGCCGGATCAGCTCGCCTTCGACGCGGCGTCGAGTTCCTTGAAGAAAAAGAACGCGAGCGGCAAACAGCAGAGGAATGTCAGCGCGTCGGCCAGCGGCTGCGTGATCTGGACGCCGGTCAGCCCTATGAATCGAGGGAGGACGAGGATCAGCGGCAGGAAAAAGATTCCCTGCCGCGCGAGCGACAGCACAGTCGCCGTCCACGACTTCCCGATGGACTGGAAAGTCATGTTGCAGACCACGCCGAGCGGAATCAGCGGCATGGCGAGACACATCGCCCGCAACGCCAGCGCGCCGATCCGCACGACGTCGGGGTCGGTCCTGATGAAAACCCTGATCAAAGCAGGTGCCGCCGCGAACGCCGCTATCCCGGAGAGCGTCATCATGACGCTGGTCACTTTCAGCGTGAACAGGAACGCCGCCTTCACCCTGCCGAACTGCCCGGCGCCGTAATTATACCCGGCGACGGGCATGTACCCCTGCCCGATCCCCAGATTGATCGCGAAGACGAACATGAAGAGCCTGCCGACGATGGACATCGCGGCAACGGCGGCGTCTCCGTACACGGCCGCGCTCACGTTGAGCGCGATGGTCGCGATGCTGGCGAGCGCCTGCCTGCAGAAGGACGGAAAGCCGTTCTTGAGTATTCGAAGGTACTCCAACGGGCTGCGCGAGATACTCGCCGCGCTCAGGCGGACGATGGTCTTCCCCCGAAGGAACCAGGAGAGCAGGATGCCGAAGCTGACGCACTGGCTGAGCGCCGTGGCGATGGCCGCCCCGCCGATACCCCACCCGAAACCGAAGATGAACAGCGGATCGAGCGCCAGATTGAGCAAACCGCCGGTCGTCAGCCCGACCATGGCTAGCTTCGCTTTCCCTTCCGCGCGGAGAATGTTGTTCAGCAGAAAGGACGACGCCATCACTGGAGCCGCATACAGAATATAGCTCGCGTAATCGCGCGCGTACGGCAGAATCGTCTCCGTCGCGCCCAGAACGCGCATCAGGTCGTCGATGAAGAGTTTGCCGAAGATCGCGAGCAGCGCACCGAACGCCGCCGCCGCGAAGAAGCCGCTCGCCGCGACCGTATCGGCCTCGTCCGTCTTCTTCGCGCCCAGCAATCGCGAGATCTGCGCTCCCGAGCCCATGCCGACCGTGAACCCGACCGCCTGGATGATCGCCATCAGCGAAAAGACGATACCGACCGCGCCCGAAGCGCTGGTTCCAAGCTTCGAGACGAAGAACGTGTCACCTATGTTGTAGATCGCCGTCACCAGCATGCTGACGATCGTCGGAATCGCCAGCGATACCACCAGCTTACCGACAGGCATCCGTATCATTCTGCTATATTGCGTGGTGTCTTTACTCAAACATTGTCGTCTTCTTCCGTAGTTAGAGTGCGTAGGAACAACGTTTAGCACCCGAAAAGCGCGCTTAACACCGTTCTCATCACGAATTATAGCTTATTTTTCCGTTTTCAGGAACGCCTTCATCCACTTTTTTCGATCTCGGTCGAATACGCAGAACGGGCGTTTCCGCCGGCCTGTTTGCCGCTTCCTCTTTCGGCGCTCTTGCGGGGAGCTGGAGGACATTTCGTTTATCGCCTCGCTCGCGTTGTTTGGGAGACGCTGCACCGGCCGTCCGAACGATGGCGGCGTTGACGGAGGGCTTCTTGGATACTTTGTTCACGGAATTTGAAAAAAACGATACCGGCTCCTGAGGAAAATCCGGGGCGTTTCTTTGTTTTCCCTATGGTGACAACAGTTTTTCGGCATTTAGGTTTTGTGAGAATTATGTCATCACCCTTTTCAAATATCGCATTTGCACTATGAATTTAAGGCATTGACTTTTATTCATGCTTATTGTAACGTTCGCTTTAAATCAGTCATTTATCAAGGAGGGGAAAGTATGTCGGCGTATCTTGTAGCAATTCTCATGTATATGACTTTGGTCATAGGATTCGGTCTTTACGTCAGCAAGAAAAAGGTGAAAACATCGGATGATTTTTCCGTCGCCGGACGACGATTACCGATGATCGTGCTCGTAGGAACCCTGCTCGCGACGTGGTGCGGCGCGGGCGGAATCACGGGCTCCGCCAACTTTACCTATAATCAGGGGCCTTGGACCGGATTTCTCTACTTTTCAGGAGCTCCGCTCGGCATCCTCCTTCTTTATTTTATCGCAGGGCAGGTTCGCAAATTGTCGGCGTACACAATTCCCGAAATTCTTGCCCGACGTTACGGCGACTTCGCCGGTTGCCTGGCGACTCTCTGTATCTTTCTTGCGTACGTCGGCATAATTTCGTATCAATTCCTCGCGGCCGGCAACATCATCAACATCGTCACCGGAATGGATTTGAACACGGCGACCCTTCTGTGCGCGCTCATCATCATCATCCTGACGGTAACGGGCGGTATGATCTCGGTCGCATATACGGATGCGCTGTCGGCTTTTATCATGGTGGGCAGTTTTCTGATCGCCGTCCCGCTGCTGTTCGCTCCGCTCGGAGGGATCGCGGAGGCCTTTAAAAATCTTCCCGCAGGGAAAAACACTCTCGGCGGAAGCCTGACCCCTGCGCAGACGTTGAGCTATTTGCTGCCGATAATATTCCTTATGCTGGGCGACCAAAACATGATCCAGCGCTTCTCGGCGGCCAAGGACTCCAACGAGGCGAAAAAGTCCAACATCGGAATGTTCATAGGCGAAGTGGTGGTAGTCATACTGATCGTCCTGATCGTCACGGCGGGCATTTTCCTTCTTCCGGATCTGAAAAGAGCCGACTCGGTCATCTTCCTCCTCGCCGTCCAGAAGCTACCGCTTTGGGCCGGCTTGGGCGTTATCGTCGGTTCCATGGCCTTCGTCGTAACGACGGCGGACTCTTATTTGCTCTCCTCGGCCTCCAACCTTACATACGACGTCTGGTTCAAATACGTCAGAAAGTCGGGAGGAGACAGAGAAAAGCTTGTATTTCTTCGAATCCTGATCGTCATAATCGGCGCGGCGGGTTATGTTCTGGGAAGGTATTTCCCCGATATCCTCTCCATCCAGATGTACAGTTACACGATGTATGGAGCGGCCATCACTCCGGCGTTGCTGTGCGCCCTTTTCTACCGGAAGGCGACTAAAATCGGCGGAGTTGCGGGCATCCTGGCCGGAGCGGCGGTCACCATGATTTGGGAAACCGTCCTCCATAAACCCTTCGGTCTGGTAAGCGCGTTGATCTCGGTTCCCGTGGCGTTTCTCGTCATCCTGCTCGTCTCGAATCTGACGCAGCATATGGAAAAGGTGGATCTTGATTCCATGTATTTGGCTGCCGAACAATCATCCGCAGGAGGACGGAAGTAATGGAGGATCCAAGAATCCGCGCGTTGGCCGTCTTTTTAATACAGAACGCGGTGGAGCTGCAAGCAGGTGAGAACATCCTGATCGAACTGCACGGAAACGCCTCCGCTCTGGCGAAGGCGCTTATTCAGGAATCGTACAAACGCGGCGCTCACCCTTACTTTCAGCGCTTCGACTACGAACTGGAAGCCGAAATCGCCCGCGGCGCGGACGAAGAGCATATGTCCGCGATCGCCGCCTACGAAATCGAGCGGATGAAAAATATGAACGCATACATCGATATCCGCGACTATGACAATATCTATGTGTGGAGCGGGCTGCCCGAAAAACAGACCTCGATGTACGCTCAGCGTTACTGGGGCCCTCTTCATCTTCGACAGCGATGCAACCACACGAAGTGGTCGGTTCTTCGCTACCCGAATCCTTCCATGGCGCAACTCGCGGGCATGGATACGCCAAGTTACGAAGATTTTTATTTTCGGGCGTGTTTGTGCGACTACCGCAAAATGGAGGCCGCGCTGAAACCGCTGAAGGCTTTGATGGACAGGACCGACAGAGTGCAAATTCTCGGCAAGGGAACGGATATCTCCTTTTCGATCAAAGGTATCGGCTCGTACCCGATGCATGGGAACCGCAATATCCCGGACGGGGAGATCTACTCCGCCCCTGTCAGAAATTCGGTCAACGGGGTCGTCTCCTACAATGTCCCGTCCACGTATGAAGGAACCCTTTTTACCGATGTCGTCCTGACCTTCGAGAACGGCAAGATCACGGACGCCGTCTGCAACGACTCACCAAGGCTGAACCGGATCCTCGACACCGACGAAGGAGCGCGTTATATCGGAGAATTCGCACTCGGCGTCAACCCGGTCATTACCAAGCCGTTCAACGATATTTTGTTCGACGAAAAAATCGCCGGGAGCTTTCATCTTACCCCGGGCAGCTGTTACGAGAACACCGACAACGGCAACAAGTCCGCAGTTCATTGGGATCTCGTTCAAATTCTGACACCGCAGTACGGAGGAGGAACGGTTCTTTTCGACGACGTCGTTATTCAAAAAGACGGTCTCTTCGTGCTGGAAACGCTCCAAGAACTGAACCCGGACCGCTTGCTCGCTTCCGGTTCCGTAGAGGGAGGACTGTAGGAAGCGACGCGGGCAGCGACGAGCGAACGTATCCTCTTCAAGGGGAGGCTTGTCCTTCGAAATGTAGTATCTATTCTCTAGAGAATAGACGAAGTCTTTTTTTCATCTGGAGCAGAGAGAAGGCGCACATCGTTCAGGTCGAGCGCTTCCGACGTGTTCGCCTTTCGGTTTTGCGGTGAAGAACGCCCGGACCGTGCGTGCCACGCTCGCCTTCTCTCTACTCTGCACAGAACCGATCCGGCGGCCGTCGAACGTCCCGCCGTTATTCCATCACGATTCGGCGGAGCGCGTGAACGGCTCTTCCAAAAGAAGGTACCCGCAGCACGAGGGGTTTGTCAAGCGCGCAGTCGCCAACGAGTATTTCCGTTCCGTCCCTACGCGCTGCGCACGGCGCCCGGACCGCTCATGAGCAGCTTCGTATACTCCTCCTTCGGCGCGCCCGGCACGTCCTCCGTCGGGCCGTGTTCGACGATCCTCCCGCGGCGCATCACGTAGACCCTGTCCGCGATCTTCCGCGCCAGCGCGAGGTCGTGCGTGACGAAGAGCATGGCGAACCCCCGCGAGTTCTGAAGCCCCTTCAGCAGGCGCAGCATATTGGCCGCCGTGGAGGGGGCGAGCATCGCGTTGATCTCGTCGGCGATCAGCAGCTTCGGCCGCATCACGAGCGCCCGCGCGACGGCGACCCGCCGGCGCTGTCCGCCGCTGAGCATGAAGCAACGACGTCTCAGAAAGTCCTCGTCGGAGGGGAGCTGCACGTTTTTCAACGCCTCTCTCGCGACCCGGAGTCGCTCCGTCTTCGTCCCCTCTCTCAGAATATCCAGAGCATCCTGAACAACCCGTAAAACCTTGCCAGTACTGGAAAAGAAGCGGCTTTCAAGATAAGATGGTGCAGAAAAAAGGGGGTATGAGCCCCGAAAACCTTGCGGAGAGCGTGGGATGGATGTGTACAAGTCGCCGGTCGGCCGGCGGAAATTGAAATTCAAGGACATTCATGTAAAATTCACACTGGACCCGAGCAACGGATTGGGCCGCCTCTCCGACCTCGTCCCGTGGGAGGAACTCGAACTCCTCTCCGACTACCGGAATCGCTTCGGCAGCACCGGCAATCCGGCTCAGCGGACCGAGCCTCGGAAGCCCCCCGCTCGACGAGGGGAAGCTCGAAGAGCGAAAACGGGTGGAAAGGAAAGACGCGGCGAAGAGGAACGAAGTCGAAGGCAAGTTCGGAGAAGGGAAGCGAAGTACGGACTCAACCGAATACGTGGGAAGCTTCCCGAGACAAGCGCCGGCATCATCATCCTTCAGTTCATAATAATGAATCTTTGGAGGATGTACCGAGATATTTTGTCTTTTTTTTTCTGGAGAGCGCCCAAAAAGTCGTTTTGGTCATGTCGTGCGTGATTCTTATCCACAAACTGTCCACTTCGACTTTAGCGAAGCAAGGCTCGCGACTTGTTCACGAAGCTTTAATTCTAGTCGCGCTCATATAAAAACACAAGAAGAATTACCGAATATGCAAAAAAATTTGCCAAAATAAACGAACGAGCCAAGCTGGTTTCGACGAAGGAACGAAAAACGCGCCGGCTCTTATTATGTAGAATCGAAAGCCGGCGCAGCACGGTCCTTATTCTTCGACGATACCGGCGAGTGTATCCCAAACAGGAACCGACAAACTCGCTATATCTTTATATACAGAATATATTTTACTATATTTTTCATGATTATTCATATTTGGAGTATAAACCTTCTCTGCTTTTATACATTTTTCCGCCGCTTCGTATTCCGAGGAGAAGACGCCGACGCCCACCCCGGCAAGCAGCGCTCCCCCGTAGGAAGATTCAGCGTTTCGGGGAAACTTGACTTCCAATCCGAAGACATCGCAAATAATCTGACTCCAAAGTGGGCTTTTCGCGCCGCCGCCGATGATGGAAATATCTTCGAGGTTCCTGTTGAAGTCGGAGAGGACCTGCAAGCAGTCGTATAGGCTGAACGCCACTCCTTCGAGAAGAGCCCGGGCAAAATGCGCTCTGGAATGGAGCATGCCGAGACCGAAGAAATCTCCCCTTGCCTTGGGATTGAAATAAGGACAACGCTCGCCAAGCAAGTAGGGGTGAAAAACAAGCCCTCTCGCTCCAAGGGGAACGCTTGAGGCCTCGTCGTCCATCGTTCTGTAAACGTCTTCGCCTCTCCTTTCGCATAGCTCCTTCTCGGCGCGGTAGAAGCCGTCGCGGAGCCATCTGTAGGCGGAGGCGCAGCTGTTCGTAGCGGTAACCGTGTACCATAGCCCCTCTATCGAATAAGGATAGGTAAAGGTCTTGCTGTGGGGATTGGGCGTATCCGCGACGACGTTGACGTTTCCGGCCGTCGCAAGCTTCACGATGATCTGTCCCGCCTTTGTGGCTCCTGCGCTGAAATCTTCCGCAGCGGTGTCGGAGCACCCGACGATCACCGGCAACCCTTCCGGCAGACCGGTCAACCGGGCGACGTCCGCCCGGACACGGCCAGCGATCTCTTTCGAAAGCCTGATCTCGGGCAGCGTCGAGAGAGGGAGATCTATCATGGCGCAAAGCTCCTCCGACCACTTCACAGCACGGGCGTCGTAGAGAAGGCTGCCCTGGGCGTCCACGACGTCCGTGCAAAAATCTCCCGTAAGCCATGATCGCACGTAATCCTTGGTGAAAAGCAATCGGTCTATCTTCGCGTAGTTTTCAGGCTCGTTCTCCTTGATCCACATGAGCTGGGGCAGGGTCCACGTAGGCGTCGGGCGCTGCATTCCGATCCTGAAAATAGTTTCGTCGTATCGCTGCTTCAATCGCTCGCACTGATCTCCGCTTCTCTGATCGTTCCACATTATGCATCTGCGGATAACGTTCCCTCCGGAATCGAGCAGCACCGCATTGTGAGTGGAAGCCGTGACCGCGAGGCACAGAATATCGCTGAATCCATCGTTCATTCCTGCGCGGCAGTCTTTCACGGTATCGATCAGCGCCTCTATCCAAAGCGCCGGGTTCTGTTCCGACCACCCCGGTTTGAAGTGCTCCGAAGGGTATTCCTTGAACGAGGAGACGCAAACGTTGCCGTCGATATCGACGACTGTGGTTTTGCATCCACCGGTGCCTAAGTCTACTCCCATCAGTTTTTTCTTCATCCTTATCTTACCCCGTTTTCTCGAATTCATGACGATTTCTACAGGAGATCTTCCACCATACCCGCTTTACCCGGTTTAGCGAGCATCTCCATGGCTTTTTCTACGTACCGCCGCCTGAGAATTCGTTCGTCCGACTCGCCGAGCGACGGATTCCCAACCGGACATGTAATGGCAAAACCGCGGAGAATTCTCGAAGAACCTACGGATTTAGCTATATCCACCACGGCGCAGATCTGCGTCGCCGGAATACCCGCTCTTTCTATTTCTTTTGCGATCGTTGCTCCGCAACGAGTGCTCGTACCTCAGGTGGATGTTAGAATGACGGCGTCTACATTGTTTGTTAGAAGCGCCTCGGCGATCTGCCGTCCTTTTTCCTTCGAAGCGGCCACGGACGCGCAATTTCCGCAGGCGACGTAGACATCGGGATCGAGAGCGCCCAACCGCCCGGCGTCCGCGAATTCCTGCAGGACATCTCGAGGAAAAAGGCGATAGGGCTTTTCAAGCACCGACGTGCCGTCGTAACCGCTATGGATGACGAAATGGCTTTCGCCGACGAGAGTATCCCAGTCATAGCGCCCCCACGTAGTGCTGCCGTTCGGTTTAAGCTTGTCGGGATTGGCCTCCGGAATAAGTCCACCGTCCGAGACAAGAGCCAATTTCGCTTTGCTTAAGTCGAAGACAGGGGGCGCGGGCTCGACGATATCGAATTCGGGAGGAAGCAGCTCGCTCTCGAACGGCTCTCCTCGTATTTTTTTAAGCACCATGTCGACGGCTCTGATCGCGGCGTTCTTATCCTGCTCTTCGTTGAGTATTATATCCCGCTTTATATACCCTTCCGACGCCGCGCCGCCGATGCGCTCATGCCTCAACAATCGCAAAGCGATACCGATCATTTTGGGAGCTGTTTTTCGCATATCGGACGACATGATGCCAGTTTCGACGATATATGTATCCTTGCGGAAAAGTTCTACGGCGGGGTTTTCCGGGTACATAGCCGTAACAGTTGGTATACCCAGCGTTTTGCCCACCGCCGAAACCATATTGCCGCAGCTGAGCCCATATCGCCCGGCGTTAAAAGCAGGACCCGCGAGAAAAAGATCCGGCCGCATCGATTTTACGAGTTCCACTCCTTCGGCCACGGCTTTTTCCGTGTTCTCCGCGAAATAGTTGTCGCCGCAGATCACAGTCCCCACAACCTCGCACTCGTCCTGCATCAGCGTTTCAAAGAGTTTGGCGGGGCCGACGGCCTCGTTCTTCGCGCTGAAGCCCACGCCGGCCATTTCCTCCCCGCCGATCTGACCGAAAAACTGATTGACGAAACAAACGACCCTCCACTTTTTTTTACCGCTCATTTTCTTACCTCCAAGAATCTCAGTAATCGACGGCTTTGCCGAAAGACGCGCCCACCTGGCTCATCAGGCCGACCTGCTTCATATACGTCGAACGGACCTCTCCTTTCGCCGGACTGCCGCTGGCGATCTTGTGCCCGCCGATTACGCCGTCGTCTCCGCTCAGGTAGAGGGCGTCCTCCGGACCGCCGAGCACCACCTCCACGGGAGGCAGCGTAAAGTTGTGATAATAGGTCCCCGAACAGACGATGGAATCGACGTTCGGTTCGCTGATCATGCACTCCACGCTCAAATTGCTGCGTCCGTTGAGAATCTGGATTATAGGCACGGACTTGATCCCCAGTTTTTCCGCCTCTCCGGCGATCGCTCCCACGCACAATGTCGAAGCTCCGCCTACCCCCTTGGTAACGATAAGACCGTCGGCTTTCAAGTTCTCTTTCAAAATGCTGGCCGCCATTTTAGAAACCAGGGAACGATGCTTCGCCTCCACAGAGGTCACCGTAACGATCACTCCGGCGAAATTCAGTTCCTTGCCGTGGCGCCGCATAAGTTCGAGAATAACGGGATGGTTTTGAATTTCATAGGTCGTTACGCAGCGGAAACCGCCGCAGTGGGCTATAGCTCCGTCAAGAATCTCCGTGGGCTGCACGACGATGGGCAGAATGTCGGGGGCCGCGTTCCCGTAAAACATCGGCTCTCTATAATTCTGCGTATCGTACTGCTTTGAATAAATTTGATAGGAATAGGCTATTTTAGGCAAATCAGGATACTGAATTTCATTATCGAATGTTTCCACCTCTTCGGGGATCGCCCCAAGAGTCGCTTTTGCCAGAAGAACGCTCGTCTTGTACCCGACCCTTCGCAACGCCTCCCGATATTCCCGAAAATCCGCGCCCGCTGGAGCGACGGGCTCGATTACCAACTCGGGCATCTTCGCGTATGCGTTCATAGAAGCGCAGGGACCGCTCATATCGAACGACCCCCACTTCCTCGACCAGTAGGTATTGTTCTGGCAGAGCACGATTCCCATGCCTTCCGCGGCGCGCGTCACCCCTTTGCCCGCGATGTCGTATTCTTCCGTCAGAACGCCCGGCCAGTCGATGTTTCCCAAGACCTTGCACCTTGGCTGAACGACGTCCACCACGTTGATGATCCTGGTGCTGTCCCCGGGGCGGGCGATGTCGATTTTCAAGGTGTCGAAACACGATTCGCTCCTCGCGAAAGAGAGAATCTCCGATTTGTCGACATAGAGAATGCCGTCCTCGTAACGAGTTTCGTCTCCAAACCTCAGATCCTTGATCCTGACTGTTTCAACGGTGAGTTTCATTGGTCCAGCTCCTTTTGCATTTTCAACTTACGCTCCCATCAGCAGATGAGGAAGAAACGTCACGAGCTGCGGGAAAATCATGATCAGGCCCATAGTCGCCAGAATAATCAGTATGACCGGCGCGCTGTAGCGAATAGCCTCCTTGAAGGTCGCTTCCGCGATGTTCATGGACATGAAAAGATACAATCCCACAGGAGGAGTCAGAGCGCCGACCACGGTGGCTATCGAGTACAGAACGGCGAACATCAACGGATCGACGCTCATGTTCGTTATGATCGGGTAGACGATGGGAAGAATGACGGCGGTAGCGGCGAGCGTCTCCATGAAGCACCCTATGACCAGCATGACCCCGATGACGATGAGCACGACCACGGTGGGATTGGTGGAAATGGACGTCATCATGTCCTTGATGTAGCCGGCAAGGTTTTCCCGGGCGAAAATATACGAATACACGTTCGCTATTCCCATGAGCATCATCAACATTGCGGAAGAAGCCGTGGCTCGCTTGAATATCGTATATAAATCACGAAATTCAAGCGTTTTGTAGATAAAAAAGCCGCAGATAAGTCCGTACAGACAGGCGATGATTCCGGATTCGGTTGCGGTGAAAAAGCCGGACGTCACGCCGCCGATGATGATGAACGGCATTATGAGTGCGAAAAAGGCTTTCCTGAAAGTTTTCCATACCATGTGGACATCGAATGACCTGGTCCCCAGGTCCACATTATATTTTCAGGCATACCAATAGCACATGAGCATAAGACAAAGACCGATGATGATCCCTGGCACGATACCGCCGATAAAGAGCTTGCCGGTTGAAAAACCGGTCAACGAAGCGTAGACGATCATGTTCGTGCTCGGGGGAATGATGGGCCCCAAAGCGCCGGAACCCGCAATGAGCGAGGCTATGAAAGATCTGTGGTAACCCGCTTTTTTCAGCTCGGGGACAGTCAAAGAACCGACGGCGCTCATGGTGGCGGCGCCGGAACCGGAGATCCCCGCGAAGATCATGTTGGCCATTACGGACACCATGCCGAGACCGCCCTTCGTCCAGGAAATGAGAGAACGGCAGAAGTCGAGAATGAGCTTGGAGAGATTGGCCGCGCCCATAATCTCGCCGGCGAGTATAAATAGAGGGCCGGCCATAAGCGCGAAGGAGTTCATACCGCGGATCATCTGCTGTACGGCCATGAAACCCGGTAAATTGCCGCCGAAAAGAATGGCCAAAAGACCGCCGAGACCGATGGCGAAACAGACCGGAACTCCAAGCGCCAGAAAAATCAAAAGAGATACTATGGCAATGGACAGCATTTACCTTTCCCCCTCAAGATATTGCTTCGCAAAACGAGGAATGGAGCTGGCGTAGGAACAGAGCATCATCACGATACCCATCGGAACCACCGCATAGACGTAGGAATATGGAATCCGTATGGCCGCTCCCAGAGATCGCGCGCTTTTCTCAACAAGCGTAATCGAACCGGGGAAAAAGAGAATCAGGAACAGCACGCAGAGAAGCCGAGAAACAACGTACAAGGCGGCTTTCATCTTCCGCTCCTTCATGTGCTCGATGAGGATGTCCACCGACACATGCCCGTCCACGCGGACCGTCAGCGCCGAACCGATCAGGGTAAGATAAATTCCGCAAAAGCGCATCGCCTCTTCGGTCCACGGGGGCGCGGCGCTGAAAATGGATCGGCCGAAAACCTGGATGCTTCCAAACAGCAGTATGAGCGTGAACATCAAGGCGCAAAACAAAACCTGCAGACGTTCGATGAAACGATCGATCTTTAAGAAAAACCTCATTGTCAATCAACCCTTTCGAAAAAAACGCGCGCGCATGGCACGAATATGCGCGCGCATTCATTCTGCCGCTTTCCCGAGTCGTATGGACTATGAGTTCAGCGCAAGCATACGGTCGATAAGCTCGCTCAATCCCATTTTCTCGTATTTCTCGTAGATGGCCTTGCAGGCGTCCTTCATCCGGTTGCGCTCCTCGGGGCTGATATCGTTGACGACGACCCCCGCTTCGCGCATCGTCCGCTCGGCGGCGTCATCGGAAGCCTGGCGCCCGAGAAGCTGCTTCTCCTGGCTCTCCAGAGCGCATTCCTGCACGATCTTCCTGAGATCCTCCGGAATGGAGTTCCACGCTCCTTCATTGATGAACACGCAATAGATTGCCCCGAGATGACCGATTTTAGAGAGGTACTTGCCGACCTCCTGCATATTTTGGTTTACGAGGCCGGTAACGTCGGCTTCAAGAGCGTCCGCGACCCCCTGTCGCAACAGCGTATACGCTTCGCTCCAGGCGGAGGTGACGGTGCTGGCGCCGAGGGCGTTCCATAGATCCACGTACATGGCGGTCTCGGCCGTGCGCATTTTCAGCCCTTTGATGTCGTCAAGGCTGTTGATGGGATGATGTTTCAGGAGAGGCTGGCGAATGCCGTTCGAGTAGGTCATGAGAAGGCGAACGCCCGCTCCCTCGATCATGGATGGGACTTCCGTCGGAACGATGGTCCGTATCAAGGTCGCCTGAGTAGCGAGATTTTTCGTGAGGAAAGGAAGATTGAAAACCGCCAGCTGTGGAATGCTCAAAGCCGAAGCCCAGTCGGCCGTGTCGCAGCAGGTCATATCGAGGGTACCCATGGAGACCTGTTCCATCATCTCGCGGGCGGTTCCGAGCTGGCTTGACGGAAAGATGTTGACTACGATTTTTCCATGCGTCCGCTCTTCCACCATGGCCTTGAACTCTTCCGGAGCGATGGCCAGCGAATGACCGGGATTCTGGATATGGCCGAAATTCAGGGAAATCGGCTTTTCCGCCGCACCGGCAAGATTTCCGCAGGCGAACAGAAGAATCAGACACAAAACTACGCAGAAAAGATTACGTCTCATTTCGTCTCCTCCTTGAAATACGATATTTGAAAATACATTTACGCTGAACGCATCGTCGTCGAATCTGAAAACGCATCTATTTCAGCTGTTTTCAAGATAGCTTTGTCCCAGCCGGTCCGCCGCGAGAATCGCACCGAACACCAGCTCTTCGGTAATTTTGAATGGTTCATGATGGACGAGAGGGTTCCGGACCGTCTTGGCGGCTATCGCCAGTACGTTCTCGCGATCGGCTTCGACACCAAGCTGTTTCAGGGTGACCGGAAGTCCGATGTCGACCATGAAGGTCATGACCTCGTCTATCTCCTCGTCGCATGCGTTCTCGAGGATCATCTGGCAGACTATGCCGAACGCGACCTTTTCGCCGTGAAGGAAAGCGTGCGTCGAAGAAACGGCCGTAAGGCCCGAGTGTATCCCATGGGCCGTCGACAGCCCCGTGTTCTGAAATCCGAGCCCGCTCATCAAAATATTGGCTTCGATAACGTTTTCCACAGCTTCAGTGACAACTCCCCTTTCCAAAGCCATCAACGCTTTCTTACCATCCGCGAAAAGCGTCTTATGGCACGACTCCGCGATCGCCATCCCGGCTTTGCAGCGCCTATAGCCGCGGCCGACATAATTAGGAGAGTCGGAAGCTTCGTTCGCCTTCGCTTCGAACCAGGTCGCCAAGGCATCCCCCATTCCCGCTACAAAAAGCCGTCGGGGAGACTTGGCTATGATCTCGCTGTCCACAAGGACAAGTTCGGCGTTCCGTTTCATCTTTTTCGAGCCTATATACTCGCCGCTTTCGGTGTATACTACTGCAATTTCGCTGACCGGAGCGTCGTTGGAAGCCGACGACGGAACGATGATCACCGGCAGCCCCAAAACGTCGGCGCAAAGCTTGGCGGTGTCGAGCGTCTTTCCGCCGCCTATCCCCACAATTACGGAAACCCCGTTCTTCCCGGCGATTCCGGAAATACGGGCTATTTCGCCATCGCAACATTCGCCTTTGAAGCTCGCTGCAAGAAAATCCTTCCCCGCGCTTTCATAAATGGCGTGCAACCTCGCGTTCAGAGCATCGAACAGAAAACCGTCGATCACGATGCACGCCTTCCCGTAGGCCGCAGTGTACGAAGCTAAATTGTCGAACTCGCCGAATCCCTGAATGTACCTCAACGGACAACCAAAAGCTCTTGTCGTATCGTTTACCATAGTAGATTTTTGAATGAACCCCCGAGAGGTTCTCCCTCCTATCGATCGATTCTTATCGCTCCGCGATCCGGGCGGCGACCTGTATACGAGAAAAACGACCGTTGCCCGATTCGAACGCTTCCGTTACTTGCGCGCCGCGTATCTCTTTCGCCTCTCGCTCCTTTCTTTCGATCTTTTCGGTAGAATAAGGTTTGCTTTTTCATTTCACGAGCTTTACCATATCATCAAGGATTGGTTTTTAAAGTTCCACTTTTATCTTTTTTTAACAGGGCCACTTTTCAGGAGTGATGGCTGTGTGGATAGCTCTCGACAAAAACAGCGGCATCTCGTTGAAACGCCAATTGCACTCGCATATAAAAGAAATGATTCTGGGTGGAAATATATCCTCCGGAGAAAGACTTCCTTCGTCCAGAACATTGTCGAAACAGCTCTGCGTCTCTCGAAACACGGTTCTCGAAGTCTACGAGCAGCTCGCCGCCGAAGGCTTCCTCGAAGGCGAGCGGGGGTCGGGGACCGTTGTCGCGACAGGCATATCGCAGCAAAAAAGAACGGTCTACAAAAGAGACAGAACCGCCCTTTCCGCCCCGTTCGACACAAAGGAGGAGACTATCGACTTCCGATCCGGCGTTCCCGACCCTTCTCTGTTTCCTCGAAAAGAATGGGGCAAATTATACAGCAGAGTATGCGCCGCTTTACCCCCGTCCGCGTTTCGCTACAGTAATTTCGCCGGAGTTTGGGAGCTACGGGAGAGCATTTCCAGGTATCTTTTCCGGACGAGAGGAATTGAATGCCCTCCCAAAAACGTCATGATCATTTCCGGAGCCACGCAGGGATTGGCTCTTATCGCCAGGATTTTGTCCGACGGAAAAAATAAAGCGATAGTCGAAGATCCGATTCATCCCAGTATTTTGAACCTTTTCTCATCCGAAGGGTATTCAGTCTCGGGGATAGAAGCGGACGACAAAGGCATAAATACATCCCTGCTCCCTGCGGACTCCGACGTTTCATTCATCTACACTACGCCTTCCCATCAGTATCCTTTGGGGAGCATCCTGCCCATACAGAGAAGACAATCGCTCGTCCGGTACGCATCCGACAACGACTGCTACGTCGTAGAAAGCGATTACGGCAACGGCAGTACATTCCGCTTCGAAGGCCCGCCCATAAGCTCGCTCCACGAACTGAATCCGGACCGAGTAATCTACGTCTCCTCCTTCAGCAAGATCTTGACGCCGGCGCTTCGCTTGGGGTTCATGCTGCTCCCCGACAAACTCGTTCCCGGATACAAGGCGTATAAAATGAACGCCGATCTTCACTCGGAGTCGTTGTCTCAATACGTTATGGCGGAATTCATAAACAGCGGAAGGTTGGAAAAACATACCTCGAAGATAAACAAAATCTACAACCAGAAGAGAAAACAGCTGATCGCCGAACTGAACGCCAAGTTTCCCGGCGAATTCCATATCAAAGGCCAAACTGCGGGGCTTCATGTACTCGCAAGTTTTTTTGAAACGACCTTTACGGAAGACCTTATCCGCAGAATCTCGTCCTGCGGAGCGACCGTCTACCCCGTCGAAGATTTTTCATTCCAGAACCGGGGACGCCACCGCAATGAAATCATCATGGGATACGCCCATTTGCATTCTTCAGAAATCACCCAAGGCGTGGAAATTCTCGAACGCGTCATCCATTCGCGCGCTCTTGACCCGCGCTCGGACTTCGCGTAAAAAAAGAATATTAGGGAAAAACGTTTTTCATGCTGGATACGACGGGGGCATAAAAAGGACGGATCAGATGCCCTTATACAACTTTTCTAAATTATACAACATAACAGCGTTGCTTAAAATCTGTTTTCCCGAATTCGTATAAAAGCTCTCTCCGGTAAGCTGCTCGATTCTATCAAGGCGATAGTACAGCGTGTTGATGTGAATGTGCAGCAGATCCGCGGCTTGTTTTAATGTCTCCGAGTTAATACATACTTCAAGAGTTTTTATCATTTCCAGCTTGTTTTTCCCATCGGGGCTTGTGATTGGGGCGATAATCTTCCCCTTCATATTTAAATATTCCTTTGTATCCAGCAATTTTGAGAACATTGCATAATGAATAAATTGATCGAAGAAAAAAATATGCGTATTTTTACAAAGGACGCCGCCCAGAAGAATAGATTCCTTCGCTTCTTTCAACGCGGGGAAGAGATGCCGCAAATCTTTATTCTTTTTGCTGCATCCTATTTCAAGGAGCATATCGCCGTACTTCAAAAATCCGTATAGTTTATTTAGAATTTCGGAAACAGGCTGTTCTTCCTTATCAAAGAATAAGACGATAACCAAAGTACTATACAAATTTTCTATTAAAAAGCTTTTCACCCCTAATGAATCAAAAAAAGCAACAACTTTATTCTTTTGCGTATAGCTTACTATAGAATTCTTAAACTGCTCGCTTTCCAAAGCAATCACATAATAGAACTCTCGAACTTCGGTTCCAAGAATCCGTAAATAACGTCTTATCGTCTCCTCGGATATCGAATTATCGTAAAACACTCTGTTAATAGTATGCCGCCGGGAGGCCACTTCTTCGTTCTCCACAAGCAGTATCTCCATCTGCTTGATAGTTAAAAAGCGAGCATATTGATTAGCCAATATAATTTCTCTCTCGGAAACACCTTCAAAATACTCCAAAATGAAATACCCTAAAATGCCATTTTTATTCGTACATGGGAATATAAGGAACTTTTTATCCGAACTTATGGAATAATTTTTATGAACCTCGCCCGGATTCTCAAAACAGCTTTGATCCTTTATCTCATGGAGCAGTTTTTTGAAGTCGAGCTTTTCTCTATGCTCGCGGACAATACATTGAGTGGAAAGATGTCCGTCGAACAAGTAATAGTAGCAATTGATCTTTAACATAGTTCCGATATGACCCATTAAATCATCTATACTCTCACCTCTTAGGATGAGATTATTCATAATTTCATATTCTTTATTGATTAGTTGGAGCGTATTATGTTGCGCATTGATGATCAACGACGCCACGGAAAGTATCACATCGCTGAATAAAGCGCTCTTATCGAGTTCTATCAAAGGTACGTTGTTATCCTCCGCGATTCTCGACAAAGCTTCGGGCACTTCTTCAAGATACCTGTTGATCTTCACTACCAATCCCGCGATATTTTTTTCGATCAACTCATAAAAAACCCGCTCCATCTCTTCCACTTTCTCCGAAAAATTGGAAAAAGTAGTTAATATCAAGAGATTTTTCTCTATCGTATGCTTTGTAAAATCTTTTACTTCCATTACTGTTATAGAGTTAACCTGTCGATTAAGCCCCTTGCTCCCGGCTATCACACGAGCGCGTGTTGAAAAGATGTCGGTGGAAACGACATCGGATATCTGGATGCTCATGCTATCTCCCCTTTATGCCTTGAGCAATCGACCGTTTCATGCGAAGGGGAGAGACAATCCTCCCCTTCGCGCGCCGGAGAAACGTCGTTCGATCCGAGCGACTGTTTCGCCCTCGACTGGTTTAGAAACTCCGCATCACACAGGCATTTTATGCAATATGATGGAAAAAATCACCATACTTAACAACGCGAACGGATACGTCGCGCCGTACCCGGCCGCCGGCTCGTCGCTCTTCAGCGCGTCGATACAGCAACCGAGCCCGGGAGTTGAAGTCATCCCGCCGCATATCGCTCCCGATAAAATAACCCAATTGATCCCCAAGACATACCTCCCAACGACGAATCCCGCCAACAGCGCGGCAAAACCCACCGCTACGGAAACGAATGCAAGGTACGCTCCGGCTCCGAGCAAAGCGTCGAAAACCTTGAAACCGTATCGAAGCCCCACGGTCGACAAGAAAAAAACCAGGGCCAGATCTCTGATCACTCCGAGTATCTTGTTGCTCATCCTGAAATGAACGAATCCTATGTCGCCTATATAGCCGAGCAGCAAGGCGCCCAACAAAGCGCCGCCGGTAGCGCCAAGACCGATATTCCCCAACGGACCGAGAAATACGTTTATCTGTCCCAAGGAATAGCCGAACAAGCAAACGAATACGAACCCGACCAGATCGAAATCCACCTCCCGGACCTGTTTGCTCTGCGCGTTCTCTTGCTCGTGCCCCGAACCCATTTCCTGAAGGAACAATTTCTTCTCTTTTTCGACGTCTATCTTAAACAACCTTGGGAAAAAATTCATTGCCAGGATTACGATGATAACCCCAAAAGGATAGCCTATCGTGTGCCCTACGCCTACCCCCGCCTCCGCATTCCGTATAAACAAGGCTTTTTTTTCCGCCGAGAGAGCGCCGGTGTTTTCAGGAGTCAGTTCCTTCATTCCGAGAATCCGCAGAAATCGCGCTTTCTCTTGCTCGCTCGAAGCCTCGTATTTTTCGGCCCGCTCGGAGGCCTCTTCCCGTGCGGATTCCAACGCCGCCGCCAAACCCGGAGAACTCGTCAAAGCGCCCGTGTATACGCCGGTCACTTCGAAGGGGCTGACGTCATTGCTGAAGATCGCCATAACGTACGAACCGGCCGCGCCGATAAACGTTATCAATACGGAAAGAACCAGAAATTTCCCGCCGTACTTTTTAATTACTCGTCCAATATCCTTGGCTGCTAAAAGCCCTACCGGAACGACAAAAAGAATGAGAAAAAGGTTAAAAAACATAACGTCCACAACCCCGTCGCGTATCAAAGCCTGCGCAGCCGCGTACGCCGCGTCCCCCACCTGAAATTTTCCGGCATACCTCCAAACCCACCACCCAAGGACAAGGCCGGAAAAAAGCGCGCCGGACCCTCCGAACGAAAGATATCCGAACTTTATTCTTCCAAACAATACTCCGACTACAACCGATATAAACATCAATATAAAAGGGCTCATTATCCAAGACTCCACATCGAAACTCAAAAAACACCCCTCCTCCTTAAAAAAAAACAACCTCGACTAGCGCTCGCCATCTTTTATGGCGAAGCATCCTTTTCGTTCGGACGGCCTGGAACAACAATTGACAATCTCTTCTCGGGGAACGTCGAATATGGATACCGAGGGAAAACAATGCTCCGTTGCCGTTCAAAAAGACTTGGACAAGACGGAGCGTACAGCGCAGGAAAGCGCTTTTCGACGGTCGTTCCGTTCATGGAGAGAAGCGCGCAGCGCCCCTCTCCATGAACTCGCCGTCTTCGAAGCGCGAAGAATCGAGCTTACCGCATCGATACGCCGCCCGCTTTATTTCTCATAGTCCAGCTCGGAAATCGTTAAAACCTCTTCAACCGATTTTCCGTCGATTTCCTCTGCTGTTACGTACTTGGTAATCGGCACGATCATATAGTCGGCATAGCTCATATCGAAAGAGTCGCTCATGACCGTTCGGCCGTCGCGCATGCGGGCCTTTATATCCCGATCGACGGCTTCGATATCGTCGGTCTCGATATCCCATATCATCAAATATTTATGTTTTCTTTCCATGTCGGCGCTGAGCTGGACGCCGGCCAATTTATAAAACCTGCAACCGATGAAGCCCGGAATTCGGAGAAGGTCGAAAATATGCTGCCCCGCGTACCATTCGTTATATACTTTTTCCATACCTTCGGTGTGGTTGCTGAAGACCAGCATGCTGTACATTTTCTTTTCGGACATATCCATCTTCCTCCTTGGCCGGAGCGTTATTGTTTAACACGAAGATCCAACCGAGCCGCCCGCGAAGCCCGGCGTATTACATTTTCAAGGCTTCCTGTACCGGCTTGCTTATCTCATCCTTTTTGCTTGTGAGATACGATACGATAATGCCGATCGACGTACTCGCGGCTATCAGGTACATGTACCACGGCATGCCCAAAGGCCATTTGAAGTTGCTGAAACCGACGATCAGCAATCCCGCGATATTGCCGATCAGGGCCGTCGCCGCAGCCGCCCCCATACCTCGCGCGTTCGCTTTTTTCCAAACCATGCCGATCGCCACCACGGGGAGGAAAATCGTCACGAACGTTGCCCAACCCAAAGCTCCCAGAAGCGCGACGGTCTCTCCGCTGAAAGACGCGAGCAAAATGCCGACGACCCCGACGAGAACTATGCATATTCTGGCGATTCGTATCTGCCGCTCGTCCGTCAATTTCACACCCATGGTCTTTAGTATGTCATGAGAGAAAACGGAAGAGGCTATCGACAGGTACATGCTCGCGGAAGAGATGATGGCCGCGATCGCGGCGGTATAGAGCAGCACCTGCATAACCGGTCCCAAATAGGAACCTATCGCCCACGTCGTAAACGCCGGTTTCGCAAGCGGTTCCATCTGCCCCGTGGCCACAAGCAGAACAGCCAGGTACCCTATCGTAAGACCGAAAAAGGAAACGGTCGCCTGAGTTATCCCCGTCTGAATACCGAGCTTGGGTAGTTCGCGGGGATCCTTGAGGGCGTACATTCTCGTCAGTATCGCCGGCTGACACACCGTCCCCACCCACGCCAAGGTGAACCATGTCGCGGTTTGCGCTTGCGACGCGGTTCCGTACGCCGTGAAGTTGATCATTCCGAAGTTAGAGGAAACCCCGTTGGCCCCGGTTACTACAGGATTCTTCATCACGCCTTGGTAGAGACCGGGAAAGCCGCCCTGCCAGAAGAAGATCCCGATGACGACAGCTCCGACGATAAACATGATCAGCCCCTGGAAAGCCTGCGACATCAAACCGGCCGATTCGCCGCCCACGGCGACGTAAACGATGACGACTCCGAACATCAGGACGGCTCCGAAGAACACTTCCCACCCGAAGAGATACGTCAGCAAACTCGCCCCGGCCGCGATTTGCGAGGCCAGATAGGAGAAGCATCCCAGAAAGAGGACCAATGTGGACATAAGCCTGACTTTTTTGCAGTTGTAACGAGCTTCGATCAAATCGCCGATGGTCGCGACCGGCGTCACTTCGGCAAGCGCGCGAACTTTTTTCCCTATCAATACGTACGAGAGGGCGAATCCGCCGGCCATCAAACAGTTCAAAGTCAAGAAGTTGCCGCTGCTGTATACGACCGCCGGCATTCCTACGATCATCCATCCCGACGCAAGAGCGGCGACGCTGGAGAGCGCGACGGGAATCGAGCCGAAACTTTTCGCGCTTCCGATGAACGCGGCGGCGGTCGACGCGTTCTTCGATCTGATGCCGATATATAGAGAAGCGGCCAGCAAGAGAAAAATAGCCCCAAGAAGCAACGTGTTCTGCATTATTCTTCTCCCCTTTCCTCTTTGGAAAGCGAACTTGCGTACGTCAAAAAGTCGTCCCATTTTTTCCGAGGTAGCCAAATATCCTTCAGGGCGCAAAACGAGAACCCCAAATATACAAAACCGCCGAGCCACAGCACGCCGATCAGGAAAAAGAAGGAGGGGTGCATGCCGAACATCAAGAAATCCGGGGCATTGTTGCCGAATTTAAAATAATAATAGTTCATGCCCGTAATCGCGACGCACATCAGCGCGGTCCATCCCACGAACCACACCCAGAAGAGCGACCTGTTGATCTTTTCGCCCTCCGATATCCCCAATATCATGTTGATCGAGGCCACCAACAAGACCGGGTACATTGAATACAAACCGTTACCAGTAAAGATAAGCGCGAAGAACGCCAACCAGAGCAAAGGAATGAACAGCGCCACCTTGTCCTTGCTTTTTTCAGTCCAATTCACCCAACTCACCCCTTCTCCATAACGTGCCTTATCGCAGAATCACTGAATAGCCCGCATGAACTCATCAAGATATGCGGCGACGGCTTCGGGATTCTCAACGGCTATAAAATGCCCGTAGTCCTCTATCGGACGATACAAAACCGTTTTGCTGTTCGTTATTCTCGCGATAGTAGCCTCGGCCATTTCACCGGTAGCTATCTTGTCGTCCAGGCCGTGAATCACCATTACGGGGCACGTGATTTCGCACATCTTCTCCCGAACGTCGAAGCCGTTATACTGCGTCAGATCGCCCTGCTTCGTCTTTCCGATCTCGCACATAACGCCCCACAGAATAAAATCGCGGCGTTCCTGCGTTGTTTTCTTCCCGATAAGGCATTCGCTGAACTCCAGATGAGAGTGCTGGCAGCTTACATAGGGGTGATTCAGCAGTTCGAGAATGTTTTCGTTCACGGTAGGCGTATAATCGGCGCCCTGCATCGAGACGATTCCTTTGACGGGATATTCTATCGCCATGTGGTACACGATATTACCTCCCATCGAACACCCGATTATCACTGGATTTTCCACCTTTAACTCGGCGATCACGTCCCAAACCCATTTCCCGTAATCGACGTAGTTGTTTACCACGTTATTTCCAGGAAGCGGCCAACTCTTTCCATGAGCAGGCATATCGAACGCGATCATTCGGTACTTGTCCTGAAGAAGCTCCATGACTTCGTGATACTGACGGTTTTCTCTTCCCGCCGTATGCAGGCAGATGATCGTGTCGTCTCCCGGACCTCCGTTCGTCTCGCAATATATTTTGATCCCGCGTACAGTGATATAAAACCCCGAAATGCTCATTTGCCCGTCCCCTTTCAAGGCGCTCTAGCGGATCCCCGCGTACACTCGAACCAATTGGGCTACGACGTTGAAATTCTGTCTGAAACGAATGGCGCCGCCCATAGTGGTCAAATTACGCTTGTTTCCCCTGTTCGTGGCTATGCTCAGGCTTTTATGCGAAGCGAACTGTTCCCACTCCTCGCCGTTCCCTTTCACTCCGATATCCACTCCGCTGTTGGGAACGCCTTCGACGACGTCGATGCACTTCCCGAAATGAAAGGTCAAGGTACATGTTTCCTCGCCATCGACGATGGTTATATCGCCTTTGAAAAACTTCCCGTAGTAAAAATCGAGAAACCGTTCGGATTCCGGACCGTTAATCAAATCCTTCAACTCCAGCATCTTCTCGTAAAGACTCATTTCGTCCTCCCCTTCCCTGTCGTCGGAAGCATCTTCCTTATGCTCGCCATAAGACGCGAACTACAAAAAATCCACTTTTCCCTCCCCTCAGAGCACTCCCTGTTCGGCGAAGTTTCCAATTTCCTCTCGCGAAAATCCAAGCTCGCCGTACACCTCCATGTTATGTTCCCCCAACAGAGGGGAGGAACATCGCACATAGGGGCACGTCTCGGACATTTTGATCGCCTGGTTGGTTATCTCGACTTCTCCGATCTTCGGATGCTTGATTTTTGTGAACATCTCCCTCAGCCGCACGTGGGGATCGCGGTACACTTGATCGACGGTCAAGATGGGAGCCGCCGGAAGATTCTCCCTGTTGAGGATCGAAACGACTTCGTCGACCGTTCGGTCCGCAGTCCATTTTTCCACTTCCGCGTCAAGCTCCAGGTAGTTTTCAACGCGGGCGTCGTTCGTTCCGTATTTCTCCATCTCCTGCAAATCGCTTCTTCCCATAATTTCGGTCAGCTTCAGCCAGGCTTTTTCTCCAAGCGCCAAAAAAACGACATAGCCGTCGGCGCATTTATACGCGGACCCAGGAGCGCCCGCCACATAGCCGTTTCCTCTCCTCTGCGGAACGTTATTTTTATCCGTCAGATACACCTGATTCACCGACGATAGACTTAAAATAGCCGAATCGAGCAACGATACATCGATATACTGGCCTTCCCCCGTTCTCTCCCGATACATCAGCGCGGCGAGAATCGCAATAGCGGTATTTTGGGCGGCCAATATATCGGCGACCGAAGCGCCGGCCCGCACCGGCGCCGAGCCTGGATATCCGGTAACGCTCATCATACCGCTCATGGCTTGCGCCAGAGGATCGTAACCGGCTCTGTTTTTGTACGGTCCGTTCTGACCGAAACCGGATACCGACGCATAAATTATTCCGCTATTGATCTTTTTCAACTCTTCGTAGCCGTAACCCAATTTCTCCATAACACCAGGTCTGAAATTTTCGACGACCACATCCGCCCGCTCTATCAAACGAAAAAAAATTTCTTTCCCCTTTTTCAAGTCGAGCGTTACACCCTTTTTGCTTCTGTTGAAATTTACGAAGTACGTCGATTCCCCATCCTTTTTCGGCAAATTATCGCGAGCGTTGTCGCCGCCTTGCGGCTTCTCAACTTTAATCACGCTCGCTCCCATATCCGCCAAAATCGCAGTAGTGAACGGACCCGCGATCACATTGCCTAAATCCAAAACCCGAACGCCCTCCAGAGCCGACCCTTTTTTATACAGCATCCATAACTTCTCCTTACTTTTTCATTTTTTACTACTACTCTTTTTCGTTCCCTAAAATTAAAACAGCGCTTATCTGAGGCGCCCCTCCGAAGGTATGCGACATACCTCGTCGAGCATTTTTCACCTGGCGATCGGGGTTATCCACTTTTTCCTGCAACTGTTTGTAGATTTCGTACGTCATGCGTATACCGCTCGCTCCCACAGGGTGGCCGAAACATTTCAATCCGCCGTCGACGTTCACGGGAAGACCGCCGTCGAGTTCAAAAAAGCCGGCGTCGATATCCTCTCTCGCCTTGCCGTAATCGCAGAAACCGAAATTCTCGTAGATAACCAATTCCGTTATGGAGAAGCAATCGTGTACTTCCGCCACATCGATCTCTTCTCTAGGGTTTTTGATTCCGGCCATCTCATAGGCGACTCGGCTCGATTTCTGCAGAGATTCGAACCGAGTCCAATCAAAACGCCTGTACATCGGTAAAATAGCGTCTATAGCAACCCCGTACCCTTTGACATAAATCGGATCGTCCCGAAACGTCTTCGCCGCGTCCGCGGACGTCACTATCGCGCAGGCGGCTCCGTCGCTGTTTCCGCAACAGTCGTACAATCCGAGGGGTTTCGCTATTATCGGTGCGTCGACGACGTCTTCGAGGGTGATCAGCTTATGGAAATGCGCCTTGGGCGCCAGGAGACCGTTCTTGTGGTTCTTTACCGCTATCTTGCCTATGACTCTTTTGCCTTCCTCGTAAGACAACCCGTATTCGTGGAAATATCGTGTGGCGATCATCGAAAACGAACCCGGGGCTGTCCTTCGGGCCTCAAGCACCGGACTGGTACCGCGCCCCGCTCCTAATCCGGGATAGCCCGTGTCTTTGAGCTTTTCGGCGCCGACGGCCATCGCCACCTTGTACCGTCCGCTCGCCACCGCCTGGATCGCGTCGATAAGAGCGATATGTCCGGACGTACAGTAGTTTTCATTTCTGACGACGGGAATACCTTCGAGTTTCAATGTATCCGCAAGGGCCGTGGCGCCGACGCTGTGGTCGAATCCGTTGCCGAAGTACGCGACTTCTATCTGCTCGGGACCGATTTTCGCATCCTCGTACGCCTCGTACGCCGCCTCGATTATGAGATCCGAAAGACCGCAATCCCATCTTTCTCCGAATTTGGAACACCCCATACCAATAATGGCTATATCGTCTTTTTTCATTTACAGCGCCTTCTTTCTCCTGACCGGTCGCACCTTCCAAAAATAATTCGGGAAATCACCGAGGTCATGTATTTTTCTGAAAGTAAATTCCAAATCCATGCCGATAGTTATCTCTTCCTCGGCGAAGTCGGTCATGTTCATATAAAAACGCGTTCCCCGCGTATCCTCCACGACCGCCTGCACAACGATCGGATCGTCGCTTCTGCCGGCCAGATAGTCCACGGAACAGGTAAACAGCTTCGTTATTTTCTCTCTATTCTCTATTTTGCTAAAATCATCGAGAGAACCGCAGTTTCCGCATACTCGATTCATGGGAAACATCGTCGTTCCGCACTTCTTGCACTCGCTACCCAAAAGCTTCAGAAACGTCTCCTGTTCGCGCCACGTTCTCGACGTGGAAGGGGGAATTTTGTAAGGTTCGCCGGGAACGGCTTCCAGGACTCTTCTGAAGGACAAAAAACGTCCGTATTCATTGAATTCGCGCCTTCGTTCAAGATACTTCGCGATCGAGTTCCCGTTTTTGATCTTCCGTACATTCTCCGTAACAGTAAAAACAAAAGCGTCCGCACCGCCGCCGTGGACTATCATCAGAATTCTCTCTCCGGGGTGCGAGCGTTCCAACGCGTCCGACAGCATGAGAAATGCCTGCGGAACACCCGTCACGCCGATCGAGGAAACAAAGTTATCCTGCAGCCGTTCCGGTTTGATTCCCAGTTTCCTCGCCATCTTCGCGCTTTCGCCGGCTCCCGGAGAGGTCAGCACGACCTTGTCGAAATCCCTCGCTTCAAGGCCGGTTTTCTTGCGGATCGCATCGACCGCCTCTCCGACCGGTTTTTCGTAACCCTCCTCCGCCGCGAAGCGCCCTTCCGCAGTTCGGACATAGACGTCTCCCCTGTTCCTCCACATATCATGTATCTCGTTTTGTACGGAAAGAAAACAATCGATAGTGGCGATCACATCATCTCGCCCCACCGAAACGGCCGCAGCGGCATCTCCGAAAAACTCTTCCTGGGAGGATTTTGGGTAGCCGTTGCGCACGTCGGAGGCGGTGATCAGGACATTGTTGGAAGCCCCGGAGAGAACCTCGCCGTATCCCGCCCGCAGGGCGCTCGCGGCCGACCTCATCGAAGCGCCGAAATCGGAGACGAATATCGATCCGCCGAGATCAAGCGCCGTGGAAACCAATGTCGCATGCGATTTTTCAGCATACGGTCCCGTAACGCTTGCGAAAAACAGGGCGTCGATCGTCTCCTTGCTTTGAAAACGCAAACACTCCGACGCCGCCTCCACCGACATGGTGATGCTGTCTTCATCAACGTTGGCCATGCTGTTGGAGCCGATTTTTCCCTTAGTCCCCCAAGCCTGCGCAATCGTCTTTCTATTCATGTAATAATAAGGAACATAACATCCTATTGAATTTATTCCAATTACAGCCATTTCCCGATCTCCTTTTCGGTAATTTACATTTTAATATTTTAGATGTAAATTTTTAAACATATCATAAAAATAACTAAATAAGCGAAGCATTTAACAACTTGATCGAAAAGAGTTTGCTAGTGTTCTATGAATCGGGGTACTCTTACGAGGATGGTGGATGCGCCCGATCGGAAAAGTTACGAAGAAAAATCCGTACGATCGGCGGACGAAAAAGCGGATTCGGCTGTCAAAGTTCCGCTGCTGTAGTTTTCAATAGTTTTTGTTCGAGAGCTTTTTAATCTCTTCCGCATTGTAACAACCAATATGAATTCAATCATCGGACGGATACATAGGCTTTTCGAAGAAAAACTGTATGTTCATACAAAAAACGACAGACGCACCGCGCACGTAGGAGGCGACAAAAAACGACGTTCGTTAGAACGTCGAGCGCTCCGATCATATCGAGTCGTCTTGCCCGCATCCTGGGCATCAAGTGAAAGTTCCGAAAACAACCGCTCTACAACAGAGGGGGGTATGCGCCGCGTTCTCCGCGGCGCATACCCCCCTCTGTTGCGCGGAACTTCCTCCTACGCGCTGCGCACGGCGCACGGGCCGCTCATGAGCAGCTTCGTGTACTCCTCCTTCGGCGCGCCCAGCACGTCCTCCGTCGTGCCGTGTTCGATGATCCTCCCGCGGCGCATCACGTAGACCCTGTCCGCGATCTTCTGCGCCAGCGCGAGGTCGTGCGTGACGAAGAGCATGGCGAACCCCTGCGAGTTCTGAAGCCCCTTCAGCAGACGCAGCATATTGGCCGCCGTGGAGGGGTCGAGCATCGCGCTGATCTCGTCGGCAATCAGCAGCTTCGGCCGCATCACGAGCGCCCGCGCGACGGCGACCCGCTGGCGCTGTCCGCCGCTGAGCATGAAACAGCGCCTCTTCAGGAAGTCCTCGTCGGAGGGAAGCTGCACGTTTTTCAACGCCTCTCTCGCGACCCGGAGTCGCTCCGTCTTCGTCCCCTCTCTCAGAATATCCAGAGGCTCCCTCACGGTCTCCTCGATCGTCAGGTGTTCGTTGGTCGCGGAAAGGGGATCCTGAAAGACGATCTGGATGCCGCCCGTCTTCGACGTCTCGCTGTTGCCGCGTACGGGACGCCCCTCGAACAGCACCTCTCCGGAATCCGGGCGCGCGATCCCCGAGAGGATTTCCGCAAGCGTGGTCTTGCCCGAGCCGGACTCGCCGATCAGCGCGCACACCTCCCCGGCCCTGACCTCAAGAGAGCAGTCGACGCACGCCGCCACGCTCCGCTCGCCCGCGCCGTACGTCTTGTCGATGCCGCTCCCCCCGAGGAGCGTGACGATTCCGTCGCGGATACAGGCGACGCGCCGCCCGTCGCGGACCGTCTTCAAGGCCGGAAGCTCTCCCGCGCATCCGTCGACGCGCTGCGTGCACCGGTTGAAGAAGGGGCACTGCTTCTCGCCCGCGACGACGACCTCTCCCGGAATGCCCCACATGTCGCGATAGGGGTTCACGGAGGGAGAGGAGGAGATCAGCCCTCTCGTGTAGGGGTGCAGCGGGTCTTTCAACAGCGCCTCCGTCGGTCCCTCTTCGAGGACGCTTCCCGAGTACATCACCATGACGCGCGAGGTCATCGCGGAGACCACCGGCAGCTCGTGCGAGATCACGAGCATGGCGAAGCCGCGCTCCGCCCGAAGCCGCAGAAGCAGCTCGACGATCTCGCGCTTCGACACCGCGTCGAGGGCCATCGTCGGCTCGTCCACGAGCAAAACCTCCGGATCGCAGGAGAGCGCCATCGCCACAAGCGCCTTCTGCCGCATGCCGCCCGAGAGCTGGTGCGGATAGGCGTCGCTCCATGACGCCCGCAGACCGACCATCTCCAGCAGACGCCTCGTCTTCTCCGCCGCCGCCGCTTTCCCCTCTCCCGAGTGTCTGCGGATGCATTCGGCGATCTGCTCCCCGACCGCGATGACCGGATTCAACACATCGAGGCCGTTCTGAAAGACGATCGCGATCCTGCTCCATCGGTAGCGCTCCATCGCGCTCTCCGACAGCCCGTTCAGCTCGACGCCCTTGAAGAGCACGCTCCCCTCCACGTCGGCCCGCTTCCGCAGCAGCCCCAGTGAAGCCAGCGCAAGCGAGGACTTCCCGCTGCCCGACTCCCCGATCACCCCCGCGCACTCGCCGGGACGGAGCGTCAGATCCACGCCGCGCACCGCGTCCGCAGCGCTCCCCGAATAGCGCACCGTCATCTTCCGAATCTCCAGAACAGCGTCGTTCACCGCGCGTCTCTCCCCTTCTCTACAGCTTTTTGTTCACGAACTTCTCGAGGTCTCTGGCGATGAACGCCGTCGACACCACCAGCATCGTCAGCGCGACCAGCGGCGGAAGCACCCACCACTTCCAGAAGTCCGTGAAATAGATTCCGCCGAAGCTCATCGACCGGTTCAGGATCATCCCCCAGCTCTTCGACGTGGGATCCCCCAGTCCGAGAAAGGTTAGCCCCGCCTCCGCCACGACCGCGTGGCCGATGATCCGCAGCACGCTCGCCGCGACGAGGGGCGCCAGCGCGGGCGCAAGATGCTTCGCCGCGATATGGGAGAACGAGGCCCCGTAGCAGGCGGCCGCGACGATGAACTTCTCGCGGCGCATGGAGAGCGTTTTCGCCCGCGCGATACGGGCGGGCCCCACCCACGAGAGCAGCGCGACGACGAACACGATGTTCCGGACGCTGGGCCCCAGAAACGCGCCGAGGACGATCATCAGAGGGAGCTGCGGAATGGCCGTCAGCACGTCGCAGAGCCCGGAGATCAGCCTGTCGGGCCATCCTCCCGCGTACCCCGCCAGCATCCCGAGCGCGCTTCCCCCCGCGCCCGCCAGCACCGCCGCTCCCAGTCCGACCAGAATGCTGACCAGCGCGCCCCGGCAGAGCTGCGCCGCGATGTCGATGCCGAGGTCGTCCGTGCCCAGGATGTGCCGCAGGCTCGGCGACTCCAGCGATTCCCCCGACGGAACGCGGTGCGCGTCGCCCATGAACAGAAGGGAGCACACCCCCGTCGCGAGGATGAACAAAAGGACGACCAGACCGGCTTTCCCGCAGAGGGAGAGGGCGGAGAGCGGCCGAGGAGCGCGGAACGGAGCGCTTCGTTTCTTCTCCGCGGTCGATCCGCCGAAACGAAGGGCGAAGCGCCGCCTCCTGAGAGAAACCTCCTGCGAACTCATCTACGCCACCCTCGGGTCGAGCCTGCGGTAGACGACGTCCGCCGCCCAGTTCATCAGCAGCGCCGTCACGGCGATCGTCAGAAAAACGCCCTGCGCCAGCACGTAGTCGCGGGCGAGCACCGCGTCCCGCAGCAGACGCCCCATTCCCGGATAGGCGAAGACGTTCTCCACCAGCACCGCGCCGCCGAACATCCCCCCCATGCTCATAAAAAAACGGGCGACGATCGGCGGAAGAGCGTTCCTGAGCGCGTGGCGGAAGAGAATGCGCCCTTTCGACAGCCCCTTGGCCCTCGCCGTGCGGATATAGTCCTTCGTCAGCACCGTCAGCATGCTGCTCCTCGCCAGCAGGTAGAAGTTCCCCACCCCGGCCAGCGCCAGAGTGAGCACCGGCAGCGCCGCGTGGCGCAGCAGATCCGCGGCCTGTTCGAGCGGCGAGGAGTAGACGGCGAACGCGGTCGCCCCTCCGGAGAGAGGAAACCAGCCGAGCCTCGCCGCCAAAAAGATCAACAGCAGCGTCCCCAGCAAAAACGAAGGAATCTCGGAGAAGACCATCATGAAGAAATACATGAGCCTGTCCGCCGGCCCCTCGCGAAGCACGGCGGACAGGCTCCCCAGCACCGTGCCGACGACGCTGCTCGCGACGAGCGCGCAGAGCACGATGAACACGGTCCACGGAATACGCGCGCGGATCATCTCCGCCACGCCCGTCTTGTAGTAGATACTGTACCCCAGATCGCCCGTCAGCAGCCCCTCGACGTACCGCAAGAACTGCGCGTGCAGCGGCTTGTCGAGGCCGTAGTACGCCTTGTACCGCGCGATCTGCTCGTCCGTGAAGGCGGCGCCGGCGTACCCGTCCTCCACGGAGAGCAGTTCGAACGGGTCGCCCGGCATCAGCCTCGGCAGAAGGAAATTCGCCGCGAGAACCACGAGGAGCACGACGGCGTAGCGGCTTCTCATCACGGCTTTCTGATCAGATAAGAGAGCTTGTTGTGGTCGACCTTGTTGTGATCGTACCGGCACATCCAGCCGTCGTGCTTCCCGCTCCGGTAGACGAAGTTGTCGACCATACCGAAGAGCATCACGACGGGAACCTCCTCGGCGAGAATCTCCTGAATCCGGAAGACCATCGCCTTGCGGACGTCGCCGTCCCGCTCCGCGGCCTGCGCGTTCAACAGCTCCGACATTTCGGCGTTCGACCACCCCTTGACGAGCCCTGCCTCCACGCCGTAGAGCGCGCGGATAAAGTCGGGGTCTCCGCCCAGGCCGCCGAAGTTCACCAGCAGCAGTTCGTACTCGCCCGTCCGCATCGCGTTGTCCCGCGTCCTGGCTTCGACGCTCTTCACCGCCGCATCGATGCCGACCGCCGCGAGGGAGAGCTTGATCAGCTCCGCCGCTTTCGTCCCCTCGGGAGTGTTGTCCGTCAGCAGCGAGAACGAGAAGCTCCGCCCTCCCAGAAGCTCCTTCGCCCTCAGCGGATCGCGGGCGTACCGCTCGATCTCCGGATTGTGCCAGGGGCTCTCCGTCGGCACGTACCCCATGCTGCTCACCGCGGCCGAACCGCGCGCGACCGACTTGACCAGCCCTTCACGGTCGAGAGCGTACGCCGCGGCCTTTCTGACGGCGACGTCGCGCAGCGCGGGAACGGCCTCCATATTCATCATCAGCCGGTAGCTATGCAGCGAGTGCGCCGTCATGATCGTGAAGGCGGGATCGTTTTTGTATCGCGGCAGAAGATCGACCGGCGCGTTGATCAGATCGATCTCCCCTTTTTCGAAGGCGAGCGTCCTGTCCCCGACCGGAACCCACTCCACCGCCTCCGCTGCGGGCTTCGGCCCCCAGTAGCGCTCGAACGCGACGTACCGGTACGCCCCCTGCTTCGCGTCGAAGCGGTCGAGCCGGTACGGCCCGCTGCCCACGGCGACGCCCTCGCCGTCGTAGGCCGTCGGGTCGTCCACCTTCTCCCATATGTGCTTCGGAAGGATGCGCGCCGAGCCGACGCTCGCAAGATAGGTGTTGTCGAAGCGGGGAAGCGTCATCTCGACCGTGCGGGCGTCCAGCGCCCTCGCGTCCGCGACGATGTACTCCCCGCCCACCGTAAGCCGCCCGTACACCGGAAGATGCTTCCGGTAGTACGCGAAGGTGAACGCCACATCCTCCGCGGTCAGAGGCTCGCCGTCGTGCCAGAACGCGTTCTCCCGTAGCCGGAAGGTGTACACCGTGCCGTCCTCGTTCGACTCCCAGCTCTCCGCGAGCCACGGAATCTCCCCGTTCTCGTCCTTCTCCAGCAGAGAGTCGTACAAAATCTGCATCCTCGCTATGCCGGGCCCCCGAATCGTGTGCCTGAACGGATTCGGCACGCCGACGTTTCCGCCCTCCAATCTGAGCGTCGTCGCCTCCGAACTCACCACCCCGATCCCCCAGAGCATGCACAGCGCGCACAGCGCCGCCGCGATCGTCTTCTTCATCGTTCTCCTCCTGCAGTGGTCATTCGCCCGTACGGGCTTTCCAGAAAATCATCGCAAGCGTCGTACGGTTCTTAACGACGATCTCGCCGCCTTCGGCGCACCCGGAAAGAAGATCCCGCAAGCTCAGCCCCTTCTCCGCTGCGGCTTCCCCGAACTTTCTCGCATAGCGGGACGCCGCCTCCTCCACGGAGAGTCGCGCCTCCATGCGCTCCTTCAGATACGCGATCTCCGGTTCGTACCCCTGAAGCCAGAGGATGTTGAAGATCCCCTGAACGGAATCCCTGTCGTTGTGCGGGTCGTAGGAAGGACGAATCGCCAGCTCCTCGCGGAGTATCTCCGCGACGGTGTCCTTCGACTCGATCATCCGATTGATCACGCAGCGCCCTCCGGAGACGAACGACATCTTGTCGATCCCTTCCCGACTCCCGACGGCGGGGCACATGGACGCGAAGACCAGGTCGAAGCGCCCTCCCCAACCCGACGCCGCCGGGTCGGCCGCCGCCCAGTCCAGCTTGACGTACTCCAGGTTGCTCCGCCCCGCCCGCTCCGCGTTTTCTTTCGCGCGCTCCAGCATCCGCCCCGAGATATCCGTCATCACGACCTTCTTCGCGTACGCCGCGAAGGGAACGGCGTACCGGCCGGCTCCTCCGCCCACGTCCAGCACGTCGAGGCCGCCAAGAAACCCCTTCGTCAGCAGAAATTCCGTCACCCTGTCGGTAAGCTCCGACTCCTTCTCCCTCTGCGAATCGTAGAACCCGTCCGCCCTGGCGTCCCACTTCGCCTCCGCGTCGCGCCCCTCGACCGAGGGACTTTTCAACATCTGCTCGTAGTGCGTCATATCCATAGAAATCGTCCTTTCCGAACTGTCGACAACCGCATTTCGCCAGCTTCCGCCTCCATGTACCAGGCGCGGAAGCGGCGACCTCCAAGTTAGTATAACCTAACTTGATTCTAGACGAACAAACGCGCCTCTGTCAATGCGTATTCGACGGAAAGAACGCGGCGAAAGAACCGCCGCCGTGCGAAAGCGACGGTCGACGACGTCGGGAGCGGGCCGCGCGCCTTGCTAGACGTCCGTTTTTTGCTTTCTGTACTCCCTCGGAGCGCACTTGAAAAAGCGCTTGAAGAGCTGCGAGAAACGACTCGGACTGTCGAAGCCGCAGGCGCCCGCGATCTCCGAGACGCTGCGCCCAGAATCGCGCAGCAACATGGAGGCTCCCTGCGCCGCCCTGTGCTTCAGCAGATACTGCACGGGCGATACCCGGAGCGTTCGCCGGAAGGCGCGCAGGCACTCCCGCTCCCCGACGCCTCCGGCTTCGGCGATGTGCGACAGCCGGATGTCGTCGGCGAATCGCTCGTGGATATAGTCGAGCATCTTCCGTATGCGGAGATCGTCCGGATCGGGCGCGGGGCATCCGTCCCCGATGTCGCGCTCGTAGCGCCGGTACAGGGCGAGCACGATGCGCGACAGCTTCTCCCTGACGAGGAACTCGTACCCCGGCGCATCGTGCGCGAGCGCATCGAACGCGGAGACGAACTCCCGCGCGGGGAAGACGTCTCCGTCGGCAAGGGCGCCCAGCGGGCATCCGTCGAAGGCGGCGCACGCCAAGAGCGGCTCGATATACCTGCGGGCGAACACCGTATCCCGCCCTCCGCTGATCAGAAGAGGGCTGAAGACCAGCGAGCGCGCCTCGCCCCGCAGCCCCGAGGCGCTGTGCAGAACGTCGGCGTTGAGCGCGACCCCCTCCCCCTCTTCGAGGAGGAACGTCCTCCCCGGCACGCGCACGCGCAGCGAACCGGACGCCGCGAAGACGATTTCCAGCTCCTCGTGCCAGTGCCAGGGGATGAACTCCTCGGGCCCGTCCTCGCAGCGCTCGGCATACCCCGCGCACGGAAACCCGAGCGTTCCGTGCGGTTGCAGCTCCCGACGCGCGCGATCCAGATTCAAGCCGCACCGCCGCAACGCCATGACGCGCCCCCCTCTGTCGTTTTTCTTATAGTCTACGTCCGAAAACGCATTGAAGCAAGAAGACCATGTCGGTATTCTTACATGACGACACATTTTGCGGGAGGTACGACATGCTGCACCTATTGCTTCCGATCATCTACCTTGCGTTCATCGGCCTGGGATTGCCGGACTCGCTCCTCGGCTCGGCGTGGCCCGCGATGTACGAAGAACTCGGCGCGCCCCTGCGCTCCGCGGGCGTCGTCGGCATGATCATCTCCGTCGGCACCATCGTCTCCAGCCTGATGAGCGGCAGGGTGGTCAAGCGATTCGGGACCGGCCCGACGACGGCGGCGAGCACGGCGATGACGGCGGTCGCGCTCGCGGGCTTTTCCTCTTCGTCCTCGTTTTTCGAACTCTGCCTCTGGGGGATTCCCTACGGGCTGGGGGCGGGAAGCATCGACGCCGCGCTGAACAACTTCGTCGCGCTGCACTACGCATCGAGGCATATGAGCTGGCTGCACTGCTTCTGGGGAATCGGCGCGACGACGGGCCCCTTCGTTATGGGGCTGTGCCTGGCGCACGGCGCGCGATGGAACGCGGGGTACATGATAGTAGGCGCTCTTCAGCTACTCCTCGTGATCTGCCTGATCCGTTCCCTGCCCCTATGGAGCGCGCACACGCGAACCGGCGGAACCGCGGCTTCCGCGCAGAAGGCTCTCGGCCTGCGGGAGACCGCCGGGCTTCCCGGGGCGAAGCCCATGCTCGCGGCGTTTTTCTGCTACTGCGCGCTCGAAAGCACCACCGGCCTCTGGGCGGGAAGCTACGTCGCGCTGCACAAGGGAGTCGCGCCGGAGACGGCGGCGACGTGGTCGGCGCTCTTCTACCTCGGCATCACGGTCGGACGCTTCGCTTCCGGCTGCATCACCGATTCGCTCGGCGACGAACGCATGGCGCGGTACGGGCAGCGAATCGCGCTGTCGGGCGCGCTGCTGCTGCCGCTCCCGTTCCACTACGCCGCGCCCGCAGGTCTCGCGCTCATCGGGCTGGGCTGCGCCCCCATCTTCCCGAGCCTGCTTCACGCCACGCCGGAGCATTTCGGCGCGGAACACTCCCAATCCATCATGGGGCTGCAAATGGCGAGCGCGTACGCGGGCACGACGATCATGCCGCCCCTCTTCGGCGCGGTCGCGGAGCGCGTCGGCATCGCCCTTCTCCCCTTCATCCTGCTGCTTCTCGTCGTCGCCATGCGTACGATGACCGAGCTGACGAACAGGATCCACGCGCGCGCGAAAGACCGGCCTCAACGGGGAGACGAGTCCGCCAGCCTGCGCGTCTCCTCCTGAAACGTCTCGTAGAAACGCCCCACATGAAGCCCGTCGATGAAGATATGATTCACCCGGATATTGCACGGCAGCAGCGTCCGCCCACCCTGCTCGAAGAACCGCCCCCACGAGACGCGGGGAATCGCGTCCTCCTTGTTCAGGCTCAGCGTGTGGTCGATCCCCGTGAACGGTATCCACGGCAGCGACGAGATGAAGACGAAGTCGCTCCTGTGCGCCAGCATCCCCACGTTGAAATAGGCGTCGCTCTCGTCGATCGCGCGCTTGACGCTCCGGTCGAACTCGGCCAGGTCGTCGCAGAACTCCACGCTGATCAGCCGGAACAGCTCCTCGTCGCCCCGAAGACAGGTGAACTGAGGGTGCAGCCGCTCGTACCGCACCACCTTGCCGCCGAGCACCCTGTAGAGGAAGTTCGGCACCATGTTCAGCGACTTCGTCACCAGGTAGATCAACGCGGCGCTCAGCGAGACGGAAGCCCCCTTCGCATGCTCCCTCAGGCCGGTGATATCCGCGTTGAAGTTCACGTTGTAAAAAGGGAGATCGTTCCTCAGGAAGAACTGAAAATGCTCTCTTCTGTCCCACGTCTCCATACAAATCTCTTCCATGAAAACCTCCTCCGGACGCTTCCGGTACACAAGAACGACACGTCAAAAAGCTTCGACGGAATTTCATCGAAGCGCTAAAAATAGTCTATCAGCTTGAGTTCGGGGGCTATCTTCGCCATGTTTGAAAAATCTCTGTCGTTGTGAAAGAGATACAGTTCGTTTTCGATGGCGGTCTGGGCGATCAGCAGGTCGACGGTGCTGCGCACGGTGACGCCGGAACGCCTGCACAGAAAGAAGATACGGGCTGCTGACTCGAACGACGCCCGCCCGTGAAGCAGCGAATAGAAAGGCAAAGAGGACAGATATTCGGCAAGGAGAGCATACTCTCTTTCATCCCTCGCCCCCTGAAGCACCTCCTGATAGATGTACCCGTTGATTCCGTACGGAACGCCGCCGGCGATCATCTCGTCGAACCTGTCGAAAACGGCGCCCGCAGTCCCCTTGAGATACCCCACGAGGACGGACGTATCCACCAGGATCATACTCACTGCCTCATGGACTTGTAGTCGTACTCGTCCGCAAAGGCGACCCGCCCCCGAAGCTCGCGAAGATCCCTTCGTTTTCGAGTGTCCACAAACTCTCTCAGGGCGAGTTCCACAAGTTCTTTTTTCGTCGAAACGCCGCCGGAAACATTGAAGGCCTCTTCCATCAGCTCGTCGTCGATGACAATATTCGTGCGCATACACATCACCTCATACACATTATAATACACACGAACGCCCCGAGCAATCAGGACGGAACTACCCGGTTGTTCAGGGCGCGTCGATTATTCCGCATGCTGCAAAGAGAGGAGATCGCGCTCCACCCTCGCAGCGCGCTTCTTCGTTTTCAGATCGTCGGCGCGATGACGTAGTCGACACGCTCGTCGTAGAGCTTCTTGTGCTTCTGGTACTCCGACTTGTAGAGGATGTCTTCCGGCTCGATGGCCCTGTCGGTGGCCATGACGCCGTCCAGGTGGTCGATCTCGTGCTGCAGCAGCTCCGACTCGGCCTGGCCGATGTCCGTCCACTCCTTCGCGGCGCCGTCCTCGTCCATGTATCGCAGGTCGACCGACACGTGCCGACGCACCCGCACCAGCAGATCGGGGAAGGACATGCAGTCGTCCCACATGGTGAACGTCTGGTCGCTTCGGCCGACGATCTCGGGGTTCGCGATCACGAACGTCCCCTGTCCGAGGTTCAGCGCGATCATCCGCTTCGGAATGCCGATCTGCGGCGAGGCGATGCCCCGTCCGAAGCCGTGCTCGCGGCGAAACCGCTCCAGCGCCTCCTTGAGGTCGCCGATCTCGTCCTTCAGCGCGGGATCGGAAAAGTCGTTGATCGGCGCGGACTTCCGCCGCAGAAGAGGGTCGCCGAGAATCAGCACGGGTCTGAACATTTTTCCGCCTCCTATACCGGGTGCGTCTCGAACACTTCGTTGATGTAGACGGTCGCCTCGACGGCGTCGAACTTCAAAACGCAGTAGTCCGGATCGTCCGGCCCCTTCGGGAAGTGCTTGATGAACCACTCCTGCCACAGCTCTTTCCTCGTCCGCTCGTCCGTCAGCACGGCGACGTTCCCCACCAGCGTCAGGCTGTCGCCGCCCGAGTACGCGCACACGCTCGCCTTCGGGTTCTTCCGGAAGTGCTCCGTCTTCTTCGAATACGTGCCGGTGGCCATCCACACCGTCTTGACGCCCTCGGAGCGCACCCTCGCCATCGCGCAGACGCGGGGAAACCCCTCCTCCGTAACCGAGGCCAGCGTCACCACCTCCGACTTCGCCAGCAGCTCCCCGGCAAGATCAAGAATCGTCTTCTCCATCGTGAACCCCTCCTTTATATCCCTCACCGCAGCTCGCGCGTGGTGTGGAACTCTATCCCCGGCCACTTTTCGGAGACGTGGCGCAGACGCCACTCGCCGTCCGCCAGGAAGGCCAGGTTCCCCTCGCCGTCGATGGCGAGGTCGTTCTGGTTCGCCTTCTGGAACTCCGCGAGCCGTTTCTCGTCCGCGCAGGTCACCCAGCGCGCCGTCTCGTAGTTTACCGGCTCGTAGGTCGCCTCCACGCCGTACTCGTCTTTCAGCCGCGCCATCGTCACGTCGAACTGGAGCACGCCCACCGCGCCCAGGATGTAGTCGTTGCGCCCCAGAGGCCGGAAGAGCTGCACCGCCCCCTCCTCCGTCAGCTGCAACAGCCCCTTCTGGAGCTGCTTCGCCTTCAGCGGCGACTGCAGGCGCACCCGCCGGAAGTGCTCCGGCGCGAAGCTTGGAATGCCCGTGAACTTCAGCGGCTCCTTGTCCGTGAACGTGTCGCCGATCTTGATCGTGCCGTGGTTGTGGATGCCGATGATGTCCCCCGGCCACGCCTCTTCCGCCAGCGCGCGCTCCTGCGCCATGAAGATCACCGGATTGGCCACCGTCACATCCTTGCCGATGCGGTGGTGCCGCATCTTCATCCCCCGCTCGAACTTGCCCGAGCAGACGCGCATGAAGGCCAGCCGGTCGCGGTGCGACGGGTCCATATTCGCCTGAATCTTGAAGACGAAGCCCGAGAACGCCTCCTCCTCCGGGGCCACGGTTCGCGAAAGCGCCGGGCGCGGCAGGGGGGACGGGGCGATCTCCACGAACGTGTCCAGCAGCTCCTTCACGCCGAAGTTGTTGATCGCGCTGCCGAAAAAGACCGGCGTCTGGTTCGCCCGCAGGTAGTGCTCCATCTCGAACGGGTTCGCCGCCCCCTCCAGCAGGGCGAGGTCCTCGCGCAGCTCGTCGGCCTGGCTCCCCAGCGCCGCGTCGAGCGCGGGGTCGTTCACGTCCCTGATCACGCGGACTTCCTCCTCCACCCGGTCGCTCCCCGGCGTGAAGAGGTTCAATTCTTTCTTGTACAGGTTGTACGTCCCCTTGAAGCGCTTCCCCATCCCGACGGGCCACGAAAGGGGCGCGCACTCCACCTGGAGCTTCTCCTCGATGTCGCCCAGGATGTCCAGCGGGGCCATCCCCTCGCGGTCGAGCTTGTTGATGAAAGTGATGATCGGCGTGTTGCGCATCCGGCAGACCTCCATCAGCTTGCGCGTCTGCGCCTCCACGCCCTTCACGCTGTCGATGACCATGATCACGCTGTCCACCGCGGTGAGCACGCGGTAGGTGTCCTCCGAGAAATCCTCGTGTCCCGGCGTATCCAGCAGATTGATCTCGCAATCGCGGTACTCGAACTTCATCACCGAGCTGGTCACGGAGATGCCGCGCTCCTGCTCGATGCTCATCCAGTCGCTTGTGGCGTGGCGCTGGGCTTTCCGGGCCTTCACAGCCCCCGCCATATTGATCGCCCCTCCGAAGAGGAGCAGCTTTTCGGTCAGCGTGGTCTTCCCCGCGTCGGGGTGACTGATGATGGCGAACGTGCGCCGGCGCTCGATCTCCCGAAGCAGCGGCGTTTTTGGTGCGGTACCTTCGCAGCAGATAGACATGTTTCGTGCATTTCTCCTTCTTGAAACGGGCATGAAAGAGCCGGGGAGAACCCCGGCTGTTCTTCTGGTGTCTATTGTACGCTATTGGGTGGATTTTTCAAAAGGGGAAAAGGGGGAGGAATAAAGATAAAAGAGAGACAGATCAAGATACCCCAGCTAAACAACGAAAAAATCACACAATCCCTATCGAGCCATGTTCAACAAGGCAAATATCCCACAACAACCGATAAGCTATACGCTCAATTTTACTTCGTAAGCTCCCACGTAGAAGCCTTCCATCTGCTGGAGGTAGGAGAATCCAAGTTACAACAGCGCTATCTCGAGTTTTCACACAGAAAGAACAAGCCATTCGACAATACGCTTACACTTTCTCGGCGAAGAGCCGCATTTACTTTGTTATTATAATCCCCCCACTTCATCCTCGCTATTATCATGCTGTAACCAGTTCTTAAAATCGTAGCTTCTACCATGCTCACCCCTAACCTCTAACCGACAACCATTCAAACTAACTCTTGGAAGACCTCTAACAAATTCTGGACCTTCATCCAAATCCTCTTCCACAATCATAATCGCCGTTTTCCGATTCAAAGCAGAAAAGTATCCTAATTCCCACGAGACCCATACCGAAGAATCTGATTCTTTTGTTCTAATTACAACAAGACACTTGGATTGCCGCATTCTTAAACGAAGCACATCTGCTGTATATGCACTTGATTTACTTCTTTCTAAATCTTCCCTGTCACTTTTCCAATCAACGAATGCAACCAAACCCATGTCGTTTAGCTTTTTTACCAAAGACTCAACCACTTGCGCATTGGATACGGAATGAGATATAAAAACATCAAAGTCTCTAGCAGTTTGAATATAGCTGCCACTGAAAAATTCCTTCATAATATCAAGTGGTCCCTTTCCAATATCCTCTCTGTAATCACAGCCAAACATATCGACTAATACATTACGCTTCACTTGCTTTCCCTTGCCTTTTGGAGGGAGGAACACAACTTCATCAAAACGTTGCAAAGTCCTGAAAGCGAAATTTCTAATGAACCAGTCCTTTTCCCCGAACAAAATCTGCCTAAAAAAAAGCACGGTCTTGTTGTTTTTATATTTCGCACACTCACGAGCGATATCAAAACGCAATAACTCATTGCACTCTTTCCAGTACTTATTAATTAATATAATGAGATACCGTGGCAACACCTCTTGCGTGGAAATATTTCGTTTCCGATATTTTTCTTTTCTCTCTTCTCGCTCCCGAGTCGCCTCTTGCAATGTCTCTATTCTTTTTTTCGCAGCATCTTCCGCACACCAAGTCGTTTCTGAGATTTTAGCAATTTTTGGGCGTGCTATCTCATATAAAAGTTCTACCGCGCTCGGGAAATACAATGGCTTACCAGTCTGCCGCCGCTTGTTCTTCTCCTGATAAAACTGATAATGTTTTTCCATACTTTGCACATCATCAGGATATATCTCCTGAAATAATCGAAAAAACTCATCGCTGGTTGTCGCTGGAGGTGTAAAATCAAGAACAGCAAAAACTTTTTTTCTAAATCTATTACTATAAAGCTCCAAGTATTTACTGGTCTTCCGTTGCGTTCTTCCCATATCGTCATCACAAACCTAACTCCATCTCAATGGCCATAACATGATTTTTCAAGAGAGAAACCCTCCAAGAGGAATGCGGATGTTTTTTGATTTGGGCGCGCAACTAAACCTAAATATCTTCATCTCCCATAGCAACAATCAATTAAAACACTCCCAAGAAGCAACTGACACACCATTTAAAAATCGGGACTTTACCTGAGCAATAGTATCTGTATCCAATGCAGCACGGCGGCCAAGATCGGCAAGCTCTTTTATTTTTTCCGGCGAATCCAAGCTGTAAAGCCCTGGTTGTGTTATAGTGTTGACTCTTAAAAAGCAAGGCTCACCAAGGAGGCATTTCGCAAATTTTAGCGATGATTCCTGCTGCACATTCATCAACAACTCCAAAATCGTCTTCTTCCATAGCCAACCACCTATTCCAGATCGGAGTTGCTTTCGAACTGTAAAAGGTTCCTCTGTAGCGCCCACACTTAACACGTCAATTCGTTCCATTGGGATTCGCAGGAAGCGAACTGCTTCGATAACTGCTGCCATTACGGGAGAATTTGCCCACACTCCTCCATCGAAATAACTACTCTCAGCCACCATGTTAGCAATCTTAGCGGCAGAAAAGAATGTAGGCGCCGCTGCTGTTGCTAACGCAACATGGGCTGCCTCGGCCTCTGCATCAGCTGTTAAGTCGGGATGGTGTGGTGTCCGAAATACATGAGATGCACCCGCCACGGCATGGTACGCAGGAATCACTAAACGACATATAGAGTCTTTTAGAACTCGCATCTTGCTTCCCGAGTAATAGGCCCCCTCCAATTCACGCAATAACACTTCTTGTGCATATTTCGGTTTAAAGAAATGTTTTACGCCATGCCAAAACCTACGGTGCATACAGGTTATTGGGAAAATAATTGCCCCACGCTTCAGGTAAAAATTCAGTAATTCTTGTCCTGACAGGCCGAGCCCAAGACCTATCGCAAGAATCCCCCCCGTTGAGGTCCCCGCTATAAGATCAAAATGCTCTACAACTCTTAGCCCTGTTTGTTTTTCCCATGAAGCAAGAGCAGCGGCGGTAAACGCTCCCTTTAGGCCTCCACCATCCAGAGAGAGAATTCTGAATGAATTTCCATCGGAACCACGACCTCTAACGAGAGGGAGACGTTCCAGTTGCTTGCACACTTCTGTCGCGAGGCTCTCAACATCATCGTTAGTTGAGAGCCTCCGATTCGCCTCTAAATCAAGACCGTTCTTAAGATACAGCAAAATATTTGGATTATTGTCAACGAAATCCTGAGCAACTCCACCAAGTCCACCAAGAAGAAAACACGGAAGCCCTCTTTCCATCGCAAATTCAAGTTCAAGAGGAATACCAGCGCGCCCCGCCAAGGATTTCCACCATTTCCCTCCGACAACTATGACTGCATCACAGCGTGCTACCATCCAATTTCTCAGTTGTTTCAGACTTTCGTCACGTGAATGATCACCAGAAGCTTCTGGCGTTTCGTAAACAACAGCGACCTTTCGCCATTCATCAAGAGGGGCAACATTAGGAACCTTCGACCAAAAACGAGAAACTGCAAGCATCAGAGCGTCTTTTCTTTTAGATTGTTCCTGATGACGCTTGGCTTCTTCCAAAAGAACCGGTGTGAAGCTTGGGTGACTTCCGTGAACAATGTGTCCTCCACGCTCGAATACAAGACGGGAGAATCGACGCACAAAATTGAGAATTGCATTGCGTTGTTCTTCAGTGGAATCCTGTTCTTCGGGAACAGATCCCGATAGCCAGATACGTGCTCCTAAGAGAGCGGTATCACCGTATATATTGCGAAGGTTGCTAGGCATATTTACCTCTGATTTCTATAGCCTCCTCTATCCAGTCAGCAAGATTATTCTTGATATGGTCATAAACGTTCTTGCTTGTTGTATAGGGAGGGTCATAAGCCTTCACAATATCGGCCATATTCTTTTCTCCAACTTTACAAGATGAAAACGGATTGGCACCTTTTGCCGACTGTTTCCCGTCTTTATCTTTCAAATTATGTATATAAACCCCAAGAAGTCCTTTACCGTCCTTCCATGCTTTAATAATCTCATAATTTATCCATTTTCGCCCTGCTGTATTAGATCCAATTAACACTATGACCACCGATTTACCATTGAGTTGATCATCAATCCATTTTTGGATAGATGCGTCTCCCTTCTTCTTAATCGATTCCCAGTCATTATCTGTGGCTGGCCTGTTTCCGTCGACAATGCCCATATTTCTTACCTCTGATGCGCGCCAGTTATCAGGAATGTAATGAAAACTATAAAATGCCCTTCGTGCCATATTTGCAGTCCCCTTTCGAGTTTTTAAATGCGTGCAGCTCAAAGCGTGGCAGGAGGCGAAACGTATTTTTTCAACTATGCAGCATCCTTCAGATTCGTCCTTTTTTTGAAAATAAGCCAAACCTAGACCTATTCGAGAAGCAATAGCTACAAGTTTTATTATTATCTATATCAAAGATATAAAATAGTCGCCATGAACGCATATCTACCGTACAACGTATTTTCTAGCCCCCAAGATCAAGCTCTTGGAAATCTTGCTGAATTAAGGGAGTGAACTCAGGCAAGAAAGAGGCGACAAAATCCCCCAATGACATACAAGCGACCGAATTATTCAAATCAGCGACACCTACCACAAGGCTGTAACTATCCTCCAACGAGAAACCAGTAGTACCCGTTGCGCCAGTTTTTTTAAAGCGAAACAAATCTTTAAGATAGCTTTTGAAAGACTCAATATCAACTCCATCATTAAACATATCTTTTATTTTCTTTGTTTCTTGCGAAAAATACCCACAGGCTGACAAGCACAGTTGGGGAGCACGGCTCTTTCCTGAGGCCCCTATGAGGCCAAATACAAAAAAATGGTGTTTCGCGCGATCAGCTAAGACATTGCTCGCCTGTTTATAACCCTCATAACCATTAGCAAACTTATCAAACTCACTTGATATTTTTGTTTTATCTTTTTTAAATTCAATCAACACAAAACGCCCAGATTGAGCTATAACCGTATCCCCTGCCTTTTCATGAGTCCCGTCCAAAGGCGCAATTATGCAATCTCGCGCAAGGCTTTGTTTTACAAACAAATATTCAACGGTTTTTTCCCACCAAATATAATCCATAGGCCCTCCAAATCATTCGCAGCGAACGAAACCCAAACAGATCTGACGAAACCGCTGGGGCATCCGCTTCCCTCTCCAAGGAAAAACTACAGAATCCCTCAACAACCACTAGTCGACAACATTAAAAATGCAATTCTTATCAGAGTGTTTCATAAAAACAAAACGAAAGACCTCCCTATAACTCCCATTCATGCTGACCATACCAAGAAAAATTCAATATAAAACATGCTTACACGCCAGCATAGCTTTACAAAGCGCCTACGCCCTATCACTCACACAACACCTTGAAAGCAGTTCGTTATTAGAAATAAAAATCAGCATAGAAATATTTTTCACAAGAAACCCCTATAATACAGTATATTCTTAATAAGAAGCGATTCCTCCTTCCTTTACTTACATTGTTTTATTTCCCCTTTTCCCCACCAAAACCTAAGGAGCCTCTGAATAAAGCCGAGCTGGCCTCGCAAGGACTTGATGCAATTGAGATTCATGAAGAAGGAAGTGCCTTTAATCAGAGCTTCCCTAAGCAATCCTCATAACCCACCCGTTCATTATTGGAGCAACAGCATAAATATCTACAGCTAATTCGATCATTATAGGCTCCATCCAATCAACCTCTCATACGCATCCCCCTCCCTATCAGCGAATTAGCAGGAACCACCTTGTCAACCCCGTACAGCTTTTCAGCGTCTTTCGCACGGTTTCCACGGCGCCCTTCGGATGCCTGACCAAGGTGGTAACCCGTCGATACCGGTGCTGATGCTCCTGAATGGGGAGGGAGCAACGGTAGCAGGAGGTATGACGGCCAACATTATTTTGTTGACTGCCACACCGGACGGACCTGCTGCGTAGATGACGTATAGCGCTGGGAGGCGTTGGTCTTTGGTGAGTTTGGCGTTAACGATGGCGTCCACTTGAAGGGGAGTGATGTCCGTTTTGGTTACGTTCAACATGGGGGGCGATCTCCTTGATGAAATTTCACATTCCCTATTTGGGGAGCGTCCGGAGGTAGGACGTAGCACATTGAAGCGGCGTTCCGCTTGTTTTGGTCGGTATGATTGGTTGTGTAATGGTGGGTGGTCTTCATGGAACGCTCCTCTCGCGGAAGATGAACGAAACAGAGACAAAAGACCTTGAAAAGGCGTTTCAAAAAACTGTACTCTCATATTTTTACCACAATACTTCTTTTCCTGCAAGTTTTTTTCGAAAAGAACAACGAAGTTTCTTCGTCAATGTTTTCCCTTCTCCGGCAGCGGTTTTTCTATATTTCGTCGCTCTCGGCGAAGGAGTAGTAGGCTTTTGTGTTGAAGATGATGTGGTCGAGAAAGCTGAGGCCGAGGATTTTCGCGGCTTCTTTAAGTTGTTTTGTGACCTGGAGGTCTTCGGGGCTGGGTTTCAGTTCGCCGTGGGGGTGGTTGTGGGCGACGATAACGGCGGAGGCTCTTTCGGAGAGGACGTCGGCGAAGACTTCTCTGGGGTGGACGTGGCTTTTGTTGACCAGTCCTATGCTGACGACACGGACGTTCATTACCTCGTTCGCTCCGTTTATCGAGATGCTTAAGAAGTGCTCCTGTTTTCTGTCGGCGTAGTGGCGTATGAGGGGGAGCACGTCGGCCGGGAACTTGATTTTCAGGCCTTCGGGTTTGATTCTTCGTCTGACGAATTCAAAGGCGGCGGCGATGGCGGCGGCTTTCGCGCTACCGATGCCGTCGACGCTGGTGATGTCGTGCGGGGAGAAGAGCACGCCCTTCTCGTCGATGATCTTGATGATTTTTTTCGACAGCGCCAGCACGTCGTCTTTTTGCGTGCCTCTGCCCAGAATGACGGCGAGCAGCTCCTGGTCGGAGAGGTAGGGCGCTCCCTGTTCGAGGAGCTTTTCTCTGGGGCGTTCGGACTGGGGTATGTCCTTTATTTTTTTCATGGCTCGCTTGCCTGCTTTTCTTCGGGCTGCGTACGCTGCTTCTTCGCGCCGTTTTTTCGTGTTTCGCGGGCGCTTCTGGAGGCGGTTTTCAGTTCGGCTTCCATCTTCGTTTTTTCTTCCTGTATGCGCTGGAGCAGTTTTTCCGCCGGTTCGTCGTCGGGGTTCTGCGGAACCAGCTCGCCGCGGAAGGCTTTTGCGAGGACGGATTGAGCGAGGGCGTCCACCCTGGCCCGGGCTTTTTGGTAGTGCTCCTCCACTTTGTCGGCAAGGGCGAAGAGTTTGTTCACCTGCCTGACGATTTCTTTTTGCTCGTCGAGGGGGGGAAGCATGAAATCGATCTCACGCACTCTTTGGCAATTCAAAGCTTGCGGCCCTGAACCACTTCCCAAAGTCCTATTCTTTTCATATTGCATTAAAAACCAACTATACAAGTACTCCGATAAAACATAGCCATGATTTATAACAATTGCTGCAACATTTTGATTACATGTACTTTCGACATCCAGTATAGCCGCCTGACCTCTTGTTTTCCCTTCACCAATCATCGCAACAAGGACCGTGCCCTTTGGAAATAGTTTCACCGATGAATTCTCAAAACCTTCTTGTGTGATTGTTTCGCGAGTTGAGCTAATTCTCGCATTCGCAACCTCACCGGAGCGAACCCAGTTGATCTGCCCATTCCAGTAGGAATCTACTTTTCTTGAAGGAGTGCTGCCATTACAAACATCTCCTATAGAGCCTATTTCACAATGCACCCATGTATCGGGAAGCGAATATGCCCATTCCTCGTCTAAATAATGCATATTTACTGACAATTTCTCCTCAACCACATGTTGTTTCCTTGCGTTAGCACAACTTTTTATTCTATATTTTTTAATTTTCTCCAACAAGACCTCCGCGCTCTCTACTTCCGGATGCTCTTCGCGCCATTTTTCGGTGAGTTTTCCGGTGACTGCTGCGGTGAGTACGGACTGGCGGAAGCGCTTGAGTATGGCCGGTATCTTCTCAAGGCGCTCTTTCACGGCGTCAATGCGGGGCATGATGGCGTCCAGCTTGGCGACGATGCGTTTTTGCTCTTCTAGAGGTGACATAGGGATTAGTGTACGAGAAGCAAAATGCCTATTAATTCCCCCCTGTGCTGAACCCTGAAAATTTTCCAAAATTCTTCTATTACCCTCATGACTCCATAAGAAATAAAACACAAACTTTTTATTCAAAGGAGGTGCAATTCTCACCACAAAAACATGCTCATTAACAACCGCCTTTTCAAAAGGAAAGTCGCAGCATACAAATGAGGTCTTCCCAGTTGTTGCACCGTCCTTTACTATGAGAATATCATCCTCAGCGATGTGTCCCTTCATCATACCCTTGTAGAATTTCTCTGGAATATATCGCATATTCGAGAAATTGAACCCGCCAGTATTATTGAGATGTTCTCCACCAATACTGGGTATCCCCTCATTTATCCCTTTGACGCCACCTTTTGGACGTCCACCTGATTCCATTGACTGGATAATATCTTCTAGCTGGATTTCAATCCAGCTTTCTGGAAGCCCCCCGCTCATTCCCCGTTCTCCGCTTCTATCTCGTCGAGGATGGCTTGCAGTTCGTCGACGCAGGCGCCCAGTTCGGTGATGGCGTCGGCAACCAGAAGCTGCGGTTCGGGGAGGGAATCGGGGTCTTCGAGGTTTTCGTCCTTCAGCCAGGAGATGTCGAGGTTGAAGTCCCTCTCTTTGATCTGCGAGTACGAGAACTTTCTGAAGCGCCCCTCTTCGCCGCCGTCCGTCCGTTCGCTGCGGCCGTCGGGGTCGACGCCGTAGCATCGCTCGAAATCCTCGAACATGGCGGGGACGAGGGGGCGGTCTTTTTTGGTGACGCCGGGGATGTTGGTCCGGCAGTCGTATATCCATGTGTGTTCGGTTTTCAGCCCCTTCTGAAAGAAGATCACGTTGGCCTTCACTCCCTGGCTGTAGGGGGTGAAGGTGCCGTTGGGAAGGCGCAGCAGGGTGTGCACGTTGCAGTCTTCCATAAGGTATTTGATGACGTCGCCTGCGGCGTCGGCGAAGAGGACGTTGTCGGGCAGCACCATGGCCGCGCGTCCTCCCTTTTTGAGTATGGTGACGACATGCTGGATGAAGTTGAGCTGTTTGTTGCTGGTGGCGACGGTGAAGTCGTCACGCACCGGCGCCTGGTTGGCCCCTTTGGTTCCGAAGGGGGGATTGGTGAGGATGCAGTCGTACCGTTCGCCCCGGTCGGGTTCGTAGATGCTGTCGCCGAGGTAGATTCTCGGCTCCAGTCCGTGGAGAAAGAGGTTCATCAGGGCGAGTCTTCTGGGGCGCGGGACGAGTTCCTGTCCGTAGTAGGTGGCTTTTTTGATGCGCGGGACGTCTTTTCTGTCCAGGGCTCCTTTGGTGACGTTCATGAGCCATTCGTAGGCGACCATCAGGAAGCCCGCGGTTCCGCAGGCGGGGTCGCAGATGGCGTACTCTTTGTTCGCTCTGGGGTCGGGGCGCATGACGTTGACGATGGTTTGTATGAGCACGCGCGGGGTGAAGTACTGCCCCGCTCCCTTCTTTCCCTCGGCGGCGGATTTTTCCAGCAGTCCTTCGAAGGCCGCGCCCTTGACGTCGACCTCCATGGCGGACCAGTCCTCTTCGTCGATCATGTTGATGATCTTTTTCAGGTTGACCGGATTGGTGAACCGGGGGACGGCCTGGGTGAAGATGTCGCCCAGGAGGCCGGGCTGACGGCCGAGCGCCCGCAGAATCCGGGCGAAGGCGTCCAGCAGCTCGGTTCCCGACTTTTTGACGAAGGGCGTCCAGGAGCAGTCGAGCACGACTTTGTTTTTGTCCTCTTCGTACTGGATGCCGGAGAGGTCGATGTCCTTTTCATGCGCCATCTTGAGGAACATCAGGTAGGTCAGCTGTTCGATATAGTCGCCGTAGTCGATTCCGTCATGGCGAAGGGTGTGGCAGAAGCCCCAGAGTTTGTTTACGACGTCGGACATGGCTCAATCCCTTTTCTGTAGTGTGTTAGGCGACAAGCGATTCGTTGATCTCCTTCAGGATCGCGTCGAGCGCGTCTCCGAAGATCCGCTTCGCTCTGCTCAGGCCGCCGCGCCGTTCGAAGACGGGCATGTTTTCGAAGTCCTCCCGAGATATGGCGAGGTTTTCGACGAGGTGCTCCTGTATGTAGGCGAGCCAGTCTTTCTGCTCTTGTGTGAAGGCGTGCTTTTCGGCGAGCCGCGCCACCGTTTTTTCAACCCGCTCCCTGGCCGTCAGGATGGGCACGTCGTAGTCGGAAGCGTGCTTGACCATGGAGATGATGTCGGCCAGCGGCTTTTGGTAGACGAGCGCGTGCCCCCGCTGCAGGTCTTTCTCGGAGAAATGACTTTTTCTGAGCTTGTCGCGCAGATCGTCCAGCACGCCGGCGTTCCACCCCGAGGGGCGCGAGAGCAGGATTTCGATGGCTTCGATCTGTTCGGGGTTCTTTCGTACGAACTCTTCGAAGAGCCGGAGGTAGTCCCGCGGTTTTTGATACTCGTCGCCGACCCTGAACGCCACCTCGTCCGTTACCGTATCCACGATATCGTACCCCTTGAAGAAGACTTTCTTCGGGCGGGGGTAGTTTTCGAGCAGCTCTTGGAACTCTTTGTTCCTGAGAAGCGTCATCGTCTCGGTGAAGTTGTTCAGGATGCTCTCTTTCAGCCCGTCGGCGTAGGCTTTCATGTCGCCGTCGGGGATGAATCGGGCGAACGCTTCGCGCGCTTCCGCGCCCATGGCGTTTTCGATGCGCCGCAGGCGTTTGATCAGACGGTTGCTATTATACTCCCGGTCACGGTTGTCGTAGATTCGTTCGATGATTTCGGCGAGCGGGACGGTCTCTTTCCCGAGGTTGACGTCGAAGTCGGTGGCGTTCTTGAAGTATTCGACGAGGCTGCCGTCGAAGCAGTCGAAGATGGTGAACTTCTCTTTGTTGATCTCCTTGCACAGCCGGGTTCCGCGCCCGAGCATCTGCACCCAGAGGATGCGCGACTTGACCATCCGCATAAAGACGAGCATTTCCACGGCGGGGATGTCCACGCCGGTGGTCAGCATGTCGACGGTGACGACGATTTTGGGCTCGGGGCGGTTGCGGAACTGGCGTATTTTCTGCAGGGGACGGTCGACGGTGGGTGACGAGGTTATTTTCAGCACGAAGTCGTCGCCTTTGCCGAAGACTTCTTTGCAGGTGCGCACCACTTCGTCGGCGTGCGAGACATGGGGAATGTCGTTGACCGCGAAGATCAGGGTCTTGGGGAAGCGCGCGTACTCGGCCTCGTGCCGGTCTGTGTACTTTTTGAGGGCGGCGATGATCTTTTTGGTGCTGTCGGGAGCGGTGAGCTTCCGCTCTATTTCCGACGCGCCGAACTCTCTTTCGTCCTCCAGCGCGTCGAGCTGCTCGGCCCCGGTCTCCACGTCGATTTCGCCGACCAGCTCCCCTTCTTTGAGGAACGCGCCGTTGATGTGGATGTCGGAGGCGATCTTGACGGCGTCGTAGTCCACGAGGTAGCCGTCGAGGATGGCCTGTTCGGTGCTGTAGGAGTACGCCTTGTTTTTGAACATGGCGAGGGTATGCGCGGCGGGCGTGGCGGTGAGGCCGATTTTCACGGCGTCGAAGTAGTCCAGGACGTATTTCCAGCAGCCGGTTTCTTTGGCGGAGTAGCCTCGGTGGCATTCGTCGGCGATGATGACGTCGAAGGCGTTGATGGGGATGTCGAGCTTGTTGGCGTCGACGTCGTACTCGAAACCTCCGTCGGCGTCTTTGCCGAGCAGGTTGATCGCCATGCGCTGAATGGTGGAGACGTAGATGAAAGTGTGCGTCTCCCGGGGGTTGGTGAGGTACTCTTCGGGGAGCGCTTTGGAGTCGAAGCTGTTTCCGTCTTCCAGCTCGTCGCGCGTGAATCTCTGGCTGTAGACTTCGTAGTCTCTGTCCAGCTTGAGCCCCTCCGGCGTTTGAAAGGCGGCAAGCGCGGAGGCGGTCTGCGCGGCGAGGGCGCGTCTGTCCACCAGGAAGAGAATTCGCCGCGCGTAGCCGGATTTGAGCAGGCGGTAGATTGAGGAAACGAGGGTGAAGGTTTTGCCGGTTCCCGTCGCCATGGCGATCAGCATGCTCTTTTTACCGCTGCGCAGGGCGTTTTCGATGGCTTCGACGGCGGCTATCTGGTAGGGGCGCAGGCGTTCTATTTCGGCGACGGACCTTTGAGCGAACCATCGTTCGGCGCTTTCGGTGTCCTTGCGGTATTTTTCGAGGAGAGCCTGCGGGGAGTGGAAGTCCGCCAGCAGCCGGGAGGCGTTTTCTTTTCTGCGCACGTCGAGGTGATAGATCGACTCGCCGTTGGTGGAATAGAGGAAGGGAACTTTGTACCCACGCCATTCGCCGACCGTGTCCGGTACGCCGCGGGCGTATCGTTTGGCCTGTTCGAGCACGTTTTCGGCGCCGAGTGAAACTTTTTTGGCTTCGATGATGCCGAGCAGCTTGCCATCGACGAAAAGGGCGTAGTCGGCGGGACCGGTCTCGGTGGGGTATTCTTCGACGGCGTGACGGGCGAGCGACGAGAAGTCGCGGACTTCGTCGTTGCGGACGATGATCCAGTCGAGGACGGGCGATCGAAGCCGCGCATCGATGCGTTCTTTTCGTGTACGAGCCTCGGATTCAGTCATTGCCACACCCCTTTTTCCGTGCGCGCCGCGGACGCTCTCGGGCGGTCAAGCAACTCAACAGATGCACGCGGCGGGAATACCGCGTGTTCTTCGAGAAACCCGATCTTCGTTTTACCATAGTCCATCCACTTCGGCAAGACTTTCCCAGGATTATTTTCGAAAAGAGCAATAAATTCTCATGCGTACTACTTCGACGGGGGGGCATAGGTCATTCGGGGAGAATGAGCAAGGGGGTATATGGAGGCCACTCGAATCGTCGCCGGAAGGGCCGGTGTGCAGCGCATCGAGCGCAGTGAATATTCGCCGGAAGCGCGTTATGCAGGAAAAGAAGAATAGCTCAAAGCAGATTTTCTAAAGTCTCCTTGGAGAGTTCACAATCCCGTAGTATCTTCACCAGAAGCCCGGGGCCGATCTCTTCTCCCGCGTGAACAGGGACGACGGTGGAACGGCCGTCGACATGCCGCAGGTAATGATGGCTGCCCTTGATTCGCAGGACCTTGAATCCGATATCTTCAAGTGCGGCTATCAACGCTTTCCCCGTCACGACAGGAAGCTTTGTCATATTGGAACGCTCACCTGCTGGACTCCGATGAATTCGAGGCGCTCCGCATCGTTGTCCTCCACCTCAAGACACAGTTCGATGGCCTCTTTTATCCGGACGGAAAGCTCGTCGAGCGACTTCGCCTGAGTATGACACCCTCGCAACGCAGGTACCGAAGCGACGTAATAACCATCCTGATCCTGTTCAATGATAACGCTGAACTGCCTGGCCATGATCCCCACCTCCCCGAGTATGATTCTAACAGATGGAAAGCCCTGTAGAAACGGAATCCCCCTGAAGCATGCTCCGGCCGGTTTTGGGTCGCGCAGGATTACCGGAGAACACCGTATCGTCTATAGCGTCGAGGACGATGCGCTTTTGATCGCGCAGCTTCGATTCCATTACTGAAACGTGCCCGCTTCCGGCGATCGTCCGCAAATCTTTCTTGAAGCGCGACGTCGGCTCAACTTCGTACATCCCTTAAAATTGATTCCATCATTTCGACGACGTCGGTAAATCCTCTCACCGAAGGATCGCGGGCGATTGCATCGGCTTCCCGCAGCGCGGCGAGCGTTTCATCGCCGGGGCGCTCTTCTTCCAGGGCGTCGACGGAGCCCAGCACACGCGCGGCATTCCGTTCCGAGAGATTGCGGAAGCGTCGGTACAGCTCTTTTCTTTTCGTCGGTTCAAGCGTAGCCCGAGACATTGTTTCCCCTCCCGAATCGCTCCTGTGCGCACCCGTATTGTACCTCATGCCGTACGTGCCGTTCAACAGAAGGAACGCGGACTTTTCCAGGATTATTTTCGAAAAGAGCAATAAATTCGCATGCATTCTACTTCGACGGGGGGGGGTTCATAGTTCGTCGTTCGGGGCGGGCTAGTTGTATACCGTGCTCCTATGGCCGATCTCCACTATCAACACCAGGAGCCTGCCGTCTTCGATACGGCACAGGACGCGCCAATCACCCACGCGATATCGCCAGAGACCGGACAGAGTCGCGGTCAGCCCCTTGCCGCGAGAACGCGGGCTTTCAAGTTTCTCCAGCTCGGACAGGTATCGTACGATCCGAAGAGCTTCGGGGGCGTCGATGGCGGCCGGCTGCTTCTCGGCACGGCGGGAGAGTTCAATCCTCCAATCCAAGACGGCGCCTCACGTCATTCAGAGGAGAAGACTCGCCGCCTTCGAGAAGGTACTCTTCGTAGGCGGCCGCAGCAAGAGCGGCGTCCTCCATATCGTCGATGTATGTCTCGATGGCCTTGCGGGCATACCATGTCTTGGTCCTGCCCGTCTTTCGCGCCAAAGCGTCAAGGCGCGATGAGAGTTTTTCGTCCAGTCGCAGAGCAAGCATAGAAACTCCTCCTTTCCTGCTATACAAATATAGCAGAAAGGCCGTTTCAATGTAGGAGAGGCTTTACCGCGGAGTGTGAATCCTGGAAGCGAGGTGCGCCATTTCCCGTTCACGGGGCGGCTCTCGGAGGACGTAATAAGCAGCGAGCGACTGCTTGACGAATCGGCCTTCTCTATGTACAGTAACACGTACATACAAGGAGGTGCTCTCATGAACACGATCACCTATACAGCGGCGCGGGCGAATCTTGCGGATACGATGGATAAGGTCTGCAACGATCATGAAGCGATCATCATCACGCGCAAGAGCGATCAGGCCGTCGTTATGATCTCGCTCGAGGAGTACAACGCCCTTGAAGAAACGGCGCATCTGCTGCGGACACCCGCCAACGCGGGGAGGCTGCTCTCGGCCGTCGCTCGGCTGGGGACCGGTAAGGGCGTGGAGCGGAAGCCGGCGGAATGAGGGTTATTTTCGCCGACGAGGCGTGGGAGGATTATCTGTACTGGCAAAAACAGGACACGCTGATGGCCGAGCGAATCGACAGGCTGATCAGGGAGATTCAGCGGGATCCGTTCGCGGGAGTCGGGAAGCCCGAAGCCCTGAAGCATGCTCTGGCCGGTTTCTGGTCGCGACGGATAACCGGAGAACACCGTATCGTCTATCGCGTCGAGGACGATGCGCTTTTGATCGCGCAGCTTCGCTTCCATTACTGAAACGCGCCCGCTTCCGGCGATCGTCCGCAAATCTTTAGGAGGTGAAGAGAGATGGCAAACAAGCCTCCCTATACAATAACGGAGAAAGCCGCCGACTATCTGGCGAAGATCGTTGAAACCGTAACGAGACTTGAATACGGCACGGAGTTCAAACGCGATATTCGTTTGCACAGGGAAAACCGTGTCAAGACGATCCACTCTTCCCTCGCCATCGAGGGGAATGCCTTGACGCTTGGTGAAGTGACCGCCGTTATCGAGGGCAAGAGGGTTGCGGGCAAACAGACGGAAATCAAGGAAGTCAAAAACGCTTATGAAGCCTACGACAAGATTATGACCTTCGATCCGTACTCCGTCGGGGATTTCCTGAAAGCCCACGAATTGATGACGGAAGGCCTGCTCGAAGAGTCGGGAAAGTTCCGAAGCGAAGATGTGGGTGTATTCGCCGACGATGTTGCAGTTCACATTGGAGCACGACCGCAATTTGTCCCCGACCTCGTCGATGACCTGTTTGATTGGGCGAAGGAATCGGAGCTGCACCCTGTGCTGAAAAGCGCGATTATGCACTTTGAGATAGAAATCATTCACCCGTTTGCCGACGGCAACGGACGTATGGGACGGCTTTGGCAGACACTTCTTCTCGCGAAATGGAACGAGGTTTTTGCGTGGATTCCGATGGAACTCATTCTGTACCGGAACAGACCGGAATACTACCGGGCGATTGAAGACGCCCGCAGTGCAAACGACTCGGGTGGGTTTATCGAGTTTACGCTTTCGGCTGTTTTGAACAGCATCATCGACCAAGCCCAGCACCAAGAGAGGCATGAAGAAAAGCACCAAGTCGAGCTGACCGTGACACAAAGGAATATACTGAATGCACTTGAAGACGGCACGCTTTCACGCAAAGATATTTTTGCAAAAATCGGAATAAGCAGCGATACTCGAGCATTCAAGCGACACATCGGGCCACTTTTATCGAGAGGCTTGATAAAAATGACTGTGCCGGATAAGCCGAACAGTAAGTTGCAAAAATACCGTCTGACGGATAGCGGTAGAGCGGCTATCCGGTAACACGCGCGATAACGCGGCTATCCAATGAAGCTTCCGGTATCAAGACGTTCGCTGTTCAGCTCAGGAGAGTGTTTCAAAGCCCCTCACCCGATCAATCCCTCGTACACCGCCCGGTCTTTCTCGGAGAAGCAACAGAATACCACCTTCTCAATCCCGGGGCAGCTTTTCAGCGTCTCGCGCACGGTGTCCACGGCGATCTTCGCGGCGTGGTCCACGGGGTAGCCGTAGACGCCGGTGCCGATGCCCGGGAAGGCGATCGACTTTGCTCCCGTACTTTCGGCTATTTCCAGGGAACGGCGGTAGCAGGAGGCGAGGAGGCCGGGTTCGCCGCTCGTACCGCCGTGCCAGACGGGGCCTACGGTGTGGATGACGTAGTGCGCCGGAAGGCGGTACCCTTTGGTGAGTTTGGCGTCGCCGGTAGCGCAACCGCCCAGTTTTCGGCACTCTTCGAGCAGTTCGGGACCCGCCGCTCGGTGGATGGCCCCGTCCACTCCGCCGCCGCCCAAAAGGGAGTTGTTGGCGGCGTTGACGATGGCGTCCACGTGCAGCGTGGTGATGTCCGCTTTGATTACGGTCAGCATGGCGCTCACTCTCCTTGATCGAGGATCGTCTCTCCGTTCTTCTTCACCGCAGTGATCTGGAAGCCCATCGGGTCGCAGGAGACGGAGAACTCGTCGAATCCGCTGTCGCGCAGCAGCTGCTCGGCCTCGGGCTTGATATACGAGGCGTTGATCGAGGTGAGGAGCCCGGGGCGGATGGCTTTGGGGCGGACGGTCAGCCACATGAACCATTTGATGGGGGCGATCATGTCGCGTCGCAAGTCCGAGATGAACATGCGGCCTCGCGGCTTGAGAACCCGCCGGATTTCCGAAAGCGCCCCGCGCACGTCCGACCATTCGTGCAGGGAACCGTTGCTGAACGCCGCGTCGAAGGTGTTGTCGGCGAAGGGAATTTTCGCGCTGTCGCTGCGGATATACTCGGTTCTCTCCGCGAGGCCGTACTCGGCGGCGTTGCGCCGGGCGACTGCGATCATATCGGGGCTGATGTCCAGTCCGACGAGCCGGGTTCCGTCGGTCCGCTTCAACCACTCGAGCCCCAGATATCCGGGGCCGGGGCCGACTTCGAGCACGCTGCCCGCGTCGATGCCCGACTGGATGATCGCCTTCGTCTCCATCCACCCCTTGTCGCGAAAGCGTCTTTGCATCTCATCGAACGCTTCGACCATGAACTCTCCTTGAATTCCCTCGTCGGTTTCGACAACGCGCTTACGAACCATTGCGATCCTCCTTCTTCAGCTCGCCGGATGAGTCCGTTTTTTTTTCGCCGGCGAGACATCGAAAACCATGTTTATAAGCAGGCCTCGACTACCCTACTCCGGCGTGGCGTCGGTCAGCAATCTCAGAATCGCCATGCAGAGTTCATCGGCGAGGGAACCGCGCTGCGTGCCATCGTAGTCCGTATCCAATACCGCAGCAGGCCGATACTGGCCCGAGAGGTACGCGCGTATTCGCTTCACCCTTTCCGCGTGCGCGGGGGTACCCGGCTTGTACGCATTCGGGCCGATGATCATGGCGACCAAAGAGAGGAACTCGTCTTCCGTAAGCGCGGAAAATTCCTTTCCGTAGTACGCTCCGGCGGCATCCGCGAAGCCGTGTATCGCCCGGCCGTTCTCATGGCCGAAATAGCACATATTGAGGAAGAGGAGCAGCTGATCATCTTTGGATATGAGTGCGTCAAGCGCATAGTGGGCGATAAGAGTCTGCCGGAATTTCGCGATGCCGGGGCGGAAGCCGTCCGGGAAGTAGAGCAATTTGACCAGCCCCTGCGTCAGCGTGGTCATTCCCGCCCCGGGCGTTTCCAAATCAACGCCGCGATGACTGTAGAATTTCGGGTCTTCGACGTCGAGCAGCACCTTTTTTCGTTCGGGAGAAAGGTCCGACGGGCGCACTTTCGTACCATACTGTGCGAGCGCGGAGTCGAAGATCGCTTGGGTGTCCCGTCGGGCTATCCGCACTTCGTTGATGTAGTAGAGAGCCGTTCCCAGAAGCGCGGCGATTAAAAAAACGAAAAGGAAGCTGATGAACCGATGTTTTTTTCCATTACTGCTCGTCATTGTTTTTCTCCTTTGAATAAGCTACGGGGTTTTCCCGGTGAAATCCGACAGGCCTTTGCGATCGGGCTTTGCGCCGTCAAGCAAGGTCAAGGCTTTCGCCCACGTTTTTTCGGTCTCATACCTGAAAAACTCGTACAGAGGGGCCAAATCCTCCGCTTCGTCGTACTGCTGCAGGGCCGCGTAATACGTTCCCTTCTCCTCGTCGTGGACGATAAGGGGGGGATGGCCGCGGATCATGAGGTAGTAGTTCAGAAGGGTTCTGCCGACGCGGCCGTTGCCGTCGGCGAAGGGGTGGATATATTCGAACCTCGCGTGAAAATAGGCGGCGGCCTTGAGGACGTCATCGCCCTCGTAGGCGTCTATCTCGGCGATCAGCTCCGCGACTTCTTTTTCCACATCTTCGGCGGACGACCCGACCTCATGAACTCCGGTTACGTAATCGTGCTTTTTGAATTCACCCGGCCGCTCATCGTTTTCGATATACCTGCGTTCGTCGTATGTTCCGGCGGTCAGCAAGCGATGCGTTTCTTTCACTAATTTTATGTCGAGCGGTTCGCGGTTCACGATTTTCTCTTTCAGAAATTCGGAGCACAATTTTTGATTCTGTTGCTCGAAGAGAGCGCGGGGGCTTCCGGTATAGCCCGTCACTCTGCCGTTTTCGAAGATCTCCCGCGTGTCGTGGTAGGTGATCTCCTCGTTCTCTATCTTTCCGGAATGGTACGCGAACAGAATGCGGAAGCTGTGGAGGTATTTATCCAAATCGGCGGCCGACGCGATTCCGTACGACTGCCACAGGCGCACTGCACGGCTGTATCCGTCCATAGTCATCCCTCTTTTTGCGTCTCTTCGTCCAGGCGCATCTCCATCCTGATCATATCCCGGCACTCTATTCCGTTTTCGATAATCTTTTCCGCACAGCATCTTCTGAAGTAGTCGAATTCGACGCCCGTAATTCTAAACCCGCACTTCTGGTAGAGCAGCATCTGGACGACGCCGGGGTTTCCCGTCCCTATCTCGACTTTCCTCATGCCCGTCTCGCGCGCTTTCTTCACGGCCCCTTGAATCAGCTTTCTTCCTATCCCTTGATTCCAGTACGGCTCGCGCACCGATATATTCATGATCTCCATCGTGAACGGGCGCGTGGGCATCATCAGCAACGCGCCGACGATCTCGCGATCGATTCTGCACACGAACGCGAAACTGACGTCCACATAGGCGTTCAGCATTTCATCGGACGGGTCGGCGAGATAGAGCAGATCCTGCGGAATGCTTCGGGGATCGCCGCACTCTTCGATTACGTGCTCCACTTTCGATACACCTCTCTTTTCATACATGGTCGAGCCACTTCGATCCGATTCAACAACCGCAATTCTAATTCCCACCTTCCGGGAGCACACCACCGTTTCCGATCGTTTCCACGGCGTAGAGTGGCAGATTGAGCAATCGCTCCTCTCTTTTGTAATCGGCCATGGAAACACGGATGGCGCTCTTCGGGCGGAATTTTTCACAAAAGGTCTTCAGGCTTTTTGCCTTGAGGTTCGTCTCGGCCTTGACTTCTACGGGGACGACTTCGTCGCCGGCATCCACGAGGAAGTCGATCTCCGCGCCGCCTCGTTCGTTGGTCCAGTAGTATGTATCCACATCTTCGATCGTTTTCAACTGCTGCAGAACGTACTGTTCGGTCAACGCGCCCTTGAACTCCGTGAAAAGAGCGCCGCCTTCCAGCAGGAGCCGTTGGTCGAGTCGTACCATGCACGAAAGAAGGCCGACGTCGAGCAGAAAAAGCTTGAAGGCCTTCAAATCTTCGTAGGCTTTCAGCGGAAGGCGGGGGGCCGTCGCACGATGCACCTTGTAGACCAGTCCGCAGTCGGCGAGCCAGAGCATGGCCATTTCGTACTCCTTGGCCCTCGCTCCCTCCTTGAGGACACCGTAGACGAATTTCTTGTTCTCCTTCGTCAGTTGCGCCGGAACGCTGTTCCAGAGCATGCGGATTCGGGGGACGATTTCATTCGGGGCGTGCTTCGAGAAATCCTGCTCGTAGGCTGCCAGAATGCGACGCTGTATTTCGCGCGCCTCGTTGAAGTCGCGATTTCCGGCGAAACTCGCCACGGCTTCGGGCATTCCCCCGACGTAGTAATAGAGCTTCAGCAGGTCGATAAACTCGTACTTGAAGGTGGTGGTCAGCTCGAAGTCGCCTTTTTGCAGAAGCTCCGCGAAACGCTCCTTTCCCATCGCCGTCATGAACTCGCTGAACGAAAGCGGAAAGAGGTCGAGAAACTCCACCTTTCCGACGGGAAAGGAGGTCCCCGGATGCAGTGCGACGCCGAGCAGCGAGCCCGCGCAGACGATTCTGTACTGCGGGGCGTTTTCGTTGAAGTATTTGAGGGAGGTTAGTGCTGCGGGCACTTCCTGAATCTCGTCGAAGACGAGCAGCGTATTCTCCGGGGTGATCTTTCGTCCGGCGTACAGCTCCAGCCCCGTGACGATACGGTCGATCGCCATATCGCCCGAGAACAGCTCTTTCATCTGTCGGTTGTTTTCGAATCCGATGTAGACTGTATTTTCGTAGGCGCTCTTTCCGAACTCCTTCATCAGCCAGGTCTTGCCGACCTGACGCGCTCCTCTGATGATGAGCGGCTTCGGCGCTTCTTTCATCTTCCATCGTTTCAGCTTTTCGATCGCGGCACGGTACATAGTCATCACCTCGCGATTGCGATTATACACCCGACGCACATATTTTACGACGAATATACGGGCGTATAACACAAAATTTACGGTGAAAACAAGGCTATCGTTCGGTCGCGCAGCTTCGATCGCATTACGGATGCTCGCGACGCCGCGCTTGAGCGGCGTCCGCCGTATCGGCCCGCCGAACCTCCCGGTAGCGGCGTTTCGCTGTTTCGGTAACTCGTCGGACGAAGTCGCCCTTCGCATGCGTGTAGGCGACGCGATCATCGGGGTACGCGCCGCAAAGCCGAATTTTCAGCTCTCCGTATTCCCGAGCGACATCGGGATGCTCGATGAGATAGTCCCGAAAGAGCAGCCTGTCCCAATGCTCGAACCAGGACTCGACCATGTGGATGTGGTGCGTTCTGTTTCCGGCCTCGTCGCGTTTTATGAACCATGCGTAGAAGGGCGGCGCATCGTCTCCCCACGACGACCTCCAAAAGTAGTCGTACCCCTGCGCTTCGAGAATCGGCGCAATGCTCCGCCTGGTTTCGTCAAGACTGGTCACCCCGACAAGAATATCCACAATGGGCTTGGCGGAGAGGCCGGGAACGGCGGTGCTGCCGAAGTGCTCGATTCTTTCGATCAAGTCGGACGGCAGGCAGGAGAGCAAATGCAGCCGCTCCCGCACGAATAGCTCCGGCCAGCGGGGGTCATACGAGGCGACGGCAATTTCCTCCCTCACTACGCGGGCTACCTTCTCTTCAAGCGTTTCCATTCGTTCGCTCATGCGCGAACCTCCTCGATTCTCTTCGCGAGGACGTACTCGCCTCAGGCGGAGGCGCCTCCTTGGTTTCGCAGCATGATCTCCAGAGCGCTCTCCAATTGCCGGGCGCCGCGGATGTCGTGGCGCGCGAGCGCTCCTTCGATGCCAAGGCGCGTTTTGGCGATGAAATCGACCCGCTCGGCGTCCGTAGCGGGATCGACCGGTTGGCCTGTGGCGGAGCAGAACTTCAAGGTCATGCCAACGAACGGACAGCTCTCCTCGAAGGTCATCTTTCCGGTGCGGATCTGTTCGTTGACCCAATCGCGCAACTCTTGCCGAGTCATTCGAGTGAAATCGGGCTTTCGGGAGTCGGAGGCGTTCTTTTCGACCGCCGTCAGGATATCGGAAAACGGGGAGGAGGAAGCGGAAACGGTCGTTCGAGAGCGATGCTCGGGGAAAAGGGAAGAAACGTCGGAGGTAATCTTCATGGAGTACTCCTTTCGTCTTCATGGGGCGCGATGAAAATCGGCCCTCGTCGGTTTTTTGCGCCGCGTGTTCAAGTCCATATGTATATCGGCCGTCGGGTTGCGCTTCTTTCATCTTCCGTCGCTCCGTCGTCTTGGCCGAAATCTTCAAGACCTCGGGCTTCGGATGCGGTACAGTCTTCCCGATAATCTCGAAACTCAAGGAGGGCATTCATGAACATTCTCTCGGCAAGCACAACGCTGGTCACACCCAAACTGACGGAGACGCGCGCGTTCTACGAGCAACACTTCGGCGCGCGTCCTTCGTTCGATTGCGGCTGGTACGTCGTTCTTCGTCTCTCGGTGGCCACTTCCGGCCCCGAACTCTGCCTTATGGAACCGCAAGATGGAATGAGCCGGTTCGCAGGGGGCGTCTTCTTGAACCTTCTGGTGGACGACGCCGACAAGTTTCATGCAAAGTTGACGGAAGAGGGAGTTCCAGTAGCGACGCCGCTGGAAGATCACCCGTGGGGCGACAGAGGGTTCGGGGTTCTCGATCCCTCCGGAGCGATGGTCTACTGCTATCACCCTATCGCTCCCGCTCCGGAGTTCGCGAAGTTCATCGTCGAAGAGTAGCGGACGTTAAAAGCATCGGGAGCGGCAAGCCGGTCCAAAGCTCGCTCCCTGTGCTCCCGCAAGCCCCCAGGAGCACAGCCGAACCAACGCCGGATCTCCCGGCTCATGTGCGCCTGATCCGAGAAACCGCAATCGGCGGCGATCTGCGCCTGCGGGGCCTCGGAGCGCACAAGCTCCAGACCGGCCCTCCTCGCGCGGGCGAGAGCGGACCAAAATTTCGGCGGGGCTCCTGTTGCTTGCACAAGCCTTCTTCTCGCCGTGCGTTCGCTCAATGAAGCGATGCGGCAGGGCGCTCCGCTCCCGATCTCCATCAAGCAGTCCGAAACCCATTCCTCGACGGGAGAAACGAGCGTCTCCGTCAGTTCGACCAATCGACGAAGCGCCGTTTCACCGTCGGTCTCCATACTCCAGTCCCCGCCGTACGAGGAGAGATATCGGGAGAGAGGCAGATCGGCGCGCATAGTGTCGGGGGCCTTTTCCCACGGAAACGCGCTCCCGGGAGCGAGGCGGACACCGAAAAAAAGGGTTTCCTCCGTGCGGACGACGCGCCTTACGGCGGCGTCCAGACCAGTGCACAGCATACGAGAAATCCGTCCCCGGGAGACGACGACTATCAGATCTCTGCATCCGTCCGGCCAGACTACATATTCTCCTTTCGACAACCGCATGCTCCATGCGCAGACGATGGGATACATCGTTCGAATCCTCCGTTCAAATCCGCGGAACCCGATTCATCCCGAGGGAATACGCGGCCGTGGTCACGGCGCGGGGCGGCGGGCGACGAAGAATTCGTAGGCGTAATAGCCGGAGTGGCGGCGGTGCATCTCGGGTTCTTCGGCGACTTTGTCGAGGAGGGCGGAGGCCTCCGGATCGTCGGCGTACTTCTTTCGCAGCTCGGCGATGCGCGCCTCCATCGGCGTGTAAAAGTCGTCCCACCACGCTTCGTCGGGGAGGGGGAAGTGTCCGACAGGCTCGAATCCGCAGTCGCGCAGCGCGGCCAGGTCGTCTTCAAGCCGTCCCATCGTCGGGTATTCGAGGTCGAATGCGGCCTTCACTTCGGCGGGCGGATTATCTTCGCGCCAGATCGAATCGGTGAACGCAAGGTAGCCGCCGGGTTTGAGCGCATCGCGACAGACGCGCAGCGCGTTCCGGAGGCCGATGCTGTAGAGCGCGCCTTCGGACCAGACGAGGTCGAAACTTCCGGTCGGCTGCCCCGGCGAGGCCATATCGCCGACGAGGGCGACGACGCGATGCGAGAGTCCGCGCTCCGCGACGGTCGAGCGTAATCGGTCGATGCTCGGCGCGTGGCTGTCGATCGCCGTGATGACGCCGGTGGTGAGTTCGGCGAGGTACATGGTCTGCCCGCCGACGCCGCACCCCAGGTCGAGGATCGCCGGGGATTCCGGCAGCCCGCGGCACAGGGCGAGCGCTTCGGAGGCGCATGTTTTGCTGCCGGGCCCCTGACGCGGCAGGTCTTCGAAGACTTCGAAGAATATCTCCCAGAAGCGGGGGGTAAGACTGTTCATGACGGCTCTACTCCTCCTCGTTTTCCGAACTCTTTCAGAAGCTCCGGACAGGCTGCGCGGCGAATGCTTGTCTATGCTGAATTTTCTCTATAAAAACCTTTTGCGGACGGTGTTTTATTCTGCAAACTCGTATGCGATCTCGGTAATACGACCGCGCCAATACGGCCGCAAGCCCTCGGGCAACAGCCACGACACCTCGGCGTCCAGCGATATCCACATTCTGTCGCACTCCGCGTAGTTTCAAAAACGTCCTTCCCAAGGGGTAAGAACGCTCTTTTTGCCCACTGTGCACCCCCGCGCCTCGGCACGCACTCTCTCGATCATGCCGTCGGGCACCATGTGGTCTCCGCATGGAAGCGGATCAGCTTGCCTTCGGTGATATCGCGCGTCTCCCGGAGATCGGCGACCGTAAACAGGCCGACCAGCGCGGCATGAAGCATTCCCTCGCCGGCGACGTACGCGTCGTGTACGCGTACAACAAGGCCGGGTATCATCCTGACCCGGGCATCCCAATCGAAGCCGGGACGTTGGACGATGACCCGCTGCTTGGAGGAAGAAAAGGGCCTCCATCGCTCCGTCGTCCCGCCTATGTCGATCATGCCATAGTGCCGCACGCGGACTGCGGTCACAATGGCACGCCCGTCTTTGAGCGCGGCGCGGAAGTAGGCTCTGACAGGAACTGGCATTCCCTCGATCTCTCCGAGTTCGATGCGGAGAGGATGCACGGGCCTGCGGGCTGCTTCCAGTCTGGCGTGCAGAATTCGGCTCCCCCTGGTCCATCGGTACACGCTCAGCGCGGAGATAAGTATCGCGAGGACTGCCGACATCACAATGAGCACGATCCATGCCGTCGTTATAAAGATCATCTCCTGTCCTTTTTCAATATGCCGTTTTCACGTGAAGAAACTCGGCGCGACTTCCGACAATCCACCGGCGGCGGCTCTCGGCCGAGTCAAGAAGGTCGAGCGATAGACGGGGTTACTCGACGCAGCGTGTTATCTCATGAAGAATCTCTTCCGATGTCATCACTCTGGCAAATGCAAATCGCAGTGTGCTCAACTCAGCATCTTGCATCTCTTGTGTGTATGTCGATGTAATGTCCGAACCGACGATTACCTTAAATCCGCGTTCATATCCTTGCCTCGCCGTCGTTCCGCAACAACAATTCGTCAGCGTTCCGGAAATAATTACCGTGTTTCTTTCCAAATTCTTTAAAATCGTCTCTAAAGGCGTGTCGTAGAAAGCCCCGTATGAGCATTTGCGGATGACTACCTCGTTCTCTTTCGGCGAGAGATCTTTCCAAACTTCTCCTTCGACGAACCAGCTTTCGTCTAAGCCTAAATCCGGGAATCTATTCGGCATTAGGTGCCCGTATTTGGGTCTGTCGAGGTACGCATGCGTTTTGCTGAAGACCGTATAAATCACCGGCACGCCATGTTCTCTGCATACTTCAATAACCTTCTTGATCTTCGGGACTTGTCGGGTGGCTTCCGGAATCCATGAGGATGTCCACCCGGGTTTTACAAACTCGTCTTGCATATCGATTACGAGAAGCACACACTCATTCTTATCAAGAGGAAACGTCGCCGCGCCATTTGTGTATTCGGCGATCGCTCTTTCAACAATCAACTGCTCGGAGTACTTCATAATGTCCTCCCCTTAGCATCGGTATGATACCCGGAGCCGCGCACACTGTTTCTTTCTGCCAAGTCCAGCTTCTGCCGTCAAGCGTGGCGCCATGATCCCGCCAGGGGCAGGAAATCAGTTTTTGGCGGTTGACAACCTGTTTACCCGCAAAAATATACGCCTTCGATTTTCAGCGCGGCTTTTCCGCCGAACAGGACCTTTCCGTCCGTCGTCCGTAGCTTGACTTCGTTGAAGATACGGTTGTCGCCGCCCTGCTCTATTCTGATGGCGTCCCCGTTCCACTGGTTGTTCTTGAGCAGGTAGCAGCCGAACGCGCTGTTCCCCGAGCCTGTCGCGGGGTCCTCCAGGTAGCCGAACTTCGGGGCGAACACGCGGGTATGGGCGAAGTACTCTGGATCGGCGCTCTCCATCGAGAAGACCAGCACGATATCCACGTCGTTGTGCAGGCAGAATGCTTTCAGGCTTTGTTCGTCGGGGTACATCGACACCTCCTGCTCCAGAGTGCGTATCGGCACGAGCAGCGTCCGCAACCCGGCGTCGACGACGTCGACGGGCAGGGCGGTCGAAATTGCCTCTTCGCGGATACCCAAGGCTTCGGCGATCGACTCTCGGGAGAGCGCGCACCCGAGCATGAGCGGGTCCGGGGCGGAGATGTAGATGCAGTCCTCTTCGTCGATGCGGTTGTAGATGTTCAGCCTGCCCTTCTTTCGCGTGTCCACTTCGACGATCTCTTTGCCGCGCAGCGCGTCGTCGCGACGGATGATCTCGTACATGGTCGCTATCGTTCCGTGCCCGCAGAAGGCGACTTCGCACTCGGAGGAGTAATACGTCAGAACGATCTCCCGTTGTTCGTTCCGCCGCGCGTACACCACTTCCGACACGAAGCCCGCGTGCTCCTTCGCGATGCGCTGCATGCTCTCGTCGGAGAGCATTTCCTTGCCGAGGTCGAGAAAGGCGGCGGGGTTTCCTTCGGAGTTCCCCTTTACGAAGGCGTCGAGCTTGTAGTATCTATACGTTTTCATGATTTTCCTCCCTGATTTGATTCGGCGCCCGTCGCCTACATCTCCTCGTTATGTTCCGTGCATCTCGCCGTATAAAACATCAAGCATATCGCGACGAAAACTGAATATCCCTTCGATATAGGTCAGAAAATTCAGCCATCGCTACAATGTCGGTAAGGTATACCCGTCGACGCGGCGAATGCCTAGGTGGTCGATCACGTCGACTCGATTCTTCCTCCAGCCTGACATAACGCGGGCGGAGGCGATCTTCACGGCGCCTTCGTCTCGCCCGAGGGGAGCGGCGTCAGCCTTTTCATCATACAGACGCTGCTTTCCATCCCCTTGTACTGACCGTAGTTCTCGACGACGGAGTACGCAAGGTTCCGATAGAGAGAGATCGCGGGTATGAAGGATTTTCCCGTTTCCAGCACGAGCGCCCCGACGCCTTTCGAGCGCGCGACCTCTTCAAGCTTCTCCATCATCATCTTCGAAACCCCGTAGCCTCTGTACGCTTTCTTGACGAAGACTCTTTTGACTTCGTACGCGTCGTCATCGAAGCGTTTCATCGACGCGCAACCGACGGCTCGGCCATCGCTCAGGCAAAGCACGACGTCTTCTATGCCGTCGAGCTTGTTGTATTGCGAATAGCTCTCTTGAAGAGCGCCGTTTTTCTCCGCCAACTCGTCGTCAAGTTCCGTGGATAAAACGACGAAGTCGTCCGTTACACGATTCAGATACACGCAACGCAAATTCATCGTCTCGCCTCCGTCGACGAACATCTCGGCTCTTTCCCATGAGGGCGCGCTATTCGGCGGCGCTGCTCCTCCCGTATCCAGTTCTTCAGAAAGGCGAGCTGTTCGGCGGTGCGGAAGTAGTGCTCGCCGCCGCTCATGACCGTCACCCGGCACGCGAACTTTCGGGCGAAGGCGTCAAGAACGCATCGTTCCGTCAGGTTGTCGTTCTCTCCGTAGAGTATGGAGGTCGGACTGCTCCAGCGGTCGACCGGACGCGCCCGCACGTATTCATAATAGTCCCAGGAGAGCGTCTCGCCGAAGGATGTCGGTATCTCCCGCTCTCTCCGCAATTGCGCTTCATCCACATTCGCCCATCGCATCATGTTCCGGATAAGGCGTTCCATATCGAGCACCGGAGAAAGCAAGAGGCACTTCTCAAAAGCGACATCGCTGTAGGCGACCAGGCTGAAGTATGCTCCGAGGCTGCATGCGAACAGGGAGACGCTGCGGAACGAACCCTTGAGCGCCTCGTACACGGTTCGCAGGTCATACACGCCGTTCTGGACGGTGCAGGGGTAGTTTTCCCCCTTCCGCTCGCCGTGTTCCGGCAGATCGAAAGCGAGGACCTGGTACCCCAGGGGGACGACGTCCTCCGCGAACCCTTCCGCCTCTTCTTTCCGGGAGTGCCTGCCGTGGACGTAGAAGAACAGTTTTTCGGCGGGCTCGCCATAGAGGACGGCCGGAATGCCGCCGCTACCCCCCGATGATCGTATACTCCGGTACGACGTCGACATTGTTCTTTATCATCTGCCATACGGGGCAGTACGTTTCCTCCGTAAGCTGCACGGCCTTCCGGATATCCTCTTCTTGTGCGTCCGGCGATTTCAGGATGAAACGGAGAAAAATCTTCTCGAATTTTATCGGATGCGTCTCCTTTCGAATACCTTGCGCTTGGACTTCGAATCCGGAAACGGTCTTCCTCATTTTTCGCAGCAGATAGACGACGGCGGTGGCGCTGCAGCCCGCCAGGCTCATGAGAAGCAGTTCGAGCCCGTTAAACCCGGCGCCGTCCCCCATCGGAGGCGCGTAATCGAACGTAAGAGGCTGTTCGGGATTGGCTGGGGAAACACCGATAAATTGCACTTTATCGTTGACTAAACGAACGCAGACTTCTTCTTTCATTCCGGACATTTTGTTCTCTCCTTCGATGGCGATTATTAAAGTTATAGAACAATACGCCGGGGAGGTTTCCACGGCGCGCTCCCCCTCGGCGGACAAGAACTTAATCGAGCGGAAGACAGCGACCCCGGCCCTCGGAACGCCTCAGACGGAAGAATTTCCCTGATGGCGCAGCATGATGTTCAGCGCGGCTTCCAGTTTTTTGGCGGCTTCCTTGTCGTTGTGCGCTAAAGCGTCTTCGATATCGAGGCGAATCCTCGCGATGAAATCGATTTTTTCCGTATCGGCGGAGCAGTCGACCGGACGGCCTGCTGCGGAGGAGCCGTCAAGGGTCATGGCGACGAAAGGAAAGCTCTCCTTAAACGTCATTTTAGCGGTGCGGAGCTGTTCCTTCAGCCAGTCGCGCAGCTCCTGACGCGTCATGCCGCCGAAGTCGATCTTCGGGGAGGGCGAGATATTACCGGCCGCCGTCGGAGCATCCGAAGAGCCGGCCTGGAGATAATTCCTGATGTACGGGGTTTTGTCCAGATGAATCTTCATGCGATGCTCCTTTTTTGGGGATAAGAATGCGACCGAAAAAGAACGTTTTCCAGAGCTGCGCGTCGAGCTTGCATTTCTGGAATTGTTCTACCACACTCGCCCCGATTAGGCAAGATTTTCGACCGTTCCCTGCGGGCAAACACATAAAGAGACCGGATATCGAGCGGTCTTTAGCAAAGAGAGAGGCTTAGCAAATAACACTAAAGAGTAATCGACGATTCGCGTATCAAGAGCAAGCGATTCCGAAAATTAAAAAGCGCTTTCCGACCTACGAGGGCGACCGCGGACGTAGTTTCGGGCGACCGATCGACGCGCATTCCATGAAAACGCGCCGATCGGAGTTTCGGATTCGCTCGAATTCTTCTCATACGCGCCTCAAATCACGCCGGGAAGAAACATCCATCGGACCGACGCCATATATTTTCCGTATTCTTCCCCGATATGCTCAAGCAAATAACGCTCTTCCCGCTTCGCCAGAACATACAGCAATACCGTGATGAGCATCGGCAGAGGGAGAATCAATTTAAAATTCCATGCGAGATACATTCCCCAAACAATCATCATAATACTAAGGTACATAGGGTGTCTAATTATCGAAAATGCCCCTGATGTTGTTATATTTTCTATCTCTTCAGCTTTTTTATGAGCGGATTTATGATGTTTGTGACATGCCATGTGCAAAATAACTCCGGCGCCGAGAAGCACAACGCCCGATAACACCATATAAACCGATGAATAAAACAATTTCCAGTTATGTATTTCACCATAAATATGCAACCCCGCTTCGAGAAGCAAAAGAACGTTGAGGAGTCTATTGGGAGCAACGCCAAGCAACCTATCCATCGCGACCTCCTTTTCCACGCCGTCGCATTTTTCAAGCTTCCACGCACGCAGATCGGAACGAAGAGCGCCGGGAAATTCTCCTTTTCGGAAACTTCCCGGCGCCGCCCGCAGCGCTCGTCTTCCGGCAGTAGTTATCCGGAACTATTCGTTTTTCTTCTCTTCCTCCTCGAGCGTTTCAGCGCGCGTTCCGGCGCAGGAGGGCGAAACCGAGCAGCGGAAGGAGCAGAAACGCCGACGCCCCCGAGCCGACGCCCGCATTGCAACCGCCGCCGCTTCCGGACGAAGGACTTTGAACGTTGAAGATCAGGGAGCCGCTGTAATAGCTCATGGGCGTCCCGCCTGTCGCGGGTACGGAATGCATCACGGCCAGAAAGCTCAGCCCTTGGTTTTGAGGCGAGAAACTGAACACACCTTCGGCGTCGCTCGTTCCGAGAGACTGAAGATTCTCGGGGCCTTCGTCACCTTCGAATACTTCGGACTTTTCATCCGCCCATTCGATTTCGGCATTTGCCAGAGGTTGCCCCCTGAACAGAATTTTAAACTGGAGCGACTGGCCGACGAACGCTTTGGCCAGGTCGGTCATGGGCACGATTTCCACCATATCCTCGCCAAGAATACCGTTCTCTCCCAACGTGGTCATCGAAAAGCCGTCCGCTTCCGCATTGAGAATCTGCTTCGTGTGTCCGAAGTACTTCGTCTCCGGCCCCATCGGAAGCTCTACTCCCGCCTCCAGGATTACGGTGCCGTTCCGTTCTACTTTCCCAAGAGAGATATACGAATCGAAGCCGGTCATAGCCGTCCCGTTGGGATCGTCGTAGTCCTGGAACGCCGGCAGCTGAATTTTCGCGCCGTTGTTGTAATGATACTTCGCGGAGAAAATGGAGGCGTCCAGCCCGAAATAGCTCGCCGACATCTGCGCTTCGGTGAAGATATGAGTGAACGAAAGAATCGCGGGGTGACTACTCCCGACAGTCGCCTTCGACGCCGTCGGGATGACGGAAAAATAGTGCGCTTCGGCTCGGTCCGCTTCCAGGCAGAAGCCGAAAGAGAAGAGCATACCGAAAAGCAGCGGAACGTAAAACCGACTTTTTTTCCAACCGTACATACAGAAAACCCCCTTACATCTTGCAATATACCCCTTCGTCGGCGGCATGACGGCCGCCGTCCCGAAAACAACGCATGTACCTTTATCGAACACTACGCAGGAGAGTGGAGGCCCGCGCATTTTTTCCCGGAACAGCAATCCATCGACGAGGCCCTTCGCCGTTTGCGCAGGTGTAATTGCACAACTCTTTGTGTTTTATAACTCTAACATTCTATTCCTCCTCCGGCTATCTGTCAACATCCTCTTCTCTTCAATCTACGGAGACGTTTTTCTCCGCCTTCACCCCGTCGAACCCGCCGTCGGGAAAAGGGAATTTTCCGGTAGAGGACGCCATCCGGGAAACGATGCTGCTCTTCGAGATCGACAACGAGCGAATCGCATCGCACATGCCTCGACAAGACCGGTGTCTTGCAATCAGGATTTTTCGTGCTATCATCAGGCGGCGGTACATTTTTGAATTCGCAAGGAGTGGTGACGTATGTTGTTGAAGAGGGTCGCGCCGGAGAGTTTCGGAGTCCGGGAGGCGACTGCACGCTGAGTTGATGTATCCGCCTCCCGAAAGTCATTGAAAAATACTTTTTGGAGGGAAAACAGTGAACGCTAAAATTTTAGAACGTATCGGCTTCGACCGGCGCTTCGCCGACGAAGCAAGCATGTACCTCGCTTTCTACGCCGGGCGCGTCGTGTCGCAGTCGAAGGACCTGTACAGGGTGACGACGGAAGAGGGCGACCTTACGGCGGAGATCTCGGGAAAATTTCGTTTCGAGGTGCGCACGCCGTCGGATTTTCCGGCGGTGGGGGATTTCGTGCTCCTCGACCGGAACGAGGATTCGAGCGGCAACGCGATCATTCATCGGGTGCTGACGAGGAAGAGCGTCTTCATCCGGAGGGCGGCGGGGACGTCGCACGAGGAGCAGGTGGTGGCGGCGAACATCGACACCGTCTTCATTTGTATGTCGCTGAACAACGACTACAACCTGCGGAGGGTGGAGCGCTACCTGGGGGTCGCCTGGGCGAGCGGCGCAACGCCCGTGGTCGTGCTGACGAAAGCCGACCTGTGCGGCGATGTCGCAGAAAGACTGGCGGAGCTTCATTCCGCGGCGCCCGGAGTCGATGTGCTGGTCACGTCGAGCCTGACCGAGGACGGCTACGCATCCGTCCTCGAATACCTGAGCGCGGGGCGGACGATCGCCTTCATCGGCTCGTCGGGGGTGGGCAAGTCGACGCTGATCAACAGGCTGATAGGCCGGGACGCTCTGGAAACGAAGGGCTTGCGGAACGACGACAAGGGACGGCACACGACGACTCGGCGCGAGCTGATCGCGCTTCCTGGAGGAGGCATCGTGATCGACACTCCGGGGATGCGGGAAATGGGGCTCGAAGGCGCCGACCTCGCAAGGACCTTCGTCGACATCGACGAGCTGGCCTCGCGGTGCCGCTTCCGCGACTGCACGCATGCGAACGAGCCGCACTGCGCGGTGCAACGCGCCATACGGGACGGCCTGCTTTCGGAGGAGCGCCTTGCCGGCTATCTCAAGCTGAAGAAGGAGGCCCGCTACGAGGGGCTGAACTCGCGGCAGATCGAGACGGAGAAGCTCTCCGTAATGTTCGCCGGGATCGGCGGAATCAAGAACGCACGCAAGTTCGCCAAAGAGAAGAACAGAACCAAGCACGGGTATTCTTAGAGCGTGCATTGCCGAAAAACCGGACGACCATCTGCAATAGGTACACTGCGACGATGATCGCTTTCCGGTCGCCCTCAAGAACCGCCCGTAGGTACACTGCAACGAAAAAGCGCCTCCAGCGAGGCGCTTTTTCGTTCATAGGTCGAAAAAAAACGGAATGAGCCCCGCTCCCATCCCCAACTGCGGCGGGCAGAGAATACTCGGGACAGATTCTCGACGATTTAGAAACGCAAACGACGAAGTACGCGGAATATCCCGACATGACGGGCGATAAGCAATAAAACCGTCTTCAAAGTACTCTCAGCTTACACGAAAAACTCGCAAGTCCGGTAAAACTCCCCCCCGTCCGCACGCCGAGGCATTCGTTGATTTCGCAGAGGCATCGCTATTTTTTCATGTGTTCTCTTAAAAAAACGGATGGATCATAAAAATACCGATTCAATTCCTCCATCGTCTTGCATTTGATGCTGATACCTCTATATCGCTCCATTGTTTTTCTAATTTCAAAATGCAAATGGTTTTTATAAAACTTCGACTTTTTATGCTCCGACTTCGAAAACAACCTTCCAATGGCCGTCTTGTGATCGACTGTCTGGCCGACTCCCACTTCGATGTCTTCAAGATGGATGTATCCAGAGTATATTTTTTCACCGCCGACCAGAACATGCTCGATCAATACGGTTCGATACGGAAACTCGTCGTATATGGCGGCAACCGTTCCGTCGCCTATGCTATACACCTTCTCATCGTACTTTCCCTTAATATCCAACCCGGCATGCATATGCCCCGCTCTTCTGTAGGCTCCATAGCCATCGAGGAGCCGGTTTTTCATTGAGCTGTATTTCGTGAAATCAAGCGAGTCGTGGAAAGGCAAATAGACTTCTTGCAGCGCATTCGAAGAAGCCCTGCCGGGAATCGCGGAAAAGAAAAAAACGACCAACACTACGAGACAGATCCGCCTCGCCAATACCGGCGCCCCGGCGCCGACTGTCGCCAACGGATAATCGATGCGATTTTCGAAGGTATCGACCGCATTCGTTGTTCTCACCCGTTCCTCCCTCTTGCCGTCCACTTCCGCAGTCGGCGCGCTCCTCTCCTTTTCCGATACCGAGCGCAATCAAGTATTTGGAGCGCCTGCACCGGAGACCGGGAGGATGATCGTGCCATCGTTCCGCTTGCGCATTTTTCGGCTTGCTCCGACAGGCGCTCCATTCTTGCTTTTCGTATCGGCGATGCGTACCTCGCCGGCGAGCTATTCTACGGTTATTCTGCTCTTTTTGTTCGAGTTCCAGACGTGGAGCCCGAGGGCCACGCCGATGACGCCGTACACCATGAAGGTTCTGAAATACTCGCCGAGGATCGCCTGCCCGAAGAGCGACTGGCCGATCTCGGGCGACATGATGAACATCGCGTTGAACAGTATGGTGCCGAAAATCGCATGGGTGATGCTCGCCTTGGAGGTGGAGGCGCCGCCCACGAGAAGGGCCGCGACGGAGAACATACCGATCTGCGTGTGCGCGTTGTAGGTGTTCAGCGTCCCCATGTTCTGCAGGAAGATGATCTGCCCCCAGGACGCGAGGACGGTGGAGATCATAGTGGCGATGATCCTGGTCCGGTCGACGTTGATTCCGGAGACCTCCGCGGTGTGCTGGCTCTGCCCCACGGAACGGAAGTCCTGTCCCAGCTTCGTCTTCATGATGAGCACCGTGAAAACGCAGAGACCGATGATGAGCAACCCCGTGACCACGGGAACCTTGCGCACCATCATGAGTTCCGACTTCGTCATTATGGCGTGGATGGCTACCCCCGCGAGCGCGAGACAGAATGTTGAATTGACGAGAAGCGACGACACACTGTTTCTGTATCCGTACCCACGCCTTTTGTTCATGTAGTAGCGAATGAGCAGCAGCGCAAGAAGGCCGATGGCGACGACGAGGAGCGCGTGAACGAACGGAATTTGGTAGATGTTGTCGAGCGCGTACTTCAGTCCGCCCTGCTTCACCGGAACAAGGTCGACGGTCATGCGGATGCCCACGCCGTCGGGCTTGATCATAGGATGCGTTGCAGGAACGGCGATGACGACGCCGACGACGAAGAGAAACAGGAACTGGTAGATGCCGTTGGCGAAGTAGCCGACGATCAGGCTGGCGATCATCTCCTGCCCCCGCGTCTTGTTGTAGAGCCTCCCCGTAAAGTATCCGCAGAGCGCCGCCACGAGCGCCGCCACCATGAAACAGAACAGGAGCCCCGAAATGCCGCCCATCTCGAAGTAGCGCGCGATGGCGATGGCCACCTGTCCGGACATCGCCCCGATGACGATGCCGAAGTTCAGTCCGAGTCCGGCGAGCACCGGGATGATCAAAGAGAGGACGAGGAATGAATTTCTGAAGATCCTGCTCGATAGCTCGGAGAAAAAGTAGCCTACCGAGACGCCGCTCGATACCATGAAGCCGAAAAGAGTGAAGGCGACAAAGATGATCGTGACGATGTTCTCGAGAATCCACGAGCCCGCGTTTTTAGAGCCGTTGTGAAGGTTTTCCATTACTGCACACCTCTCTTCACCTGGGTCAGGGCATAGAGGATTATCCCGTTCTGAATGATCATTCTCATTATCTCCGACAGATCGGTGCCTGCGAACACCTCGTTCGCCACCGGAAGCGCCGTCGTCAGCAGCCCCTGGAAGAGGACGACGCCGATGACGACATGGGATACCTTCGCCCGCGAGGCTGTGGCCCCTCCGATCAGGATCGCCGCGACCGCGGGGAACGCCATCATCAACGGCGCCGTGTACAGCTGCGCGTACCCGTAGCTCTGCGAGTAGACGATGATGCCGATCGCGCCCAGGACGGTGGAGATCACGTTTGCGAAGACCCTGTTTCCGTCGATGTCGAGTCCCGTCGCCCGTGCGAACTTCGGATTGATGCCGCCGGCGGAGATGGCGATGCCGCGCTTCGACCGGAAGAAGAGCCAGACGAGGAGCGCGAAGAATCCGAACGTCAGAAGAAGTCCGGTCGGGACGATCACCTCCCCTACCGTGAACAACAGGAAGTTGTTGAGAATCTGCGCGCCGCCGACCGCGTCGAGCTGGATGGTCTCCCTGAGGCCTTTGCCGATGAACCAGCCCATTTTAGGGTTTCTGAACGGTATCATCAGCCACGCGAGGCACATCAGCGCGACTATGGAAAATCCCGTGTACGTGGCGATGGTCATCTCGGAGCCCTTGACCGCGTTCATGAGCTTTCCGTAGCCGTAGCCTACAAGCGCGGCGAGCGGTATCGCGATGGCGAGCGAGGTGAGAAGCCAGGCGCCTGCCATCATATCCAGCTCGATCGAGGTGACAAGTCCGAGCAGCCCGCAGACGATGCCTATCGGCAGCGCGAAGTTCGGTCCCGTTCCTGACTGGATGGCGGGTACCATGGCCAGGACGAGGATGCCGTTCATCCCGGCGCGCTTGATAGTGTCGCTTACAAGCGTCGACATCGAAATGCCGACGAAATGCCCGGCGACCAGCGTGAAGACCCAGAATGCGGCGATGATCGCGGTCGGGAGGCCGATGCTTCCCAGCGGATTTCCGGAATTCCGTGCAAGCTTGGCGCCGTTTCCGTTCGTCTCAGACATGTGCAGCTCTCCCCTCCGGCGAATTTTCCGCTTTTCTGACCCTGCTGCCGGACATCATCAGACCGAAATCCGCGTCGGAGGCATCCGGAGGAAGCACGCCCCCGACCTTGCCCTCGCAGACGATGACGATCCTGTCGCAGATGCTCCGCAGCTCCGCCAACTCCGACGAGGTCATGACGATCGTCATTCCGTGCTCCTCGTTCAGCTTCAGCAGCAGGTCGAGGATGAGTTTCTTCGCCCCGATGTCGATGCCTCTCGTGGGCTCGGAGACGAAAAGGAAGATCGGATCCTGCGTCAGCGCTCGCGCCACGCAGACCTTCTGCTGATTGCCGCCGCTCAGGGCGCCCGCGTGCTGTACGGGGGACTCGCAGCGGATGTCGAGTTCCTTGATCATCTTCAGCGCGTGTCGACGTATCTCCGCGTCGTCCTGGAAACGAAACGGGCCGCTCTTTTTCAGAAATTTATTCCCGACCTGCATCGCGGTGAAGGCGATGTTCAGTTCGATGGATTCGTTGAGCAGCAACCCGACGCCCTTTCTGTCCTCGCTGACGAAACCGATCCCCGAGGCGATGGTGGCGTGCGGATCGTCGAGATTCAGTCTCCTGCCGTTGAAGACGACCTCGCCTCTGGATGGATACGTGCCCATGACGCCGTTCGCGATCCCCAGCTTTCCCTGGCCGGCGAGCCCGCCTATCCCCACGATCTCGCCTTTTTTGATCTTCAGGTCTATTCCCTTGACCATCTCGCCGGGCATGCCGACGTGCAGATCTTCGATGCTCATAAAGACATCGTCCGAAACTCGTCTCCCCTCCGACTGCACCCTGTTGATCGCCACCTTGCGTCCGATCATCAGGGAGGCTATCTCCACCGCGTTCGTATCCTTGACATCCTTGGTGGTCACAAGCTCTCCGTCGCGCAGGACAGTCACCCTGTCGGCGACGCCGATGATCTCGTCGAGCCTGTGACTGATGAAAATAATGCCGATTCCCTTCGCGGCGAGCCTCTTGACGGCGGCGAGCAGATTCTGCGCCTCGCTCTCGGCGAGTACCGCCGTCGGCTCGTCGAAGACGAGGATTTTTATGCCCGTTTTGTCTATTTCGCGGGCTATCTCGACGAACTGCATGTGCCCCACCGGAAGACCCGCTACCATGAGAAACTCGTCGATGCCCATGTCGAGCTGATCCAGCGCTTTGCGCGCGTCCGCGTTCATCCTGACCATGTCCAGCGTTTCAAGGCGTTTGCCGAGAAACCTGGAGACCGGGTTCGGAGATGTTATTTCTCTGTTGATCTTGATGTTTTCCGTGATCGTAAATCCGGGAATCAGCATGAACTCCTGATGTACCATACCGATTCCGGCGTACATGGCTTCGTGCGGCGACTTGAACGCGATCTTCTTTCCGTCTATCAGCACATCGCCCTCGTACCCGCCTGTGCTGGTGATCACGGGCATCCCGAAGAGGATATTCATCAATGTGGACTTCCCGGCGCCGTTCTCTCCTATAAGCGCGTGTATCTCGCCTTTTTTGACTTCGAAGTCGATGCCGCTCAATACGCTGTTTCCGTAGTAGCTCTTCGATACATTCCTGAACTGGAGAAGGCTGTCGCTCAACGCATTACCCCCCGTATTCCGAAAAATTTTGGAAAAACCGCAACAAAAGGGGGACGAACGGACTCCGCACCGCCAACTTCCTCCGACATAGCGTGAAGAATACGTCGCAAGGCGTCGTTTCGGTGAAGGAACCATTCGTCCCCGGATACACTGCTTCTGTTACAGCTTCTTCTGTGAGCAACCCTTCGTTTAGTAGGTCAGGAAGCCCATCAGGACGAACAGATAGTTGTCGTACGACTTTCCGGCTTCGTCGACGTACGGATTCGTCTTGACTTCGACCTTCGCGTAGTCGGCCATGCACTGCTCCAGAACCTTGACATCGAGTTTGTCGAACGGAACTTCGCCCGCGATGACCTTGAAGGCGTACTCCGTGGACGCGACTGTGGACATCATCGCAACCGGCACCGGCCACGTGGAGAGCCTGCCCGCCGCACCCTTCTCCGTCAGGATTCTGCGGGTCTCGTCGATGACGTGCTGGAGGTCGCCGGGCTTGGAGCTGTCGGACTCGATGCCGAGAGCCGTCGGGAATCCGTGGTACGGAGACGGACAGCAGGGCTGCGGATAGATCGCGCCCGTGTCGACGACGGACTTGATCAACGGAATCTGCATCGCGCAGTTCGTGGAGAAGAACGCCGTGTCCTTGCCGTACTTCGCGACCATCTTCGGCACGTCCTCGAGGATGAACTGCTGCGCGCCGGGAAGGCCGGAATCGCCTGTCGGGTCCGGAGCCGTCGCGTCGACGAATTCAAGACCGATCTCGGCGCATTTCTTCCTCATGAGTTCTCTGCGGGAAGAAAGGAGCACCTGAGACATGTGGCGCGGGAACGAATAGTGAACGAAGACCTTCGCGCCCAGCTTCTTCGCCTGGACGGGAATCTCGTTGCCCATGGCCAGTTCGTCGGGCTGCAGAATAAGATGCGCGCGGGATGCCACGTCGGGCGGGTTCTCCTGCGGGGTGCTGTAGACGATGAAGACGTCGTCTCTTGTCTCGAGAAGCTTGTCGACCGCCGCGTTCGTTCCGGGAACGGCCTGGTTGATGATCAGAGCCTTGACGTCCGGGTCGTAGGCAAGTTTGCCGACGACGCTGACCATCTGCTCCTGCTCCGCCATGAAATTGTCCGGCCACGTGACGTGGACGATCCTGTCGCCGTACTTCGCGACCATTTCCTGCGCGGAACGATACTCTTCCTCGTTCTGAGAAACAGTATTCGTTACTATCGCAACCTTTCCGGGGCCCGCGAACGCCGGGACGACCGAAACAACAAGGCTGACGACCATGACAAAAACCAACATAATGCCAAGTACCTTCTTCATTCATTTCCCTCCTGTCCGATTGTAAGTTCAAACTTTTTTCAAAGAAAAGATACCGCCCGGAACGCCCCTTGTCAAGTGCTCATCTTTCTCTAGTATAATGACTTTATAACAAATATATCAAATCAACACAGCATATATTTGAACCAGGGTACCTAAAATGGTTAAAAGCTCACCTTTTTTTCGTATGTTACGCTCCTTTTTCGGAAAGTTGTTTTGGACAATGGTGTTTTCAAGCGTTAGAATAGAGCGCAGCATTTGTTTCGCAACTCTTTCCGGAGGGATGTTCATGATCAATCAAAAGAGGTTGAAAAGGCTTGCCGGCGAGTTACAGAAGCTGGGTTGGGACGCGATCTACCTTGGTCCTTCAACGGACTTGGAGTACATCGGCGGTTTGGATACGCACCCCGACGAACGGGTCAGAGGACTCATGGTCTCGAAGGACGCCCGCTGCTTCGCGATGACCCCCCTGCTCTACAAGGAGGAGATGGTGAAGGCGTTCGGCGACGTACCCTTCTACGCCGAATGGAACGACCACGAAGGGTTCGTCGACGCGTTCCGGCGGGGGTGCGAACACCTCGGAATCGTCGGTGCGAAGATCGCGTTCAACGACGGCGTGCGGGCCATCGACATGCTCGCGATCAGGGACGCGATGGATATGGAAATGTGCAACGGCGGCAAGGCGCTCGATCCGCTCCGTTCGCGCAAGGACGAGGAAGAGCTTGCGCTCATGCGCGAAGCGTCCCGCATGGTCGACGAGGTCGTGCGGAAGCTGCACGGCTTCATCCGCCCGGGAATGACCGAGCGGCAAATCGCGAAGAAAATCCCCGAGTTCTTCGAGGAAGCGGGCTCCGACGACATCTCCTTCAACCCGATCGTGGCCAGCGGCCCCAACGGATCCATGCCGCACTACGGCGGAGACCAGCGGGTGATCGAGGAGAACGACGCGATCATCCTCGACCTCGGCGGCCGCTATAAGAGCTACTGCTCCGACACGACGCGCACGTTCTTCGTCGGCACGCCGACCGAGGAGCAAAAGAAAGTGTACGAGATCGTCCGGCTGGCCCAGGCCGCGGGCGAAGCGGCGGTGCGGCCCGGAGTCACGGGGCAGGACGTCGACAGGGCGGCGCGCAAGGTCATCGTCGACGCCGGGTACGGGGACTTCTTCTTCAACCGCGTGGGGCACGGGATCGGCCTCGCGGTGCACGAATCCCCCTACATCATCGAGGGGAACGACAAGCCGCTCGAGCCGGGGAACGTCTTCAGCGTCGAGCCGGGCATCTACCTGCCGGGAAAGTTCGGCGTCAGGATCGAGAACCTCGTCGCCGTGCGCCCGGACGGAACGGGCGAGGCGCTCAACCATTTTCCGAGGGACATCGAGTCCGTCCGCATTCGGTAAAAACGAGAGAAGACAGCTCCCCGCGACATACCGGAGAGCTGTCTTCGTTCAGTCCTCTTCTTTTCCGTCGACTTACACCGCCATATCGGCATCCTCGAACGAGTACCCGCAGGCGAACAGATTTCGACATGCATCGACCACCGTCTCGTCGAAAAGATGTCCTTTTCCCTCTTCGATAAACCGAAGAGCGGTTTCGATTCCCAACGAGGGGCGGTAGGGACGGTGCGACGCCATCGCTTCCACGGCATCCGCTACGGCGATGATTTTCGCTTCGAGGAGAATCGCGTCCCCCTTCAAACCATGCGGGTATCCGGAACCGTCAAGCCTCTCATGATGTTGGCGCACTATCTCGGGAATCTTCCACGGAAAGTCGACTTTTTTCAGTATATTATACCCCTCCTCCGCGTGGGTTCTGACCAAGGAGAACTCGATTTCGAGCAATTTTCCCGGTCTGCTCAAAATTTCCGACGGCACGCTGATCTTTCCAACGTCGTGGATAGCGGCCGCGAGAAAAACCCCCTGACAGATTTCATCGTCAAGCCCCATGCGCCGCGCGATCTCGAAAGAAAGCAACGCCGTCCTCCGCTGATGCCCCGCCGTATAGGGGTCCCTGCTTTCAACCGTCTGAGCGAGAACCTCCACGGTCTGAAAAAACGTGGTATGCAGCTTTTCGATGTTCGCGAGCAGCTGCGCTTCTTTTTCCTTCAACGCCGTCAGATTTCGGAAGAAGACGTACATCCCTTTTTCATGCTCTCCCGCGTTCGGAACGGGAAGCGCCAAAAGAGAGAGGAAGAGTTTTTTCCCTGTTTTCGTCGAAAACGTTCCCTCCTCCACGGCGGACTCGCCCGAACTCGTCCTCGCGAGAAGGCGCTCGATATTCAAAGAAATTCCGCGTACGCCGGGAGAGAACATCTCCTGCAAAGGTCCGCCAATCACTTCATCCCGCAGGAAACCCGTCATCCGACAGAACGCATGATTGACCTCGTGTATACGGACCCCGTCCCAACTGGCGAGAATTCCTTCCGGCGAATTCTCGAAGAGCGCGAGCGCGCGCTTCCGCTCGTTCTCATGCGCCTGCTGCGCCGTCACCAGCTCGGTGATATCCCACCCCACCGCCTGAATCTCTTTCAGAACGCCTCTGCCGTCGAAAAAGGCTATATCGTGCCAAACCTGCCAGCGCGTGCTCCCGTCGGGCATGACCACATGCCTTTCGCTCGTGCACTCCGGCGACTGCAGCGTCAATTTTCGAAGGTGGTCGAAGCCTTCCGGAGTCATAGTTGCAAGGTTTTCCCCGACGAAGTCGTCCGGGGATTTACCGAAATACCGTGCAAAGGCGTAATTGCAGAAGGTTATCGTCCAGTCGGGCACAACGCGGAGGATGAGTTCCGACTGTTTTTCTACAATGTCCTGGTACATGTCTTTTGTTGCTCGTAGCTCTTCTTCAGCTTCGAGCAAGGCTATAGTTTTCCCGATTACCCGCGAGATGCTCGTAAGGAGCGGGAAATCGGCTTCGGGTGAAAAAAAACCCTTCGGAATATTTTCTAGAGAAATTGCGCCCTTTAACCGGCCCTCCGCTTCCACCGGCATAGCCGTCAAAGAATGAACGTTCAGGGATTGCAGACGCCTCCAACCAAGCTCGTCTTTCCGCAGAAGCGTTTCCGGATCCGGAAGGTGGAATGCTTCATTTTTTTCGATCTCGTCGATCCACCAAGAAGCGCTTTCCATCGGTACCCTTTGCAGTATTTCTTTCTTGGGGGGAATGCCCCGAGCGCACCATTCATGGGTATTGCTGACTCTATCCCCAGAAAACTGGAATAGATTCGCTCTGTCGGCTCGGTTTTCCGTACCCAATAGTTTAAGAGTACGGTCGGTGATCGTATCGAATTCATTCCAGCTTTTGCAAAAAGCGTAGTCGGAGATAATTTGCGCGGCGAGCTTTTCTCTTCTCGCCCCCTTCGCAAGCAGCGCGTCGGCCTTCGTGCGCTCCGAATCGTCCCTTCCGAACGCGTCTACTTCCTGCAACTCTCCCTGCGGGGAAAAATGTCCCTGGATATGCCAATGAACGACATACTTCTCCCCGTTGGAAAGAAGGAAAGCCATGCGGTGAGAGCCGGATGGGCTCTCCGGAGCGAGAGAGGCTATCTTTTCCTTGGCGGGAACGATCTCGCCTTCGGGTATTATTTCGAGGAAGGGCCGTCCGTGCAGTTCGTTCCGATCGGCTTCGAGCGTCCGACAGAGCGCTTCGTTGGCGAAGGTTATGGTCGTATCCGGCAGGAACGTACATATGAAATCAGGGCTCGACTCGACTATTTTCCGGTAGAAATCAATTTCCATCATACACCTCGAGTTTCGGTCCGGGTGAAGAACACGGTTCGGCGCACGCCGTGTTCTTCACCCGGAATATGCGCTACAGCGCTCCGGTCGCCTCAGCGCTTCGGCACAAGGCCGCCGTCTTCTTCGCGCACTCTGAAGCGCGACACCGCCTGCTGCATCGCCGCGCTCAGGCTCACAAGCTCCTCCGACGACGCCGCTATCGCCTCCACGACTTTCGTTTGCTCCTGCATCGAACGGCTCACGGCGCCGACCTGCTCCGCGATCTCGATGCTCGACTTCGACACGCCGTCCATGCCCGCCGTCATCTCCTCGGCGCTCGCCGACTGCTCCTCCACCGTCGCCGCTATCGTCTGGAT
>Ga0228536_1000140_pt1 | contig 187881 bp, 182 predicted proteins | sample SJ1Smetagenome_FD_168611 | JGI IMG/M metagenome (GOLD analysis project Ga0228536, IMG submission 168611) | Enriched culture of PCE-dechlorinating microbial communities from Ithaca, New York, USA - SJ1.S | ecosystem: Engineered > Modeled > Simulated communities (microbial... > Unclassified... | reverse complement strand
GTATGACTCCTTTAGAATATCGTCAATATTTAAATTACGCCGCATAAAAAAACAATGCTAACCATTGAATGATTAGCATCGAATTTTTTATTATTTCCACTGTCTACTTGACAGGGGCATGTTCATTTTGTGCTTTAATACCGCCTCTCTTTAGGTATAATTGGTATATGTAAAAATTATTTTCATGTGTGAAAGGGGTGCTGGGCTTGGACAGAAAAGACATAGATAAAAAATACAAGTGGGATATAGAAAGCTTTTACGAGGATGAGCGATTCGAAGCTGATTTTGGCAGAATAGAGGGAAAGCTGGCTGAGATTGAGGGTTACAAGGGCAGGCTCTCAGAGGGCGAGGATGTATTCTGCGAATTCATGGCCTTGTACGAGGAACTTATGAGGGGCGTTGAAAATCTGTATGTGTATTCTCACATGAAAAAGGACGAGGACAGCAGGGAACCTAAATACCAGGCGCTTGCGGGAAGAAGCGAAATGCTATCAACCAGAATTTCGACCGTTACCTCGTTTATGGTGCCTGAAATAATACAGATGAAGGATTCCCTCCTGAAAAGGTATCTTAAGGATGAAAGGCTTAAGCTGTATGAGAGGCACATAGATGAAATAATAAGAAAAAAACCGTACACACTCTCGCAAAACGAAGAGAGGATACTGGCACTTGCAGGGGACATTTCAAACACTGCGGAAAATGCGTATGAGATGCTTTCCTATGCGGACTTAAAGTTCCCTATGATAAATGACGAAAAAGGCGAGCAGGTGAGGCTCACCCATGCGAATTTCATGAGCTTCATGAAAAACAAAGACAGGAGCATAAGAAAGGACGCATTTGAAAAGGTATATTCTACGTATTCAGACTATAAAAATACTTATGCCGCAATGCTCGCCGGTTCCGTGAAAAGGGAGATATTCCACTCGAAATCCAGGGGCTATTCATCTGCCATAGAGGCTTCACTTTTCCAGGACAATATAAGTCTCAAAGTATATGACAACCTAATAGATGCTGTATCTTCGAAGATAGGTTATATGCATGGCTACATGGATGTCAAAAAACGGCTGCTTGGGGTTGAAGACCTGCACATGTATGACTTGTATACTCCCCTGGTTGAGGAGGCCGACATTAAAATCACCTATGAGCAGGCAAAGGACATAATCATAAGCGCGCTGCAGCCATTGGGAGACGAATACCTTGGTATGATAAGAAAGGCATTTGACGAAGGATGGATAGACGTTTATGAAAATGAAGGCAAAAAAGGAGGAGCCTACTCCTGGGGAAGCTTTGATTCTAAGCCTTTCATACTTATGAACTACAAGGATGATATTAATTCACTTTTCACGCTAGTGCACGAGCTGGGGCACTCTGTTCACAGCTACTACTCAAGAAAGAGCCAGCCTTATATATATTCGCACTACAAGATATTCGTGGCCGAAGTGGCATCGACGCTAAATGAGCTGCTGCTGATGGACTACATGCTGAAAAACTCAAAGGATAAAAACGAGAGGATTTATCTGCTCAATTACCACTTGGAGCAGTTCAGGACTACTCTTTTCAGACAGACTATGTTTGCCGAGTTCGAGAAGATAATACATGCCAGGGCTGAAGAGGGCAAGTCGCTTACTAACGACGACCTGTGCGGAGTATATTACGAGCTCAACAGAAAGTATTACGGCGAAGGCATGAGCATAGACAAGGAGATAGCCATGGAGTGGGCAAGAGTGCCTCATTTCTATTCGAATTTCTATGTCTACAAATACGCAACAGGCTTTTCGGCGGCGGCGGCGCTTAGCAGTCTTATACTCGATGGCGGCTCACAGTCAAAGGAAAATTATATAGAGTTCCTGAAAAGCGGGGGTTCGCAGTATCCTCTTGATCAGCTAAGAAGCGCCGGCGTTGATATGGAGCAGAAAGAGTCAATAGTAAGGGCTCTAGACAGGCTTGAGACCGTACTGAATATGCTGGAGCAGGAAGTCTTGAACTAGCGGGATTTACAGAAAAATAACACTTATTTAACATTGACTTAACATTATTTTTCGCTAAAAATGTTATCTTTAGTCTTGCAGGAATATTGCAAATTAGAGTTGAATAGCATGATATGGAGGCTAATGTATGTCTATAAAGATAGAAGCGAAGAGTCTTGATTTCTACTATGGCAGTTTCAAGGCACTAAAGGATATCAACATAAAAGTGGAAGAAAACAATGTAACTGCTCTTATAGGGCCTTCGGGCTGCGGCAAATCAACATTTATAAGAACGCTCAACAGGATGAATGACCTTATAGACGGCACAAGGGTCAACGGGGAAATACTTCTTGACGGCGAAAACATATATTCAAAAGAACTCATGGTAGAGGAACTTAGAAAAAAAGTTGGAATGGTTTTTCAAAAGCCAAATCCATTCCCTAAGACAATATATGAAAACATAATTTTCGGGCCCAAAAGACATGGAGTAAAGGAAAAAAACCAGCTTGATGAGATAGTCGAAAGAAGTCTCAAGGGTGCTGCTCTGTGGAACGAGGTGAAGGACCAGCTGGGCAAGTCGGCATGGGAGCTTTCGGGTGGCCAGCAGCAGAGGCTTTGCATCGCAAGAGCCATAGCCATGCAGCCGGAGGTTATACTAATGGACGAGCCGACATCGGCGCTTGACCCTATAGCTACTGCAAAGATAGAGGAGCTTATAGAGGACCTCAAAAAGGAGTACACAATAGTGATTGTAACCCACTCCATGCAACAGGCGGCGAGGATCTCAGACAATACTGCCTACTTCCTCATGGGCGAGCTCATAGAGTTTGGAAACACTAAGGAGATATTCACTAATCCTAAGGACAAGAGGACAGAGGACTATATTACAGGAAGATTCGGCTAAACAAAAGGACAAATGGAGGTGCGTCATGGTTAGGATGGGATTTGAAAACGAGCTCAAGGCACTCAAGCAAGAGGTTGTGGACATGCTTGACAAAACTGAGTTTTCAATAAAGACTGCTGTGAAGTCGCTGGCTGAAAAGGACGTGGAGCTTGCAAAGGGAGTCATAACGCTGGATAATGAAATAGACCAGATAATGTACCACATAGAGGAGAAGGCTATAGAACTCATAGCTCTTCAGCAGCCAATGGCAAAGGATCTTAGGATGATATTCGCCATAACAAAGATGATAACGAATATCGAAAGGGTGGGAGACTTCGGCGTAAACATAGCCAAGGAGGTCATAAAGATAGGCTCGGAAGAGCATATTAAGAAATGGGCTGACATAGTCAGAATGGCTGAGATAGTAATCAATATGATAGACAAGGTCAAGTCTAGCCTTATTCTGGAGGATGTGACTCTTGCCATGGAAGTCGGAGAATATGACGACATTGTGGACACTATGTACAAGGACATATATAACGACGTTCTGATAATGATACACAAGAACAGTGACTATATAAGCCAGGGCACTAAGATACTCTTTGTGGGCAGGTATATAGAACGAATGGCAGACCACCTTACAAACGTGTGCGAGATGATAATATTCCTTGTAAAGGGCGAAAGAGTGGAAATAAATTAGACTGTATTATTGACAAAAACATATATTGCTGTATAATTTAATAAACAAGCGACTGAATACACAGGCGATGAAGAAGAGGAGTACGCAATAATTCTTTCAAGAGAGGGAGCCTCATGGCTGAAAGGGTTCCTAAATGATAGTTGCGGAAGGTAGCTTCCGAGCTTCCAATCTGAAGTAGCAGTAGGATTGGACGGGATTTCCCGTTAAAAAACCCTTAAGAGCCAAGGCGGCAATGTCGTTTTGGAAGTAAGGTGGTACCGCGATTACACGACCTCGTCCTTATATTAGGACGGGGTTTTTCTATTTCTAAATATACAGGAGGTATAATATGGGCATTAAGAATCTTCCAAAGACATACGATCCAAAGGAGTTCGAAGATAGGGTATATTCAAGCTGGGAAGAAGGCGGATATTTCAAAGGCATAGTAGACGAGAAGAAGGAGTCATACTGCATATCGCTTCCTCCGCCTAACATAACTGGGCAACTGCATATGGGCCATGCGCTTGACCACACGCTCCAGGACATACTAGTAAGATGGAGAAGGATGCAGGGAAGGGCCGTGCTCTGGCAGCCTGGAACAGACCATGCCAGCATAGCTACAGAGGTGAAGGTTGTTGAAAAGATACAAAACGAGGAAGGCAAGACTAAATACGAGCTTGGCAGAGAAGAGTTCCTAAAGAGGGCATGGGACTGGAGAGACGAATTCGGAAGAAAGATTGTCAACCAGATGAAAAAGCTCGGCGATTCCTGCGACTGGGAAAGAGAACGATTTACAATGGATGAGGGCTGCAACAAGGCGGTTACTGAGTTTTTCGTAAAACTCTACGAGGACGGCCACATATACAGGGGCAACAGGATAATCAACTGGTGTCCTGACTGCAAGACCTCGCTTTCAGATGCCGAGGTTGAACACGAGGAGCAAGGCGGCTTTTTCTGGCATTTCAAATATCCTGTAAAGGACAGCGACGAGTACATCGTAATAGCGACTACAAGACCTGAGACAATACTTGGCGATACGGCTGTAGCAGTTAATCCAGAGGATGAAAGATATGCCCATCTGCTTGGAAAGACTCTTATCTTGCCGGGAGTTGGCAGGGAGATACCTGTAATAGCGGACTCATACGTTGAAATGGAGTTTGGTACGGGAGCCGTTAAGATTACTCCTGCGCACGACCCTAATGACTTCGAGGTAGGCCTAAGGCACAACCTGGAGCAGGTTGTGGTTATGAACGAAGACGGCACGATGAACGAGAGAGCCGGCAAATACAGCGGCATGGACAGATATGAATGCAGAAAGGCGATTGTAAAGGACCTTGAAGAGGCTGGATACCTTGTAAAGATTGAGCCCCACACTCACAATGTAGGCAAGTGCTACAGGTGCAGCACGGTTATAGAGCCTATGGTTTCGGAGCAGTGGTTCGTTAAGATGGACGAGCTTGCAAAGCCGGCAATAGAAGCTGTAAGAAGCGGCAACATCAAGCTGATTCCCGACAGATTCGACAAGACATATTTCAACTGGCTTGAGAACATAAGAGACTGGTGCATATCAAGGCAGCTATGGTGGGGTCACAGGATACCTGCATACTACTGCGACGAGTGCGGGGAGATGATGGTATCAAGGACTGCCGTTACAAAGTGTCAAAAGTGCGGCGGCAGCGTAAGGCAGGACGAGGACGTGCTGGACACATGGTTCAGCTCGGCGCTATGGCCGTTCTCGACTCTTGGATGGCCTGAAAAGACCAGGGAGCTTGACTTCTTCTACCCTACAAACGTGCTTGTCACAGGCTACGACATAATATTCTTCTGGGTAATAAGAATGGTATTTGCAGGACTTTACTGCATGGACAAAATTCCTTTCGACTACGTGCTAATACACGGCCTTGTAAGGGATTCACAGGGAAGAAAGATGAGCAAGTCTTTAGGAAACGGTATAGATCCGCTTGAGATAATAGACAACTACGGAGCAGACGCCCTAAGATTCACACTTACAACAGGAAACAGCCCAGGAAACGACATGAGATTCTACATGGAGAGAGTCGAGTCAGCCAGAAACTTTGCAAACAAGCTCTGGAACGCATCGAGATTCGTGCTTATGAACATAGAAGACGAAATGCTCGAGGGTCTCAAGAGGGAGAACGTAGAAAAAGACCTTACAATGGCAGACAAGTGGATAATCTCAAGACTCAACCGCGTGTCTGATGAAATCACAGACAACATGGAAAAATTCGAGCTTGGAATAGCGCTCCAGAAGGCATACGACTTTACATGGTCCGAGTACTGCGACTGGTATATCGAGATGGTAAAGCCAAGACTCTATGGAAGCGATGAAAAGGCCAAGGCCGCTGCACTTTGGACACTGACTCATGTGCTCGAGGGCATACTCAAGCTGCTGCATCCTTTCATGCCGTTCATCACAGAAGAGATATACGGCTATCTTCCTACAGCAAGCGGCAGCATCATGGTTGCTAACTGGCCGCAGACTCGCGAAGAAAACAGTTTTGCAACAGAGGAAGAGAGCATGGATATGATAATGGAGGCTGTAAGAAGCATAAGAAACATAAGAGCGGAGATGAACGTGCCGCCTTCAAAGAAAGCATCTGTCATACTAGTATGTACAGGCGAGAAGATGGAAGCCATGAACAGCGGAGTCGAATACTTCATGAGCATGGCGAGCGCATCGGATGTGAGGATAACAGCCGACAAGCAGGGCGTACCTGAGGATGCAATGACGGCCGTTATAGACGGTGTTGAAATATTCCTGCCTCTTGAGGAGCTTGTGGATTTCGACAAGGAGATAGAGAGACTGGAAAAAGAGAAGAAAAAGCTTGAGGACGAGCTTAATAGAGTTGCCGGAAAGCTTTCTAATGAGGGATTCCTGGCAAAGGCTCCTCAGAAGCTTATAGATGAGGAGACTGCAAAGAAGGACAAGTTCCAGGAGATGATGAACGCAGTCATTGAAAGACTCGACATGCTTAACAAGAAGAGATCTTAATCTGAATGGGCGAAGGCTTGCAAGCCTTCGCCCATCAGGGCACAGGAGGAAAATTATGAATTACAATGAGGCTATGGACTACATCCACGGCTCACTCAAGTTTGGAAGCGTGCTGGGCCTTGGAAGAATAAAAAAGCTCATGGAGCTGCTTGGAAACCCCCAGGACAGCCTTAAGGTTATACACGTAGGAGGAACTAACGGCAAAGGCTCGACATCGTCCTTCATCAGCCAGATTCTCATAGAATCAGGCTACAAGACAGGCCTTTTCACATCGCCGTATCTTGAAAGCTTTACTGAGAGGATAAGAATAGACGGCAGGGATATAGGCAAGGATGAGCTTGCCAAGGCGGCAACGGCAGTCAAAAGGTGCGCGGACAAGCTTATAGGGCTAGGGTATGAGCACCCCACAGAATTTGAAATAGTAACGGCAATAGCCTTCTATTACTACTGGGAAAAGCAGGTTGACTTTGTGGTGCTTGAAGTGGGGCTTGGCGGGAGATGCGACGCCACAAACATAATTGAAAAGCCGCTTATAAGCGTCATAACGCCGATAGAGATGGACCATATGGACGTGCTTGGGGATACTCTGGGCAAGATAGCCATGGAGAAGGCGGGCATAATAAAAAAAGGATGCCCTGTCGTACTTCACCCCCAGCAGAAGGAAGCAATGGATGCAATAAGAAAGGCGGCGGAAGACAACAATGCCAAGCTTGTCGTGGCAGACACGTCTAAAAAGCAGCTAAAAAGCTCCACGCTTACAGGGCAGGTATTCGACTATCAAATAAACTCGCATTTATTTGAGGACATCGGCATAAGTCTCTTGGGCAAGCACCAGATAAACAATGCTATAGTCGCAATAAATGCTATTTGGCAGCTAAATGAGGAACATGGCTACTTCATAGATAAAAGGGCAATATACGAAGGACTCAAAAAAGCAACATGGCCTGGCCGACTTGAGGTATTAAGCGATAAACCCCTCATACTAATAGACGGCGCTCACAACTATCATGGCGCCATGGCTCTGTCCAGGTTCATAGAAGACAACTTCCCGAAGGAAAGGGTAACTCTCGTGCTTGGGATGCTAAAGGACAAGGAAGTAGACAAGGTGCTACGCGAGCTGATTCCAAAGGCAGGCAGAGTTGTAACTACGTCTCCTGACAATCCAAGAGCTATGGATTCGGATGAACTGCTCCACAGGATAAAGCTCATAGACAACAAGATAAGGATACTGGCCAGCCATAACAGCATAAAAAAGGCGCTCCATGAGGCTGTAGAGGAATCAAGCCCGGAGGATGTCATAATATTTGCGGGATCGCTTTATATGATTGGAGCGGTAAGAAGTTTAATCAGGAAAGCTAAATAGAATACGATTTAATTAGAAGGCTCTGGAATATTATTGAATATCCAGGGTCTTTTTTGTATTTTCTTAACATGCCGATAATATAGCAAACACAGGCTTAACGGACTTAACGGACTGTTAACCGCTATATTTCAACGGTTGATGCTATAATTAAAAATGTGGAAGGGAAATAATTAAAAACAGAGAGGAGATAAAAACATGAAACTAAAAAAAATCGTAGGCTTGGCATCAATGGTATTAATAGCATCAATGGCTCTATTTACAGGTTGCTCAGGAGGTAGTCAAGGAGGGGAAGAGAAAGCAGGGCTTGCTGGGGAAATTAAAATCGACGGCTCATCTACAGTATTTCCTATCACTGAAGCTATAGCTGAAGAATTTCTAGCTCAAAACCCAGATGTTAGAATACCGGTTGGCGTATCTGGAACAGGCGGAGGTTTCAAGAAGTTCACAGTTAAAGAAACAGATATAAATGACGCTTCCAGACCTATAAAGGATGAAGAAAAGCAGGCTGCAGAGCAAAACGGAGTTGAATTTGTAGAACTTAAAGTGGCATTCGACGGTCTTTCGGTAGTAGTAAACCCTGAAAACACTTGGGTGGATTCGCTGACAGTTGACGAACTTAAGAAAATATGGGCTCCAGACAGCACAGTGAAAACTTGGAAAGATGTAAGGCCTGAGTGGCCAGCTGAGCCTATAAAATTCTATGCTCCAGGAACTGACTCTGGTACATTCGACTACTTCACTGAAGAAATAAACGGCGAGAGCGGAGCGATGAGAGCAGACATAACTCCAAGTGAAGACGATAACGTGCTTGTGCAAGGCATAAGCGGAGACAAGAACTCAATAGGCTTCTTCGGATATGCATACTATGAAGAAAATGCAGACAAGCTGAAGGTTGTAAAGATAGACAACGGAAGCGGACCTGTAGAACCAACATTCGACACTATAAAGTCAGGCCAGTATTCACCTCTTTCAAGACCGCTGTTCATATATGTGAACAAAGAATCTCTTTCAAGACCGGAAGTTAAATCGTTCCTTCAGTTCTATCTTGAAAATGCAGGCACTCTTGTTGGAGAAGTAGGATACGTAGCTCTTCCAGACGAAGAGTATGCAGCAGGGCTTGAACTTATAAAATAAATTAATATACGCAGCATAAGCTCATACAAAGGTCTTGGAATATTAAATAATATCCGGGACCTTTTATTTTTCAATAAGCATTTTCATACTCGGACAATCCTGTTAACATGGACTTAACACTATTAACAGACAGTTAACCGTGATGTTTCAACGGTTGATGCTATAATTTAAAATGTGTTAGAAATGTTAAATGGACGAAGGGGCGAGAGTTAAAGCCTCTAGTTGACATAGGAAGGGATGAAATTATGAAGATGATAAGGACAGCAGGTATAATATCAATGTTTCTGATAGTCTCAATGTCGCTATTTGCAGGATGTTCAGGAGACACTAAGGGGAGCGAGCTTACCGGAGAAGTAAAGATTGACGGCTCATCAACAGTTTTTCCAATAACAGAGGCTGTTACTGAAGAATTTCTGGCCAAAAACAGATATGTAAGAATACCGGTCGGAGTATCAGGAACAGGCGGAGGCTTCAAGAAGTTTACGGCTAATGAAATAGACATAAACGATGCATCAAGAACTATAAAGGACAAAGAAAAGCAGCTTGCAGAACAAAACGGGATAGACTATGTTGAATTAAAAATAGCATACGACGGTCTTTCCGTTGTAATAAATCCGGAAAACAACTGGGTGGATTCACTGACTGTTGAGGAGCTAAACAAGATATGGTCTCCAGACAGCAAAGTCAAGAAATGGAGCGATGTGAGACCCGAATGGCCTGACGAAGAGATAAAATTTTATTCACCTGGAACAGACTCGGGCACATTTGATTACTTCACTGAAGCCATAAACGGTGAAAGTGGCGCCATAAGGGCTGATATAACGCCAAGTGAAGATGATAACGTGCTTGCGCAGGGAATCGGCGGAGACAAGAATGCCATAGGCTTCTTTGGATTTGCATACTATGAAGAAAACGCCGATAAAATAAAAGCGGTAAAGATAGACAATGGAAGCGGCCCTGTAGAGCCCACATTGGAAAGCATTAAGTCAGGACAGTACGCGCCGCTGTCAAGGCCGCTGTTCATATATGTGAATAAGGAATCAATGGTGAGGCCTGAAGTGAAATCATATCTTAAGTTCTACCTTGAAAATGCGGGTGTTCTGGCGGAGGAAGTTGGATATGTTGCGCTTCCTGATGATGAATATGCAAAGGAACTTGAACTTATTTTGGAGGATAAATAGATGAATAAAGCCAAGAGAGGGCCAGACAAACATATAATGAGAATGCACTTTCAGGAAAAGCTGGTGAAACTGATACTGCAGGCATTTTCGGCTGTTTCTATACTAGTTACAATAGGAATAGTCGCAACACTGCTTTGGGAAACGCTGGGATTCCTAAGAGAAGTTTCAATATTCGAGTTCCTATTCACTACGGTATGGACACCTACACTCGAGCCTAGACACTTTGGCGTAATACCGATAGTTGTTGGAACAATGATGATTGCTGTGCTTTCGAGCATAGTGTCAATACCGGTAGGACTCGGAAGCGCCATATACCTTAGTGAATTTGCACCTGCAAAGGTCAGAAAAGTGGTAAAGCCAATACTTGAGGTTTTGGCCGGAATTCCTTCAATAGTGTACGGTTTCTTTGCGCTCAACTTCATAACGCCGTTTTTGAAGGGGATTTTTCCCCAGATAGAAGTTTTCAACGCATTAAGCGCCGCTATAGCTGTTGGAATAATGACAATGCCGATGGTCGCATCGCTAAGCGAGGATGCTATGAGAGCTGTGCCAAAGGCGCTAAGGGAAGGGGCCTATGCTCTTGGAGCTACAAAGCTTGAAGTTGCCCTGAATGTTGTATTGCCGGCTGCCATATCGAATGTAATATCTTCGTTTGTACTTGCAGTATCGCGTGCTATTGGAGAGACAATGATTGTTGCAATAGCGGCAGGTTCAAGCAGTATACTCACCTTCAATCCGCTTAACAGTATACAGACTATGACAGGCTACATGGTTAATATAAGCATGGGAGACATTCAGCATGGATCTGTTGAATACAAGACTGTTTTCGCAGTCGGACTCTTGCTTTTCCTGATGACGCTGCTTATGAATATTCTTGCAAGACATATTGTAAGCAAGTACAGGGAGGAATATTAGTATGAAGGGAACTCATGCAGATATGGAAAACAATATATACACAGATGCAAATAAAAGCTCCAACCTAAAAAGCAGGAAACTGATGAGCAAGATTTTCGAAGGCTTCTTTTTCTTGGCTATAGCTTTTGGAATAATAATGCTCATAGTGCTGCTGGCAAACATATTCAAGACAGGCGTTGGCTGGCTAAGTCTGGATTTCATAACGAATCTGCCTTCAAGATTTCCGAAAAGAGCCGGCATATATTCAGCACTTGTCGGAAGCATTTGGGTTATAGGGCTTACATTCCTATTCTCATTCCCGCTAGGAGTCGGAACGGCAATATATCTGGAGGAATATTCGGACAAGAAAAAATGGTTCAACAACCTGCTTCAGATAAACATAGCCAACCTTGCAGGAGTGCCGTCGATAGTCTACGGTATTCTGGGACTGGCTGTATTTGTAAGACTTTTCGGATTTGAGCGAAGCATACTTTCGGGAGCATTGACGCTTGCGCTTTTGATCTTGCCTGTAATCATAGTATCATCACAGGAGGCTCTAAAGGCTGTGCCTAACGAGCTAAGACATGGCTCTTACGCCCTTGGAGTATCTAAATGGCTTACAATAACAGGAGTCGTGCTTCCATATGCAATGCCGGGAATATTGACAGGCACGATACTCGCAATGTCGCGTGCGATGGGAGAGGCCGCGCCGCTTATCATAATAGGAGCGGCAGGATATATAGCATTTATCCCAAGAAGTATCATGGACTCGTTTACAGTGCTTCCAATACAGATATTCAACTGGACTTCAAGACCGCAGGCTGAGTTCCAAAACGTTGCTTCAGCAGGTATAATAGTACTGATAGTTCTGCTCCTTTCGGCAAACGCCTTGGCTATATTCCTAAGGAATAAATACGAAAAATAAAGTGACTAATACAAATAAAAAAGTCAGAGAGGCTTCTCTCTGACTTTATGTTGTTTATGAAGCTGTCTGGTCTATTTTATGAGCAGTTGGAGTATGTCTCCATAGAGACTGCTTGCATTCTTCTTCCAGTTATCGCACATCAGCCTGGCCTGCTTGTTTGACGGAAGGCTTATGCTAAGCTCTATAAGTGGTGTGTTGTTTTCTATGACGCTGAGCTCAACTGTGTATTCGTGCTCACTTACTTTTTTAAAATTGGATTTTATCTGTGTATCCTTAACAAGGCGATCCTTGCTTTGAAGGAGGTAAAAGTCAATTTTTTCGCGTGTGGCGTAAGGTATCCTTGATATGAAGTAGTTGAGCGTTTGCATACCCTTGGAAGTAATATTGTAGCGCTGGTTATTGGAATCGCTATCTTCTGTTACAAGCTCGTTCTCAGTGAGCTCTGCAATATACTGCTTGAACAGAAAATAATTCATTAGTTCGGTTTCCATTATTATCTGTGTGATTTGCGAATTAGTAAGTCCAAAATCAATGCTTTTAAAAATATATAAGATTAGCAGTTTCTGAATTGCCGACTCTTTAGATGAATTCTCAAACATTCAATCAACCTCCGAAAAATCTCTACTTATATTATATTAAACCATTTCGAGATAAAAAAAAAGGCCAATGGAATATAAAGCTTGTGGAAAATCAAAGTATTAATGTAAAAATTTACTTGTGATATTGAATATTTGGCAGACATGACTTATAATATAGATACATGTGGCATTATAGTATACATAGAAGGTGATTATTTTGGTTAAACAGGCATCTGAGTGCTCGCAGCATAGCATATGCCCTTGCAAGGGCAAAGAAAATATAGGCAACTTCATGGATTTTTTGAGGCCGTCCTTTGGAGAAAAAATACTACTTATGGGAGATGTGTCTTATTACGGCAAGTATTTGAAAAAAGCAGGAGCAGATGTCACAATATTTGAGCATGCTGAAAATTTCAACAATTCAGCAGTAATCAAAAATTCAAATTGCAGTATAGTTGACGGATTGCCTGAATATATGCCTTTTAAGGATTCATGTTTCGACAAGGTTGTTTTTCTGAATCATTTTAACAGCTTTGAGGATGAAAAAAAAGTGTTAAAAGAAGTTGACAGGGTATTAAAATTACACGGGGATATAATAATTGAGGAAGTCAATCCAAAGGGAATAATAAGGAAAATATGCGTAATATTTATGAAACTTCTGGGATTCCAGTGCAAATACTATGCGCCTTGTGAAATATTAAGGCTTTTCAAAGGACTCGGCTATTCCGGGGAAATAAATGATGTTGAAAACAAAAAATTTATATATGTTGGCAAAAAACTTAATTAAAGACTAGTCCTGCTAGTCTTTTTTTTAAATTTATAACAGGGGTGATTTGATGACTGTGCATTTTGAATTTGTAGCAATCATAATTCTTTTCATAATACTTGGAACTCTCCAACTTACTCTAAACAATATCCTCGTGCAGCTTAAGGAAATAAAAAATATAATACTTACAATGAAGGTAAAGGACAAGATGTAAATGGTAGGACTTAAAAATATCGAAGCAGACATACAAAACATTGCTGAAGCCATATCATGCGCATTAAAGGTTGACGTAACGATAGTTGATGAGCAGCTTGTCAGGATAGCCGGAACAGGGGCGTATGTAGATAAGATAGGCGAGAGGGTAAGCAGTATGTCGGCCTTTGGAAGCTCTAAGGATACGGGCAGGAGCTTCATAATTGAAAATCCGAGGCTGGACGAGGTATGCAGGCTTTGCAGCATGAAATACGAATGCGTCGAATGGGGCGAGGTATGCTGCCCGATTAAGCTTGAAGGGGAGATTTGCGGTGTAATAGGCCTCATAGCATTCGATGAGCAGCAAAGGGAGAACCTTCTAGAGAATAAGGCCCAGCTCCTCAATTTCCTGGGAAGAATGTCAGAGCTCATATCAAGCAAGCTGAGGGCCGAGGAAAAGGCGAGTATGTTAAGGCTTGAGACAAGCAGGATGCAAACGCTTATAAACAATATGGACAAAGCTGTCGTGTCAGTGAGCTTTAATGGAGATATAGACATCTGGAATCAGAAGTTTGTGGATCTATTCAGTCAGTCCGGCAAAATAGAGGGAAGAAGCATTTTTGATGTTTTAAGCTTTATTAAGCCGGATGAATTAAAGGGTGCAACCGCCGGCAAGATTAGCGCAGGCTTTTTATACAGCAGAGGCAAAAAATCATTCAGGGGAATATACAATATAAATGCCGTCATAATAGACGGCAAGGCGGAAGGCTTTGTGCTTGATTTTGTGGATGCAAAATCAGCCATAAGCGATTATAACGAAATAGCCTACTCTGAGTCGGGCATAGATTTTGAAAGTATAATAGGCAGCAGTGGGCCTATAAGAGAGGCCATAGAGCAAGCCAGAGTCGCAGCTCGCTCATCATCGGCAGTGCTTATAACGGGTGAGAGCGGAACAGGCAAGGAGCTTTTCGCAAGAGCAATACACGGCTCGAGCAAAAGAAAGAGCCACCCTTTCATAGCAATAAACTGCGCCGCAATCCCGGAGGCGCTGCTTGAGAGCGAGCTATTCGGATATGAAGAGGGAGCGTTCACAGGTGCAAAGAAGGGCGGAAAGCTCGGCAAATTTGAACTGGCTGACAGGGGCACGCTGTTTCTGGACGAGATAGGCGACATGAGTCTGCATCTGCAGGCGAAGCTTCTCAGGGTGCTCCAGGAGAAGAAGATAGACAAGATAGGCGCCAGCGCCAGCACTCCTGTAGATGTACGGATACTCTCGGCGACCAACAGAAATCTGGAGGAAATGGTTGAAAAGCGAGAATTCAGGGAGGATCTCTATTACAGGCTCAATGTAATTCCAATTCGAGTTCCGTCTTTGAGAGAGCGGATGGAGGACATACCGGAGCTTGTAAGGAGCCTGGCAGGAGAATGTGCCCAAAATCTGGGGAAAGACGTGAAAGGCTTCTCGGACTCAGTAATGGATATGATAGCTGCATATGAATGGCCTGGCAATGTCAGAGAGCTTCAGAACGTGGTCGAGTATTGCATTAACATGGCTAAATCAGAATTGATAATGCCCGAAGACCTTCCAGAAAAGCTCCGCCTAAAGAGGCGCAAAAAATTCGAGCGTGCCGAACATCAAGGAATTATTCCACTTGGCGAGCTTGAAAAATCTGAGATACAAAAGGCGCTCAGCATGTTCAGGGAATACAAACAGGACAAGGATAAGGCTGCACAGGCGCTGGGCATATCCAGAGCCACTCTCTACAGAAAAATAAAGGAGTATGGAATAATCTCAAAATGAGAAAATATCTCATAATGAGATTATTTTTTTTGTTTTTGAGATTATGATAAAGAAAGCCTTTTAGCCATGAGGCTCCGAACTGAAGTTTTTAAGCAGAGTTGTTGTATTTTTGTACTAGCATGACTTGATTTTGCAAAAGCTTGAACCTTCTCATGAAAAAATCCGTAAACATTTCGAGCAGACTAAGAAAAGTTGGCATGAAAAATGCTATATATAGAGTCATGATTAACAATTGGAATTTGTGGATTGAAAAACGGAGGATGAATTATGAAAACAACACTAATAGAGCTTCTAAAATCAGAGGTTAAGCCTGCGCTTGGATGCACTGAGCCTGTGGCAGTTGCACTTGCGGTTGCAAAGGCTAGAGATGTTCTGGGAGAAGAGTGCATTTCCTGCAGCATAGAGGTGAGCGCCAATATATATAAGAATGGAATGGGAGTTGGAATCCCGGGGAGCAACGGCAAGATAGGACTTGAAATATCTGCTGCCATGGGTCTTTTGGGAGGAGATGCAAAGCTCGGGCTTGCCGTTCTTGAAAGTGTCGAAGAAAGCCAGCTTGAGAAGGCCCAAAGCCTTGTGGATGAGGGCTTCATAAAAATATCCCCGCTTAAAGAAGGGGACAGAATATATGCAAGAGCTGTACTAAAGGGTGAGAAGAGCGTAGCAGAGGCTATCATAAGTACAAAGCACGATAATTTTGTGTTGCTGAAAAAGGACGAGCAGATACTTTTGAATACTTGCATGAGTAACCTGCAGGGCTCAGCTTCAAGCAGGAGTGAGAGTCCTGTGGCAAGCTTCACTATAAGGGAGCTAATACAGCTTGTGGAAAAGCTTGAGCTCAGTGACATAGATTTCCTGCTTGAAGGTGTAAATATGAATACGAGAATGGCAAATGAGGGACTTTCTCGCAAGCTCGGAGCAGGCGTTGGCTATAGCCTGAAAATGGCTATCGAGGATGGTTTTATATCGGGCGACCTTATAAACATGGCCATGATGCTTACGGCCGCGGCTTCTGATGCAAGAATGTCAGGAATCAAGTTGCCGGTAATGAGTTCGAACGGAAGCGGGAACCACGGCCTCACAGCTATACTTCCTATAGTTGCCTACAATGAAGAGTATCCTCAAAGCGACGAGAGACTTGCAAAGGCTCTTGCCATAAGCCATCTTGTGATAGCCTATGTAAAGAACTATACCGGAAGACTTTCGCCCGTATGCGGCTGCGGAGTTGCGGCATCAGTCGGTTCATCAGCCGCAATAGCATGGCTTATGGATTTGGGATATGAAGCTGTAGAAGGCGCCATAAGTAATGTGATAGCCAATTTGAGCGGAATGATATGCGACGGCGCAAAGGCAGGCTGCGCATACAAGCTCTCAAGTGCAGCCGCGGCGGCAATGCAAAGTGCCATAAATGCAAAGTATGGCTCAATAGTTCCAAAGTTCAACGGCATAGTAGGAGATACCGTAGAGCAAAGCATAAGAAATCTAGGCGAGGTAAGCGATAGGGGAATGAGCGTAACTGATGATGTAATAGTTGACGTTATGGACAGGATGAACAAAAATAAGGCTGCCAGTATAATTATGGCCTAATTTATTGACAATGAAGATATTTTAAATTAAAATTAGTTTCATGAAAACTCTGTTGAAATATGGTCGCCGATCATCAATTCAGCAGAGTTTTTATATGGCATTAGAATATAAAATTCATACCGGAGGTAAATAATGGATATAACAAATAAAAAGTGGGAAACGCTGTGCTCGAAGGAAGATATAGCTTCAAGGGTTGAAGAGATGGGAAGACAGATTTCTCGGGATTATGAGCACAAGAAGCTATTCGTTATATCACTTCTAAAAGGGAGCTTTATCTTTGCATCTGATATAGTCAGGAATATAAGTGTGCCAGTGAAAATTGGATTCATGACCACATCGAGCTATGAGGACAAATTTGAATCCAAGGGAAGCGTCAGTGTGCTGCACGATGTGAAAGAGGATATCGAAGGGTATGACGTGCTTATAGTTGACGACATAACTGATTCTGGAATAACAATGAATTATGTTGTGGAGCATCTTAAAGCCAAGAAAGCTGCGAGTGTTAAGTCATGCGTGCTGCTTGACAAGCCAAGCAGGAGAGCCGTGGATTATCAGGCGGACTATATTGGCTTTACAATAGAGGACAAGTTTGTGGTAGGCTATGGCCTTGACTACAGCGACTACTACAGGAACATACCGTATGTGTTTGCTGTAACAGACGAGGACAGATAAAGCTGGGGTAGAGTAGAGTAAATGCATACAATAGAAAAAGACTGCAGGAGCTACTGCAGTCTTTTTGCGTATATATGGAATTTAACCTCTAAGGTCGTCCATAAGCTTTGTTTTTTCTGAAGTCTTTTCATCCTTCATCTTGATTACCTTAGCAGGAGAGCCTGCAACTACGCTTCCTTCAGGAACGTCAGTTGTAACCACGGCTCCGGCTGCAACTACGGCATCCTTGCCAACCTTAACTCCCTCTAGTATAACAGCGTTGGCTCCTATCATAACGCCGTCTTCCACTATTACAGGAGTTGCCGATGGAGGCTCGAGCACTCCGGCTACAACAGCTCCAGCGCCAACGTGAACGTTCTTGCCTATCATGGCCCTCGCGCCAAGCACAGCATTCATGTCTATCATTGTGCCTTCGCCGACTTCGGCGCCTATGTTTATAACAGCTCCCATCATGACAACAGCATTGTCAGCTATTGAAACCATGTCTCTTATAACGGCACCCGGCTCGATTCTGGCAGTAGTGCTGAGTTTGTTGAACATCGGTATGGCTGAATTTCTTCTGTCGTTTTCCATGTGGTAGTCTGTTATTGCATCCTTGTTGTCTGCAAGTATGTTCTTAATGTCCTCATATTCGCCTATCAATATATACGAGTTGCAGCTTCCGAAAACCTTCAGGTCGCTGCATTTTTCCTTGTAAGAATAAGCGTCGAATTCGCCGTTGACATATAGAGTCACAGGCGTTTTTTTCTTGACTTCTTTTATATATCTTGCTATTTCGTAAGCATCTGTCATTTTTTTCATAAATTACCTCCGTTAGAAACTGAATAGATCTTTCATGTTGTAGAATCCACTTCCCTTGCCGGAAATGAACTTGGCAGCGCGAAGCGCCCCTTGGGCAAATATCTGCTTTGAGTTTGCAGTGTGCCTTATTTCAATTATTTCGTCCTTGCCTGCAAATACGGCTGTATGATCGCCTACGATTGTACCGCCTCTTACAGCGTGTATGCCTATTTCGTTCTTGGATCTCTTGCAGTCTCTGCCATATCTGCCGTAATTCATCTGCATAGTGTTGTCTAGAGCATCGTTTATTTCATTTGCTATCATAATAGCTGTGCCGCTTGGTGCATCCACCTTCTCGTTGTGATGCTTTTCAATAATTTCTATGTCGAAGCCTTCAAGGGCCTGCGCAGCTTTTGCGACAAGGCTGAGCATGAGGTTTACTCCTAGCGACATGTTGTATGAGTTGAATATTGGAATTTCCTTGGCTGATTCATGTATGAAATCCAGTTCTTCATCGCTAAAGCCGGTTGTAGCAAGAACAAGAGCGCACTTGTTGTCCTTGCAGTATTTGATGAGATCCTTGGCAGCCTCTGGTCTTGAAAAGTCTATAACCACGTCAGCCTTTACATTGACGTCGAATATAGAGCCGTATATGCTAGCAGGTTTTTCGCTCATTGCTTGGGCACCTTTGTCAACGGCGGCTGCAAGATTCAGCTCTTCATCCGAATTTACAGCGTCAATCAGGACTTTTCCCATTTTGCCTAAAGCTCCATTTATTATTACATTGAGCATGAATGTCCTCCTTGATTATTTTAGAAGTCCGTAGTTTACTAGTTCTTTCTTAAGGACCTCTATATTTGATGGGCTCATCTCGCAAAGAGGCATTCTAAGTTCGCCGACATCCCTGCCCATGAGGTTCATTGCAGTCTTTACAGGTATTGGATTTACCTCTATGAAAAGGGCGTCTATTAGAGCCTTCATTCCAAGCTGAAGCTTCATGGCAGCCTTAAAGTCTCCCTCGAGGTATTTGACTACCATGTCATGAGTATCCTTAGGGCATATGTTTGCCACTACAGATATGACGCCGATTCCGCCTAGTGAGAGTATAGGAAGCACCTGATCGTCGTTTCCTGAATATATGTCGAAGCCTTCTGGTACCATACTTGCTAGCAGGGCTATTTGAGATATGTCTCCGCTGGCTTCTTTGATAGCTACTATGTTTTCTACCTTGGCAAGCTCAACAGCAGTCTTAGGTTGGATATTCACGCCTGTTCTGCCTGGAACGTTGTAAAGTATTATAGGGATTTTAACGCTGTTGGCTATCATGGTGTAGTGCTTAATAAGTCCTGCCTGTGTAGCCTTGTTGTAATAAGGCGTAACTAGAAGGAGACCGTCAGCTCCGAGTTTTTCGGATTCCTGGCAAAGTTTGATGGCATGGGGAGTGTCGTTAGATCCAGCCCCTGCTATTACGGGAACTCTCTTTGCAACCTTGTCAACCACGCATTTTATAGCTGCAAGCTGTTCCTCGTCAGTCATTGTAGATGCTTCGCCAGTTGTTCCTGCAACTATTATCGCATCAGTTCCTTCATTTATATGCCACTCGACGAGCTCTTCAAGCTTCTTAAAATCAACTTTCCCGTCCTTGAAAGGTGTTACTATAGCGACTCCACATCCTTTGAATATCATTGCGAATCACTCCTTCTCTTTTTTGAAAGTTAAATTAGGTCGTACTTAACAAGAAGCTCAGCAATTTGTACAGTGTTTGTAGCCGCACCTTTTCTAATGTTGTCGGCAACAACCCACATGTTAAGGCCGCTTTCCAAGCTCTCGTCTCTTCTGAGTCTGCCCACATATACCGGGTCAGTGTCTGCTGCGTCACTTGCCAGAGGGTACTTGTTGTTTGCTACGTCGTCTACTAGTACAATCCCCTCAGCAGAACCCATTATGCTGAAAACTTCTGAAATTTCGAAAGGCTTTTCAAACTCCACATTTATAGACTCGCTGTGTCCGCTTATAACAGGGACTCTAACTGCAGTAGCTGTAATTCTTAATGAATCGTCGTGCATTATCTTCTTGGTTTCCTCCACCATTTTCATCTCTTCTTTTGTATAGCCGTTTTCCATGAAAACGTCTATGTGAGGTATGCAGTTGAAAGCTATCTGGTGTGGGTAGAATTCGTTCTTGTTTCCTTTTAAGCCTTCTTCTAAGTCTCTTATTCCCTTAACTCCCGATCCAGAAACAGCCTGATAAGTAGAATATACTATTCTTTTTATTTTGAATCTGTCGTGCAGAGGCTTGAGAGCCACTACAGCCTGTATTGTAGAGCAGTTAGGATTAGCTATTATGCCGTTGTGCTTTTTTACGTCTTCAGGGTTGACCTCTGGAACTACAAGAGGCACATCCTTTTCCATTCTCCATGCGCTGCTGTTATCTATTACTATTACACCCTTTGATTTTGCTATAGGAGCATATTTGAGGCTTATGCTTCCGCCTGCTGAAAATAGAGCTATGTCTATGTCTTTGTCGAATGAGTTCTCGCTTAGTTCCTCTACAGTCCAGTCCTTGCCTTGGAATTTGATATTAATTCCTGCAGATTTTTTTGAGGCCATAGGGTATAATTTATCTACAGGAAAATTTTTCTCCTCGAGTACCTTCAGGAAAGTTTCCCCGACTTTTCCGGTTGCGCCGACAATTGCTACATTGTACTTTTTCACTTTGATTACCCCCTGTTTTTTAGCATAAAGTTTATACAATAGTAACACTAAATATGAATATATTCAACATGCTAAAGCATGCAAATAAATTTTTACGGCTAAATCAGGAATGCTTTTGCATATTAAAATTAATAGAGAAAGGAGTAAGCAATAACAGTTTGTGTGTTTTGCTGAAAAAATAGTATGAAATTTGAGAATATAAGCCAAGAGGTGTTGGAATTTCAGGAAACCGTGTATGGTCATCGAAGGAGCCTGCATGAGATTGCGGAGCTGGGCCTAAGGGAGTATAAAACGGCGCAGTATATAAGAAGCCGCCTTGACAGCCTTGGAATACAGCACGATGCCCTGCTTGAGACATCGGTAACAGGTATTATAAAAGGAAGCAAAGGCGAAAGGACAATTGCCTTCAGGGCAGATATGGACGGACTCAATGCAGGCGACGGTTCTGTGCGCCACCTCTGCGGTCATGACGGGCACATGAGCGTCCTGCTTGGCCTTGTGGAGTACCTTTGGAAAAAAAGAGACCTTCTCAGGGACAACGTGGTATTCATATTTCAGCCTGCCGAAGAGTCTCCGGGAGGAGCTCTGCCTCTTATAAATGCAGGCCTCATTGAAAAGTATGGGATAGAAGAGATATACGGTCTCCATATGTATCCCGATGTGAGCGAAGGGCTTGCAGGAGTCAGGCCGCTGTATTTCCTCTCGGGTGCGGGGGAGGTCAATATTGAAATCACAGGCAAGAGCGGTCATGGGGCTATGCCTCAGGATGCGAACGACTCAATAGTTGCCGCCGCAGGATTCATAAGCGCGCTTCAGACCATAATTTCTAGAAACATAAGACCGCTTGACGAGGGCGTGCTTACAATAGGAAGGATAGAGGGAGGAAGCAGGCGAAACATAATAAGCGGCAATGTGAGACTTGAGGGCACAATAAGAGCCTTCAAGGACAACGTATATGAAAAGATAAAGGAAAGAATATACGAAGTTGCCAGAGGCTTTGAAACTGTATACGGCTGCAAAATAGATGTCAATATAAAGGATGATTATCCGCCGGTAAATAATGACGAGAGACTGTTTGAGGAATTCAGGGAGGCCGTGGGCGAAGAGAACATAAGCCTGCTGGAGCCGCTCATGATTGCGGAGGACTTTTCATACTATCAAAGGGAAATCCCGGGATTATTCTTCATGCTGGGAAGCAGAAATGAGGATTTGGGCTTTACCAGAAGCCTCCACAATATTGACTTTAATTTTGATGAGAAAGCCCTGATTTTCGGACTTGAATTCTATGTAAGGCTTTTAAGGCACAAAGGGGTGATCTCTTGAAGCTAGGGAGGCTGATGTCGGCTAACGCTGTGTTCTTGTTCCTGTCCGTAATATTCCTGTCGGCGGGGGCCTATTTCCAAAGTATTGATCTCAACAGCGGCATAGTGCTGACCGAGCTTGTGATAGTGCTGCTTCCGGCGGTAATTTTTTCTAGCATATACAAGACAGGCAGTATTTTTGAATTTTTGAGGCTGAGGCCTGTAAGTCCCAAGGTATTCATTTCGGCGTTTGCTATAACGCTTCTTACATACCCCTTGGCGGTCTTTGGGAATTCGCTGGTGATATTTATACTTGGCATGTTTGGGAACGTGGAGCTGCCCGAAATGCCTATAGCATCCAGCTTGGGGGAATTCATGCTTTATATTGTGCTCATTGGAATTCTGCCCGGTTTCTGCGAGGAAGTTCTCTTCAGGGGATTTTTTCTGAGGATGAACACCACGGGAAGCGAGAGGTTTGCAGTGCTTTTTACTGCATTCATGTTCGCTCTTTTCCACTACAATATATATAATTTCATGGGACCTCTGGTGCTGGGAATCGTATTCGGATACATGACAGTTATTACGGGCTCAATATGGCCGGCTATATTCTGCCATGCGCTCAACAACTCAATAGCATCGGCACTGGGATATTTCATGCTTCAAGGCGAGGGTGCCGCCCAGACCATGCCGGAGGGCGTTGACATGATGCTTGCTATGGGAATGCAGCTGGCCGTGCTTGGATTAATATCCCTAGCGTGCGCAAAGGGGCTAAAGGGAAAATTCAAAAAGCTCAGGGAAAGATTCGGCATTGAGAGCGCCGAAATCAGTGAAGGCTATGCAGGGCAGGGGGGGCGCTCAAAAGTGCTGGTATACGCCCCTATAGCTGTTTGCATTGTAATATACATCTACTTGAACGTAACATTCAACTGATTCCGGAGGAGATAATATGCAGTTTTACGGAGAATTCGCTCACTACTACGACAGGCTGATGGAGGATGTGGATTACAAGGCTTGGGCTGAGCATATAGGAGCTTTGATAAAGCAAAGCGGCGGCATTGATGTCAAGAACGTACTCGAGCTGGGCTGTGGAACAGGGAGCGTAACAAAGGAGCTTGTCAGGCTCGGATACGAGGTGACGGGAGTCGACATATCTGAAGAGATGCTGTGCGAAGCCCAAAAAAAGCTGGAGGACGAAAACCTAAAATCGATTCTTCTGTGCAGCGACATGAGAAAGCTGGATTTTAAGTCGCTAAGTCCTGACTGCGTGGTGTGCGCATGCGACGGCTTCAACTACATATCAGATGAAGACGATTTGCTGAGGCTTTTTTACGGAATATATGACGCGCTTCCGGAGGGGGGAGTGCTTGTATTCGACTTGAGCTCATACTACAAGCTTTCAAATGTTCTTGGAGACAACACATTTACGCTTGTAGAGGACGACATAGCCTATATATGGGAGAACTATTACGAGCCTGACGCTGAAACCGTCGAAATGGAAATAACTTTTTTTGCGAAGACGAACGGACTATACAAGAGATTCGAAGAATATCACATTCAGAAGGCGTACAGAAATGAAACGATTAAAGCAATGCTCAGCGCCAGTGGTTTCAGGAGCGTTAAGGCGCTTGGGGACTTTGACATGGAGGACGCCTCCGAAAGGTCTGAACGGGTATTTTTTGTATGTGTGAAATGAAGGGAGAAAATATAGACATGAACAACTACATTCTAAGAGTGACATCAGCAGACAAGAGCATAAGAGGATTTTTTGCCGTGACAACTGGACTTGCAGAAAAGGCCAGAGAGTTGCACAACACTACACCCGTTGCAACTGCGGCACTAGGCAGAGCCATAACGGCTGGCAGCATAATGGGGCTCATGATCAAGGGTGAAAACGACAAGCTCACCCTGCAGATTAAGGGTGACGGTCCGGCAGGCGGCATAGTCGTGGTCTCGAATTACCAGGGAATAGTCAAAGGCTATATAGCGAATCCTGATGTTGAAGTTCCGCTAAGGGAAGATGGAAAGCTGAATGTCGGAGCCGCAATAGGAAGGGAAGGCAAGATAAACGTCATAATAGACATGGGACTAAAGGAGCCGTATGTTGGACAATACAGTCTGGTAAGCGGAGAGATAGGCGATGATCTGGCCCATTATTTCACGTTCTCGGAGCAGACTCCGTCGGCTGTTGCCCTTGGAGTTCTAGTAGACAGGGACCATTCAGTAAAGGCTGCCGGAGGTTTCATAGTTCAGCCTCTTCCGGACGCATCGGAGCAGAGCATATCGAGGCTTGAAGAGAACATTTCGGGCATGAAGCCGATAACTGCGCTCATAGAAGAAGGGAAGACTCCCGAGGACATAATGAACATAGTGCTTGACGGTTTCGAGCCTCAGGTGCTTGAAAAATACGAGGTTGACTATCAGTGTGACTGCAGCAGGGAAAAATTCGAGAAAGCCCTTGTCACAATAGGCAGGGAGGAGCTCGAGAAGATTCTCCTTGAGGATGGAGGAGCCGAGCTTGTATGCCATTTTTGCAACAAGAAGTATAATTTCAGCGGGGAAGAGCTTCAGAAAATCATAGACATGATCTAGAAGGTGAGTTAATTTGGAGCACGTTAGATTTGAGATTATAACCCATGACAAGATTGGCATGACACTTACAATTTTGAGCAAGCTGTATGAAAAGAAGATAAACCTGCACTCGCTTGAGGTGTTTCCCAAAAGGATATGCATAAAGCTGCAGAAGATGAAGAACAGCGAAAAGGAGGACCTCAAGCGAGAATTGCTCTCCATAGAAGGAGTAATAAGAATAGAAGATATTGAGCTGCTCTCATACGAGGAAAAGGAAAAAAAGCTGCTTAAAATAATCGACTCGGTTTCAGTGGGAGACAAGTACGGCTTCTGGGAGGTAGTGGGGAGCAGTATAGCCATAGAAAGGGTCAAGAAGATTGCGGCCACTGTGGCCAAGGGAAATTCCACGATACTGCTTAGGGGAGAAAGCGGCACAGGCAAGGAAATATTTGCAAGGGGCATACACAGGCTAAGCGAGAGAAGAGACAGTGAGTTTCTTGCCATCAACTGCGCCGCACTTCCTGACAGCCTGCTCGAAAGCGAGCTTTTCGGATATGAAAAAGGAAGTTTTACAGGAGCCCTTCAGACTGGAAAGGACGGTCTTTTTACAAAGGCGAACGGAGGGACCATATTCCTTGACGAAATAGGAGAGCTTTCCATGAGCCTTCAGGCCAAGCTCCTAAGGGTTCTGCAGGAGGGTAAAATCAGGCGTGTTGGCGGTACGAGAGAAGAAAGCGTCGATGTAAGGATAATAGCCGCAACCAACAAGAATCTTGAGGAAATGATAAAGAGCAATCTCTTCAGGGAGGATCTCTACTACAGGCTAAATGTCATACCCATATTCATACCGCCGCTCAGGGAGAGGAAAGAAGACATAAGCCTTCTGGTCAGATTTTTCATAGAAAAGCTAAACGACAGCATGAAAAAACAGGTGGAGGGCTACGAGATAGGTTTTCTCAACGGTCTTATGGACTACGACTGGCCTGGCAATGTAAGAGAGCTTGAAAACGTGGTGGAGAGAGCGATGAACCTTTGCGAGGGCAAGCTGCTAAAGACGGACCACTTAATAATCGATTTCAACAAGGACATATCAAGGGCAGAGCGCTCAATACTGCTAAGTGAGGATCTCACACTTGATGAAATAGTGTGCATATGTGAAAAGCAGGCTATAGCAGAGGCTTTGAAGAAAAGCGGCAGCCTTAGGAAGGCCGCAAAGCGGCTGGGCGTTTCACACACCACTATAATGAACAAGGTTAAAAAATACAATATACAATGGCAATAAATATTTACATGCGTAAATAATAATTGCCATTGTTGCGATGAAATGGCAATTATTATTGCCATTTTTTTTATTGCGCAAAGAATAAATTCCGGGCAGGCATGAAAGTATTTTTTCAATACATGAAAACGTTGCCACAGCATACTTGAAAAGGATTTGCGGTTTTCAAATAAAACAATAAATCGAGCAGATGTTGGCACACATATTGCTATTATTTATATACAAGATTGTTTTTTGTGATTAATATTTTGCGTTTTGAGTATCATTACACTATACAACCAAATATTTAATATATCAGGAGGGAATCATGAACAGAGAAGATATGGCTAAAATGGGTTTTGGAACAAAGGCGATACATGCGGGAAATCAGAAGGATACGGTTCATGGAGCGCTTGCAACGCCTATATACCAAACATCAACATTCGTATTTGATTCAGCTGAGCAGGGCGGAAGAAGATTTGCCCTGGAAGAGTGCGGCTATATATACACAAGACTTGGCAATCCTACAAACACTCCGCTTGAAGATAAGATATCAATATTAGAGGGCGCTGAGGCCACTATGTCTACCGCTTCGGGAATGGGCGCAATATCTGCGGCACTTTGGACAGCTCTAAAGGCAGGGGACCATATGGTTGCCGACGAGACTCTTTACGGATGTACACACGCTCTATTAAGCCACGGAATGACAAGATTCGGAGTTGAGGTTGATTTTGTGGATGCTTCAGATCCTGAAAATGTTAGAAAGGCAATGAAAGCCAATACAAAGGTAGTATATCTTGAAACTCCTGCAAACCCAACGCTTAAGATAGTAGACATAGAGGCTATTTCAAATATAGCCCATGAGGTTGAGGGCTGCATGGTTATGGTTGACAACACCTTCTGTACACCATACCTTCAAAGACCAATAGAGCTTGGAGCCGATGTAGTGCTTCACTCAGCGACAAAGTATCTCAACGGTCACGGAGATGTTATAGCAGGCTTCGCATCAGGAAAGAAGGAGTTCATCGACCAGGTGAGATTTTTCGGAGTTAAGGATATGACAGGCGCAGTTCTAAGCCCATTTGACGCATACCTTGTGCTAAGGGGAATGAAGACGCTTGAAATAAGAATGGATAGACACTGCAGCAATGCCATGGAGGTTGCAAAATTCCTTGAATCACATCCTGCAGTAGACAAGGTTTATTATCCAGGCCTTGACAGCTTCCCTCAAAAGGCGCTTGCTGAAAAGCAAATGAAGCTTCCTGGAGCCATGATATCATTTGAGCTTAAGGGCGGAGTTGAGGAAGGAAGAACGCTAATGAACAGCGTGGAGCTATGCACTCTTGCAGTAAGCCTTGGCGATGCAGAGACGCTAATACAGCACCCAGCTTCAATGACTCACTCTCCATACGAGCCTGAGGAGAGGCTGAAGGCAGGAATAACTGACGGACTTGTAAGGCTTTCTGTAGGTCTTGAGAATCCAGAGGATATAATTGCAGACCTCAAAAAATCACTGGACAAACTAGTATAAAAATATAACAAAACAGATTTTGTTGTCCCCGCCTCACAGCAACGTGCCGGCGGGGATTTTTTTTAATTTGACGGGTTGAGCGGGCTAAGTCGGTGCCTTTTCTGATATAATTAGCTATAGGGGAAAACGCTTTGCAGAATATGACCCTATTGATTATGTGACGGATTGGAAGAGGCTGATTGATATGGATATGAATTTTAAATTAAATATAGAACAGTCCCAAAAGCTTGTTATAAGCCAGCAGCTTAAGCAGTCGCTCCAAATTTTGAATATGACACTTCAGGAGCTTGAAGTCGAGATACTCAAGGAAAGCATGGAAAATCCGGTGCTCGAGGTTGAGGAAAAAAGAGACGAAATTGACTGGGAGAAATTCATAGCCCATGTGTCTGGCGGGTCAAGTGACGACAGATACACTGCCTACTCGGATGACGAGGAAGGCTTGGGCATGGAGAAATTTGCGGGGTATGAGGCAGGGATGTACGAATATCTAAAAAGCCAGGTGGGCTGCCTGCTTAGAAGTGAAGCAGATATGGATATCGCACTGGAGATAATAAATTCGCTCGATGAAAGAGGTTATCTGACAGACAGTACAGAGGATATAGCTTCAAGACTTGGCGTTGACGAGGGGGATGTTCTGGATATGCTTTCTGTGGTTCAAAGCCTTGAACCCGCCGGAATTGGTGCAAGGAATCTTTCGGAATGTCTTGTTTTGCAGCTCCATGAAAACGGTATAAAAGATGATAGGCTTGAAAATATAATAAACAGCGACCTTGAGCTGCTTTCCATGAAAAAATACAAGGAGATATGCAAAAAGTACAGTCTGGAAATGGATACGCTAAGATACTTTATTGATGTGATAAGGACTCTAGAGCCTATGCCAGGCAGAGTTTTCTCGATTGAGAGGGCGAGTTATATAACCCCGGATGTTATCGTCGAAAAGGCTGACGGGGATTTTGAGGTGCGCCTAAACGAATACTGCACTCCGAAGCTGATGATAAGTGATTACTATAAGAGTCTGCTTAAAAGCGCCGGAGACGACGCTGCAAAGGAATATATAAAGCAAAAGCTCGGCTCAGCTGCAAATCTCATAAGGAACATAGAAAGTAGAAAAGCCACGATACTCGGCATATCAATGGAGATACTCAAGAGACAGCGTGATTTTTTTGAAAAGGGCATCAATTATCTAAAACCCATGATAATGAAGGACATTGCCCAGGAGCTTGGATTCCACGAATCCACTGTAAGCAGGGCGGTCAACGGCAAGTACATGCTCACTCCGCACGGAATGTTCGAGATCAGGTTCTTTTTTAGCGGGGCCCCTTCCTGTGAGGACATTGCTGCCAACAGCATCAAAAATATACTCAGGGAGATTATAGACAGCGAGGACAAGAAGAAACCGCTCAGCGACCAGTCTTTATGCGCACTTCTTGAAAATAAAGGCATAGAGATATCAAGGCGGACTGTGGCTAAATACAGGGACGAGATGGGTATACTCTCCTCGTCTCAAAGAAAGCAGCCATAAACTCAATATCAGGATATATTATGTACAAAATACAAACAAATTGAAAAAGTTGTATAGCTGATATAGAATAATATATATAATAATTGCACAAATGATATGTCATATTTCAAACATAAAAGATGCACATTTGGCGTTTTTTGAAAAATGAGAGGAGAGATATAATGCTAAACAAGAAGACTGTTGAAGATGTAGAGGTCAAAGGCAAGAAGGTTCTTGTAAGATGCGACTTTAACGTACCGCTTTCTGACGGCAATATAACAGATGAGAGCAGGATAGTCGGTGCGCTTCCTACTATTAAATATCTTATTGAAAACGGAGCCAAGGTAATCCTATGCTCGCATCTTGGAAAGCCAAAGGGTGAGCCTAAAAAGGAACTTTCTCTTAGACCTGTTGCAGTCAGGCTGTCTGAACTTCTTGGCAAGGAAGTCGTTTTTGCGGCTGATGACAGCGTAGTGGGCGAAAATGCAAAAAAAGCTGTCGAGGCCATGGGTGAAGGCGATATTGTGCTTCTTGAAAACACAAGATACAGAAAAGAAGAGACTAAGAACGAAGACGAGTTTTCAAAAGAACTGGCATCGCTTGCAGAGATTTTTGTAAACGACGCTTTCGGAGCTGTACATAGGGCGCACTGCTCGACTGCCGGCGTTACCAAATTCATCAATGAGAATGTGTGCGGCTATCTGATACAAAAGGAGCTCAAGTTCCTGGGCGAGGCTGTTGAAAAACCGCAAAGACCTTTCCTTGCGATACTTGGAGGAGCTAAGGTTTCCGACAAGCTCAATGTGATTGACAACCTTCTTGAAAAGGTTGACTCTCTTATAATAGGCGGCGGCATGGCTTACACTTTCCTGAAGGCTCAGGGACACGGAATCGGAAATTCCCTGCTTGAGGAAGACAAGGTCGAGTATGTAAGGGAAATGATTAAAAAAGCTGAGGCGAAAGGTGTCAAGCTGCTTGTGCCGGTTGACTACAGAGTGGCTGACAAGTTCTCAGAGGACGAGAAGGCCCAGATATTCGAAGGAGATGTGCCGGAGGGCAAGATGGCGCTCGATATAGGACCTAAAACAGAGGAATTGTTTGAATCAGCCATAAAAGAAGCCAAAACCATAGTATGGAACGGGCCTATGGGGGTGTTTGAATTCAAGGAGTTCGCGCACGGCACTCTAAGGGTTGCAAAAGCCATGGCCGATGCCGATGCAGTTACTGTAATAGGCGGAGGAGACAGCGCGGCCGCCGTCAACATAATGGGCTTTGGAGACAAGATGACTCATATTTCAACGGGAGGCGGAGCTTCGCTTGAGTTCCTTGAAGGCAAGGAGCTTCCTGGCATAGCAGCGCTTGACGAAAAATAGGAGGAAAAAGATGAGGAACCCAATAATAGCAGGAAACTGGAAAATGCACATGACCATAGCCGGAGCAAAGACATTCATAAACGAAATTAAAGAGGGGATAAAAGGCACAGATGTAGAAGTGGTGCTTTGTGCTCCATTTACTCTTCTTAAAGATATGAAGTTGGCAGCGGAAGGTACAGACATTAAGATAGGGGCCCAGAACATGCATTTCGAGGAGAAAGGTGCCTACACTGGAGAGGTATCAATCCTGCATTTAAAGGAGATTGGAGCTGACTATGTAATACTCGGACACTCTGAGAGAAGGCAGTACTTCGCAGAGACGGATGAGAGTGTCAATAGGAAGCTGCTCAAGGCCTTAGAGCATGGCATTAGGCCTATACTGTGCGTGGGAGAGACGCTTGAGGAGAGGGAATCCGAAAGCACAAAGGAAAAAGTGAAGCTGCAGGTGGAGAAAGCCTTTGCGGGAGTAGCTCCGGAAAGTGCCTGTGAAGTCGTTGTGGCCTACGAGCCTATATGGGCAATAGGCACAGGCCGCTCTGCAACAAGTTCTGACGCCAACGAGGTAATTGAATACATAAGAAGTATAATAGAGGGACTATATTCAAGCGAAGTTTCAGAGAAGGTAAGAATACAGTACGGCGGCAGCGTCAATCCAGGCAATGTGGAGCAAATAATGAATGAAGCCGACATAGATGGAGCGCTTGTTGGCGGAGCGAGCCTTGAACCATCAAGTTTCTTGGAGCTTGTAAATTTTTAGGGAGTGGTGCATTTGAATAAGACTGTAGCCCTTTTCATACTCGATGGATTCGGCATAGGCAACGGTGACTGCGGGAACGCGGTAATGAAGGCCAAGATGCCTAATTATAAAAGATATTTGGAGAGCTATCCGCATACAGACATAGGAGCCAGCGGGATGGATGTAGGACTTCCAGAAGGCCAGATGGGCAACTCGGAGGTGGGCCATCTAAACATAGGAGCAGGCAGGATAGTATATCAGGAACTGACAAGGATAACAAAGGAAATTGCAGAAGGCCATTTTTTCCAAAACAAGGCATTGCTAGAAGCTATAGAAAATGCCAGCAAAAATGGAGGCAAAGTCCACATGATAGGACTCCTTTCAGACGGGGGAGTACATAGCCATATCGACCATCTGAAAGGTATTTTGAGGCTCTGCAGTGATAAGGGACTCAAGGAAGCCTATGTGCATGCGTTTCTAGACGGAAGGGACACTCCTCCTCAAAGTGCGCTAGGCTATATTGATGAGCTTGAAGACTACATGAAGAAGCTCGGAACAGGTAAGATTGCGACTGTATCAGGCAGATACTACGCCATGGACAGGGACAACAGATGGGAAAGAGTCCAGAAGGCTTACGAAGTGCTCGCAAGCGGTGCGGGTGAGACGGCCAAAAGCGCCAGGGAGGCCGTAGAGAACTCGTATGCATTGGGCAAGTTTGACGAGTTCGTAATTCCGACAGCAGTGCTTGAAGACGGCAAGCCAGTTGCTGCTATAGAGGATGGCGATTCGATAATATTTTTCAACTTCAGGCCTGACAGGGCCAGGGAGCTTACAAGGACATTTGTAGATGAAGATTTTGCAGGATTTGAAAGAATAAAACCTAAAGTCTTTTTCGTATGCATGACGCAATATGACGCCACGATAAAAGGCGTGAAGGTCGCATATAAGCCGCAAAGCCTTAGCAATACATTGGGCGAATATCTGAGCAGCAACGGCAAAAGCCAGCTGAGGATGGCCGAGACTGAAAAATATGCGCATGTCACATTCTTTTTTAACGGAGGCAAGGAAGAGCCTTATAAAGGAGAGGACAGAAAGCTGATCCCCTCACCTAAGGTTGCAACGTATGACATGCAGCCTGAGATGTCTGCGTTCGAGGTTGCCGGCGAGTTCGAGAAGATGATGGATTCTAAGGATTATGACTTTGCAGTGCTGAATTTCGCCAATCCGGACATGGTAGGCCATACGGGCAACATGGAGGCAGTAATAAAGGCGCTTGAAGCCGTGGATGAGTGTCTTGGGACTGTTGTTGAAAAGGTGCTGTCAAAGGGCGGCGTGGCAATAATAACAGCAGATCACGGCAACTCGGAATACATGGTTGACGAGCAGACAGGACAGCCTTTTACGGCGCACACCACCAACAGGGTGCCGCTCATAATGGCATGCGAGCAGAAGAAAAGCCTGAGAAGCGGAGGAAGGCTGTGCGACATAGCCCCTACAGTGCTTGAGCTGCTTGGCATGGAAAAGCCTGATGAAATGACAGGCAGGAGTCTTATCGAGAAAAATTAAATCCAAATAAATAGGAGGAATATTATGTTTATTGAAGAGGTTTACGCCAGAGAGATTCTTGATTCAAGAGGGAACCCTACAGTTGAGGTTGAGGTAGTGCTTGAGTGCGGAGCTGTTGGAAGAGCAGCGGTACCATCAGGAGCATCTACAGGGGCTTTCGAGGCTGTTGAGCTTAGAGATGGGGACAAGTCAAGATATCTTGGGAAAGGCGTGCTTAAGGCGGTAGAAAATGTGAATGACATAATAGCTGACGAGCTTGTAGGAATGAATTCCCTCGATCAGGTGGGAATAGACACTATGCTAATAGAGCTAGACAGCACTCCTAACAAGTCTAAGCTTGGTGCTAATGCTATTCTTGGAGTCTCAATGGCTGTTGCAAAGGCAGCTGCTGAGGGACTTGGGCTTCCTCTGTTCCAGTACCTTGGAGGAGTAAATGCCAAGAAGCTTCCTGTTCCTATGATGAATATAATAAACGGAGGCGCTCACGCTGATAACAACGTGGATCTTCAGGAATTCATGATAATGCCAGTAGGAGCTGAATCGTTCGGTGAAGCTCTCAGAATGTGCACAGAGGTGTACCATGCCCTTAAGAATACTCTTAAGGCGAAGGGATACAACACTGCAATAGGTGACGAGGGCGGCTTTGCACCTGACCTTAAGTCGAATGAAGAGGCAATTCAGGTGATTTTGGAAGCGGTAGCTGCTGCAGGTTATAGCGCCGGCGATGACATAAAGATAGCTATGGATCCTGCCGCTACAGAGCTTTACAAGGACGGCAAGTACCATCTTGAGGGTGAAGGCAGAATACTGAGCTCGGCTGAAATGGTAGAATTCTACGAGAATCTTGTTAACAAGTATCCTATAATATCTATAGAAGACGCTCTTGCAGAAGACGACTGGGACGGTTGGAAGCTTCTTACAGAAAGACTGGGCGACAGGGTTCAGCTAGTGGGAGACGACCTTTTTGTAACAAACACTGAAAGACTTGAAAAGGGAATACAAATGGGTGTTGCTAATGCTATACTCATAAAGCTAAACCAGATAGGAACTATAACAGAAACTCTTGATGCCATAGAAATGGCTAAGACTGCAGGATATACAGCTGTTATATCACACCGCTCAGGAGAGACTGAAGATACTACAATAGCAGATCTTGTTGTAGGAATAAATGCAGGCCAGATCAAGACAGGCGCTCCTGCAAGAACTGACAGGGTTGCAAAATACAACCAGCTTCTGAGGATAGAAGAATTAATAGGCGATGTTTCTCAGTATCCTGGCATGGATGCATTCTATAATGTAAAAAACAAGTAATATAATTTCCAGCTGTTTTTAATGTAAGCAATTACGGCCCGCGCAGGGTTTTGCGCGGGCCATGATTTCGCTTGCGGTACAGATTCTAGAACAATTGCAGCCGCCTGAGTTTTTTATTGATTTATTAAAATCCTTGTGTTAAAATATGCTTGTTGACTTTAGGTGGGAGGTGGGTACATGAAAACGTTTCTAATGGTTATTATGCTTATTGTGAGTCTTGTGCTTATAGCGAGCGTGTTGCTGCAATCAGGAAAAAGCGCTGGTCTTTCGGGTTCTATAGCAGGCGGAGCAGAGCAGGTTATGGGAACAAAGGCAAGAGGTCTTGACGCTACATTCTCAAAGATTACATCTGTTTGCGCTATACTTTTCATAGCTATAGCATTGGCTCTAGTGGCTATACAATAGGAATAAAAGTGTCTATTATTAGATGGTTTATTATTAGATTCATCTAAAAAATTTATAAAAAAATAAAATAAGGAGGAGATAGTGGAAATGAACTATTTCATATTGGCACCAATCATCGGACTTATAGCATTATTTTTCGCATTTACACTTGCAAACAAAATTAACGCTGTTGAAGTCGGAACTGAAAGAATGAAGGAAATATCTTCGTACATATCAGAAGGAGCGATGGCGTTCCTTACAAGAGAGTACAAGACTCTTGTGATTTTCGTGGCAGCGCTGTTCCTTATCCTTGGAGTGGGTATAGACTGGCTTACAGCTTTATGCTTCCTTGTAGGAGCAGGTTTCTCGACTCTTGCAGGCTTCTTTGGAATGAAGGTTGCTACAAAGGCTAACGTAAGAACTGCTAATGCAGCCAAAGAAGGCGGCATGAACAAGGCTCTTAGCATAGCATTCTCAGGCGGAGCAGTAATGGGTATGGCAGTTGTTGGTCTTGGAATACTGGGACTTGGCGGACTTTATGTTGTATTTTCAGCAATGGGTATGGAGCCATCAGTAATTGCTACAACTCTTACAGGCTTTGGACTTGGTGCATCGTCACTTGCGCTTTTTGGCCGTGTTGGCGGTGGTATATACACTAAAGCAGCAGACGTTGGAGCAGACCTTGTTGGTAAGGTTGAGGCTGGAATACCTGAAGACGATCCAAGAAACCCTGCAGTTATAGCTGACAACGTTGGAGACAACGTTGGTGACGTTGCAGGTATGGGCGCTGACCTATTCGAGTCATATGTAGGCTCAATAATATCTGCAATAACACTAGGTATAATAGTATATGGAATAAACGGAGCTGCATTCCCTCTTGCGCTTGCAGGACTTGGAATACTTGCTTCTATAATAGGAACATTCTTTGTAAAAGGTGACGAGAATTCAGATCCACACAAGGCACTTAAGATGGGTACTTATGTGGCATCAGGAATAACTGTAGTAGCTGCATTCCTGCTTTCAAATCAGCTTCTTGGAAATCTTAGCGGATTCTGGGCTGTAGTGATAGGTCTTGTAGTAGGAACTATAGTAGGACAGATTACAGAAGTTTATACTTCTGGAGACTTTAAGTCAGTTCAAAAGATAGCGCAGCAGTCTGAAACTGGACCTGCTACAACAATAATATCAGGACTAGCTGTAGGAATGACTTCGACAGCTTGGCCTATAATAGTAATATCAATAGGTATACTAGGCTCATACATCGTGGCTGGACTTTACGGTATAGCGCTTGCTGCGGTTGGAATGCTTGCAACTGCAGGTATGGTTATAGCTGTTGACGCTTACGGACCAATAGCAGACAACGCTGGCGGTATCGCGGAAATGTGCGGTCTTCCAAAGGAAGTTAGAGCAATAACAGACAAGCTTGATGCAGTTGGTAACACTACTGCAGCTATAGGCAAAGGTTTTGCAATAGGTTCGGCGGCTCTTACAGCACTTGCACTGTTCGCATCATACACTCAGGCTGCAAAGCTCAGCGGAATAGACCTTACAAACCCTTATGTTATAGTAGGTATGCTAATAGGTGGAATGCTTCCATTCCTATTCTCTGCAATAACTATGGAGGCTGTTGGTAAGGCTGCGTTCCAGATGATAGAAGAGGTTAGAAGACAGTTCAAAGAAATACCTGGCATAATGGAAGGAACAGGAAAGCCTGACTACGCAACTTGCGTTGACATATCTACAACTGCAGCTCTTAAGGAAATGCAGATTCCTGGACTTCTTGCGGTAGTTTCCCCGCTTGCTACTGGTTTGCTTCTTGGAACAGACGCTCTTGGCGGACTTCTTGCAGGTTCCCTTGTATCGGGCGTGCTTATGGCTATAATGATGGCTAACGCAGGCGGCGCATGGGACAACGCCAAGAAGTACATTGAGTCGGGACACCACGGCGGCAAAGGAAGCGAGCCTCACAAGGCTGCTGTAGTTGGCGACACAGTAGGCGACCCATTCAAGGATACATCAGGACCATCTATAAACATACTTATAAAGCTTATGACAATAGTATCACTAGTATTTGCTCCGCTTTTCGTTAAATACGGCGGACTTCTTACTAACCTTATGGGTAAATAATTGAACTTAAAAGAGCTTCTCATTATTTGAGAAGCTCTTTTATTGTTTTGCGGCAGCCAATTATGTGAATAAATATATATAGCTATAGGCACAGCTAAGAACGATGATGTTCATAGGAGGACAAAATAATGGAAAAAATATTGAAAGACAAGCTGCTGGGGCTCATAAAGGAAGAAGCGTACATACCGCTCTCGGCCAGAGAGCTTGCAGACATATTCGACATACATGATTCTGAAAGACCAATGTTCTATGAAAAGCTAGATGAGATGGTCAATGATGGCTATCTTTACAGGACTAAAAAGAAAAAGTACGGCCTGCCCCGAAAGATGAACCTGTTTGTGGGAAGGCTTGAAGTTACTCAAAGGGGATTCGGGTTCATAGTATCGGAAGAGGAAGGCGTTGAGGACCTGTTTGTACCTGCAAACGGCTTGAACGGCGCCCTTCATGGAGACAAGGTAACAGCCCGTATAACTAAATGTGCAGCGGAGGGCAAAAGGTCCGAGGGGGAGATAATCAAGGTAATTGAAAGAGGCTATTCCACAATAGTTGGCACCTTCGAGGCCAGTGCGAAGTATGGGTTTGTCGTGCCGGATGAGAAAAAGTTCAATATGGACATATATGTGGCAAAGGGCGACGATATGAAGGCCAAGAACGGAGACAAGGTGGTATGCAAGATAACAAAATGGCCTGAAAGGGGAAGAAGCCCTGAAGGAGAGATAGTAGAGATACTCGGCAAAAAAGGGATTCCGGAGGTCGAGGTGCTTTCGATAATAAGACAGCACGGAGTACCTGAAGAATTCCCCAAAAAAGTGATAAAGGAGGCAGAAGCTATTGATGAGGCAGTTGCTCAGAGCGAAATAGCAAGAAGAGTAGACCTCAGAGGCAAGACAATAGTTACAATAGACGGTGCCGACGCCAAGGATCTTGATGATGCGGTATCGGTGGAGCTGCTTCCCAATGGGAATCATTTGCTTGGCGTGCACATTGCCGATGTTTCCCACTACGTAAGGGAAGGTTCAAAGATTGACAGAGAGGCGCTAAAGCGTGGGACTTCAGTATATTTTGCCGACAGGGTGATACCTATGCTGCCGCAGAAGTTATCCAACGGAGTATGCAGTCTCAATCCGAATGTCAACAGGCTTACTCTTTCAGTTTCTATGGAGATAGACAAGGAGGGCAAGGTTGTAAAGCATGAAATATTTGAGTCTGTTATAAAGTCGCAGGCAAGACTTGTGTATGAGGATATTTCGGACATATTGGAAAATCCGGGCGAAGAAGGCACAAGGCAGCTTGAAGAAAAGTATTCTCACCTGCTTGAGGATTTCAAAAGAATGGAGCAGCTTGCCAGAATACTGATGAATAAGAGGGAGAAAAGGGGCGCCATTGACTTTGACTTCCCCGAAGCGAAGATAATATTCGATGAAAAGGGCGGAGTTTCGGACGTCAGAAAATATGACAGAAGGATTTCAAACAGGATAATAGAAGAATTCATGCTTGTGTGCAATGAAACTGTCGCAGAGGAATTCTATTGGCTATCAATACCATTCGTCTACAGGATACACGAAACTCCGGATTTGGAAAAGATGCACGACTTCAACAGATTTATAGCCGTATACGGCTACCATATAAAAGGCGACTTGGAAAGCGTGCATCCAAAGGCACTCCAGGAACTTGTTCACGAAATAAGAGGCAAGGATGAGGAACTCGCAATAAGCATGATAATGCTAAGATCGCTAAAGCAGGCAAGATACGCACCTGTCAGCAGCGGTCACTTTGGTCTTGCTGCCAAATACTATTCCCACTTCACTTCACCTATAAGGAGATATCCTGACCTGCAGATACACAGGATAATAAAGGAGTTCTTAAATGGCGGAATAAAGCAAAACAGGATAGAAGAACTCAAGGAGATAGTAGCCAAATCGTCAGAACAGTCATCGCTCAGAGAGAGAGAGGCGGATGAAGCAGAAAGGGAAGTAGACGACCTTAAAAAGGCTGAATACATGAGCCACAGGATAGGTGAGGTATATCCGGGTTTTATATCAGGAGTCACTTCTTTTGGAATTTTCGTCCAGCTCGATAATACGGTAGAAGGACTAGTGAGACTTTCCTCAATGGAAGACGACTACTATATATTCGACAGTGAAAAATATATGGTTGTGGGCGAGCGAACTAAAAAGATATTCAAAATAGGAGAAAAGATCAATGTAAGGGTTGAAAGTGTCAACATGGATTTTAGGGAAATAGAATTTGCAATAGCATAACCCCCAAAATATAATTTCGAAAAAATGTTGCGCAATTTTGAAATGCCTGCTATAATCTTAATATACCGATAGGGGGTATATTAACGAGATATGGGGGAATGAAAATGAGCGCTATAAAAAACGTAACTTCGGCTGAAGCCAAGCAACTGCTTGATACAAAAAAAGATATATTGGTGATAGACGTCAGATCTGAAGGTGAATACTTGGGCGGACATGTATTCGGAGCTGTACACATGCCTGTTCCTGAAATGGCGAAGAAAGCAAGCGAACTTAAAGTGTTGAGCAACAAGCCGGTACTTGTATATTGCGCATCGGGCGGAAGAAGTCCAAGAGCTGTAACGCTATTGGAAAAATTAGGTTTTACAGAGGTGTATCATCTTTCGTGCGGAATATCGGCCTGGCCTTATGAAATAGATGACGAAATGTAATATTTGAATGAATGAGGTAAAGGCCCTTGGATTATAAATTATAATAATTCAAGGGCTTTTTTACACGAAAATATGTTCGATTATTATGTAAAAAAATTGAAAAAAACTATTAGACTATTTAATCTTGTTATGCTATAATCAAAATGAAGACAGATATGAATACTAATCCCAGCAATGTTCGTGACAGCGTTTCAATCCGAGGTGAAATCAATGGCAGGCGGCAGAAAAATCTTAGCTACAAACAAAAAGGCAAGACACGACTATTTTATTGAGGAAACCTACGAGTGCGGAATAGAGCTCAAGGGAACCGAGGTAAAATCCATAAGAGCCGGCAGGATAAACCTCAAGGAAGGATACGCGTCTGTAGAGGGTGGCGAGGTTTTCCTCAGGCAGGTTCATATTAGCCCTTATGAGCAAGGAAACATTTTCAATGTGGATCCGGTAAGAGTAAGAAAGCTGCTGCTTCACAAGTATGAAATCAGAAAGCTTATAGGAGCCATAAAGGAAAAAGGTTATTCGCTCGTACCGCTGTCGGTATATTTGGTTAACGGCAAGGTCAAGGTTGAACTTGGACTGGCAAAGGGCAAGAAGCTCTACGACAAGAGAGAAGATCTTGCAAAGAAGGACGCTCAAAGAAGGATGCAAAGGGAGCTATCAGACAGGCACCAATAATCCGGGGATGTAATGGTTTCGACGGGGGTTTGGAGTCTAGAGTAGCGAGTCATGTTTACTCTGGTTCATGTTAAAAAATCGGGGGATTAAATATAATCGCAAACGATAATTACGCTTTAGCAGCCTAGTAGCTGCTCGTCCTGCTCAGCCTCCCGCGAGCTAAGTTAGGGCGTCAACTCAGCGGGGCACTGTTTGCCGGGATGTCTCGACCAGCAAACGGAACAATCGGGGCTGGCCAGACCAATATCCTGTTGCTGGGAGATGGGTATGGCGAGATTCAAAGCAGCAACTACACTCGTAGAAACTTTAGGTAAAGGACTTTCGGACAGGGGTTCGACTCCCCTCATCTCCACCAATAAATCCCAATTGTATCCCTTTAAACACTAGAAAGGTCAACTGACCTTTCTTTTTTATTGCATTGAAAAAGCGGCTACTTAGCATTAGCTGCAGCCGCTCATATGATTCCAGAAATTATATTTTGCTTTATCTCATCATGAAGTACATTCCAACTATCGAAAGAATTGCAAGAGCTGCACAAATCATCGAAGTGGTTTTTTCTTTGGCATCATCCCAGTGAAAACCACCGCTATCATAAGTTGACATATAAATTTCCCCCTCTCTAAAATAAATGATTTGAACACAGATTGAAACAATGCTTTAAACACCGTTTAATTTCTTAACATCTAATATAATATATACCAAGAGAAAGGATTTTAAAACATATTATTAACAAAAAAGTTTAATAAAAAAGCTTTATATATGCGACATCTGAAAATCCATATGATTTGAGTGTTTTAGCAATTTGCTTGATGAAGGATAAAGCTATGAGTTAGAATTAATAATATGAAGTTAACTGAGTTGGAATTATAAAGATTTAGGGTGTTTCAAGGAGGATTTATTTAATGGAAAAGAAAAAATTGGAAGGCTACATGCTTGTTTCGGATATGGACGGGACGTTGATAGACAGCAAGGGAGCTATATCGTCAGAGAATATAAATGCGATAAACAGATTCATTGAACTGGGAGGAATGTTCACAATAGCAACAGGCAGGACTGTGGATTCGGTCAAAAGGTATGCGCACAGTCTTCCACTGCAAATGCCATTTGTGATTTACAATGGCTCAAAAATATATGATTTTTCAAGAGAGAAGACTATCTATGAAACATTTCTTGAGGACCGTATAAAGGACATGATAGTCAGGCTTGCAAAGCTGGAAGGGTCGCTTGGAATAGAGATTTACTGTGACGAAATGATATTCATATATAAGGAGTGCAGATTTACAGGTAGATTAGAGCAAAAGGGGTATAAGATATATTATGAGGTACCTTCGTATGCATGGGAAAGAAGCTGGACCAAAATCCTGATAATAGGCGAACATGACCAGCTTGACGGTCTGGAGAAGACATTCAAAGCAATGTTTGGGGACTGCAATCTCATAAGGAGCGATAAAAACTACCTTGAAATTATTCCGGAGGGAGTATCCAAGGGTACGGGGCTGGAAAGGTTGTGCAGCTTGGTAGGGGTGCGCATGAGCAATGTTATTGCGGTAGGGGACAATATGAATGACTACGAAATGATAACAATGTCAGGGTATGGGTTTTGTGTGGCGAACGGCTACAAAAAACTTCTTGAAGCGGCGCCATATACATGCCCGACCAATGACGAGCATGCTATTGAATATGTGGTAAGCTGGGCGCAGAAAAATCTGTAAAAGTAACAGATGAATTTGACGGCGCATACGTTGATGCGGCATTGTGCTTTGTGCTGTATGAGGTAAGAATGATGAATGGGGTGATGTCAATGAAGAGGGCTTTATTGCTTGGCGCAATGTTCGTGATTTTTGTGTTCTCAGGGGTGGCAAGTGCACAGGAAATAAGTGTTGTAATCGACAACAAAAGAGTCGAATTCGATGTAAAGCCGGTTATTGAGAACGGAAGGACGATGGTTCCCTTCAGAAAATTGTTCGAGGAGCTTGGGCTGAAGGTGGATTGGAACGAAGGTCAAAGAACCGCGTCTGCATACAGCAAGGATTCTTCTGCTACTGTAAAAATAGGCGGCAAGTATGCATATGTAAACGGCAGGATTGTCGAGCTGGATGTACTGCCCAAGATTGTCAGCGCAAGGACACTAGTGCCTGTAAGATTTATTTCGGAAGCTTTCGGCAGCGAAGTGAAATGGGACAGCCAGAAACAAGTTGTAAGCATAACGACAGGAGCGAAACAAGTACCGCAGGCAGAAGAACTGCCAACAGTCGGAAGCTATGAAAAGCTGCTTTCGCTGCTTGAGTATTCGAAAAAATATGCTGCAAGCTACGGCAATATCAGGGAGGCTATGCCGTCGGCTGAGACCATGGACAATGCGGGGGGAGACGGGAGCAAATCGCAAAGCTCAGCTTATTCCGAAACTAATGTTCAGGTTTTGGGGGTTGACGAGTCGGACATAGTAAAGACTGACGGCACCTATATTTATGAGTACAGAAACGGCGGCGTGGCAATAGTAGAGGCATCGGAAGGCAAGCTTTCGCTTGTGGGCGAGATAAAGCTTGATGAATCATACTCTTCGAATGAGCTATATCTATATAAAGACAGGCTGGTAGTCATAGGCAGCTCGCACGATGTCAGGATAATGGAAGACAATGTTAAGTCCAGCATATGGCCGGGCCCCGCAAACGCGGTTAAGGTGAGGATATTTGACATTACGGATAAGGCTTCTCCGAAGCTTATAAGGGATATGAGAATCGACGGAGATTATGTGGCATCAAGAGTCACAGGGGGGAGCCTCTATATCGTAGCCAACAAGAATATGTATACGATACTAAGAGGCGAGGAAAATGACTTGAGGCCTTCGGCGTATGATAGCGCTGCAGGCGGGGAAGTCAAGATTCCATATGATCAAATAAGGTATTTCCCTGACAGCCCTGATTCAAATTATCTTGTCACAGCCGGCGTAGATCTTGATGACATGAAGAAGAAGGCAAACATATCTGCATACCTCGGTTCAGGACACAACATCTACTGTTCCAAGGAAAATTTGTACGTGGCTGCCACAAGATTCAGCTATGACTATGAAGAGAGCACAGGCGAAAAGGAAATATATTATCCTGTATACAAGGTTAACACAGAAGCATACAAATTTGCTCTGGGCGATTCCAGACTGGAATACAAGGCCAAGGGTTCGGTCCCGGGAACTTTACTCAACCAATTTTCAATGGATGAATACAAGGGCTATTTCAGACTCGCAACTACGTCGGGGGACTTGTGGCGGAACGATGAAGGCACTTCCAAGAACAACATATATGTGCTGGATTCTTCGATGAATGCAGCTGGGAGACTAGAAGGTCTGGCGCCTACGGAAAGGATATACTCCGCAAGGTTTATGGGGGACAGGGCCTACATGGTGACTTTCAGGCAGGTGGATCCGTTCTATGTTGTGGATTTGGCAATCCCTCAAAGTCCAAGGATGCTTGGATACCTCAAGATACCGGGTTTTAGCGACTACCTGCATCCTTATGATGAAAACCACATACTAGGATTCGGCAAGGAAACTGAAATGACTAAAAACGGCGTGGTTACAAAGGGTATGAAAATAGGAATGATTGATGTAAGCAATGTTGCAAACCCAGTTGAAAAGCACAAGATTGTGATAGGTGACAGCGGAACATATTCGGAGCTTCTTGGCAATCACAAGGCGCTTTTGTTCTCAAGGGAAAAATCGCTCATGGCTTTTCCTGTGACTGTAATGAGTAAGGAATCTGACGGTACGGTGAGATTCTCATACCAGGGAGCTTATGCTTATACAGTTGACCTTCAAAATGGCTTCGTGCTGAGGGGAAGAGCTACGCACCTTACGCAGGAGGATTATGCAAAAGCGGGAGATTACTGGTATGAAAGTGACAAGAATATCAGAAGAATAATATATATAGGGGACTATGCCTATACAATATCAAACAGCCAGATCAAATCGCATGACATAAATGACATGTCAGTAATAGACAGTATAAGCCTTGAAGGCAAATAAACCAAAACAAGCCAGGCGTGAATATTTCGTTAAACATGCCCGGCTTGTTTTGCTTGAATTGTTGCAAAATGTCAGATGATGTTCCAGTTGCGACAAATAATGTTCGCTATGGCTTTAAGGTATGGTATAATAGCATTTGGCTAAAAAAATGATTGGGAAAAGACTAATAATGGAGGTAAAAAATTGGAAGAAAAAAGAAATCTCATATATCAGCTGGATGGAAAGCCGCCTCTTACAACGGCTATACCACTTGGTCTTCAGCATGTACTGGCAATGTTTGTGGGCAATGTAACTCCGATTATAATAATAGCAGGCGTTCTAAATCTTTCTGTTGAGGAAAAGTCATTCATGATTCAGTGCGCAATGTTCGTAGCAGGTCTCGTTTCTCTGGTGCAGTGCTATCCGATAGGGCCAGTGGGAGCAAGGCTGCCAATAATTATGGGGACAAGTTTTGGATTTTTACCTGTTTGTATTGCCATAGGAATGAAATACGGTCTGCCAGGCGTTCTGGGAGCTGTCTTTGCAGGAGGAATTTTCCAGATTTTAATTGGCTTTACCTTGAAATACATAAGGAAATACTTCCCGCCGCTTATAACGGGGATTGTCCTCCTTGCAATAGGCCTTTCTCTTGTAGGCACGGGCATGAAATATTTTGCAGGCGGAGTAGGCGCCGAGGATTTCGGTTCCATTCAGAATCTCATGCTGGGCACGATAGTGCTTGTGACTCTTCTGTACTTCAAGCAGTTCACAAAAGGCATGACCAGCATGTCTGCTGTTTTGATAGCGCTTATAGTAGGGTATATTGTGGCGATCCCTATGGGGAAAATTAATTTTGAAACAGTTGCTAATGCGCAGTGGTTTGCCATGCCTGTTCCATTTAGATTCGGCATGGAATTCCACATAGATGCCATGCTTTCGATGTTCGTTATGAATGTGATATCCACTGTGGAAACAGTTGGAAATACATGCGGAATCGTATCTGGTGGAATCGGTGGAAGATGCGCTACAGATAAAGAAGTATCAGGCGCAGTCATAGCAGACGGACTGGGCACTTCGTTTGCAGCGCTTTTCAATGTGCTTCCAAACACATCCTATGGACAAAATGTGGGCATTATCGCAATGACAAGGGTCATAAACAGATTTGCCGTGGCTACAGGGGCGATGTTCCTTCTGCTGGCAGGGTTTTTCCCTAAGCTGGGCGCGGTTGTTGCAATAATGCCGCCTAGCGTACTTGGCGGTGCAGCCATTGTAATGTTCAGCATGATGGTTGTCAGCGGCATAAACCAGGTTACTGAAGAGCCGCTTCGAGGCAAAAACGGCACCATACTTGCCGTGGCACTCGGACTCGGGCTAGGATTCAGCCTTGTACCGGATGCTACAAAGCACTTCCCACACATGATAAAGATGCTTTTTGAAGGCTCTGGCGTAGCTGTTGCGACATTCACAGCCATATTCCTCAATATAATACTTCCTGACGATGCCGATGCGAAGCTTAAAAAGCTACATATGGCCGGCAAAGAGGAAGACGATAATATTTGTAAAATCTAATTGGATAAAGCTATAATATAATTATGGGCTATAAAATTGGGAATGCATATTTGTATTCCAGCTATAATATGGTTTTCCGGAGGTTTTAATATGAAAAAGATTGTAGGTAAAGGTTACAATAAGATAGACGGAATGGCTATTTCGACAGGCAAGCCTGTTTATACTGATGATCTGGCAATGAAGGATGCTCTCGTGATAAAGCTTTTAAGGAGTCCTCATGCTTTTGCAAAGATAAAAAGCATAGACACTTCGAAGGCGCAGGCTCTCGACGGTGTCGAGTGCATATTCACATACAAGGATGTTCCAAATGTAAGATTCACACTAGCTGGACAGTCATATCCGGAGCCGTCTCCGTATGACAGGCTAATACTTGAAGATGTTGTAAGATATGTCGGTGATGAGGTTGCTCTAGTTGCGGCAAAGGATGAGAAGACTGCTGAGAAAGCCCTGGGGCTGATAAAGGTCGAATACGAGGTGCTCCAGCCGGTGCTTGATTTTGAAGAGGCCATAGGCCACGAATCAATAATCCATCCAGAGGACGATTTGCATTGCAATTTCAACATAGGCCTTGACAAGAACAGAAACATAGCGACATATCACAAGGCAGAGTTCGGGAACGACATGGAAGAGGAGCTTGCAAAGTGCGACGTAGTTGTCGAGCAGACGTATTACACTCAGGCGCAGGCTCAAGCCATGATGGAGACGTTCAGATCCTTTTGCTATCTAGACCATACGGGAAGGCTAATTGTAGTATCATCAACTCAAATACCATTTCATGTAAGAAGACATGTTGCCAGAGCACTCGAGATACCGGCAAGCAAGATAAGAGTAATAAAGCCGAGAATAGGTGGCGGATTTGGCGCAAAACAGACCGCAGCAGTAGAGATATTCAATGCGCTTGTTACCCTCAGGACTGGAAAGCCTTCAAAAATAGTGTATGACAGGCAGGAAACCTTCAGCTGCACTACGAGCAGACACGCAATGAGGATAAAGGTGAGGCTGGGAGCAACAAATGACGGTACAATTAGAGCCGTTGACATAGAGGCTCTTTCTGATACGGGAGCGCATGGAGAGCATGCACCTACTGTGTTCGCAGTGGCAGGCGAAAAGACTCTGCCGCTTTATAACAAGGCTGCCGCTCTAAGATATCACGGCCATGCGGTATATACCAACAAAATGCCTGCAGGAGCATTGAGGGGCTATGGGGCCACGCAGGGAACATTCGCGCAGGAATGCGCAGTCAATGAGCTGGCTCACAAGCTCGGAATGGATCCGGCTGAGCTCAGGCTTAAGAACCTAATAAAAGAGGGCGAGAGTACAATAGCATACGGCAAGACATTTGCCAGCTCGGCTCTTGATGCATGCATACAAAAAGGAAAAGAAATGATTGGCTGGGATGAAAAATACCCATCAAAGCAGATAACAGAAAACAAGGTAAGGGCTGTAGGAATGGCTGTTACAATGCAGGGCTCTGGAATCGCCCATGTGGATACCGCATCTGCAGATATTAAGCTCAACGACGACGGCAGCTACACGCTCTATGTAGGCTCAACAGACATGGGAACAGGCAGCGATACGATACTTGCACAGATGGCGGCAGAGACTCTCAAAACCCAGCTCGACAACATAGTAGTCAATGCTTCGGACACTGACATATCGCCGTACGATCCGGGTTCATACGCCTCAAGCACGACATATGTAACAGGAATGGCTGTTGTAAGGGCGGCTGAGGACCTCATAGCCAACATGAAGCAAATGGCAGCCAAGAAGCTTGACGCAGTTGAAGATGAGTTTGAGTTTGACGGAGAAAAGGTATACTCGACTAAAGAAGATAAATCGATTTCGATACAAAAGCTGGCAGAGAAGCTTCTTGTAGGTACTGTATCGAAGCAGCTTTCAGGCAGCGGAACATACGGAAGCCCTGTATCGCCTCCGCCTTTTGTGGCAGGGTTTGCTGAGATAGAGCTGGACAAGGAAACTGGCAAATTTGATGTTATAGACTACGTCGCAGTAGTAGACTGCGGCACCGTAATAAACCCCAACCTTGCCAGGATACAGGTTGAAGGCGGCATAGCGCAGGGAATAGGCATGGCCATGTACGAGGATGTCGTATACACTTCAAAGGGCAGAATGGTTACGGATTCCTTTATGCAGTATAAAATTCCTTGCAGGGAGGATATTGCAAGCATAAGGGTGGATTTCGAGGAGAGCCACGAGCCTACAGGGCCTTTCGGTGCAAAATCAGTAGGAGAGGTAGTAATAAATACTCCGCCGCCAGCAATAGCGGCTGCTGTTTACAATGCATGCGGAGTAAATGTAAGAAGCCTGCCTATAACAGCTGAAAAGATATTTATGGGTGTCAATGCCAAATAGTAAACGGTCTTGGGACAATAAAACTATTTAATCTATTCATGAAATCCAGTATTTTATAATGGCAAAGCTTCCGAAAATAAATATGAAAGCACCTGACGAGCAAAATGCTGGATCAGGTGCTTTTTTATATTCCGTATAATTATTGTACAGTTACTCAAGGAACGACGGCGTTGACAGGTAACGCTCTCCTGTGTCAGGAAGAAGCACTACTATTGTCTTGCCTGCATTTTCAGGCCTTAAAGCCAGCTGAGTAGCTGCAAATGCAGCTGCACCTGATGATATGCCCACAAGAAGTCCCTCTGTTTTGGAAAGCTTTTTTGATGTGGCAAATGCATCTTCGTTTTTGACAGCTATAATTTCATCATATATTCCTGTGTTGAGTGTCGCCGGCACAAAACCTGCTCCTATTCCCTGGATTTTGTGCGGGCCAGCCTTGCCTTGTGAAAGAACAGGTGAATCGGCAGGCTCTACGGCTACAACTTTTATTGACGGGTTTTGAGACTTAAGGTATTCACCTACGCCTGTAATTGTGCCCCCGGTGCCTATGCCCGCCACGAAAATATCAACCTGGCCGTCTGTGTCTGCGTAGATTTCAGGGCCTGTTGTCTTTCTGTGAACCTCAGGATTGGCAGGGTTTGTAAACTGTCCTGGTATGAAAGCTCCGGGGATTTCCTTAGCGAGTTCTTCGGCCTTGTCTATTGCTCCCTTCATGCCTAGAGAGCCGTCAGTCAGCACAAGCTCAGCTCCGTATGCTTTCAGCAGATTTCTTCTTTCAACGCTCATGGTCTCGGGCATTGTAAGTATTATGCGGTAGCCTTTAGCAGCGGCCACAGACGCAAGACCTATGCCGGTATTGCCGCTAGTGGGCTCGATTACAACCGAATCTGGGTTGAGAAGACCCTTTGCCTCGGCATCGGCTATCATAGCATATCCAACTCTGTCCTTTACGCTGCCTGCAGGGTTGAAGTACTCTAGCTTTGCAACAATTTTGGCTTTCAATTCATTTTGAATTGAATAATTGGCAAGCTCCAAAAGCGGGGTGTTACCTATAAGATCAGTCAAGCTTGAATAAATCCTAGCCATATTTAATCGCCCTCCATTTCATATAAAACATATATGATTGATATGTTTTAATAATAGTAAATTATTGACTCTTTGTCAATAGTTTTATGTAAAAAAAATCAAACGAAAAATATAAAAAATAATAGCAGATTCCCATTCGGTGGAATCTGCTATTATCAAGCTTTTAAAGCATTGTATCAAGTCTTAAAGCAATTTCTTTAAGGAAATCTACAGTATTTACGACTTTGATGTCTTTTATTTCAGAAAGTGAAGCAAGGTCCTTAGTCATAACGCCTTCCTCAATAGTTTGTATAGAGGCTTTCTCAAGCTTGTTTGCAAAGTCAACAAGTTCGGATATTCCGTCAAGCTCTCCACGCTTTCTTAGGGCGCCCGTCCATGCAAAAATAGTGGCCATGGAATTTGTAGAAGTCTCCTCACCCTTGAGGTGCTTGTAGTAGTGTCTAGTAACAGTGCCGTGAGCGGCTTCATACTCGAAGTTGCCGTCTGGCGATACTAGCACGGAAGTCATCATGGCTAGGCTGCCGAAAGCCGACGCAACCATGTCCGACATCACATCTCCGTCGTAGTTCTTGCAGGCCCATATAACTCCGCCCTCGGACCTTATGATACGAGCTACAACATCGTCTATTAGAGTATAGAAGTATGTTATGCCGGCCTCTTCGAATTTAGCCTTGTATTCGTTTTCGAATATCTCGTCGAATATGTCCTTGAACCTATGGTCATATACCTTTGATATAGTATCCTTTGTTGAGAACCAAAGCTCCTGCTTAGTATCAAGCGCATAGTTGAAGCATGATCTTGCAAAGCTCGCTATTGATTTGTCCAGATTGTGAACTCCCTGTATAACTCCGGGACCGTCAAAGTCGAATATTGTGTGCTTTGTAACCTCTCCGCTTTCTGAAGTGAAAACTAGCTCTGCCTTGCCTTTGCCTTCAACCCTGTATTCCACATTCCTGTATACATCGCCGTATGCATGTCTGGCTATTGTTATAGGTTTTTTCCAGCTCTTTACGAAAGGCTTTATGCTGTCTACCGTTATAGGTGCACGGAATACAGTGCCATCTAGTATTGCTCTTATAGTGCCGTTAGGGCTTTTCCACATCTGCTTCAGATTGTATTCAGTAACCCTTTGAGCATTAGGAGTTATAGTAGCACATTTTACGGCCACGCCGTATTTTTTAGTTGCAAGAGCCGAGTCAACAGTTATCTGGTCGTCAGTTTCATCTCTCTTTTCAAGGCCAAGGTCATAGTATTCTGTATTCAGGTCAATATATGGAAGCAGAAGTATGTCCTTTATGTCCTTCCAGATTATTCTGGTCATTTCGTCTCCGTCCATCTCTACAAGGGGAGTCTTCATTTGAATTTTATTTGCCATAAAATTTCTCCTTTCGGTATAATTAAACTTTTTAAATGATAAAACTTTGTCTAATGGACTTATTATACACTTTGATAATACTAATAAGCAATAGTTTAAGCTGGTTTTGGGAATGTTTATTGTGAAGTACAATTTGCAACCTCGGAGTCGAAAAATTTCAAAACAAAAAAGCTCCGGAATAAAATCCGAAGCCTTAACAGATTTACTTTTGCAGTTTTACACTTCAACTATCCAGCCTTCAGGAGCTTCTACGTCTCCAAACTGTATTCCGCACAGGGTATCATATAGCTTTCTAGTCACAGGGCCTACCTCTGTCTCGCTAAAGAACACATGAAGGCTGCCTTTATGTTCTATTCCGCCTATAGGAGTTATAACAGCTGCGGTACCGCATGCGCCTGCTTCGGCAAAATCATCCAGCCTGTCTATAGGCACGTCTCTTTCTTCAACAGGCAATCCCAAGTATTCTTTGGCTACATGCATAAGAGAATATTTGGTGATGCTCGGAAGAATGGATTCTGAAAATGGAGTTACAAATTTGTTGTCCTTAGTAATTCCAAAGAAGTTTGCAGCGCCTACTTCCTCTATATTTGTGTGAGTAGCAGGATCAAGATAGATGCAGTCTGCGAAGCCTTTCTTTACTGCTATTTCATGAGGCAGCATGCTTGCTGCATAGTTGCCGCCAACTTTTGCGGCGCCGGTTCCGTAAGGAGCCGCTCTGTCGTAGTCTGACACCATGAAGTTAACAGGTGCAAGTCCGCCCTTGAAGTATGCGCCTACAGGAACGCAGAATACGCAGAACAGGAATTCAGGCGCGGGCTTAACCCCAAGATTGTCGCCAACTCCTATTACAAAAGGACGAAGATATAAAGTGGCGCCGGTTCCATAAGGCGGTACATACTTTTCGTTAGCCTGGACAACCTTTTTACATGCGTCTATGAATATTTCCTCGGGAAGCTCGGGCATCAGAAGCCTTCTGCAGCTGCTGTTGAGACGCTTTGCATTCTGGTCAGGTCTGAAAAGCTGGATTTTGCCGTCTTTTCTCCTGTATGCCTTGAGTCCTTCAAAGCACTGCTGTCCGTAGTGAAGCGCCGCAGAAGACTCGCTTATTCTCAGCATGTTGTCTTCAACAAGCTCGCCTTCGCCCCACTTGCCGTCCTTCCAAGAGCAAATATACCTGTAATCAGTTTTCATATAGGCAAATCCAAGTTTGCCCCAGTCGATGTCCACTTGCTTTTCCATTTTATACCTCCTGTAGAATGAATGATTTTAATATGAGAATACTTGGTCCGATATTATAAGTTATACCACTAAACAATTAAAAAACTCATTTTGTTTTTTTAATATTATAAAACAAAGACAGGTTTATATGCAATCCTTGGTGGATACGTACAGCAAAATGGGTATTATTGTATTATGAAAATAAAACGAGGTGATATCATTGAATATAGCTAGATTGATAGATCATACAATACTAAAGCCTGATGCTTCAAAAAGCGAAATAGAAAGGGTGTGCCGCGAAGCTTTGGAATACGGCTTTGCAAGCGTGTGTGTTAACGGCTGCAATGTGGAATATGCATGCAGCGTGCTGAGAGGAAGCAGCATAAAGGTTGCAAGTGTTGTCGGATTTCCTCTTGGCGCCATGCACGATTCAGCCAAGGCCTTTGAGGCAAGGGCTGCAGTAGAGTCAGGTGCCGGGGAAATAGACATGGTAATGAATATCGGCGCGTTCAAGGACGGCGATTATGATGTTGTCCTAGGCGACATAAAGGGCGTTGTAGCGGCCGCCAAGGGCGCAGTTGTGAAGGTCATAATTGAAACCTGCCTGCTTTCAAGGGAGGAGATAGTAAAGGCAAGCAAACTGGTCAAGGATTCCGGTGCGGCATATGTAAAGACATCGACAGGCTTTTCAAGATCAGGTGCCAACGAAGAGGACATAGCGCTCATAAGAAGCGCTGTCGGGCCCGATTTTGGGGTAAAGGCATCTGGCGGAATAAGGACATATGAGGATGCTGTTCGCATGATAGAGGCGGGAGCCACCAGAATAGGAGCAAGTCTTTCTGTGGACATTGCAAAGGGCGGAGAAAGCAAATAATATACAAGGACGGTGTTATGGGTGTCATACGAAAAGCGAATACAAAAAGCTGCAGAATATATAAAGGAAAAGATTGGGGAGCCGCTTCCCCAAATAGGACTAATATTGGGCTCGGGGCTAGGCGAGCTGGCAGACAGGATTGAAGGCGCAATATCTTTGGAATACTCGAAAATACCTAAATTTCCGGTGTCGACCGTGGAGGGCCACAGCGGCAGGCTGGTGTTTGGGAATTTGAGCGGCAGGAAGGTTGTCGCCATGCAGGGCAGGTTCCACTATTATGAGGGGTATGACATGAAGGACGTGACGCTGCCGATAAGGGTTATGAAACTTTTGGGCATTGAAACACTCATAGTGACAAACGCCGCGGGAGCTGTAAACACTTCTTTTTCTCCGGGAGAGCTCATGCTAATAAGTGATCACATCAACTTGACGTTTGAGAGCCCTTTAAGGGGCAAAAATATGGACGACTACGGAGTCCGCTTCCCAGACATGACAAATGCGTATGACGAGAGCCTCAGAGGGATTGTAAAATCTTTAGCGGCTGAAAACGGCATAAAGCTAAACGAAGGCGTATATGCATGCATGGGAGGGCCGGCCTACGAGACTCCGGCTGAGATAAGGATGCTCAGGGTACTTGGAGCGGACGCGGTAGGCATGTCGACGGTACCTGAGGTGACATGCGCTGTGCACAGCGGAATGAGAGTAATAGGAATATCGTGCGTTACAAACATGGGTGCAGGGATACTAAAGCAGCCACTTGACCACAGCGAGGTAATGAGGACATCAGAAATGGCCAGGGAAAGCTTTGTCAGCCTTCTTTCCATGACAATTGAAAAGCTGTGATGGCAAACAAAGGCAAACTGGAACTGCTGCTGCAATTAAGAAATAGATAAGCCGGTTCACTTCAATATGCAAGGGGAGCTTAAAGTATGAGAATGTACGACATAATCAAAAGTAAAAGAGATGGACATGAACTCAATGCCAAGGAAGTAGATTTTTTCGTAGAGGGATACACAAGGGGAGAAATTCCGGACTATCAGGCTTCAGCGCTGCTTATGGCCATATACTTTCAGAAGATGGGCAAAGAGGAGACTTCAAATCTTACAATGGCAATGGCAAGGAGCGGAGACATGCTGGACCTTTCTCCTATAAAAGGCACCAAGGTGGACAAGCACAGCACAGGGGGAGTGGGAGACAAGACTACTCTTGTGGTTGCGCCCTTGGTTGCTGCCACGGGCGTGCCTGTAGCAAAGATGTCCGGCAGAGGGCTTGGGCATACTGGCGGTACCATAGACAAGCTCGAAGGTATTCCCGGTTTTGATGTCAGCATGGATATTGAGGAATTCATAAGTAATGTCAATGAGAAGGGTATAGCAATAAGCGCCCAGACAGGCAATCTGGCTCCAGCCGACAAAAAGCTCTATGCCCTGCGGGATGTTACGGCGACGGTCGATAATATGTCGCTCATAGCAAGCAGCGTAATGAGCAAGAAGATAGCATCCGGAGCTGACGCAATAGTACTGGATGTCAAATCAGGAAGCGGCGCATTCATGAAGGATGACGAGAGCGCATTCGAGCTGGCAAGAGAGATGGTGGATATTGGCGATGGCGTCGGAAGAAGGACGGTGGCCTTGGTGAGTGACATGAACCAGCCGCTTGGCAATGCTGTAGGGAACGTCCTCGAGGTGATTGAAGCGATAGAAACGCTGAGAGGGAAAGGCCCGAAAGACCTAAGGGAGCTTTCACTTGCGCTGGGAGCCCATATGCTAATGCTCGGAGGAAGGGCAAACAGCGAGAAGGAGGGCAGGCACATACTAGAGGAACTCATATCGTCAGGCAAAGGCCTTGAAAAGCTAAAGGAGCTTGTTGAGGCCCAAGGTGGTGACGTATCTTGCATAGACGACACATCCAGGCTTAAAAAGGCCGGCTTTCAAATTGACGTCAAGTCCGAAATAGAAGGCTGCATTGCTTCCATAGCGACCGACGAAATAGGAAGAGCTGCACTTGTGCTCGGAGCCGGCAGAGAGACGAAGACGAGTGAAATAGACCTTTCGGTGGGCATAGTTGTACATAAGAAGATAGGAGACAGAATCGACAAAGGCGGAGTGCTCGCTACAATTTATGCAAACGATATGCAAAAGGCAGAAGAAGCTAGCATGATACTAAAAGCCGCCTATGAAATATCTGACAGCGACGTAGAAAAACCGCTGCTCATCAAGGGCGTTGTGACCAGTGAAAGCGTCTTGAGATTCTAAAAGGAGAAAATTGAATGAAAATTCTTGTTGAAAAAGCCAATGTGATGCTATTTACAGATGAAGGCATTAATATAAAGCAATGTGATATTGCAATAGAAGGAGGCAAGATCACAAGTATAGGCAAAGCGCCGGAGGGATTTCTTCCGATCAAGAAGATAGATGCAAGGTGCATGATAGCAATGCCGGGGCTCATTAACACACACACGCACCTTCCGATGTCGCTTCTTAGAAATTATGCTGACGACATGCCTCTTATGGACTGGCTTGAAAGAAAGGTCTGGCCGGTTGAATCCAGGCTCAGCGAAGAGGACATATACTGGGGTAGCATGCTAAGCATCGCAGAGCTTATAATGTCAGGGACCACATGCTTCAATGACATGTATGAATTTGCAGACTCGGTGGCGCAGGCTGCATTTGACTCCGGAATACGGGGTTTTGTGGCAAACACTTTATTTGACAGGACCAGGATAGCCGACAAAGGTTTAAGCAAGACAGAAGATTTATTCCGCAAATGGAGCAGAACATCGGAGGGAAGGGTGGGTGTTATGGTTGCGCCCCATGCACCGTACACATGCTCTGATGACTATCTGGTCGAGGCTGCAAGAGCTGCGAGAGAGCTCGGCACAGGACTGCACATACACCTTAGCGAGAGCAGGGCTGAGGTAGCGCAGAGCCTGGAGCGCAACAAAAGGACTCCGGTAAGGCACCTTTACGAGCTTGGGGCATTCGAAGGCAGAACACTCGCAGCGCATTGCGTGCATGTCACGAGCGAGGATATGGAGCTGCTCGCTCAAAATAATGTCTGCGTGCTAAACAACCCGGCAAGCAATCTGAAGCTTGGGAACGGTTTCGCACCGGTAGAGGCCATGCTGCAAAACGGGATTTGCGTATCGCTCGGCACTGACGGGGCCTGCAGCAACAACAGCCAGAATATGCTTGAGGACATGAAGCTTGCGGCACTTATAAACAAGGGGGTGGGAGAAAATCCCCAGGCCTTGAGCGCGGATAGAGTCATAAAAATGGCAACCGTAAGCGGAGCAAACGCACTGGGAATAGGGAGCGTAACGGGTTCTTTAGAGGAAGGAAAGGCGGCGGACATAATACTTGTGGACATGAAGGCAGCCAACATGCAGCCTGTCCACAACATGGCGTCTGCAATAGTATATTCTGCACAGGCAGCTGATGTGGACACTGTCATAGTAAACGGTAAGATTCTCATGGAAAACAGGATGCTCACAACTATAAACCTTGATTATGTAAAGAAAAAGGCTCTTGAGTCGGCAAACAGGATAACAGGAGCATAGAAGGCGAGAAAAAACAAAAAGCTGGTGATGTTATGAATTGGATAGGATTTGTAAGGCTAATCAAAAGCATATACGGCAAGGAGCTGCCGGACCTTGAATGGATAGAAAAACAGGGGCTTTTGGCCGTCAAAATAGGCCAGACATTTGCCCTTAGGATTGACTTCCTAAACGAGGGGACCTGTGCCCACCTGTCGAGGCTGTATTCGAGCAATACAAAAATACCGCCTGAGAAAATAACTAGCCTCATCGAGTATTATTCTCCGCCTGGATGGAGAGACAGCTTCGAGTATATAGATGAGAACCCGCTCGCTTCGGCATCCGTAGGTCAGGTTCACAGGGCAAGGCTAAGAACCGGGGAAGAGGTTGTTGTGAAACTGATAAAGAAGGATTTCAGGGAAAGCTTTAGGCGGGATGTCGAAAGCCTGAAAGCTTTTCTCAAAACCGCAATATTCTTCTATCCAAAGCTCGACAAGGTGGCAGATCCGCTTGGTATACTCAAGAACATAGAAAAATATACGCTCGACGAGCTCAACCTCCTGAACGAGATTGCGCACAGGGACATACTGGAGGCTATAAAAGACGACAACATGGGCAGGCATGACCTTTCAAGGCTCAAGTTTCCAAAGGTATACAAGGAGCTTTCAAGTGAAAACATTCTTGTGAGCGAGTTTATCGAGGGCGATACTTTCGACAAACTCCTGAGAGAGGGAAAGCTCGGCTACGAAAACCTTCTGGAACTGTTCCACATACACGGTTTTTATGTTTTCAACGTAGGAACTTTCCACGGCGATATACACCCCGGCAATATAATATTGAAGGGTAATGACATGTACTTTGTGGACACCGGTGCGCTCGGACTGGTTGGGAGCAAGATTAAAAACGGGCTTTTAAGGTTCATGGAAAACCTCAGTTTCTATAACTATGACGAGTGCGCCAAGAACCTAAATGAAATGGCTGAAGTTGAAATAAGCGGGAAAAGTTACGATGCCTACAGGGAAAAGTTCATTAAGCTGTATGCGGATTTTGCAGGAAAGAGCGTATCACAAGTTAGCCTGACAAAGAAGATGATGGATACGATAAAGCTCGGTGTAAACAGCGGCATGGTGTTTGAAAAGGGTATGTATCCAATTATTAAGAGCCTGATGTACCTTGATGGGATGGTGCTCAAGTGCAATCCGGATGCAGTGCTCATGGAGGATATGAGGCAGTTCATAGGCGAGCTAAAGGGTCAGGAAGATTGATGGAGGGGTGTTTATGAAAAAAAAGGTGGCAATAATCGGAGCTGGCCCGGGAGGCTTGACTGCAGGTGTTATACTCTCGAGCAAAGGGTATGCGGTAGATATATACGAGAAGAACTCCTATATTGGAGGAAGAAACTCGTCGCTCGTCCTGGGCGATTTCAAGTTTGACCTTGGGCCGACTTTTCTGATGATGGACTTTATACTCGAAGAAGTATTTGAAATAGCGGGCAGGAAGACGAAGGACTATCTGGACATAAAAAGGATTGATCCTATGTACAGACTTTTGCTGCCGAACGGAAGGGAATTTTATCCGACTTATGACCTTGAAAAGATGCAGGCAGAGCTTGAGTCAAACTTTCCGGGAGTTTTTGAAAAGTACAAAGAGTTCCTTAGAGAGGAAAAGAAAAAGTTCGACGCACTTGTGCCATGCCTCCAGATACCATATGACTCGTTTGCAGACTTTTTCAAGGCGAGGTTCATTAGCGCCATACCAAGGCTGGACGCTCACAAAAGCCTTTTCGATCACCTGGAAAGATATTTCGAAGACGAGAACCTGAGGCTGGCCTTCACATTTCAGGCGAAATATCTGGGGATGTCGCCCTGGGAGTGCCCTGGTACATTCAGCATAATATCTTATATAGAGCACGGAGGCGGAATATATCATCCCATAGGCGGATTGAATGAGATATCGAATGCCATGGCCAGGATCATTGAAGAAAACGGAGGCAGAATATACTTGAATGCGCCTGTAAAGGAGCTGATTGTAAAGGATAAAAAGGCACATTCTCTGCTGCTTGAGAGCGGCGAAAATGTGATCGCCGACCATATAGTTGTGAATGCTGACTTTGCACATGCAATGAAGAATCTTGTAAAAGAAGAGTTCAGGCCAAAATATACAGATGAAAAGCTCAGACAGAAGAAGTATTCCTGTTCTACATTCATGCTTTATCTTGGATTGGACAAGCTCTACGAATGCGGAAGCCATCACAACATATTGTTTTCCAAAGACTACAAGGAGAACATAGACGACATATCCAAAAGATTCGTGCTCTCAAAGGATCCGTCAGTATACGTGCAGAATGCGTGCCTTACTGACCCTACGCTTGCTCCCGCAGGCAAATCGACGATGTACGTGCTCGTGCCTGTCCCTAACAACAATTCAAGCATTGACTGGGAGAAGGAAAAGAAGGCCTTCAGGGACAAGATAATAGGGATAATAGAGGAACGAGGAGGCTATAGAGGCATAGAAAACCACATAGTCGAGGAGAAGATAGTAACCCCTGCGGACTGGGAAAACGAAAAGAGCGTATACAAAGGTGCGACCTTCAATTTGGCGCACAACATAGCGCAAATGCTTGTATTCAGGCCCCACAACAGATTCGAGGAATTCTCGGGCTGCTATCTCGTGGGGGGCGGAACCCACCCTGGAAGCGGACTGCCCACAATATACGAATCGGGCAAGATATCCTCAAGGCTAATACTCGAAGCGGACGGCATTGAACCTGGATTCTAAAAAATATAAGACGGGAGGAGCGCTTATAAAGCTGCAAATCCCGCCTTTTATATTTTCTTTTTTTTAAATCCTAAATCCATCTTTTCCTCTTGAAAAAAGCAAGCATGGAAAGCGCTATCGCAGCGAGCAGCCCATAGAAAAACCAGGGGTAGAACCAGGGCAGTTCAAGCTCGGGCATATATTTGAAGTTCATGCCGTAAACGCCTGCGAGAAATGTAAGCGGAATAAAGATGGTGGACATTATTGTAAGCACCTTCATTATCTCGTTCATCCTGTTTCCTGAAATGGAGATGTATATGTCGACCATGCCTGAAAGTATATCCCTAAAGGATTCTATGGTATCCAGAACCTGTATTATGTGGTCATAAACGTCCTTGAAATACATGAGGGTTGAGTCGTAAATCAGCTCTGAATCGCTTCTTTGAAGGCGGTTGAGTACCTCGCGGAATGGCCAGACAGCCTTCCTTAGGTGTATCATCTCGCGTTTCATGAGATGGAGTTTGTTTATAGTGGCGTATCCTGGACTTTCAATGATCTCCTCTTCGAGCACTTCAAGCATGTCGCCGAGTTTTTCCACGAGGATAAAGTAGTTGTCTACAACCATGTCCATAAGGGAGTAGAAAAGGTAGTCGGACTTCATCTTGCGGAGCCTGCTTTTGGGATTCCTTATGTGGTCTATTATCGGATCGAAAATGCTGTCTGGCTTTTCCTGGAATGAGATGACAAAATTCTCGCCAAATATTAGGCTTACCTGCTCACGCTCTATATGGCCGGAAGGTTCATCGTAGCTGAGTATTTTGAATATCGTGCATATATAGTTTTCAAAATCTTCTATGCTTATCCTGTGGGAGGTGTTAAGTATGTCCTCAAGCAGGAGGGGATGTATGCCGAAGTCAGAGCCTATCTTTTCGATTTTGTCAATTTCGCCAAGTCCTGTAACTCTTATCCAGGTGAGTGTGTCGGGCGAGAGGTGTTTGAAGCACTCGTCTGCAGATTCGGCAATTATTTCTTCCAGAGAGTCCTCGTTAAACTGAATTATTTCAATGTCAGTATGCCCTTGCATGTGGTTGCCAACATGTACAAGGGATCCGGGAGGAAGCCCTGTTTTCTGGGATATGTTCTTGGTGCTTGATATCTTCATTGGAATTTCTCCTTGTAGAGTTTGATTTTGTAGATGAAAAATCAATTAATCCAGTCATATGATACCCAATATAATAGCAACTAAAAGCAACATAAAGGATGCATTGTGCATGCAAATTCAGGGTATAAAATTAAAATAAGTTCGAAGCATAGATTATGGGGTGAGCAGATGAAAAAAAAGATGGACTACTTCAGACAGGTATACAAGTACGACGATGAGGCGAAAGCTTATGTCATAGAGGCATCCCTTGATGATTACACCGAGATACTTAACGGCTGGGATCCATCTCCTGTAAGGTGGAGGGACATTGAGCCTGAATTCAAATTTTTTCTGGAGGAATGCGCACACGACATACCGCTTAAATATCCTCTGGAGATACTGCTCCACCTGCCGGAGTCAGTGAAGAATGAAAAAAAAGAAAGCCTCACACAGGAAGCGATAAAAAATAACTTTGAATTCCTGACGCATCTGGCGTCGAAAGAATTGCGACAGAGAAACAAGATGAGCATTGTTTATGTAGGCATGGCATTTATTTTCCTCTCAGCAGCATACACCCTCCAGGATACGGGGATAAGCGAGAAGGTGCTCATGAGTATTCTCTTGGAGGGGATATTCATAGGAGGCTGGGTGTTCTTATGGGAGGCTTTTTCACTCGTATTCATATATAATCAGGAAGTAAGAAGGAACCTGAGGGAGATGAGAAGGTTTGCGAAAGCAAAGATAACCTTCAAATATGAAAAAGTATAACCCTTTGCACAACAGCGATTTGACTGCCGTGCGAAGGGTTATTATATTTTTGCTATTCCTGCTCTTTTATGGCGCCTTTTCTGTATGCGGCCAGCAGCAGGTTCAGATATTTTATCTGCCCTTTCAGTTCTGCACCAATGTCAGTATCCATGACGTATTTCCTGTGCGTCTTTTCCAGGACGGCGATTGTTGATTTTATATCCTGTTCTTCGTTTATTGCCATTTCAGTGGATTCAAAGGGCTCGTGGGTTGCAAGCCTCAGGCCGTAGGAATTGTATATGAGCGTGTATCCGGCAAGGCCGGTTTCAGCCTGATAAGCTCTTGAAAAGCCTCCGTCTATTACAAGCAGTTTTCCATTGGCCTTTATTGGGCTTTCACCCTTTCTTGCCTTTACAGGTACGTGGCCGTTTATTATATGAGAGTTTTCATCGAGTCCAAAGCTCTCGAGTATGGCCATGCATACCTGCTCGTTATCGCGCAGAGTATAGTAGTAGTCCTTGTTCTCCTTGTGTGTCTGCTTGTCGTTTATGAAATATCTCTCGAGCGTTGTCATCTGGTCCTTTCCAAAGAGAGGAGAGAACTCTCCGCACCATAGGTAGAACATTATGTCGCTTCCGTAGTCGGCTGACAATGATTCCTTATCGAAGTAGTAGTCGCGTGCGAGTGTGTCGAACTTGTCAAGCAGTGACCTGCCGCTGTATTCCCCGCTGCCTATTCTGATTTTTTTGAAGCTCCCGTCCTCGTTGAGCGGTATACAGCCATGGAACATGAGATTTGAATTGAACCTCAGATACATGCTGCCTTTTGAGTACAGGAATCTTACATGGCGTTGAAGCTTTTCGCTGTTTTTAAAATATGCCGAAAGTCTTTTTACGAGTTCATCTTCGTCAGGCGAAAGCTCATATGGTTTTTGAGGGTCGAGCGTTGGGAAGTTGGTGTCATTAAGCTCAAACACTCCCGATGGAAGCTTTATTGTACCGTTTTCCAAGTCCAGCTTGTCGAGGAGAAGCCTCTTTTCCATCCTATAAATAGGGCTGCTTTTGATTATCTGGCCTTCTATCTTGAACTGAATTATTGATATGGCCTTGTGCATTTTGGCGATAAGGTCAAGATCCTTCTCCTTGAAGGCTGTGTCCTGAGGCAGCTTGGGTGCGAACTGTGTGCACGGGTCGGCATGATAATACTCCAGCGCGAACGTGGCAAGAGGCATGAGGTTGATTCCATAGCCCTCCTCGAGGGTTTCCAGGTTGGCATACCTTGTGCATATTCTTATGACATTGGCCATACATGCCAGCGAACCCGCCGCGGCTCCCATCCAGATTATGTCATGGTTGCCCCATTGTATGTCGACGCTGTGGTGCTCTAGCAGTTCATCCATTATTATATGTGCGCCTGGGCCCCGGTCGTATATGTCGCCTATTATATGCAGCCTGTCGACAGAAAGTCTCTGTATGAGATTGCATATTGCAGATATGAACTGGTCGGCGCTCTTGATGTCTATTATGGTGTTGATTATCTGGCTGTAATACTCCTGTTTGTCCTTTCGCGTCTCGTCCTCGTGGAGCAACTCTTCTATTATATATGAAAAGTCCTTTGGCAAGGCCTTCCTGACCTTGGACCTGGTATATTTGGATGAAACCACGTGGCAGAGCTTAACCAGCCTGTGGAGAGTAACCCGGTACCAGTCTCTCATGTCAATGCCGCTTTTTTTTACAATCTCGAGCTTTTGGTCAGGGTAGTAAATAAGCGTGGCAAGGCTTCTTTTCTCGGACTCGCTCAGAATGCCATCGAATACATCGTCAATTTTGAGCTTGAGAACGCCGGATGCATTTCTCAGGACATGAGAAAAAGCCTCGTATTCCCCGTGTATGTCGGTAAGGAAGTGCTCAGTGCCCTTGGGCAGATTTAGTATTGCCTGCAAATTTATTATTTCCGAGCATACCGAAGGTATTGAAGGATACTGCTTTGAAAGCAGCTTGAGATATTCTATATTTTTCTCTATTTCAGATATTTCCATGTTTTGCATAATTCATCCCCCTGGCATGAAAATTTGGAAAAGCATTAAAGGTTATAGAAGCATAAAATGCTGGATTTTAGAAGCATAAAGCGTTATATTCATTATAAGGTAAAAGCCGGCGTTTTTGAATTCATAATTACGTTTAAAGATATAGAGGAGGTATTGAGAATGTTGTCACTTTTCTTCAAAAAAGATACTAAGATACGAGATCTTTTAATGAAGCATCTTGATGCTGTCATAGACTGCTACAACATGTTTACAGAAGCGCTAGCGAGGGTTTTTGAAACTGAGTCTGAGGAAGAGCTCATTGAAATGATAAACAGGGTGTCAGCTGGGGAGTCGAATGCCGACAGCATAAGGCACGAAATAATTCAGGAGCTCCTAAGCGGAGCGCTGCTTCCTGAATCCAGGAGAGAAATACTTGTCGTAATAGAGGAAGTGGACAAGGTTGCCAATGCGGCGGAGGACATAATTAAACAGATAGTCCTTGAAGGCATAACAATCGATGAGCCACACAGGAGCAAGGTGCTGCTGATCAATGAAAAGACAAAAGGGCAGCTAGAGCAGCTAAGAAGCACTATGGATGGTATGCTTTCAAATCTATGGGAGGCTTATAAAAAAAGAGAAGAGCTTATTGCAATAGATACTATAGAGCATGAAATAGACCTTATAGAGTTTGAGCTTGTGAGGCAGATATTCAAATCAGACATGGAGCTGGCCGCCAAAATTCAGCTCAAGTCAGTAGTAGTTGAAATTGCCAAGGTTTCAAATATAGTAGAGGACATATCCGATATTTTGGAGAGGATAATGGTTTCCAGAAAGGTTTGATGAATTATGTTTTCGCCTTCACTTATTTCCGGGATAATACTTGGCTGGGCTCTTGGAGCCAATGATGCCGCAAACTGTTTTGCAACAGCTGTTTCCACAAGGGCAGTCAAATACTCTACGGCTATAACAATAATAGCTGTTTTTGTGATGCTCGGAGCCCTAATAGACGGCGACAAGGGAATCGACAAACTCAGCAATTATGCCTATTCAAGCGGAATAGAGAGTCCTGCATATGCATTTATAGTGATGCTTGCAGCAGCCATAACAGTAATAATAATGACGGTGCTCAGGTACCCAGTATCCACCTCGCAATCCATAATAGGTTCAATTCTGGGCGTCGCATCTTTCCTGGGCAAAGCGGACTTTAGCGCTACACTTCAGTTCTTTGGGGCTTGGTTTGCAACGCCTCTGGGTGCTGCTGCCATAGGCTTCATGATATATAAAGTAATAGAAAAATATTTGGAATCCAGGCTCATGGAGTTTAGCTACTATGATAGATTTATAAAGGCAGGTTACATAGTAGCAGGGGCGTTTTCGGCGTATTCGCTTGGGGCCAATAACGTGGCAAACGTTTTTTCGGTTTATGCGGGCAGGCTCAGCCTAATAGACACGGGGCACGCCCAGCTTATAGGGGGAGCCACAATAGCACTGGGGGTACTTACGTTTTCAAGACCTGTTATGATGACCGTAGGCGAGGGGATAGCACAGCTTTCTCCCGTGTCAGGCTTTGTATCGGTGCTTACAGCGGGTATTGTCGTGTATATATACGCCAAAATCGGAATACCCGTATCGACTTCCCAGGCCATAGTGGGAGCAGTATTTGGCGTAGGCCTTGTAAAGGGAACACAGGCCGTGAACTACAGGACAATTAGGAACATACTGTTCGCGTGGTTTGGAACTCCTACAATAGCAGGTGTGACAAGCTTTGCCCTTGTGAATATATACAGAGTGCTATAGGCTCTGCATGACAGGAATCCCGGCTAGAATGTGAGCCGGGATTGCTTTTGAATAATACATATTATATTTACAATATGATAAGCTTTTTTGGTTGCTTTTTCACAATGTATGGTTTAAAATTAAATAGGTTGAATGATGAATGATTAAAAATTAATATAGTTCGCCTGTATAATCACGGGGATATGGCTCGTGAGTATCTACCAGACTGCCGTAACGAGGTCTGACTACAGGTTTAGGCTTTTCAGGTCTTACATGCTAAAACTGCTTGGACTTACCGTAAATTACATGTTCAAACAGCTTTGTTTTTTAATCGCATGCCAGGACACCAAGCTTTAAACCCTGTCTGTTTGCGACAGGCTTTTTTATTTTATGAGCAAATAAACCTCGAAAGGATGCTGTGCGTATGAATTTTGTAGAAGAAAAAATATTGAAGGAAGCACGCGTGGAAGACGGAGCGGTGCTCAAGGTAGACAGCTTTTTGAACCACCAGATAGATGTGGATTTTTTAAACCAGATAGGTAAACGCTTCAAGGAGCTCTTTGAGGGCGAGAAGATAGACAAGATAGTTACAATCGAGGCTTCAGGTATAGCAATAGCCTGCATATGCGCTCAGTATTTCAACGTGCCTGTGGTATTTGCAAAGAAGACTGAGTCAAAGAACCTCGACAAGGAAACCTACAAAAGCCAGGTGTATTCATATACCAAGGCTAAGCACTACAACATCATGATTTCCAAGCGGTATCTGAGCGAAGGCGAGAGTGTACTTTTTGTGGATGATTTCCTGGCAAACGGTATGGCCGCAGTAGCAATAAAGGACATAATAGAACAGGCGGGAGCAACACTTGCCGGAGTAGGCATTGTTATCGAAAAAGGCTTCCAGGAAGGCGGAGATGAGCTCAGAGCCAAGGGCATTAATCTCAAGTCGCTTGCCATAATAGACAAGATGGATAAAGACAGCATAAGCTTCAGATGATTTGCCTGCACAAGCAGGTTTTACATAAGCAAAGCTTCAAACATTAAAATAATCAAATCTATGACTTAAAAAAGCCAAGGAGGAGAAAAAATGAACAAGAAGAAAATTGTTGCACTTTTAATGTCTTTTGTAATGTTGCTTTCAGTGATTCTTACGGGGTGTTCGGGAGAAAAGAAGGCTGAGGAACCAGCTAAGTCAGATGAAAAAATGAAAGTGGGCTTCATCTATGTAGGACCTATCGGTGATGGCGGTTGGACATACTCTCACAATGAGGGAAGGCTATACCTTGAAAAGGAACTTGGAGTTGAAACTATATACAAAGAGTCTGTTCCTGAGGGACCAGAGGTTGAGAAGATAATGAAGGACATGATAGACCAGGGCGCCAAGGTCATATTCGCAACAAGCTTTGGCTATATGGACTATGTCGAGAAGGTTGCAAAGGAATATCCGGATGTTAAGTTCATGCACTGCTCAGGCTACAAGCAAAGTGAGAACATGACTAACTACTTCGGAAGAGAATACCAGGCAAGATACCTTTCGGGCATAGTGGCAGGTATGAAGACGCAAACTGACAAGATAGGCTATGTAGCAGCATTCGAAATACCAGAGGTAGTAAGGGGAATAGATGCATTTACGCTTGGCGTAAGATCAGTTAATCCAGACGCAAAGGTAGTAGTTAGATGGACTCACACATGGTACGATCCTGTGACTGAAAAGGACGCTGCAAACTCGCTGCTTGACGAAGGCGCGGACATAATAGCCCAGCACCAGGATACTGCAGGACCTCAGCAGGCGGCACAGGAAAGAGGCGTGTTCTCTATAGGTTACAACACAGACATGAAAGCAATGGCTCCTAAGGCATACCTTACAGCTCCAATATGGAACTGGGGACCATACTATGTTGAGCAGGTTAAAGCAGCAATGGATGGCACTTGGAAGAGCGATAGCTACTGGGGCGGAATGGAGACAGGAACAATACAGCTTGCTCCTATGACAGAGCTTGTGCCAGCTGAAGCAGTTGCAAAGGTTCAGGAAATAGAAGCCAAGATAAAAGACGGAAGCTTTGAGGTTTTCTCGGGACCTATAAAGGACAATGAAGGAAATCTAAAGGTTAAAGAAGGCGAGAAGCTGACAGACGAGCAAATGCTTTCTATAGATTGGTTTGTTGAAGGCGTTGAAGGCAAGATAAAAAAATAATCAGGTGATTTTAATGAATTCAAATTCTCTTATCAGAGTAGAAGGACTTACTAAACAATTCGGAACTGTAATAGCAAACTATAATGTAAGCTTAGACATAAAAGCGGGGGAAATTCACTCGCTGCTTGGAGAAAATGGAGCCGGCAAAAGCACACTAATGAGCATGCTGTCAGGGATATACTCCCCTGACAGCGGCTCTATTTATGTGGGCGAAAAACTGGTGACATTCAAGAATCCAAAGGATGCTATAGACCTGGGCATAGGAATGATCTATCAGCACTTCAAGCTGGTGGAGGTAATGAGTGCCAAGGAGAACATAATAGCCGGCCAAAAGGGCGGACTTTTTGTTGACAGCAAGGGTCTTACAAAGGAGATAGGCGAGATTTCGCAAAGGTTCAATCTCGAGATTGATCCGGACAAAAAAGTATACGAAATGTCGGTTGCAGAAAAGCAAAGACTTGAGATACTGAAGGTGCTCTACAGAGGCGCCAAGATACTCATACTCGATGAACCGACGGCTGTTCTGACGCCTCAGGAGACGACAAAGCTTTTCGATATAATCAGGAACATGAAAAGGGAAGGCTGTGCTGTGATAATAATCACGCACAAACTTAATGAGGTAATGGAGATAAGCGACAGGATAACGGTGCTTCGAAAGGGAGAAGTTGTGGGCACTGTGGACAAAGTCGATACTAATCCCCAAAAGCTTACTGACCTTATGGTGGGCAGGGCGGTTGAACTTTCAATAGAAAGACCCGAGGTAAAGACCTTGAAGAGGACCCTCGTGGTCAAGAACCTCAATGCTCTTGACATGCAAGGCGCCAAGGTTATGAAGGACATGTCCTTTGAACTCTATGGCGGCGAAATACTTGGAGTCGCAGGCGTTGCGGGAAGCGGCCAGAAAGAGCTTTGCGAATCAATAGCGGGAGTATATCCTGTTGAGTCAGGCCAGATCATATACGAGGAAGAAAATATAGTGGGCAAGAGCCCAAGAGATATAATAAAGATGGGTATAAGCATGAGCTTCGTGCCAGAAGACAGACTCGGCATGGGTCTTGTGGCTTCCATGGACATAGTGGACAATCTGCTTTTGAAGGAATACCACAGGCAAAAGGGATTTTTCGTAAAAAGGAAGCCCGTAGCCGACAAGGCACGTGATATTGTCAGGAGACTCGACATAAGCACCCCTGGAATACACCACCCAGTAAGACAGCTCTCGGGCGGCAACATTCAGAAGGTTTTGCTCGGAAGGGAAATAGACCTCAATCCCCACCTTATAATAACGGCATACCCGGCAAGGGGTCTTGACATAGGTGCGTCATATACAGTTTACGATCTGCTCAACGAGCAGAAGAAAAAGGGCGTGGCTGTGCTTTTCATAGGTGAGGACCTGGATGTGCTTATGGAGCTTTGCGACAGGATAATGGTAGTTTGTGGCGGGAAAATCACAGGCATAGTGGACGCCAAGACATGTACAAAAGAGGAGCTGGGCCTTCTTATGGCAGGCGAGAGCATTGAAACGAAGGGAGTGGATGCAGATGCTTAGAATAATAAAAAAGCCTGAACCATCAAAACAGCAGCTTGTGGTCATTAAGATAACGGCTGTGGTTTTGGCGTTCGTGGCATCTACAGTATTCATACTTTCTCTCGGTCACAATCCATTCAATGTATATTTTTCCATGCTTGAAGGCTGCTTCGGTTCACTGTATAGATTCAATGAGACTGTTGTAAAGACAATACCGCTTGCAATTACAGCGCTTGGGATACTAGTTGCCTTCAAGATGAAGTTTTGGAACATAGGAGGCGAAGGGCAAATATTGATGGGAGCCTTTCTGGCGAGTTTTTTTGCGCTTAAATTCCCTGACATGCCAATGGGATTGCTCATACCGCTTATGATTGCGGCAGGAATGGTGGGTGGAGGAATCTGGGCTTTGATACCTGCATTTTTCAAGGCAAGACTTGGAACCAACGAGACGCTGTTCACTCTTATGATGAACTATATAGCTCTGCAGTGGGTAACATATCTTCAGTACGGACCGTGGAAGGATCCAAATGCGCTTGGATTTCCCAAGATACCCAACTTTTCATCTAATGCCGTGCTTCCGAATGTACTTGGTATACACGCCGGCTGGATAATATGCCTGCTGCTCATAGCGGGTATATACGTATTTATGAAATATTCGAAGAAGGGCTTTGAGATAAGCGTTATAGGAGAAAGTGAAACAACGGCGCTGTATGCAGGCATGAATGTAAGAAAGATTACACTAATAGCCATATTCATGAGCGGGGCATTATGCGGACTTGCCGGCATGATTCAGGCTTCTGCCGTGAGCAACACGCTTTCAATAGAGGTTGCCGGCGGGGTCGGCTACACTGCGATAATAGTAGCATGGCTTTCGGGACTTAGCGCTCCTATAATACTGCTGGTTTCGTTCTTGTTTGCAACGCTTGTTCAAGGTGGAGCGTATATCCAGACGGCCTTCCAAATACCGCAGTCAGCTGCTCAAATTCTTCAGGGTATGATACTTATATTTGTACTTGGAAGTGAATTCTTCTCTAAGTATAAGATCGATATAAAAAGGGAGAAATCGAGCAACAACGAAGACGGCGCAAGGAGTGCCTGATTTAATAAACGGAAGGAGCAAAAAATATGGCTTTTATATCTTTTCTGGCCGCAGCAGTGCAGGCTGGGATGCCGCTGTTGTTTGCCACAGTGGGAGAGATAATAACTGAGAAGTCCGGAAACCTTAACCTGGGAGTCGAAGGGCTTATGCTTCTCGGAGCAGTGGCAGGTTTTCAAGTCGGACTCATAACATCCAATCCATTTTTGGCTATAATAGGAGCCTTGCTTGCAGGAGCTGCGGGTGCCTTTATATTTGCATTTCTTACTGTCACGCTGCGTGCCAACCAGGTTGTAACCGGACTTTCTCTTACTATTCTAGGCACTGGAGTTGCAAGCTTCACTGGGCAGTCGCTCATGGGACAAGTTGTGCCGGAGGGTATAAGCAAATTCTTTGCGGCTGTCAACATACCGCTGCTTGGCAGCATCCCCTTCATTGGGCCGATGCTTTTTCAGCAGAGCATATTTGTATACATGGGATATATAGTGGCAATAGCTGCGGGGGTTTATTTTTATAAGACAAGGCTTGGCCTCAACCTTCGTGTTGTGGGAGAAAATCCAGCAGCAGCGGATGCGAGCGGCATTAACGTCACTCTCTACAAGTATGCGCACATAATAGTGGGCGGGGCTCTTTGTGCGCTTGGAGGCGCATACCTCTCGCTTGTATATATACCTTCGTGGCAGGAGAATGTCACCTCGGGAAGAGGATGGATAGCAGTTGCTCTTGTAATATTCAGCATGTGGAATCCGTACAAGGCAATGCTCAGCGCTATTTTCTTTGGAGGTCTTGACATAGTAGGCTTTAGAATACAAAAATTCGACATAGCAATATCGCAGTACATGATAGACATGCTGCCTTATATTGCTACAATAGTAGTACTAATTGCAGTATCGGCAAAAAAATCAAAGGAGAATATGGCACCTCAGAGTCTGGGAGAGCCGTATTTCAGAGAAGACAGATAAAAAAACCTAAAATCCCTGAGCAGCTTTCGAAAGAAAACGGCTCAGGGATTTTGTTTTGTAAATTACTGTTTTTTCATTGAATGCAATATGATGGTTTTGCGGCTTTTGAAAATCTTGGCCAGTGATGAGACTATTATTATACCCATGGCAATTGCTCCGCCAGTAAGTATAGTTTCCGTTCCTATCTGTATGGCGGAGTCATAATCATTGTTTATAAGGCCTACCATTGCAAGATACATGCCGTATCCGGGAACAAGAGGAACTATGCCGGGCACTACGAAAGCAGTTACGGGTTTTTTGTCTACTCTTGCAAACAGTTCTCCGAGCAGGCCTACGACTATGGCGCCAGCCAGGCTGGCAAACGGTGCTGCGTAACCCATGGATTTCAAAATGTAGTAGACAACCCATCCGCATCCGCCAGTAAAGCCGGCGTAAAGCAGTGAGCTTCTTGGAGCGTTGAAAAAAACGCTAAAACCCACGGTCGAAATGAAGGAAAACAAAAATTGCTTAAGTATCATATGAGCGAACCTCCCATAATCCCTGTCCAAAAGCCCAGCACCGAACCCACGCCCACGGCTATTGAAACGGCAATCATTACGGCCTCGAATACCCTGGCTATGCCTGAGAGAATATCGCCCGATATTAGGTCCCTTATGCCGTTTGTCAGGGCTACCCCGGGTACGAGAGGCATGACGGCGCCTACTATTATCATGTCGAAACTTGTACCAAGCCCCATCTTGTAAGAAAGTATGGAGCAAATCGAAATTACAACTGAGCTTGCAGTTGTAGACAGGAATTGCGTGTCGCTAAGCCTGTCTATGCTCCAGAAGACTCCTATTGATATCATGCTTATAAAAAAGGCCGCTATAAAATCGGGAAACATGCCTCCAAAGAGCAGCGTGAAAAAAGCAGAGGCAAGACCAGTGAGCAAAAGAGTTACGACGGGATGAAACTTGGGAGTATTGTCTATCCGGTTTAGCCTCTCTATTGCATCCTCATAAGGCATATCGCCGCTTATAAAGCTCCTTGCAAAGTTGTTGACCTGGGATATCTTGTCAAGGTCAATCTTGCGATTTTTCACCCTTTTTATTATCGCAGTGGCTTCATGCGTCTTGTTATCCGATACAAACATTCCGGTTGGGGTGACGAAGGAGTTGACATCGTCGAGCCCCTTGGATCTGCACATGCGTTCTATTATATCCTCGACTCTGTATGTTTCGGCGCCGCTTTTTAGCATAATCTCGCCTGAGTATATGGCTACCTGTAAAATTTCATTTTTGAGCATATCTGATTTCTCCTTGCTAAATATAAATTAAAATTAGGCTGGAGCGCTGTTGCTTGGAAGTGGTGCGAAAAAAGCGCATATAATGAATTATATTATGTAGCTTGATATATGTAAACACTCAGAACAGTCAGCATATGTATTTGAATAAATTGCCGGGCACGCAGGCAGTGATTTTTAGGCATTGAAAAATATAATAACAACCAATATATAAAAAAATAAATATAAAAAGTAATAACTATATAGATTAAAAAACGAATATTAAGATAAATATACCATAAGAGGATTTTGTAAGTACTGTGTGCCGGCAGAGAAGAGAAAGCGTCAAGAAGTAACAGTATATATTATAATATTAACAAAGGCATTTAGTATGTTACAAATAACGTTTTCACGAATATTAGTGCACATTAATGCCAAAAAAAGCGTGGCATTAATGCGAAAAGTGTATTATAATGAACGTATGTTATTTCAGCGTGGACGTGCGCTATTTTAAGAATAATTTGAAAAGGGGATAGAATTATGGATTTCACTAATTTGAAGAATGTAGACATCGATGTTTATGAGGCTCTTAAAAAAGAAATAACAAGGCAAAACACAAACATCGAGCTTATAGCGTCTGAGAACTTTGTTTCGGAAGCTGTAATGGAGGCAATGGGAAGCCAGTTTACAAACAAGTATGCTGAAGGATACCCTGGCAAGAGATACTACGGTGGCTGCGAAAACGTAGACGTGGTTGAATCGCTAGCTATTGAAAGACTTAAGAAGCTGTTTGGCGCAGAGCATGCCAATGTTCAGCCCCACTCAGGAAGCAGCGCCAACATGGGAGTATATCTTGCATTCCTAAACTACGGCGACAAGGTTATGGGTATGAACCTTTCTCAGGGAGGACACCTTACTCACGGTTCACCAGTTAACATTTCCGGAAAATATTTCGAGTTCATACCTTACGGGGTTAGACAAGAAGATGAGCTTATAGATTATGACGAGGTTTTGGAGATAGCAAAGAGAGAAAAGCCAAAGATGATAGTTGCAGGAGCAACTGCTTATCCAAGACAGATAGATTTCAAAAGGTTCAGGGAAATAGCAGATGAGGTAGGCGCGCTGCTAATGGTTGATATGGCTCACATAGCAGGTCTTGTAGCGGCAGGACTTCATCAGAACCCATGCGAATATGCAGATGTTGTTACATCTACTACTCACAAGACGCTTAGAGGTCCAAGAGGCGGAATAATACTTTGCAAGGAAGAGCATGCCAAGACTATAGACAAGGCGATATTCCCGGGACTTCAGGGAGGACCGCTTGAGCATGTTATAGCTGCAAAGGCTGTATGCTTCAAAGAGGCACTAACTGATGGGTTCAAGGAATATCAGGAGCAAGTAATAAAAAATGCAAAGGCACTAGCTAGTGCTTTAACTGAAAAAGGTTTCAGAGTAGTTTCCGGAGGTACAGACAACCACCTTATACTAATAGACCTTAGAAGCCACGATATAACTGGTAAAGAGGCTGAAAAGAGACTTGATGAGGCCCATATAACTGTTAACAAAAACACAGTTCCATTTGATACTGCAAGTCCGTTTGTTACAAGCGGCATAAGAATAGGAACTCCTGCGGTGACAACAAGAGGCATGAAAGAAGAGCAAATGGAGACTATTGCAGAGGTTATAAGAATAGTTATAGATGAAAACAATGTAGAAAAGGCTGCGGATATGGTTAAAAAACTAACAAATGATTTTCCGCTATACAAGCCTCTATAATATTTAGATTTAAAATACCAGATGCTATGCATCTGGTATTTTTGTTTGTATTTCAGTACATCAGTACATTGTAATAAATCCACTGATTTTCCGGCCGGGATATTCGCGTCAAGAAATTTATAGGACTAGAAATGTTTTTTTGCAGATTCATTTTGAAAATCCTGCAAATCAACAAAAAAATATCACACAATTCACCTTTAATGTGTTAATATATATTAAATACAAAATAATTATGAAGAATAGCTGCAGGAATAGCTGCAATGAATGCTATTGGAGGTGGATTTAATGTCAGAAGAATTTTACATGACAATTATTAACAAGATGGCTGAAGCCGTAGAAAAAACAAATCGCATACCTTCGGACTACTATGGGATGTATAATGTCAAACGCGGCCTTAGAAATGAAAATGGCACAGGAGTCCTTGTAGGTCTCACACAGGTGGGAGAAGTACATGGATATGTTGTCGATGCAGGCGAGATTGTGCCCGACGAGGGGTCTCTTATATATAGAGGAATGGATTTGAAAGACATAGTTGAAGGATTTCAGAAGGAAAATAGACACGGCTTTGAAGAGGTGTGCTATCTGCTCCTGTTTGGTGAGCTTCCAACGCAGTCTCAGCTTGAGGAATTTAAAAATCTGCTTGGCGAACTAAGAATACTACCAAAGAGCTTCACTGAAAATATGATTCTTAAGAATCCAAGCAAGGACATAATGAACAAGCTCCAAAGGAGCATACTCGTATCGTATTCGTACGACGACAATCCAGATGACATAAGCGTTAAAAACCTTTTAAGACAAAGCCTCGAGCTGATTGCACGATTCCCTACTATAATTGCATACGGCTACCAGGCTAAGAGTCATTATCATGACAATAAGAGCCTTTTCATACATTCGCCATTGCCAGAGCTTGGAACTGCGGAAAACATACTTCACATGATAAGGCCAGACAACAAGTTTACTGAAAAAGAGGCGGAGCTGCTTGACCTGTCGCTCGTAATACATGCAGAGCACGGCGGAGGAAACAACTCTGCATTTGCAACGCACGTTGTTTCCTCTACTGGGACAGACACTTATTCTGCAATAGCAACAGCTGTTGGCGCATTGAAGGGACCTAAGCACGGGGGAGCCAACCTGAAGGTTCTCAATATGATGAACAATATAAAGGAGAACATATCAAACTGGAGCGATAAGGCGGAGTTAAAGGACTACCTAAGAAAGATATTGAGGAAGGACGCTTTTGACAAGACAGGACTTATATACGGCATGGGTCATGCAGTATACACTCTTTCTGACCCTAGATCAGTACTCCTTAAGCAGAAGGCCTATGAGCTTGCTGTGGAAAAGGGCAGGGAAGAAGAGTTCGCATTTTACAATAATATTGAAAAGTTAAGCGTAGAGGCATTCAAGGAACTAAAAGGCCCTGATGCCGTAATATGCGCAAATGTGGACTTCTATTCAGGTTTTGTATATGATATGCTCAACATCCCTCATGAGCTCTACACTCCTCTGTTTGCAACAGCAAGAGTAAGCGGTTGGTGTGCGCATAGAATAGAGCAGGTTGTAAGCGACAACAAGATAATGAGACCGGCATACAAGAGCGTAATGGAAATGAGAGAATACGTAGAAATAGGAAAAAGATAGTATAATCCAGGCGGCTTCCCGCAGCGAAAGAGCGGGAAGCTCTTTTATTTTCATACAAAATTTCCGAATAACCCTTTTATTAATGCCCAAATTTGATATAATAAACAAGTAGAACAACAAGCGTAGCATTTAAAAAACAATAACTATAGTAAGGTGGGATGTATTTTTGAACTGGGATGTACTAAAAAATAAGGAGCAAAGAAATGCTCTCCTCAGGGTGGCGGCAGTCGCTGCATTGTTCATTGTAATGGTAACTTTGGCAATTTACATAAAAGGCATTGGGTATAAGATATTATTCGGTGTGCTGGCTGCAATAATCGCAGCTTTTCTGGCGAAAATATTCATATCCATTAAGAGGAAGAAGTTCTATATACAGGGGCAGTGCATTGCTGTCAATCCTCCAAAAGGTAAATTCAAAAAATATGAAGTATACATCAAAATTGGAAAGACTACCAAGAAGCTTTATTCTCCAAGTCAAATCAACATGAAGAAGGGCAAGCTTTATGGGATATATTTTGAAGAAAAATCAAACGACATAATCAAGTTTGAAGAGCTGGGCGTGAATCTACAAAGGCCTAAAAAATAGCTCTGATGCAAGAGAACGAGGGTGCCTTAAACGGCACCTTTTATATTTGATGCAACATGATTTCAAGGGGATGATAGCATTGACGAGGTGGAAGAGCTTCGGGCATAAGGGCGACATGACTGAGAACCTTATAGAACATGTGAACAGCATATACGAAAGAAAGGGCATGGCCCTGATCACAAAGATGCCTGTGCCTGTAAAGGTGACTAAGATAGGCTCGGGCCGGATAGTAGAAGCTTATTTCGAAAAGAGGTCTACTGTAGATTACTATGGAATATGTCAGGGGCACTCAATATGTTTTGATGTAAAGGAGACCGACAGGCCACATCTGCCGCTGCAGAACATACATGACCACCAGATAGAGTACATGCTCAAGTTCAAAGCACAGGGCGGATTCTCATTTGTTATATGCAACTTCAAGAAAGACGGAAGATATTTTCTCATTCCAATAGAACTAATAGAAAGCTACTGGAGAAATGCATCCGAGGGCGGCAGAAAATCCATACCAATTGATGCCATTGATGCCAGATATGAAATACCCTCTCAAAGCGGTCTGCCTGACTATATAGTGACGTTGGGAACATACATTAATTCGGCTGCTGATGTTTCTGGTGAGGACTGTTAGGGTATCATCTTTAGTAATAAAATCAAACAGCTCAAAAATTAAAAAATTTAGGGAGTGATTTTATGAAAAAGGATGTCATAGTCAGAATGCTGGAAAAAGAACTGGAGGATGTATTTGACAAACACCCGAACAAATCAGAGTATATGAATGTTTTCAGGGAAAAGTGCGATGCAATATATGATGTGAAGATAAAGAAATATCAAACCGGCGAAAAAACATTCGATGAACTCAAAGAGAGCATAATGAGAGAGGAAAAGGACCTGCTTCAAAAGGAATATAACGTGGAATTTTAACAATGAGTCAGTAGGATAAAGGCGACACCGGCATAAACAAAGCTGGAGTCGCCTTTACCCTTAAGAGGAATTAAACCCTGAATTCACCTACATATGCGTATTTATCGTTTTGATATTCGAATTCCTCTAGTGGAAGGAGAGACCATTCACCTCTGATTCCGCTGTCGTGAGCCATGCCTTCGAAAAGATACATCATTATCCCTGCGTCGGTCATACTTTCCTTAGAAGATGGATTTTTGACTGCCATAACTATGCGCTCATTATGCAAAATAAATCTCCATGGCTGAAGGTTTCTTGCTGAAGGAGCATTCCTGACGAGTGAAAAGACATCTGCTAGTCCCCTTTGCTCGAGCTCATCGAGGCTTATATGCGTTCCGAATTCATCCTTGAATACAAATTGATCTATCGGCAGTCTTTCGCCGCTTTTGTCGCTTTTTGATTCGGATATTTGCCTGTAGGGATTGTTTGAAACGCTTGAGTAGCTTGTAGATGGGACGTAGACGAATTTAAACCTGGATTCCTTTTTGGGATATCCAACTGAAACGGCGTAGTTTATGCTTTTAAGCTCAGAACCAGCAAGCTCATCCTGGAGCCTTGGCCCAGCATTGGAAAAATCAATCCAGCAGGTACCAAGACCCATCTCAAAGAGCTTTTTGATAAGAGATTGCATTGCGAACGAAGCTGCAATCTGAGTCCTGTAGTTCTCGTCCTCTGTAAGAATTCCGATGTAGTGCGGGCTTTTTATCATGACTCCGGCATAGCCGGCATAGCCGTTAAGCTTTTCAAATATTCCTGCTCCGTCTTTTAAGAATATGAATTTGACCTTAACGCTTTTTATGCTTGCTTCTATTTCGTGGGCATAATCGACAATGGTCTTTATGGTGCTCTCTGATAGCTGCTTTTGTTCATATTCACGGGCTGAATATCTCTTCTCAAGAAATTCCCTAATTAGCACAATAATTACCTCCCATACTGTAGTTGTTTGTATTATGCTTACAAAAAAATTTATACCACATTTCAATGTGAAATAAATAAAATTATAAGATGTTTTATAAATACATTGCTTTATAAGGGGTATATTAATTATGTAGACTGCAAACCGCTTTGAATAATTGGACAAGGAGGAATTTATCATGAAGAAAATTCTAGTTCCTGTTGACGGGTCAGAGGCGTGCGCTGCCATATATGACCATGCGAAATTTTTCGCCGAAAAATTGGGAGCCGAGATATTAATACTCAATGCCCAGGATGAGAGTCCTGCGGGATATGCAGGTGTTGATTTCAAACATGTAGGCGATGAAAAGCTTCAAAAGAACGGGGAAGCTATTGTAGAGCAGGCGAAAAAACATTTTGAAGGAGCAGGTCTAAAGGTCGAAACGAGGGTGGTATTTGAAGATGCGGCATCGGCCATAATAGACACAGCTGAAAATGAAAAGTGCGACATGATAATAATCTGTACTCATGGAATGTCAGCTGCAAGAAGATTCCTTATAGGCTCTGTAGCAAACAAAGTCGTACACCATGCAACAGTTCCTGTGCTTGTAATAAGGTAAACACTCGATTATATTCTACATTAAATCTCCTGTGGACTTGAGTTATCTGCAGGAGATTTATATATATTGAAGGGGGAGAGGGGATAGATGCTGGCTAACAGACTAGAGGACATAGTGGACATTGACAAAATCGGAGATATATCGAGCACGGATATGAATTCGCTGATGGAGCTTGCCAAAACTGAAAGAAAGCTTCCTGCTCATGATGATATTAAAAAAGTATTGGTCCTGGCCATAGATATTCAAAACGATTTTATGGAAAAAGGAAGCTTGCCTGTTGCAGGCTCGCACAAGGATGTTGGAAATCTGATAAAATTCATATACAGCAATGCGGGCAAAATAACTTCCATAGTAGCATCGCTGGATACCCATACGGCATATCAGATATTTCATCCATGCTGGTGGATCAATTCAAGCGGAGATAATCCCAAGCCGTTTACGTTCATATCAAGCAGGGACATAGAAAGCGGAATCTGGATTCCTGTAAGGCACAAGGAGCACAGCATGAGGTATGTCAAATATCTAGAGGAGAATTCGAGGAAAAGTCTAATAATATGGCCTTATCACTGCATGCTCGGCACGACCGGTCACTGTCTCGAGGCTCAGTTCTCGAAAATGGCTTACTATCATTCTATGGTCAGGGATTCGAACTTTGAAATAATAGTCAAGGGTACAAGCCCTACAAGCGAAATGTATGGTATATTCAGGCCTGAATACGAGGAGGGTTTTGAATTTGAAACCACACTGCTGGATAAGCTTGCGGGTTATGACATGGTTATAATCGGCGGAGAGGCAAAGTCGCACTGCGTGCTTGAATCGCTCTCTCAAATATGCGAATACTACAAAGACAGTAGGCATATAACAGAAAGGATATACCTGCTTGAAGATTGCACAAGCAGCATCAGAGGATTCGAAGAGGATACGGAAGCGGCGCTTTCGCAGATGGAAGGGCTTTATGGAATCAAGAGAGTCAAGTCTACGGAACTTGTAATATAAAAACAGCAGGCTATGCCTGCTGCTATTTTTTTGCAGAATTATATGCGATCACAGCTGCGCCAAGAGCGCCTACTATTTGGGAGTGCTCTGAAACAAACAGAGGAGTTCCGATTTTTTCCTCAAGAACCCTTCTTGCAGTAATAGACTTTGCTACGCCGCCAGTAAACGAAACTTCACGTGTCAAAGGAATTTTGCTCATAAGAGACGAGGCTCTGTTTGATATTGAATGAATAAGGCCAAGCAGCACGCTTTTTTTGTCTATTCCCTTTGCAAGCAGGCTTATGACCTCCGACTCGGCAAAAACAGTACACATGCTGGATATAGGCTGAGGCTTGACGCTATCATCTATCATGCTGTCGAGCTCAGCAATATCAACACCAAGCGTTGCGGTCATGACCTGGAGGAATCTGCCTGTTCCGGCAGCGCATTTGTCGTTCATTGAAAAATCAAGCACATTGCCAGATTCGTCTACGCTTATGACCTTGCTGTCCTGTCCGCCAATATCTAGAATTGTTCTTGTATTTGCATTAAGGAAATGGGCTCCCTTGGCATGACATGTAATTTCGGTCACAGCCTTGTCCACGAAAGGCATCGAAATCCTTCCGTATCCGGTTCCTATAATTTTTTTGACATCATCTCTGCTTACGCCGCTTTTTTTCAGAAGCAGCTCAAGCACTTCGCAGGAGGCGTCCTTTGGGCTCCATCCGGTAGGTATAAGAGCGGTTTCCACTATTTCCCCATTAAAAAGAACTCCTTTTGTAGCCACTGATCCAGCGTCAATTCCAATAGAGTAAAACATTATTACTTAACCTCCTCAAATTATGAAAAAAAACATAGATACACCATGATATTATGAAAACATGGTGTATCTATAAATTAAAAGTCAAAAAATCTTTTTTTGGCTTGCTGTCTTATCGTGTGAATGCCGTCCGTCTTTATGCCTGGGTTTTCATATAGTATTTTCTCGACGGCTTCAACGTCTGCCGAGCTTATCATAATCGATATGCCGCAGCATGAGCTAAGCTCCCTTGGAGTGGGGCTTATGGCATATTTGATCTTGTTTTCCTTGAGTTTTTTTTCAAGCGACAAGCCATGCATATGAGAAGGAAAAAGCACGAAAGACTTAGATTCTTTTTCCATTTATTATAGCCACCTTGATTTCTATTTGTTGCTTATCATCTCGAAGAAAGCTTCAAGCCTAGTTTTTATTTGTCCGGCATCTTCAAGACCATAATCTGATTCTATGTTTATAACAGGTATGTTCTCTTTTGCAAGAGCATCCTTTACAGCCTTAAATTCAGCAGCATAAGTAGTGCAGAATGGAAGCGTGTAGTATACAACTCCGTCAGCCGCATAATCCTTGTAGAGTCTTATTATATCGTCTATTCTTGAAGTGTTTGGAGTAAAGCAAGCGCAGTTAGTCTTGAGGTATCTGTCTGCCAGGATCTTGTAGTGGTCTTCAAGAGTAGCAGCAGACTCGTCAACAAGATTCTGGAAATATTTAACACCAGTGCATGTCTCTTCGGCAACTACAGCTCCGCCGCTTGTCTCTATTACATGATGAAGCTTCCAGTTAGGTATAGCCATTGGAGTGCCAGTTATAAGTATTCTTGGCGCCTTCTTGTCAAATACGCCTTCGCCATTTTCTATTCTCTGCTCAAGCTCGTCGCAAAGCTGATTAGTCATTTGAGTGAATCTTGCAGGATCGTCATAGAAGGCTATTTGAGTTACAAGCAGAGCGTCCTTTCCGCTTATTGGAGGATTGGCAACCTTTCTTGTCTCATAAAGTCTTTGGAGGGCCCTTCTCTTGTCATTAAGCAGTTTGGTAGATTCGCTAAGTTTTTCGGCAGTTACCTCAACGCCTGTAAGCTCTTCCATCCTTTCCTTGAATAGCTTTATTTCTCCCTGCCAGTTTATGTAGTCCTGTTCTCTTTTCATGCTTGAAAGATTCATAACATGTATAGGAGTATACTCCGCGAAAGTCTCCCAAAGCTTTTTCTTGGCGTCACAGGTAGTCTCGCCAACAAGCATGTCACATGATTTGAAGTATGGACATGTGTTTCCGACAAGTGCTCCGGCTGCAGCCTTCACTAGCGGACATGTATTTCTTGGTACGACTTTTTCACCGTCTGGATGCCAGAATTCAGAACCGGCGCAAAGTCCTACGCTTGCGGCGTTTGCAGCTACTATTATCTCATCAGGCACATACACGCAGAATGTTCCTACTACCTTTCTTCCGTCTTTTCTCATGTCGGCAAGTTCTTGAACCCTGTAGCCGTGGATTTCGGATACCACAAAGTTGTAGTAGTTCATAGCTTCTGGTCTGTTTTCCTGCTGCATATATATTTCACCGTAAAACTCAGGCAGTACAGCGCAAAGCTGGTCGTGCTTTTCCAAGTCAATGTCAAGTGATGTCCAAAGCTCTTTGTAATCAGCCATTGTAAGTAATCCTCCTCAAAAATAAAAATAAAGAAATATTAAGGCTCTGTATAATACAGAACCTTAGGAAAAGATGGTGTTTGTTTGACGGTTTAAGAACGGCAAATGTCCTTAGTGAATAGTGTACATCAAGAAACTTATTTTGTTTACAAATATAAAAAAGAGTAATGGATAAATATTTTTCATTAAAAAACTAAATACATTACTAATGTGCAAGTGCATATATAAAAAACATAAAATGATCATGTGGAATGTGAAATTGACAATGCTTTTCAGGGATGGTATACTGGATTAGTTAAATATGGTGAGTAAGCTGGATAGTCGCGGATGCCTTTGGCAGACGAGGAAAGTCCGAGCTCCGTAGGGCGAGGGTGCTGGGTAATGCCCAGTGGAGGCGACTCTAAGGACAGTGCAACAGAGAGATACCGCCAGAAGGCTTTGTCTTCTGGTAAGGGTGGAAAGGTGAGGTAAGAGCTCACCAGCGGTTAGGCGACTAAGCGGCTATGTAAACCCCATCCGGAGCAAGACCAAGTAGGGACTCAAAAAGGGGGCTGCCCGTCCCTGTCCCGGAGGTAGGTCGCTTGAGCCTTGTGGTAACATAAGGCCTAGATAGATGACTATTCAAGACAGAACTCGGCTTATAGGCTTACTCACTCTAATAATTCGATCAAGACATCGCTTTTAATGGCGGTGTTTTTTTATATTCAATTTTTTTGCGGTACCTGGATTGCTACTAATGAATGTTTTTGGGTATTGAAAATAATATCAAATAAATATGGGAGGTTGTTGTTAATGACATATATTTCAAGCTCTGATCAAACAACAGATATAGCTATTACGATATATAACGGCGGATTCGGCATGGTTAAGGAAAGACGAAAAATAAATATAGATGGAAATGAAAATATTGTTCAATTCCAGGATGTTGCTCAAAAGATAGAAATAGATTCACTTATTGTAGAATGTATTGACGTAGAGGAATTTAATTACGACTATGATTTGGTTAGTAGAGAGAAGCTTTTAGAAAAATATCTGGATAAAATTATATATATATATGATAAGAATGAAAAGTCAAAGAATGAATGTAGGTTGCTGAGCACAAAGGACGGGATTGTGCTAGAAAATGCAGAAACAAAGGAAATTCTGCTGAATCCAAGCGCTGAGATTATTTTACCGGAACTTCCAGGGGGATTAATAGTTAAACCTGCGTTGATATGGAAAATACGGCCGGAAGGATCAGAAGAAGTCAAGGTTTCATATTTAACTAATGGGCTGTCGTGGATTGCTAACTATGTAATAGAAATGCATGATAAATCCTTGAAGTTTGCGGGTTGGATAAACATCTCTAATAATTCGGGTGCAACATTTAAAGATGCCCAAATTAAGCTTATAGCTGGCGATGTTAACAGATATAAGAAAGAATCGAGCCATGGAATTCCTAGAATAATGAGTTCGGATGAAAATGCGCCAGGGAATTTTTTGAAAAAAACTTTTTATGACTATCATATGTATTCTTTGCAGAATCCCACAACACTTGAAGACAATCAAGACAAGCAAGTTAGCTTTTTCAGTTGCACTGATGTAGAGTATGCAAGGTACTATGAATATGATCTGGATTGTCACGATGACGATGTAAAGGTTATTATTGAAATAGAAAATAAGCCCGAGAACGGATTGGGGATACCTCTGCCTAAAGGCATAATAAAAGCCTACAAAGATGACGGCGAAGTTGGGAATCTTGAATTCATAGGGGAGGATTCAATAGAACACATTCATCAAGGAGAAAAAATAAAGCTGCATACAGGAAATGCTTTTGACATAAAATGCCAAGAGCGAGTGATGGAACACAAGAGAACAGGTAATGTTGAGAATTACAGGAAGCAATTCATAATTTCGAATCACAAAGATGAGGAAATAATTATCAAAGTCCATAGCTATATGGATAAAGATAAGAGTTGGGAAATGATTTCCACAACAGATGATTACGCCAAAATTACAGCTGACCATATAAAATTCACAGTAAATATTCAGGCATATAGTGAGAAAGTGATTGATTATAAATATAAGGTTGATAATAGTATGCACATTGAAATTGACAGCAAATAAAAAAGAGTGACAGGCTGATTGTTCAAGGGTATATGTATGATAGGCATGGGATTAAAGGGCACAGGGGATTTTGTTTTGGTCGCAGCTACGGATAATTTTATATTCGGGAGTGATTGTCATGAGAAAAATAACATTTATGATAGTGATATTTTTTTTAGTTACAGTTAATATGGTTAGTGCAGAAAATCAAGATGTGTCTTTGTTTATCAACGGTGAAAAGATGGAACTTGAGGTCAAGCCCGTTGTTGCAGAGGGAAGAGTGCTGGTTCCTATAAGGATAATTGCAGAGAAAATGGGGATGGCTGTGAAGTGGAACGAAGCGGCTAAAGAAATAAGCGCATCTAAGAATGATACTCAAATCAAGATGCAAATTGGCAGCAATAAGGCAATGGTTAATGGAAAGGAAATAGATCTGGATACCCCTCCTAAAATAGTAAACGGAAGAACTATAGTGCCGGTACGCTTTATGAGTGAAATCATAGGAGCTGAGGTTTTCTGGGATGCAGAAAACAGAGCAGTATATATTAATTTTGAAAAAGCCAGAGCTGTTGCGCCGGTAAGGAGTGGTGGCAAATGGATCTATATAGACAAGGAAGGAAATGCTGTAAATGGGCAGGAATTTGATGCTGTAAATAGCTTTTCAGAAGGTCTGGCAGCAGTAAATATTGATGGTAAGTGGGGTTTTATAGACAAGGAATGCAATTTTGCAATAGAACCGAAATATGATTTTGTGCATGACTTCGAAGGTGGCATGGCCCGAGTTGAGATTGGAGGAAAGCAAGGATATATAGACTGGAGGGGGAACAGAATAATTGAGCCCCGATACGATTATATAGGCTATTTCAGTGACGGGCTTGCAACGGTACGAATTGGGGAAGCATATGGTTATATAGACAAGAAAGGAAAGGTTGTTATAGAGTCTCGATTCGATTATCCAAGCGTTTTTTCAGAAGGCTTGGCAGGAACGAATGCCAACGGCAAATATGGCTATATAGACAAGATGGGAATCTTTGTCATAGAGCCGCGATTTGATGGCATAAGCACATTTAGTGAAGGTATGGCCAGAGTAGTAATAGGTGATAAGTGGGGCTTTGTAGACAAGGAAGGCAATGTAGTAATAGAAGCTCGATATGAATATGCACGGGATTTTTATGAAGGTTTAGCTATGGTTTGCTATGATGGCAAATGGGGTTATATAGATAGTGAAGGAGACTTTGTAATAGAACCGATATTCGACGGTCTGAGTTTTTTTAATGAAGGCCTGGCAGCAGCTAAGATGGATGGCGAGTGGGGCTATATAGATGGCGAAGGAGATTTTACTGTTGAACCTCGATTTGACAGTCTGAGTTTTTTAAATGAAGGCCTGGCAGCAGCTAAGATAGATGGCGAGTGGGGCTATATAGATAGAGAAGGAGATTTTGTAATTGAGCCTCAGTTCGCTGCGGTAGATCTTTTTCAGGAAGGCTTGGCAGCAGTAAAGATAGAGGACAAGTGGGGCTATATAAATAGCGAGGGGGATTTGGTTATTGAACCTAAATTTGAAAGTGCAGGGCGTTTTGAAGACCGTGAATAGCAGAAGGGGTGAAAACCATGAGGATGGCAATTGTAACATTGATAGTTTGTATATTATGCTCGGCTTGCAATCCTTTTGGGTCGAAAAATGGGGATTCGGGAGTGACAAATGAAGAAAACGAGAAAATCCTGGCAGCAGTAAAGAAAAGTGGCAAATGGATCTATATAGACAAGGAAGGAAATGCTGTAAATGGGCAGGAATTTGATGCTGTAAATAGCTTTTCAGAAGGTCTGGCAGCAGTAAATATTGATGGTAAGTGGGGTTTTATAGACAAGGAATGCAATTTTGCAATAGAACCGAAATATGATTTTGTGCATGACTTCGAAGGTGGCATGGCCCGAGTTGAGATTGGAGGAAAGCAAGGATATATAGACTGGAGGGGGAACAGAATAATTGAGCCCCGATACGATTATATAGGCTATTTCAGTGACGGGCTTGCAACGGTACGAATTGGGGAAGCATATGGTTATATAGACAAGAAAGGAAAGGTTGTTATAGAGTCTCGATTCGATTATCCAAGCGTTTTTTCAGAAGGCTTGGCAGGAACGAATGCCAACGGCAAATATGGCTATATAGACAAGATGGGAATCTTTGTCATAGAGCCGCGATTTGATGGCATAAGCACATTTAGTGAAGGTATGGCCAGAGTAGTAATAGGTGATAAGTGGGGCTTTGTAGACAAGGAAGGCAATGTAGTAATAGAAGCTCGATATGAATATGCACGGGATTTTTATGAAGGTTTAGCTATGGTTTGCTATGATGGCAAATGGGGTTATATAGATAGTGAAGGAGACTTTGTAATAGAACCGATATTCGACGGTCTGAGTTTTTTTAATGAAGGCCTGGCAGCAGCTAAGATGGATGGCGAGTGGGGCTATATAGATGGCGAAGGAGATTTTACTGTTGAACCTCGATTTGACAGTCTGAGTTTTTTAAATGAAGGCCTGGCAGCAGCTAAGATAGATGGCGAGTGGGGCTATATAGATAGAGAAGGAGATTTTGTAATTGAGCCTCAGTTCACTGAGGTAGATCTTTTCCAGGAAGGTCTGGCAGCGGTAAAGATAGAGGACAAGTGGGGCTATATAAATAGCGAGGGGGATTTGGTTATTGAACCTGAATTTGAACACGCTGGACAATTTGAAAGACAGCAGAATGAGGAAAAAGATAAATTGCAAAACACTACTTTTTAAGAGTAGTGTTTTTTTACATTTACTGCCATGGAATGCATAGGCTTGGCGTGCCCATACTTCAAATCGAAAAAATAATCTAACACACCTTGGCAATTATATATTATAATTATTCTACATTCACTGTTCGAGAAGGGGGAATGTATTTTGAGCAAGGGATATGAGATTATTAACAACGCTTTGGAGTTTGCCTCGAAGGCTCATTCAAATCAGTTCAGGAAGGGCACGAACATACCATATATAGTGCATCCTGTCGAAGTAGCCATGATACTCCAGGAAAACGGGGCTTCAAGCAGCGTCATTGCATCTGGATTGCTTCATGACGTGCTTGAGGATACTGATGTGAATGTTTCGAGGCTTCATGACAAATTCGGAGCGAAAATATGCGAAACCGTGATTGGTGCATCTGAAATTTTAGAAGACAGGATGAGTATCCCCTGGGAGATTAGGAAAAGACACACGATTAATTTCCTCAAGACAGCCAACAGGGACATCCAGCTGGTGTCGTGCGCCGACAAGCTCAGCAATTCCAGAAGCATGCTTAAAAATCATGTTGAAAAGGGCATGGATTTCTGGAGCATATTCAACGCTGATTTCGAAAGCCAGGCGTGGTACTACAGAGAGCTGGTGAACAGCCTGAAGGGTCTTAGCGGCTGCAAGATGTACAGTGAACTTGTAGTGACTGTTGAGCAGCTATTTGGTACGCTTGATAATGGTATCGCTAAATAATTGCAGTACCAGAACTCATACGATAATTTATATATAACATAAAACAGCCGGCTAAGCCGGCTGTTTTTATGAATTCAAATCCAGTTTAAAGGGACATCTTGCTAACTGATACGCTTTCGATTGTACTAAGCTCATCTTCTAGCTTTTTGATCTCGTCTGCCTTGTCAGCGAAGAACTCAAGAAGCACGAGTCCTATTGAGCTGCAAGTGTTGGCAGCTTCAGGAGCTGCGTGGAGTCCAAGTCTTGTCTTTATTATGCAGCCATGCTCCGTAAGGAGTTTTTGAACCTTTAGAGCGTCCTCTTCCCTGTGTCCTATCTTTATTCCCATAATTATTGTTTTAGACATATTATCAACCTCCCATTAGTTTTAAATAAGACTTGCTTATCTTATTTAGATATACCCAGGATTAGCAATTAAATCACAATATTTTAAAAATCACAAGAACACCCGCCTGAGGTGGGTTAGACTACATCCTTGTCTAAATAGCTGTAAGACATAGGAATTATGTATGTTTTTACCGTATCGGGCATGCCTTCGGTAATCTTGAGTGCCATGTCGCTTTTTACTGATTCTTCTTTTGATTCGCCGAGCACTATTGAATCAATGGCGTTGTCCATAACGAATTTTTTTATTGTGCTCGCAACATTTGTTGAGTGAAGTATGCTCATTTGGGCATCGTATTTTTTGGAAACATCAAAAAGGTGCTGTATTACTTCGCAGTTGGCCATTGAAATATCTTTTCCGGTGATATGCAGCACATAGAGCTCGCCTTCCGGACCTGCAATCTTGTAGCCGCTTCTGATTAGCCTCTCTGATGTTTTTTGCTTTGTCACACAAACCATGACCTTTTTAGTCATATCGAATACTCCTTTTTACGTAATAGTTAGTTTCTGATAGCCTGCAGCGTATGCAGCTGTGTCGGGATTGATAAAATTGTATCCAAGTATATTATAACACAATTTGTACATAAAAAGTACACACTATATTTATAACCGGAGTAGCAAAAATTAAACAGCAACTGTCATTGAGAATAATTATATGTGGATTGAATTTGGCAATCGAAATAAAGGGTATAATAAATACATTGAGTTTCGCTTACTTCTTGACTTCATTTCAAAGGAGAGTTTATGAGAAAATACAGCTATCTGGAACATATATGCGATATCAGGCTGAAGGTGGAAGCTGACAGCATGGATGAGTTTTTCAAGGCTGCGCTTGACGGTATGAACAGCATAATAGCAGGAGGGGATGTAGAAGGATCGCCAGAAGATTCGGTCATGAAGATTTGCGTTGAATCTATGGACTACACATGCCTGCTTATTGATTTTCTCTCCGAAGTGCTCCTGCTTACACAGTCGCATTACAGCATATTCAGCAGGATTGACATAGAAAGCCTGACCAGTTCGAGAATAGAGGCGGTGCTTCACGGCACCTTTGTCGAAGGCTTTGACGAGGATATCAAGGCGGTGACATACCATGAGGCTGAGGTGACAAAAAACGAGCAGGGGAATTACGAGAGCGTAATAGTGTTTGACATATAAGGGAAAGAGAGGTTTTGAGCGTGATAAAGATAACTGACATGAGGAAAAAGGCTCCCTATATGTGGGAGATAGAAAAGAGCTTCCGAAATGACATGAACGTCCCGGCCCGGATATTTGCGACCAGGGAGATGCTCGACGATGTCCTCAAGGACAGGTCGGTAGAGCAGCTTGTAAATGTGGCCACTCTGCGTGGAATACAAAGCGCGGCCATAGTAATGCCGGATGTGCATGAAGGTTACGGGTTTCCAATAGGCGGAGTGGCGGCGACATTGTGGCCCAGCGGCGTAATTTCGCCGGGAGGGATAGGCTATGATATCAACTGCGGCGTCAGGCTTGTAAAGTCGCAGCTGGAGCTGAGCGATGTAAAAAGCAGGATAAAGCTCCTGGGAGCAGCCCTTTATACGTCCATACCTTCAGGCGTCGGCAAAGGCGGAGACATACTGCTTTCGGAATCGAAGCTGGATGAAGTGCTAAGATACGGTGCCAGAAAGATGGTTCAAAAGGATTACGGCTTTGAAGCAGACATTGAGCACACAGAGTCTCACGGCTGTTTGGATAATGCCGACCCTGACATGGTGTCTTCTCATGCCAAGAAAAGGGGCGAAGACCAGCTTGGGACTATGGGTGCAGGCAACCATTTTGTCGAAGTGGATGTGGTCGAGGAAATCTACGACGAGGAATGCGCAAAGGCCTACGGCCTGTTTGAAAACCAGGTTACAGTACTTATTCATACGGGCTCGAGGGGGCTTGGACACCAGGTGGCCACGGACTATATAAAAATAATGATGGGCAAAATGAGGGATTATGGTATAGTGGTACCTGACAGGGAACTTGCATGCGCGCCATTTGACTCGCCGGAAGGTCAGAATTATTTTGGCGCCATGGCGGCAGCGGCGAATTTCGCATGGGCCAACAGGCAGGCAATAATGCACAGCGTAAGGCTGGCTTGGAGGGACATTTTCGGGGGAAGGCTGGAGGACCTCGAGCTCCTGTACGACGTGGCGCACAATATAGCCAAAATAGAAACACACATGATTGATGGACAGCCTAAAAAGGTGATCGTCCACAGAAAGGGCGCGACCAGGGCGTTCGGTCCGGGCAATCCTGAGGTTCCCCAGAACTACAGGGCCGTAGGTCAGCCGGTAATAATACCAGGGAGCATGGGCACAGCGTCGTTTGTACTTGCGGGGGCCAACAGGAGCATGGAGCTGTCTTTTGGATCGTCATGCCACGGCGCAGGCAGGCAGATGTCCAGAAGCGAGGCAAAGAGGAGAGTCGATGCTACAAGCATAATAAGCGAGCTCGAGCGCAGGGGAATACACATTCAGGCAGGTTCGCTAAAGGGAGTCGCCGAGGAGGCTCCGCAGGCATACAAGGATGTGGAGAGCGTAGTCGACGTTGTGCATCAGGCTGGAATAGCGAAAAAAGTTGCAAAACTAAGGCCTCTTATGGTCATAAAGGGATAAGGACATGATAAAAATAACCAAGGTTGAACGAAAAAAATATTCAAAGGGCGTATGGTCGCTGTTTTCAGACGAAGTGCACATAGCTGATTTACATGAAGATGTGATAGTGCAGCACAGAATAACGCCAGGCAAGCTGCTGAGCAAGGAGGACATAGACGTACTTCTGGAGTCAGAGGAGAAGGCGAAGGCGATGGATTCGGCTCTGAGGCTCCTCTCGCACAGGATGAGGAGCGAAAAGGAGCTGTCGGATTCGCTTAGGCGAAAAGGGTATGGCGAAGGACTCATAGAAGGCATAATGCAGGAGCTCAGAAAAAGAGGCTATGTCGATGACCAGGTTTTTGCCAGGATGTATGCGCAGAGCCTCCTGGGATCCAGAAAGGACGGCAGCAGGGCTGTGAAAATGAAGCTCTCACAAAAGGGCATAAGTAGGGAAGTTACACGGAGCACTGTCGAGGAGCTGACCAGCGATGAAAAGGAATATGAGGCTGCTCTGGAGCTGGCAATAAAAAAGGTAAAGGGAAGCTACAAAAACGACGAGCCCGACGCAATATACAGAAAGCTCGGGGGATTTCTTTCAAGGAAAGGCTATCCGTACGAAATAGTGATGAAGGTGCTCAGAAAAGTCACAAAAAAAGAGACTGATTAACAAATGCATTTCAAGGCAGAGAGAAAGCGGCGAACGAGGAGTTATTTATTCCCCGTATCGCCGCTTTCTGTATCTTTCAATGCTTCAAGGGCATGCGCTTGCGCCTTGAGGCGTTCTACTTCTATCTGATAGTTCTTGTTTTCCTCTTCAAGCGAGTTTATTCTTTTTTCCAGGACTGAAACAGAACCTTTTATTTCCCTTGATTTCATGCTTGACTTGAATTTTCCGAAAAGGCTCATGGTGTAGGTTACAAGAGCGCCGAATGCCGCTGATATTAGTATGACCACGGATTGGGAAAGCTCGTACTTGGCCCACAATACCCTTATGGTTACTATTTCAGAATTCAAAACCGCGAAAAGGGCTACAAACACTGCAAACACGAGCGAAAATATGAACCATATTTGCATAATATCACTCCCTTAAATAAAAATTGGAATATCCTATTTGTTATATACCCAGTATGCGGATTCGATATCTTTTTTATTTGATTTTTAAAGTCCGAGCGATTTTTTCACAACATCCTTCATTTCTTCTTTTTTACATGTAGTATCATGAACAATTTTTAGTTTTTCTATCCCGTCAAGGCCTCTTGGTATTTTTATGCCAGTCTTTTCAGAGAGGCTGTACATAAGCCTGAATTCATCAGTTTCCCCGCCTGTTTCGCCTATGGCATTTGCAACGCTCATTGTGAACTTGAAAGGGCTGGCTGTTGAAGCTATCACTGTGTATGTCGAGTCGCCTGTTGATGCCTTGTAGTCGGAGTATACCTTGTAGGCTATTGCCGTATGCGTGTCCATTAGGTAGCTGCAATCCCTGTATACAGAACTTATTGTCTCCAGTGTTTCTTCTTCGGAAGCGTAGCCGCCGTAAACAAAATCAAGATTCGACTTCATTTGAGGGTCTATGGAGTATACGCCTTCGCTGCCTAGCTTGTCCATGAAGGCTTTGACCTTTGATTCGTTTCCGCCGCTCATGTGGTAGAGCATCCTTTCAAGATTGCTGGATACGAGTATGTCCATGGATGGAGAGTTTGTCTTTATTAGGGACCTGTTTCTGTCATAGGTGCCGCTTGTGAGGAAGTCTGTAAGCACGTTGTTTTCATTTGACGCACAAATGAGCTTGTTGACAGGAATCCCCATTTGCATCGCGTAATATGCGGCAAGTATGTTCCCGAAGTTGCCTGTTGGCACTACGAAGTTTATCTTGTCGCCCTCTGAAAGTCTGCCGTTTCTTAGAAGCTCGAGGTAAGAATGCACATAGTAGACTATCTGAGGCACAAGCCTGCCTATGTTTATTGAATTGGCTGACGACAGCATATAGCCGTGCTCTGAAAGATACGAGCCTAGCTCCTTGTCGGCGAATATTTTCTTTACGCCTGTCTGGGCATCGTCAAAGTTGCCCTCTATTGCATAAACAAATGTGTTGGATTCTTCTTGAGTAACCATCTGCATTTTTTGTACACTGCTTACGCCGTCATTTGGGAAGAATACTATTATCTTTGTGCCAGGCACGCCTGCAAATCCGGCCAGAGCAGCTTTTCCCGTGTCGCCTGACGTCGCGGTAAGTATTACAACCTCTTTATCAAGTGAAAGCTGCTTTATAGAGCTTGTCATAAGGTATGGCAGCAGTGAGAGTGCCATGTCCTTGAAGGCTGCCGTAGGCCCGTGATAAAGTTCGAGGAAGCTTACGCCGCAGCTTTCAACCAAGTTCACCCTTGAGTTTGAGTCGAATTTATCATCGTATGCGCAGTCTATGCAGCTTTTCAGGTTTTCAATCTCAGGAAAATATTTGCCTATGATGTAGCAGGCAAGCTCGTTGTAGTTGTATCCCTTGAGCGTGTCAAAGTCAACGTCTATTGCAGGTATGTGATCCGGCACGAAAAGCCCCCCGTCATCAGCTATACCCTTTACTATGGCCAGAGGAGAGTTTATGTTGTTTTCCCCGCCGCGTGTGCTCTTGTATAATATGTCCATTTTCGCCACCCCGTTTATATGTGTTTTCTATATATTTTATTAATATTTACAACATATGATATACTGATTTCAGATTGCGCACAAGTGTTTTCGCAGAAAATATAGAAAATTGAAGCGAAAAATATTGACATGAAGTCAAAACACAATTATACTAGGATAAATAAAAATTAATAGCGATAACCAATTCTTATCAAGAGCGGCGGAGGGACAGGCCCTGTGAAGCCCGGCAACAGCCAGCATAGCTGGAAATGTGCTAATTCCTGCAGTGTGTATTTTACTGGAAGATGAGAAAGCGGTTTTTATACATGGATAATTGAATCTGCAAATATGGCAGAGTATTAATTAGTGTATAAACGGCCAATTCTGACTTTCAGAGTTGGTTTTTTTATTGCCTTTTTTTAGCGGAGGCTTCCCGGTGATAGCAAATACAAATAAAACAGCAATAATAAAGGAGATGTATGATATGCCAATAATAATACCCGAAGGGCTTCCAGCCCAGAAGATACTTGAAGAAGAAAATGTGTTTGTGATGAACGAACAGAGGGCCTATACGCAGGATATAAGGCCGCTTAGAATAGTTGTGCTGAACCTGATGCCTACAAAAATTCAGACTGAAACGCAGTTTGTAAGACTGCTCAGCAACAGCCCGCTGCAGGTCGAGCTCACACTGCTTCACCCTGAGAGCCACGAGTCAAAGAACACCTCTAAGGAGCACCTTGATGCGTTCTACCACACATTTGATGAGATAAAAGACCAGAAATTCGACGGAATGATAATAACAGGAGCTCCCATAGAGCACCTTGATTTCGAGGAAGTGACATACTGGGAAGAGCTCAAACAGATAATGGACTATTCAAAGCGCAATGTGACGTCTACACTCCACATATGCTGGGGGGCGCAGGCGGGACTGTACCATCATTATGGAGTTCCAAAGCATCCGCTTGACAAGAAAATGTTTGGAGTATTCGAGCATTCGGTCGTTGACAATAACAGCATTCTCACAAGGGGATTCGACGACGAGTTCTATGTGCCGCAGTCAAGGCATACGGAGGTTAGGAGAGAGGACGTCGAGAAGGTGGAAGCCTTGAAAATTGTAAGCGAATCTGAGGCTTCGGGTATATATATAGTTGAAAGTGCGGACAACAAGCAGATATTCGTCACGGGACACTCGGAATATGATCCGTGCACGCTCAAGGGTGAGTATGACAGGGATGTATCTAAGGGACTTGAAATAGAGATTCCAAGGAACTACTTCAAGGACAACAATCCCTCGAATCAGCCTGTTGTAAGGTGGAGATCGCATGCAAACCTGCTCTTCTCCAACTGGCTGAACTACTATGTTTATCAGGAAACCCCGTATGTACTTTAAAAATACCGCAATTCCAATGTTTTTTTGAAAATTGACCTTTACAAAAGCGATTTATGTGATAAAATGTGTCTATAGAAAAAACAGATGTACGCGAAATAAAAACAACATTCTGAAATTGTGTTTAGGGGGATATTCATGAAGGAGATTATAGTACAAAAATTCGGAGGCTCTTCAGTCGGGGACATAGAAAAAATAAAAAACGTGGCCAGGAGAGTAATCGATACCAAAAGCAAGGGCTATGATGTGATTGTAACTGTTTCGGCAATGGGGGACACTACAGACGAGCTTATTGAAAAGGCTTTGATGATTTCAGCTAATCCATCAAACAGGGAAATGGACATGCTGCTTTCCACAGGCGAGCAAGTATCTGTGGCACTTCTTGCCATGGCGATTCAGTCGATGGGGCATGACGTAGTATCGCTTACAGGGGCACAGTGCGGAATAATCACGGACTCAAGTCATAAAAAGGCCAGAATAAACAACATAGACACAAAGAGGCTTCACAAGGAGTTATCAGAGGGCAAAATTATAATAGTTGCGGGCTTTCAGGGGATTAATGAAAATCAGGACATAACGACACTTGGCAGGGGCGGTTCGGATACCACTGCGGTTGCGATAGCAGCGGCGATTGGTGCTGCAAAGTGTGAAATATATACGGATGTTGAGGGCGTTTATACAGCCGATCCAAGAAAGGTTAAGTCAGCCAGGCTTATGAAAAGAATATCGTATGACGAGATGCTGGAGCTTGCGGAGCTCGGAGCGGGGGTGCTCCATCCAAGATCTGTGGAGCTGGCGCGGAAATTCAATGTTCCGCTTGTTGTAAGATCAAGCTTTGCCGACAGCGAGGGTACGGAGATTGTCAACATGGATCAGATTGAAAAGGTTGCTATAAGGGGAATATCGCTCGACGACGATATAGCAAAGGTTTCTGTGCTCGAGGTGCCTGACAGGCCTGGAATAGCATTTAAGCTTTTCTCGATGCTCTCGCTAAATAACATTAATGTGGACATGATAATTCAGAATGTCAACAGGCTCTCTGTTAACGACATATCGTTCACCATAAAAAAAGATGATCTGCCGGATTTCCTGAAAATATCCGAGAATATAAAAGAGACAATCGGCGCGGAAAAAGTTACGTATGACGATTCGGTAGCCAAGCTTTCAATTGTGGGAGCAGGTCTTGCAGGAAGCACGGAAGTTATGTCCAAGTTCTTCGAAGCGCTTTATGAGCTTGGAATAAACATACAGATGATAAGCACTTCCTCGATAAAGATTTCATGCATAATAGACAGAGAAAACGCCGAAAACGGCATGTCCAAGCTGCACGAAAAATTCCAGCTTAGCTAGATTTGAACATATAAATATAAAGGATAAGGGGCCGATAAGATGGAGAGCATAAAGATAGGGCTTTTGGGTTTTGGAACTGTTGGTTCGGGAGTCTACAGCATACTAGAGGATAACAAGGATAAGATAGAATCCCACATACAAAAAAAGCTTCAGATAAAAAAGATACTAGTCAGGGATATTGGCAAGCAAAGGAATGTAAGCGTTCCTGCGGAGCTGTTCACAACTGACGCGGCAGACGTGACAGACGATCCTGAAATAGACATAGTTGTTGAGCTTATGGGCGGAATTGAGCCTGCAGGGGGCTATATAAAGGCGGCGATTGAAAACAAAAAACACATAGTAACAGCAAACAAGGCGCTTATTGCAACGCACGGTGACGAAATATACAACCTGGCCTGCGAGAATGGTGTCGAGTTGAGATATGAAGCCAGCGTTGGCGGCGGGATACCGATAATAAGCACTCTTACTCAAAGCCTTGCAGCAAACAATGTGGATGAGGTGTGCGGCATAATAAACGGCACTACCAACTTCATACTTACTCAGATGGACGAGCAGGGCATGGAATTTGAAGAGGCCTTAAAGCTCGCTCAGGAACGCGGCTTTGCAGAAGCTGATCCTACTTCTGACATTGAAGGCGAGGATGTTGCTTTCAAGCTGGCCATACTCATAGAAGTCGCATTCGGCATAAAGCTTTCACCATCTGAGATTCCAAGGGAAGGTATAACAAAGATATCCAAAAGGGATATCGAATTTGCAAAGGAGCTGGGCTACAAGATAAAGCTCGTGGCTGCGGCAAGAAGAAAAGGAAACAGCCTTGAGTACCACGTACAGCCTTCCTTCCTGCCTTTGGCGAATCCTTTGGCATCAGTCAACAACGAGTTCAATGCAGTGCTTGTGAAGGGCAACGCCGTTGGAGAGCTTCTTCTGTACGGCAAAGGGGCAGGTTCGACTCCGACAGGAAGCGCTGTGCTGGGAGACATACTTGAGATATCGAAGATTATAGGTACAGATTACAAGGCCGGAGCTCCTCTTAGAAACGAGAACAAGGGCTTCAAGCTTGAGGGTGAAGGCGTATCAGCATATTACGTCCATATGAGCGCAAAGGACAAACCGGGAGTTCTGGGAAGGATAACTTCTGCATTCGGCAAGTACGAGGTCAGCCTCAGGTCCGTGATACAAAGGTCAAGGGGAGAGGACACGGTACCTCTTGTTTTCATCACTCATGAGACTGAAAGAGCAAGACTCGATTCAGCGCTTAAGGAAATAGAACTAAGCAACGATGTGTCAAAAATTGAGAGCGTACTGAGAGTTGAGAAAAAATAGGTGTAATTTTAACCGCATGGCAGCATGCGGTTTTCTTTTGCTTTCAAAGGTTTTCCAAACAGTATAAAATGGGTATAAGATTATTTTGACAAGACATAGAAAATGGCGGTTACGCTGCTTAATATCAATAGAGTCTGGAGGAATTTGAATGCAAAGGGCACAAAAGGGCGTTACAGATGAAATTCTCCAAAACATAAAAAACAGGCTGGGGGAAGAGAGATTTTTGAAAAGAGACATTCTCTTGCAAATACCTCACGAGGAGTTCGGCATTAAATCGAAACTCATAAATGACTTTTTATGCGGAGGTGAGTTTGAAAAAGGGACGAAAAAGCTGATTGAAAAAAGGGAATTTTCATGTAAAAAAATGCTGGATATATTAAGACCGCTGATGGATGAAATGGCACGCGGCAAGGAGCCTGAAGACTGGCTGAATTACTCTTACCAGTACTTGCTGGACAAGTCGTTCCCTGAGTCTGTGGAGCTGAAGCTTTCAAAGGATATTGAGGGACCTACACTTTTATATCTGGAATTTTGCAGGATGATGAACGAGGAGCAGAAAAAGACGGATGACTCCACATGGCAAAGCAGGTATCCCCTTGAATTCCTAAGTGACGCTGAAATCAGGGGGCTTGAGGATTTCGGAGAGTATGAAAGGCTCAAGGAGGCATTCGCAAAGGAACACATTTATGAGCTGATGAAGCTCAACCAGGAGATAACAGAATATAATAATCTCGACCACATATGCGGTGTGCACTTCCTTGCTCTTTTTATAGGAAGACAGTTCAAAAGTGCAGGCATACCGGTGGATCTGGGAAGGGTTTCGGGAGCGGGGCTGGGACACGACATAGGAAAATACGGCTGCAAGACGGCCGAGCTAAAGCGCGTCCCATACCTGCACTATTACTACACCGACCAGTGGTTCAAAAAGCACGACATATCCTATATAGGCAATGTGGCGCTCAACCATTCTGTATGGGATCTTGAGCTTGAAAACCTTTCGCTTGAGTCGCTTATACTCATATATTCGGACTTCAGGGTCAAAAACAATGCAAACGGAGAAATGCACATATACAGCCTCAAGGAATCCTTCGACGTTATACTCGATAAGCTTGACAATGTGGACGACATAAAGCGCAGAAGATATCTCAAGGTGTACAACAAGATACGGGACTTTGAAGATTTCATGCTGGATATTGGCATACAGGTAGTTCCCACAAAAGGGGAGGTCGCATATTCAGAGCCAATCAAAAAGTATTATGCCCTGATGAAGGGGAGCGACGTGGTGGAAAATTTCAAGTACCTTGCGGTCAGCCACAATATCAACCTAATGCACAGGCTTAGGAATGAGCTCTCGCTCAACCAGATAATAGAACTTGCAAGGAGCGAGCGTGACTGGAACAACCTTCGCAAGTATCTCGAGATATTCGAGGAGTATTCGACATACCTCACACAAAGACAAAAGTATATCACAATGAGATTCCTGTATGAAAAGCTCGTACACCCCGAGGATGACATAAGAAGGCGCTGCGGCGAAATAATAGGCAAGCTTATAGCCAACTTTGACGAGGAGTACAGGAAGGATGTGCCGGATGACGTAAAGCTTGCGTTGCCAGAAATGACAAGCTATCAGGTGCTTGACCGGTTCATGAAGCTGTTTTTATATCCTGACCACAACATAATAAGAATCCACCAGCAGTGGATAGGTGAAGCTTTGAGCATTATGCTGCAGGCCGTGTTCAGGAATTCAAAAGCCAAGAGCAAGGACGGCTTAGTTGAGGTTCTTTCATCTTACTATCAAAAAGGAGAAAGCCACAATGACAGCATGCATCTTCATCTCTTAAGGAGTCTGCAGTTCATACCATTTTCAGGCGAATGGGCAAAATCAGATATTTTCCTTAAATACCTGCAGGATACCATCTCAAGCAGCGAGCAGACTGTAAGGCTTTTGGCGTACGAAGTGCTCGGCGATATGTGCAAGGCCGGAAAGCTTCAAGATGATTATATTGGGCTGATGGCTGCAAGCCTGATTGAAAAAGAGAGCATGCTTGAAGACAAATATGAAAAATGGGCCCTCAGAAATCTCATAACGGGACTGAAAAAAGGCGAAGCTGCATTTGATAAATTAGAGCTGGAGCAGACAGAGATATCAGAAATATTCCTGAGCAACTTCAAGAATACTACGAGCTGGGTTGTGAAAAGGAGCAACATCGAGATGCTGCTTGACTATTCACTGTCCAATCTCCAAAGCTACGGCCTTTACACGGCGCTACATTTTTGCAACCTTCTCAAGGTCAGCCCGAATGAGAGCACCAGGCTAAAATCAGGAGAGGCTCTGCTCAAGATGTTCCCGCTACTTCCGCAGGAACAGGGATACGACGTGGCCATAGAACTTTTCAGATCGCTGGAGATAGAGGAATATCAGTTCACTAAGTATATACCGCATTATCTTGGCCAGATTCTGATGTATCTTTCTCCCGAGAACATGGAGAGCTTGACCGACGATCTGAACGAGAAGATGAAAAGGTCAGGAGCGAGGGTTAATTCCCTGCTGCTCAGGACAATAGGGGTCTGCATAGCAAACTACGCAAACTACAAGGCTTATTTCGGCGAAAAGAGCGAAAGGTATGAAAAGCGGTTTGCAAAGAAGCTTGGAATACTTCTTAGCGGGCTTGCACACAATGACAACCAGGTCAAGCAGATGGCATTCAGCGTTATAGGCAGCGAGATTTTCGGCAATCCCGATATAGAGCTGGAGCACAAGTGCGATATATTCGCACTTATTGCAAAGAAGATATTGACCCTAATTGCGGCCGAAAAGCAGGAAGAGCTGACGTTCCTCAACAATTCTGCGGTCCTCAACAACATATACAGATTTATATCGGACTACATGTTCATAAATGGAGACATTCAGCTTAAATCACCGGAAAAGGTTGCATTTTTCCCTGGCACTTTTGATCCGTTTTCTCTTAGTCACAGGGAGATAGTAAGGGCTATAAGAAAGAAGGGTTTCGAGGTGTATCTGGCTGTCGACGAATTTTCATGGTCGAAAAGCACTCAGCCCAATATGATAAGAAGAAACATAATGAACATGTCGATAGCTGACGAGCTCAGCGTATACATCTACCCCGAGGATTTTCCTGTGAATCTTACCAATCCAAAAGACCTCAAGGTTCTTAGGCAAAATTTCAAGAGGCATGACGTGCATATAGTTGTGGGCAGCGATGTCGTGCTCAACGCCACCGCATACAGGGCCCCGGTAACTGAAAACTCCATACAGACATTTCCTCACGTTGTCTTTGAGAGAAGGAGCCATTTTGAGACGGAGGATACAGACAAGGTGCTTGACAAGGCGCTTGAAAATATAAAGGCGCCTATAATAAAGCTGTTCCTGCCACCAAGGTATGAGGATGTGAGCTCCACGAGGATAAGGAATTACATTGATGAAAACCGTGACATATCAAAGCTGGTAGACCCGATGGTGCAAAGATATATATACGACAACGGTCTCTACAGGAGAGAGCCGTCCTACAAGTCGCTTATTCAAAAGCTCCAGTTTGACATTGAGATAGTTTCCGACATCAGGGATTCGCTCATAGAAAATTTGGCGCTCAACTTCCACCATGAGGAGTACAACAGCGCACTCGAGAGGCTCCAGGAATTTTCTGAAAAGCCGCTGGCCAGCATACTTATAGTAAAGGACAACCAGAAAAACAACAAGATAATAGGCTATTCCGCCTTCAACTGGCTAGCTTCAAGCCAGATATTCAACGAATTCAAGGACAGCCAGATATCAGAATCGGTCAGAGAGAATTACACAGGCAGGATTATACTCGTTAGCGGCATTTTCATAGACAGAAACTGCGGAATAGAAAATTTAAACCAGATAATTCTTACCGAGACGCTGTCCTACTGCATATCCAGGGATTACGGTTACGCTGTGTATATAAACAACATTGACATGGAGCAGGACGAGGAGCTGTACGAAACTCTTCAGCTGCAGGGCTTTACAAAGCAAAGGTGCACACATGAAAAAAGAGGCGTGTTTGCAGTCAATATGAGCAGACCGTGCAGCCTGTATCTTGATATAAGAAGCATAATGAAATACCCGTTCCGCGACAATCCTCTTGTTGTAAATCAGATTAATATAGCAAGAAAAAGGCTGCAAAAGGCGCTTGCGGAGCTTTATCCGGGGAACCTTGTGTTGTCGTTTGACAGAAGGCTCATGGAAGAAACTCTCATGAAGAAGATATGCAGAGAAAACGGGGTACCTACAACGCCGCTGAATCCAAGGAGGCTCGGAGACTCCATGTGCGTCCCTTTTGGTAATGTTCTAAACAGACTGACCATTCCAAATACGGTGACAAAGGCTCTCCATACCGAGAAGATATTTGAAAGGGACATGTCGTCATTCAGGATAGAGCAGTTTCCCCACTATCTGAATCTTGAAAACCAGATAAAGATGATAAAGTCGTTCAACCGTCCGGTAATACTAATTGACGACATACTAAACAAGGGCTACAGGATAAAAGTGCTTGATCCCCTGCTCAAAAAAGAGGGGGTGCAGGTCAAGAAGATAATAGTCGGAATGCTATCGGGCAGAGGCAAGGAGTTAATGGACATACAGGGCAGGGCTGTTGACAGCGCATACTTCATACCAAACCTTAGAATCTGGTTCACAGAACAGCTGCTGTATCCGTTTATGGGAGGAGACGCCCTATGGAGGGAGTACAGCCCAAAGAGCAACATTATACCGTCGCTGAATATGATACTTCCATACGCTTATCCAAGTTTCATAAGAGGGGCTTCACGGGAGAGCATATTTGAGCTTTCGAAGGTATGCCTTGAAAATTCAATGGATATTTTCAGAGTGCTCGAAAGCGAGTATGAAAACATAAATGAGAGGAATCTGACTCTGGGTCTGCTGGGAGAGGTGTTTTTATACCCTAGATGCCCTGAGTTTGGAAAAGACGTCAGGTACGATTTGAACATGAATCCGTCCTCGTTCCTTGAGGACCAGATGGAATATCTGAAAAGACTCGAGGCGGGATTCAAATAGCATTTTGGAGGCCAGATACGATGAATATCAACTTTTACAGATTAAACGATAGAATGCTTATATCAAAAGAAGAGATTGACGGTTTGCCCGCTCTGAGCAGGGAGGAAGCCGCTTCATTCGCGGGCATCGCATGCTACGCAGGCTCTTTGGAAAAGGGACTGTCCAGGAAGACCTTCTCAGTATCGGATGCATCCCTTCTTGAACTTGAAAAAGAAGGCATTGAACTTTTAAAGACGAGCAAGGCTGCCAGCTCAGAAGTGGATGACATAATACTTCGTAAAATAGGCGAAGGAAAGCTCATGTATGCGAACACAGCATATCCGGATTGGAGGGAAGCCTGCAGTGACAGACTTCCTAAAAGCTGGAGAATAAATGTTGTCGGGATGGGCGATGTGGGAGGCATGCTAATTACGGGGCTGAGGCTTCTTGGCGGGGACGCCGTGGAGAGCATTGGCATATACGACAGAGACGAGAACAAGATGCAAAGATGGCTCCTTGAAGCCGGACAGATATACTCGCAGTTTGACGGCAGGAAGTACCCCCCTGTCAGAAAACTCAGCGAGGACGAGCTGTTTGACTGCGACATGATAGCATTCTGCATATCGGTGGGAGTGCCACCTGTAGGGCAGGAGGGCAAGGATGTAAGAATGGTACAGTTCGAGCAGAACTCCAAAATAATAGGCGAGTACGGAAGGATGGCATGCAAGGCCGGCTTTAAGGGAATATTCGCAGTAGTTTCAGATCCGGTGGATCCGCTTTGCAAAGCGCTTTACATTGCCAGCAACAAGGGAGAAGACGGAGACATGCACTACAGGGGGCTCTCGCCGGAGCAGATAAGAGGCTATGGCCTTGGAGTCATGAATGCAAGGGCTGTCTACTATTCTATGCAGGATGAGAGGCTTGCAGGATACAATGAGAACGGCAGGGCTTTTGGGCCTCATGGCGAGGGGCTTGTGATTGCCAACAGCATAAGCGAGTATGATGATGAACTCTCGCAGGAGCTTACGCATAAGGCCAAGCATGCAAACATAGAGGTCAGAAATACGGGTTTCAAGCCGTATATAGCCCCGGCGCTATCCTCGGGCGCGCTCTCGCTGCTTGCGACCATAAAGGGAGAATGGCACTACAGCTCGACATACATGGGCGGTGTGTTTATAGGAGCCAAAAACAGGCTTACAGAATCGGGAACAGATATCGAAAGGCTCGATTTGGACGATAAGCTCTTTGGAAGGCTAAAAGAAACATATGAACATCTCAAAGCAATAATATAGACAGGGGCGCAGCAGTGGCGGTCATAACAGCCACTGCCGCTGCCTGTTGTACCTGAGGGGGGGAACGGAGATGGAAAATATATATGTTTTGTGTGCGGACGGTCACTCGGAACAGCTCGCTAACATGATAGGAGCTGTTACAGCAAGCAGCAAGCGGATATATGTGCATGATGTTAAACGCGCCGGCGAACTCGCCGGAAAGAGGCTGCTGTTTGCCGCTGAAACAAACGAAATAGGAGTAGACATGAATCTGCTGCAGTTGCTCTTGGATATAAGAGCTGCCAATCCGCGTGCATTTGAGGGGGCTGTGGGAGCTGTGATTGTTCACAGCAAAAACGAATTATACACAAAAAGCTGCGCCACGCACCTGGTTTTTGTGGCTAACCAGCTGGGCTGCGCATTCATAGGGCACCCTCTTGCAGAGGCCGTGGGAGGGCTCAAGAACTTTTCGACCTGGAAGAAAGTATACAAGGATAGTACTCTCAGCGAAATATGTATGATGCAATGCGAAAAACTCGGGCACAGGCTAATGGAATATAAGCCGGCAAAGTCTGAAGCGCCGAAAATAACAGTGCTCCATTCAAGCTCGAGAAAAACATCCAACACGCTGATGCTCTGGAACATGGTCGAGGAGAATCTTGTGAGTTTGGGGTGCTCGGTAAGGCAAATACATGTGGAGAATGAGAATCTAACCGACTGCAGAGGCTGCTCTTTCAAACTGTGCATGCACTATGGAGAGCAAAAAAGCTGTTTTTACGGTGGTCTTGTTGTGCAGGAGGTGTTTCCGGCGGTAGAGGAATGCGACGCACTTGTTCTGCTATGTCCTAACTACAACGACTCAATAGCTGCAAACCTTATGGCGGTAATAAACAGGCTTACTGCTCTCTACAGGCAAATGAGCTTTTATGATAAGGCTCTGTTTGGAGTTGTGGTTTCTGGCAATTCTGGAAATGACACGGTGGCAAGACAGCTCCTTGGAGCACTGAATATAAACAAAGGTTTCAGGCTTCCGCCCGAATTTGCCTTGATGGAGATTGCCAATGATCCTGGAAGCATTAAAAGAGTACAGGATATAAGGGAAAGGGCCAGGATATTTGCAGAGAGAATAGTCGCAGAGACTAGGAAATAGACGGAGATCCGGAGATGCAGACGTTGAGCATATTGATATATTTTTATGAACAATGAAATTCGTTATATAAAAAAATAATAATATTATTGACAGTAAAAATACGGTTTGTTATTATGTGTATAACAGTTAAATATAGTTTTGAAAATAAATTCTAAGAGCAGGAAGAGTAGTCAGAATTTTCTATAAACAGCGAGTCGGGGTTGGTGGGAGCCGATTTTAGAGTATCTGGTGAATGGGCCTGTGAGAAGCAGGGTGAAATCTTTTGAGAGTATCCTAAGCCGGGAGTCCCCCGTTACAGGGACAGGATATCGGGAGCAATCTCCGTATCTGGAAGAGATGGAGGGCATTTAGCCTTCTAACTTGGGTGGCACCGCGAAGAGCATGGTTCTTCGTCCCATATATCATATGGGATGATGGGCCATTTTTTATTTTCAAAACAAGACATTAAATTCTATAAATACAAAAATATGGAGGGGTTATCATGAATTTAAGAAAAAATGTTCTTACAGCGCTTTTGTTAGCAATAGGTTTTATACTGCACCAGATAGTGCCGGGAGCTTTGGGGGCCATGAAATTTGACATAATGCTTGCGATGATATTTGTTGCAATATTCATAAACAACGATGTGAAAAACGTAGTGCTGGCAGCTTTGATGGGAGGAGTTATAACAGCACTTACAACCACATTCCCTGGCGGACAGCTCCCTAACATAATTGACAAGATAGTGACATGTGCGGCTGTGTATGCAATGATTAAAGTAGCCCTAAGCTTTATGCCAGAATTGAATCAAGTTGCAGTGATAGCTATATCGTTTGTTGGAACTATAATAAGCGGAGCCGTATTCCTCTACTCTGCACTTTTGATAGTTGGCCTTCCGGCACCTTTCACAGCTCTTTTTATGGGAATAGTCCTTCCTACAGCAGTGGCAAATGTATTCGTGACCATAGTAATATATAATGCAGTTAAGGTGGCTCTGAAGGCATCTGGATTTTCGATGGCCAGATAGCAAACCGGCCTTGCGATTAATAAAATTATCAATATAATCTATAAAGACCTCTGGATTTTAAATCTGGAGGTCTTTTTGTGTTAGTTGCGCTGGACAATGGGTAATAGTAGACCAATGCATATGGAATGTATTTACAAGAATAAGTATGCGTAAAGGGGTTGGTGTTGTGAACAGTATTGATGCGAACTTCTATGCAATTGAAAATATGGATGTGTCTTCTGGAACATATGCGGTAGAGTTCGTTGACGCACTCATAATGTGCGGCATATCAAGCCGGGCAAGCGACATACATATACACCCGGGGAAAAGCCACACGCAAATAAAGCTCAGGATAGACGGAAAGCTGCTTGGGGGGCCTAAGATAAGTAAAGACAGGCACGAGAGCATAATATCCAGACTAAAAGTCATATCGGGCATGAATATTTCCGAAAAGAGAATTCCTCAGGATGGGAGACTCGTAAAATCGGTGGGAGAGAGCGAATACGATCTCAGGACAGCCACAATTGCCACTGTGTTTGGCGAAAAAGCTGTGATTAGGATACTTGAAAAGGACGATTTCAGGTTCAGCATTAATAATATAGGGATGACACCTGACGACGTTGATAAAATTTCAACCTGCATTTCCGGCACAGGGGGTATGGTGCTTATAAGCGGACCGACTGGATCAGGCAAGACTACAACGCTGTATTCTATATTGAATTTCATCAAAAGAGATTCAAAAAATATAATAACGGTTGAGGACCCGGTAGAGTATACAATCGGCGAAGTATCTCAGATACAAGTGAACAGGCAAATAGGACTGGACTTTGCCGAAGGTCTGCGTGCAGCATTGCGCCACGATCCTGACGTTATAATGATTGGTGAAATACGTGATAACGAGACGGCGAGCATAGCAATGAGGGCGGCAATAACTGGACACCTGGTGCTTAGCACCATTCACACCAATGATTCAGCAAGCACTGTAACCAGGCTTTTGAATATGGGGATTCCATCTTATATAATTTCAGCGGCACTTAAATGTGTAATATCGCAGCGGCTTCTAAGAGTGCTGTGCAAATCATGCAAAAACATCTGCAGCCCAATGGTTGCTGAAAAAACAGCGTTCTATATGGCGGGGTACAAAACGGAAGGTTTTTGCTCTGCCACAGGTTGCAGGCGCTGCGCAGGAACAGGATATTACGGCAGAACAGGGGTGTATGAGGTGCTTTGTATTGACAGAGAGCTAAGCGAGGCAATAATACAAGGCCAGCCTCAACAGAAGATAAGAGATATCGCAGATAGGAAGGGCATGTCAACCATGCTAGAAAATGCCGCAAGGCTTGTTGTTGAAGGAACAACATCTGCTGAGGAAATATCGCAACTCCTGGCGGGAGAATACTTGTAAGGATGTGATTAGAATAAAGCTTTTTGCATATATAGGTATGGACGGCAAGCAAGTTTACCGTTGCGGAATTTTGCGGGCAATCAGCCAAAACCAAGCCTTAATTAGCCTTTCTGAAAGCGGCGTATATGCAATTTTGACAGTAGGGCTGCTGCCAAGCGGCATTATTTCGCCTGCTTCAAACAAAAATCATATTGCGATATCGGAATTTTTCGGACACCTTCACTTCCTTACTTGCGCGGGCCTCAGCATAACCGAGTCGCTTAGCATCATAGACGGAGCAGGAGGCCATGTGAGCAAATACTCAAGGGCTATTTCGTCAAATATAAACAAAGGTGTTTCTGTTTCGGAAGCAATGAAGCAGGCGGACACATACTTTCCGAATTTGGTCGTAGAGGTTATGGATTGCGCAGAAAAAAGCGGGCGAATTGAAGGAGTATGCAAAAAACTGGCTGACTTCTACTACAGCATGTACAGCATCAAGAGAGAGATAAAATCAGCGCTTGCATATCCTATGTTGGTGTTATTTTTTTGTTTTTTCTCAGTAGGGTTTATAACGGTCTTTGTAATGCCAAGCCTGGCCGATTTGCTTAATGCAAGTGATGCAGGCTTAGAGGGAGCAAGCGGAATTATAATTGGAGCATCAAGCGTCATAAGCGGGAATGTGCATACAATACTGGCCTGCATGGCAGGCTTTGTTTTTGTTGCCTCGTGCGCATTCAGGGCTTGTGCAAAAAATGGAGAAGTCTGGCGGTTGCTTTCAAAAGTGCCGCACATTGGGAAAGTCAGAAGAAATGCCGTATCATCAATGTTTGCAGGATTGCTTTCAATGTGCATGGAAAGCGGGATACCGATATACAGCGCTGTTGAAATGGCGGGTAACGCTCTCGGCTGTAGCGAATACAGGAAAAGCATGCTGAAAATGCGGGACTCTATTACTGCAGGCGAGAGTGTGTCGACAGCCGTTTCAAGAGCGGGATTTTTTTCAGATGAGTTTGCGATGATGGTTAAAATTGGGGAGGCATCTGGTGATATGTCGGGAATACTTCAAAAAATCGCGTGCTATTTCGAAAAGCAGGTGGAATCATCCGTGAAAAGGGCGGTATCCCTTATAGGTCCTCTGCTTATTATGGGGGTAACCGTAATAATAGGTGTGCTCTCATATGTTGTTATGACGCCGATGCTAAGAATTGCAAACAGCATTATATAAAAAGTTGATTTGACAATATGAATGAAATGGGAGGTAAATGAAATGAAAAAAATATTGGCTGTGCTCAGGGGAAGAAAAGGATTTTCGCTGCTTGAGGTGCTTATGGCCGTGTTTGTAATAGGAATTATTGTGGCTATAATTTCGCCGGATATTGCAAGCACGGGTCACAAGGCAAAGCTAAGAGCGGATGCGGCCTCGGCTGCATGCATAGGAAGAGCTCTGGAGCTTTATGTGGCTGAAAACAATATAGTCAAACAGGCTGATGGATTTGACGAGTTTGAATTGAAGAAGGTACTAGTGGAAGGGGGATATCTAACCAGCATAAGCGCACCCAAGAGCGGAGGAGTCTGGAGTGCTGAGTACACGAACAAGAAGGTAACTGTCAAAGCAGGGGGGATTGAGCTTTATCCGGCTATTGAAAAAACAGAGGTGACGGAAGATGGCACTTCGAACTAGACTGTTCTGGATAAACGAAGACAGCAGAGCAGTATTTGCATTAAAAGGTCCGTGGGGCATCCGCAAGGCCTCCATAGCCAAAAGGAGCGATGGCGGATGCCGGATTATTGATCCCGACAGTTTCAATGAAGCTCTGGATGCATTGGAATGTGCGGCAAAAAGCATAGATGAAATTGTATATATCGAAAATTCTAGTCTGTGTAGCTTTGAAATAGTTAATGTCCCCTGCGGGAGGAGGAAAAGCATTGCCTGTGCATTGGCAGAAAATCATTTCAGGGCAGCAAGCAGGATTGATGAGAAGGAGCATATCATAAGCTCAAGAATAGTCAAATCAGATGGCTTTACTTCAAGCCATTTCGTATGCGCGATTGAAGTGAATGATATAGACTCGGCATTTATTATTTCGAAGCGCTACAAAATAAAAATAAGTGGCATATATTGCGGAATAGACGCAGCTATATGTGCGTATATAAAAGGATCTTCAGAAATGACAAAGTCGTATGGGGCTATAGCACTTGACAGTGGATACTCATATTCGATCGCAGTGATGCATGAAGGAAACCCTGTTGCTGCTTTCAGAGCAAAAAAATCTGAATATGCGCGGGCTGTAGAGAAAATCAAGGAGACTCTTTTAAGCTGCTCCGGGGAAGCATTTGAGGATCTGGTAATAATCTCGGGTGAGGGAGATTTTTTTGCAGAGCATATAACAAGCGGCGCCATGATAAGGGTCGACAACCTAATTGTTTCCAGGGAAGTTCAAGAATATATAATGGAGGGGATTCCAATGGGGTGAACAAATGCGCAATGAACTTGGAGGCCTGCTACAAAAAAAGGCTAAAAAAAAGATTTGTTGTGAGGAATACTGCTATCATAATTTCGTTGATGGCAGCAGTATCTTTGGTAGTTTTAGATCAAGCAGCCGCGGCATATATAAGAAAGTCCGCGGGCAATCAAGCTGTCCTGGCAGCCGCAGAAAACCAATACAGAGCCAATATAGATTACGTAGATGAGGTAAGTGAGCAATTTTCAGATAGGATGCTAGATAAATCACTTCTGGAAGCTGTCGGAGAAATAATGCTCAGCCGCATTGAGGGAGCAGAAACTGAGGCGATAGCCTGCAGACCAAACAAGCTAAGCATCCAGGGGAGCAGCAGTGAATATTCGGGAATAATGAGGTATTGCGGTTTTATTGACAAGTGCCTGGGAGGTCAAAGCAGTGTGCTTATTGAAAGCATAAGCTTAGATAACAAAGCAGAATATAGAGATTACATGTTCCTGATTAGTATGGATCTGGAAAAGGATGATTCCAAATGAGCAGGAAGAACCTGATTGCGATATGCCTCATACTTGTATCCGCTGTTTATGCCAAATTTCAGCTGGAGGGGAACTTGAGACAGGCATTTAGCTTCTATAACGAAAAATCAAACCCTCATGCAGCTGAGCAAACGAATAAAAGAATTGCAGGGGCGAAACAAAAAGCGGAAATTTTAGAATACAGAATGGATCTTATATCAAGCCAGCAGGATGTACTCCTATTTCTAGAAGGGAGCTACAGGCGTATAGGTTTGGAGCTTGCATATGAAAAACACCACATAGAAGAGGTGTCGATATGTGAAGGTTCACGCAAAATAAATGTTTATGAGGTGGAAATAAGTATGAATGGAAGTGCTGCTCAGATTGTTGAATTCATAAAGTCGGTGCAAATGGAGGAGGCATATATGGGATTTAGCGAGATGAAGATGACGTTTGATGAATATGGCGGCGTCAATTGCAGTATGCTTCTGGTTTTGGCGGGAAATCTCTATTGATTGATGGAGCGATTAATGAAAAAGACTGCAACTCGAAACAAAGGGGATTCCTACTACTAGAAAGCGCTGCCGCCATATTTTTGATAAGCATTTTAATGGTTTCTTTTTCCGAGATATTTTTCGAATGCACGCTGTCGATTCTAAGATCCAAGGAAAAGGCATACGCCTTCAACATGGCGCAGGCATATGCGGAAACTCTAGTTAATATTGATGAAGCTGAGCTTTTTGAAAAATATTACAATTGCGAATTTAAAGAAGACGAATTTAATGTGAGAACCTGCATAGACGTTTTAACCGAGCGAGAATATGATAATCACAAAAGCAAGGGAACGCTGGGAATCACTGTTCTGGTTTCCAAGAATGGTGCTCCGCTTGCTGAAATTAAGACTTTCAGAAAAGCCGGGTGGAAAAATGAGGAGTGAAAAAGGCTCTGCCTTGATTATGGGTTTAATAGCAATGCTTTTGCTCTGGACTCTGGGCATGACGCTTGTGCTTATTACAGCAAGAAATGCCAGCGCCAGAGAGCTTTCAAGCAGCCACAAGAAAAGCTTCTACATAGCAGACGGTGGACTAAGGCTGGCGAAGGATGCGTTGCTTGTGAGTACCGAGGCTGCATTTGCAGCTTGCCTTGACAAGCTGGATTTATATATAGAACACGAGCTGGAGGATTTTCTTATGATCGAGCTTGAAAAAGAACTCAGTGGAAATGACAGTGAGTATATGGAGCTCGAGTGTTGCGAGGACGGGAATGTCACGGCGCGTCTCAGGAGAGAGGATGTTGATGGTCATCTGAACGAGATTTTCAAAAAGGAGTACTGGTACTATTTCTTGACGCAGAAGCGCTTGGAAGTCGTGAGGCAAATAGAAGCTGTTGACTCTGAAGACGTGCTTATAAACGTAAAGGATGACCACATAAAATTTGACCTGGTGGACGCATTTGTTATGGAGGTAGCCGCTTCGAAGTCGATTGGAGCGACAAGATGCGTCATAGATTGCAGACTTAGCGTAAAGATTCCAGATTCAGACTTTGGGCATATAGAATATGAATTGTATACAAAATCTTTAGGCAAAAGTATTGAATTGGGCGAAGGCGTATACGGAGAACTCTGTTTGGAGGCGCCTAAAAGCGTTGATGCGAGAGGAGTGCTGGATTTAGAAAGCCTGGTCAGTATGAGCGACTGGGTAAGAAGAAGGTGACTTTATGAAAATCGGCAAAAAAGGTGTGCTTCTTGTGGAGCTGGCTTGCGCTTTATCAATTGCAATGCTCCTGTCAGGAGCTGTATATATGTCGGCTAACATGAGAAAGGCAAAGGTTGATGCATTTGCAAGGAAAATCTGCTCGGACATTAGATATGTTAGGATGAGAAACATATATGGAGACGATAGCGCCAAAATAAAGTTCCGGACAGATTCTTGGAAGCGTAGCAGCTATGAAATTTATAAAGAGGATGTTCTGGAAAAAGAGGAGAAGCTTCCGGAGGGCATACAATTTGTATCGGCACTGAGTACTCTAAATTTCACTCTTGCAGGTACCCTAAAGGGAAGCGGAGACACAATAAAGATAACTGACTCAGCCACAGGGTATACAAAGGTTGTTACAATAGTTCCTTTCAGCGGCAGAACATTGATAAGGGAAGGAATTTATGCCTATGAATAGAAAGGGATTCCTGCTATTGGAGGCCGCGGCGTATGCTTTTTTGACTATTCTGCTTGTCCTTTTGACTCTCGAGCTGATGTCGGGTCTGAAAAACATTTATTCAAAGGGTGAAGCTGAAACTGAGCTGCATGAAAATGCCATGATGGTGCAGCACTTTGTTGAAGCGCGGCTTTATGGAGCTTCAAACATAACTGCTGTTATTGGGAGCAATAGAAAAAAGATTGCATGGAGCGAGTTTTCGCGAGGTGAGGTGGATGAAATAAGCTTCAAATTTGGAGGTCAGGATACTGGAGTATATTTAAACAGGAGTACTAGAAAATTGTTCTGCACAATAGGCGGTCACAGGCCCGGTTATGAATTTGCGAATTATGTATCGGATATGAAGGCGGAAAAAATTCAGGATGAATCTGGAGTAAGGCTTGTCTTTCTCCTGGAGAAGGATGGCTGCACCATGAAAACGGAATTCGTGATTTTTATAAGGAACTCCCTCTAAAATGAAGAATCTGCTATACTATAAAATAAAGCAGACGAATAACGAAAGGGAGTAGTTTAATGGGTTCGTTAAAAAACATCTCACTTGTTGGATTTATGGCGAGCGGGAAGACTACTGTTGGCAAGCAGCTGGCTAAAAGGCTGGGATTTGAATTTGTGGATACTGACGATTTGGCTGAGAAGCTTGAAGGAAGGACAATCAGTTCCATGTTTGAGAATTCGGGAGAGGAGTATTTCAGGAATGTCGAGAGCGGAATTCTCGGTGAAGTACTTTCAGAGTCGGGGAAGGTAATATCAACAGGCGGGGGAATAATCCTGAGGGAAGAAAATATTATGGCATTGAGAGGCAAGTCGATTGTAGTGTGGCTCAAGGCAAACCGCGACACTATACTCAAAAATTTAAAAAGGTCTGATGACAAAAGGCCACTGATGAAACAGTGTGAGGCTGAGGAGAGAATAGATTCAATACTTCCTCCAAGGCTTGATAAATACAAGAGAGCGGCCCATATTACAGTGGATGTTGATGGCAAGTCACCTGCTAATATCGTCAGTGAAATACTGTTCAAGCTCAAGAAAATATGATATTATAGCATTGTAATTTTTTTGATATGATGGGGATTTATATTCCTTTATATATTTCGCCCCGTTTCAGTTTTGGCAGAGGAATTTAATATTATGGAGGTAGGATATGATATCAGCAAGTGAGTTTAGAAAAGGAGTAACGTTTGTAAAGGATGGTCAGCCTTGTCTGATTGTTGATTTCCAGCACGTCAAGCCAGGCAAAGGTGCGGCATTCGTTAGAACAAAATATAAGGATTTGAGAACTGGAGCTACGAGGGAAGAAGCTTTCAACCCAAGCGACAAGTTTCCAAAGGCCAATATAGAGACTAAGGAAATGCAATATCTTTACAATGACGGAGAGCTTTACTACTTCATGGATAACGAAACTTTCGAGCAGGTTCCTTTGTCGCTTGAGCAGGTTGAGGAGGCCATCAAGTACATAAAGGAAAACGACAGCGTAGTTATCAGATTCTTCGAAGGCGCTGCATTCCAGGTTGAGGCTCCAAACTTTGTAGATCTTGAAGTTATCGAGACAGAGCCGGGAATAAAAGGCAACACAGCATCAAACGTTACAAAGGCTGCAACAGTTGAAACAGGAGCTGTTGTTCAGGTTCCGCTATTTGTTAACGTTGGAGATAAAATCAAAATAGATACAAGAACTGGCGAGTATCTTTCAAGAGCATAGAGCTATCAGCGGGCAGATAAAAATATCTGCCTTTTTTATTTCTCTAAATAACGAACCTGAAAAATCATATGTTAGAAACCTAATGCCGGAAGGTATATAAACAAATAAGGCTTAGTACATACAGTTTGGACAGCTTTCAATATGATAAGCAGGGGGGAGCCTATGAAATATGATAAAATAAAAAAACTAGACCAGCTAATTGAAGATGGAATCGGATTTGAGGAGGATGACACTCATACGCTCAAATACATAGAATGGCACAATAATTGTTTCCAGGCTGTAAGGGACTTTTATGACCAGTCGTCTGATGAATATAAGGCGCTGCGTGAGAGCCATTCGATTGAGAGTATCATCTTGAATCTGAAGATATTTTCAACAAGAGAAAAAGCAAGGCTGCTTCAGGAAGGTGAAGAATGCAATGATTGTTCAGGGCTTTCGGACGAAGACTCCATAAGCGGCGATGTGGGAATCAGAATACTGTCCAAGATAGACATGTTAAAGGAAAACAGCGAAAAAAAGGAGCAGCTCAGGAATCTTTTCAACCTGGTGAGGAGAGAGCTCGAAAATGAGGCTGTCAACTGGGACAAGGTCAGCGAACTTTTAAAGATGAGCTTTGACTTTGGCATGGATGTGGCGCCTGACATAGTCGAATTTGCAGACAGGTATTATGAATCCAGAAACAAGGAAGAATAGTTCATAGCAATACGCAAAACAGGCCGAGCACAGCTCCGGCCTGTTTTGCGTATTGGAAGAATCTATAAACCTGCCCGTTTCTTGAAGTCATCCTGTATCTGATGCAATCTTTGAGTGCCTTCGGCTCTTTTTCTCTTAGCATCTTCATGGATTAGTCTGGTTTCTTCGATGCCCGTAACTATAGTGTTCCAGGTCTTTTCAAGTGTTCCAATGTCCAGCGCTCCTCCAGATGACATCTGGGCCAGCATTTTGGACTGCAGGGCAGTGTTTCCCGAATTTTTGACAAGAAGCTCGTTGGTCTTCTCGTCGAGAGCTGCCATGGCCCTGGCCTGTATGAGCTGTCTTTTTAAAGTTATGGCCTGTATGAGCGACTGCTTGAATATTGGTATGGTTATTATGAACGCGGAGTTTATCTTTCTGACAAGATTGTAATTGCCTCGTTGTATGAGTCTGATTTGGGGCATTGTCTGCATGGAAACGTTCTTGGCAAGCTCAAGGTCGTAAATCCTCTGCTGCAACATCTCCTCTATATTCCTGGCATTAGAAAGATTAAGCCGGTCTATTTGATCGTTTGTCAGAGTCGCCCTGGATTCTAGAGCAGGAATGGTCTCGGATTGAATTTTTTGGAGCACAATTGCGCCTGCCGCTATGTATTTTTCGAGTGCTTCGTAATAACCCATATTCTTTTCGAACATGGAATCCAAAAGCGAGTTGGATTTTTTTATTTCGGACTCGTATTCTTTGAGTTTCGCATATATTTTTTCCATTTCGCCGCCCATGGAGGTGTATTTGTTCAGAAGTGCGTCTACAGAGTCTTTGGTTTTTTTCATTATGCGCACTATTAGTCCGGATTTTTGCTCCTCGCTGAAGTCTGAGGCGTCGAATTTGTTCATGATTTTATTGAGCTGAAGAAGAAGCGCTTCAGGATTTTCAAGAGATGTGGTTTTGATTGTGTCGAGTATCATATCTGAAAATCTTGAGATCTCATGCGCAGTTTTGTTTCCAAAAGAGGTTATCGTGTCGGGATTGCTCGGGTCAATTTCGGCGGCTATAATTGAAATTTCCGCTGAATTTCTCGCGGACTGGGCAACCATATCTGTCTGCCTTTGGGTGTCGAGTTCGTATGCATTTTCATTGATAGTACTGTCCATTGTTGTTTTCCCCCTCTCACTTTTTAAAAAAGGCGGCCATGCGAGACAAGGCTTTTTTGCCCGACGTATCGCACTGGCCTTTTAGCTTGGCGTAATCAATTGATGCATTGCGCTCTTCAAGACTGTGGTTGTCGAAATAGGAGCCGTTTACATGTTTTTCTATGTCGACATGTCCTGAAGGTGTAAGTATGAGTATATCAAAGCCGCAGTAGTAAAAAAACGAGATTGCGGCACAGTCTTCAAATGTAAAATGAGTACCCTTCCCGTTGTATATTGCTATTTTGGGGACGTCAAATGGGTAATCGAAATTTTCAAGCAGTCCTATGAGGCTCTTGTCGAGGATGAGCAGCATATGCAGAGTTCTGAGGGTTGCATCCTCGCCGGGAGATTTCAAAAGCAAATCAGATTCAAGAAGTTGCCCCAGCTTGTGGGCGATGGTCGTCTGGAGCTGCTTTTGAAGGGTCATGTTCTCGAAAAAGTGGCTGGCAGCAAGTCCTTCAATGTCTAAAGCGCCGTTCTTCGATATGAAATGCATAAGGGATGAGCCTGATGCGGGCTTCAATATCCCGGTTTTGGAATATCCGGCATAATGTGCTTCCGCGCGATTTTCGCCAAGCAGGGGTCCGGATGAAAAAAATAGCTTCTTTGAAGACAAGAAAAACTCGACATCTTTTTCATATTCGCACAAATCCCTGTGGACACCGCTTATCTTTACAAAAAGATTGGGTATTGCTATGGTGTCATTTCCGGCTGAGAAGCCTTCCCTGAATCTTGCTTCCTCGTTCCACAATATTTTAAGCTCTTCGTAAGTGGTCTTGAGAGTCACGGGATGAGAAAGGTGGCTATCAAACTGCCAGGGTTTAAAAATATTGCAGGCAGGATCGTAGAGCACCTTGGAAATCTCTTCCTGAGCCTTATAGGCTGATGTCTCAAGTCTTGAAGACCCTGCAGGATTATCTCCTTTGCCAAGGGCCATAAGCACACCTCCTCTACTTGCGATTAGTTATTGACAAAGTATTTATACCCTCGTATGGAGCTTTCATAGCATTATTGCAAGCATATTTAATAATTGCAATGAAAATGACAAATATTTGTGGTATATTTATATTGAATATATGATTAAACATGAACGAAAAACAGCTTGCATGGCAAACTGTCTGCTTATTTACAAAAATTCGATTTGGAAAATATTCAACATATAGTGTAAGGAAGGTGTAATACGATGAATCATGATGTAAAAGGCCTGTTATTGCTTGAGCCTGGAAGCAGGGCTGATGGTTTTTTTCTTTTGAAATCTGTTGAGACCAAAACGGCCAGCAACGGTAAAAACTATATAGATTTTTTGCTTTCAGACAAGAGCGGAGATGTTGTAGGGAAACTCTGGGAAAGTACGCCTGATGACGAGAGAGGCTTTGCCTCGAATTCCATAGTCAAGGTAAGGGGCATAGTTAACAAATGGAAGGATTCGGTTCAGCTCAAAATAGAGAGGATACGCAACATAACAGACGAAGATGGAGTGAATATAGAGGATTTTGTCAGATCGGCTCCGATTGAAGGCGAGCAGATGTACAGTGTGATGCTGGACTATATTTCAAAGATAGAATCCGAAGACATCAGAAAAATAGTCGCGCATATTTCAGAAAGCAAGAAAGACAGGCTGATCTATTATCCGGCAGCAAAATCAAACCACCATGCCATAAGAGCGGGTCTTCTCTATCATGTAACCACAATGCTCGCATCTGCAGAGCTGCTGCTTGGCATATATGACTTTTTGGATTCTGACTTGCTTTACGCCGGCATAATACTTCATGACATATCGAAGCTAGATGAGATGGATGCGAACGAACTCGGGATAGTCTCAGACTATACTGTCGAAGGCAAGCTTCTGGGGCATATAATACAGGGAATAAAAGAGCTTGAAGTGGCGGGAGCTGCTCTTGGGACAAGCAAAGAGGTCATTCTTGTGCTGCAGCACATGATACTCTCGCATCACTATGAGGCGGAGTTTGGAAGCCCCAAAAAGCCGCTGATACCCGAGGCGGAAATGCTTCATCACCTGGACATGATAGATGCAAGGATGTATGACTTTAAAAACGCCCTTGCCGATGTGAATGAAGGAGATTTTTCGCAAAGAGTGTGGAGTCTTGAAAACAGGGCTGTATACAAGCCGGGGCTTTAGATTTGAAAGTGTTTTTGCTTTATTTTTAGATTGGCGGGGTGTATAATTAAAATAAATTTTATATATAAATATTGTGTTGAGGGGGAACGGATTTGAGTTTGCGAAACGAATATAAAAACGCATGGGAAATGATTAGTGGGAGCGAGAAAGAAGAGGCCATGAACTATTGCGAAGGCTACAAGAAATTCCTGGACAAGGGCAAAACAGAAAGAGCCTGCACAAGTTTTGTGCTGCAGGAAGCGAGAAAAAATGGCTTTGTGCCCTTTGACGAGGCTGCAATAATAAAGCCGGGCGACAAGATATATTTTGAGAACAAGGGGAAGGGCGCGGCACTTTTTGTGATAGGAAGCGAACCGCTTGAAAATGGCATGAATATTGTGGGGGCCCACATAGACGCACCAAGGCTGGATCTTAAGCCTATGCCGCTTTATGAGGATTCGGAGGTTGCGCTTTTTAAGACGCACTACTATGGCGGCGTAAAAAAATATCAGTGGACTTGCTTGCCGCTTAGCCTTCACGGAGTCGTTGTAATGGCTGATGGAAGCAAGGTTGACATAGCAATAGGAGAAGACGAAAGTGATCCTGTGTTTTATATATCGGATCTTCTTATACATCTTTCGAAGGATCAGTTGTCAAAAAAAGCTTCGGAAGTAATAACGGGAGAAGGGCTCAACGTTCTTGCGGGAAGCATCCCGATAAAGGATGAAAATGACAAGAGTTCGGTTAAGCTGAACGTACTCAGGCTGCTAAATGAAAAGTACGGCATTACAGAAGAGGATTTTGTAAGCGCGGAGATACAGGTGGTGCCTGCAGGCAGGGCAAGGGATGTGGGCTTTGACAGGTCTATGATTGCAGCATACGGGCATGATGACAGGGTATGCGCATACGCTGCGTTGAGTGCCGTATTGAAAATGGAGTCGCCAGAGAAAACGGCAGTAGCACTTTTTGTAGACAAGGAAGAGATCGGCTCAGTGGGAAACACAGGGATGGAATCCAGATTCTTTGAAAATGCAGTCGCCGAGCTGATATGTCTGGAGGGTGACTACAGTGAACTCAAGCTTAAAAGGGCTTTTGCACGTTCGAAGGCTATATCTGCGGACGTCACAGCAGGTTTTGATCCAAATTTTCCTGAGGTGATGGACAAAATGAACAGTGCATACATCGGGAGAGGCCTTGTCATATCTAAATATACAGGCTCGAGGGGCAAGTCAGGCTGCAACGATGCCAATGCCGAATTTGTTGCACTCCTAAGAAGGATATTTAATGAAAATTCTGTGGTGTGGCAGACAGGGGAGCTTGGCAAGGTAGACCAGGGGGGCGGCGGAACCATAGCATACATACTGGCGAATTACGGAGCCGAGGTTGTAGACTGTGGAGTCGCTCTTTTTGGAATGCACGCACCTTACGAGCTAGCCAGCAAAGTTGATGCGTATATGGCCAGCAAGGGATATGAAGCGTTTTTTAAAGAAGCATAGAATATAAATGACAAAGAGCCTCTGCTGCGGTTGTTTGAAGCTTCATGAAAACAAACGCGGCGGAGGCTCTTTGCCGTATGCGTCAAATTTGAGCGCCCTCAGGAATTCCTCTGAAATTCCTCCGAAATGCAGTAATCAAAGATTTATAGATTCGATAACATGCTCTTTGAATTTTTCTTCGAGAGGTGCAAGAGTTCTCTTCTTGGGATAAGCAAAATAGAAGTTCCTTTTTAGCTTGAGGCTCTTTATATTGTATATTTTCAAAAGACCGAAGGCTTCCTCGTCCTTGACAGCGGCTCTTGAGATGATTGAAACTCCCATTCCTTTTCTTACCATTTGCTTTATGGATTCAGTGTTCTCGATATGGGCAATCACGTTGAAATTATCGAGCGCAAGCTTGTTTTTCTCAAGCTCCTTCATGAACAAATCCCTTGTGCCGGAACCGGTTTCTCTCATTATAAGCGGGATGTTTTTGATGTCCTTTATATCTACAACGCCGTCGACATTTTTAATCTCGATATCGCAGGGAGCTATTAGTATGAGTTCGTCGTCTGCTATGTTGACGTATTCGATTTGAGAGTTGCTTATTCTGGCTCCTACAAAACCGAAGTTAGCCTTCTGGTTTAGTATCTCATCTATCACATCGCTTGAATCGAAGTGCTTTAACGTGTATTTCACATGAGGGAATTCCTTGCTGAACGACTTTATTATCTCTGGCACTATGAATTCTTCGGGTATTGTGCTCGATGCGATTTCTATCAGGCCTTCTATCTTCCCCTTGTATTCGCCGAGTGTAAACATTGTCTTCTTCTTTGTGTTGATCATGTCCAAGGCATAGTCGTACAGTATGTCCCCTGCCTTTGTAAGAGATATGGTTCTGTTTGATCTGTTTATTAGTATTGTGCCAAGCTCTTTTTCAAGGTTCTGGATGTGGTTGGTTATTGTTGGCTGTGTGAGGAATAGTTCTTTGGCGGCCTTTGAAAAGCTCTTGTACTTGGCTATTGAGATGAAGCTTTCAAGTTGTTTGAAATCCATTTCGACACCTCTTTCATTTTTTTTGAGAAGCAAAAATTATATTTATTCCCCGTTTTTTATATGCTCAAACAAAAAACAGAGAACCAATACACTGTTATTGATACTCTGTCTAATTAAAGTATAGATTCATTATAAAGTTTATTATCGACTTTTTCAATATGTTTTATAAAACATATTTGTTTTAGATTCTATAATCCGACTTGAAGCCAGATTTAATGCCGGCTTGGCATCCGAGTGATAACAGGAGGCGCATACAAGAACATTTAGCATAACATTATATGGAAATAAATAACGCGAAAAATATAACAAATATATAGAGTAATCTCAAATAAAAGCAGCATGAAAATTGTTTTGCAGGGACTACAGAGTCGTATTAATAGAATGTGAGGGTTTGCTGACTTGACTCATTTGCATTTAACGTGATAACATAATACGATGTGGAAAATTAAAGAATTATATTTGATATATAATGAAGGAGAGATATAAATGTCTAATGCTTTTGTTGCAATAGTTGGAAGGCCTAATGTGGGCAAATCCACCCTGTTTAACAAACTTGCAGGCAGAAAAATAGCTATTGTTGAAGACAGCCCCGGGGTTACCAGGGACAGGAACTACACGCATGCAGAGTGGCTAAACAAGCACTTTACGCTTATAGACACGGGCGGTATTGAGGTGGGCAGCGAGGAACTGATTCCCTCGCTTATCAAAAAGCAGGCCCAGCTGGCAATAGATACTGCTCACGTTATAATGTTCGTGGTTGATGCCAAGGACGGTGTGACGCTCGGAGACAGGGAGATTGCCCAGATACTAAGAAAGAGCAGCAAGCCAGTGGTGCTGGTTGTAAACAAGGTGGACAACAGCAAGATGTCCGAGAGTTTCTACGATTTCTACGAGCTTGGTTTTGGAGACCCAATAGAGATATCGGCCTCAATAGGTCTTGGAATAGGCGACCTGCTTGACAAGGTGGTTGAAAACTTCCCTGAGGACCTGGATCTTGAAGAGGAGGAGGACCTCATAAAGGTGGCCATTGCAGGCAAGCCGAATGCAGGCAAGTCATCCATACTCAACGCCATACTCGGAGAAGAGAGAGTAATAGTAAGCCCGATAGCAGGAACAACAAGGGATTCCATAGACACCTATTTCGAGCACGGCGGCGACAAGTTCCTGTTTATAGATACTGCAGGAATAAGAAAGAAAAAGAAAGTAGAAGATGACATTGAAAAATACAGCGTGCTCAGGTCGGTAGCAGCCATAGACAGATCGAACGTGGTACTCCTTGTAATAGACGCAACCGAAGGCGTGACGGAGCAGGATACGAAGGTTGCCGGCATAGCCCACGAAGAGGGCCGGGCATGCATAATAGTGGTCAACAAGTGGGATCTTATTGAAAAAGACACCCATACAATGAATGCATTCACCAAGGAAATAAAGAATAAGCTCGCGTTCATGACTTATGCGCCGCTTGTATTCATATCTGCAAAGACAGGACAAAGGCTTTCGAACGTGATTGAAAAGATAAAGTTCGTGGCAAACCAGCATTCGATGAGAATACCTACAGGAGTGCTGAATGAAGTCATAGGAGAGGCCATGATGCTAAAGCAGCCTCCTTCGGACAAGGGAAAAAGACTCAAGATTTACTATGTGTCACAGACAGGCATAAGGCCGCCTAACTTTACTGCCTTCATAAACGACAAGGAGCTTATGCATTTTTCTTACCAGAGATATCTTGAAAACAGGATAAGAGAGAATTTTGGATTTGAAGGCACCCCTATAAGGTTCAACTACAAGGAGAAAAAAAATAGAGACTAGAATCATACGGGAGGCTGATACCATGGAAAAGATATGCATACTGGGTGCAGGCAGCTGGGGAAGCGCTCTGGGAATACTCTTGGCCAAAAAGGGTTATGATGTTGACATGTGGACATTAGACAAGGAACAGTGCGAAAGCGTCAACAGGACGAGGGAAAACGTGGATTTTCTTCCTGGCGTGGTATTTCCAAACAACATAAATCTCAGTAATGATCTTAGCATGTCCGTGCAGGGAGCAAAAGCGGTAGTGCTGGCTGTGCCTTCGCAGGCTGTAAGAAGCGTGCTTAAATCGGCAAAGCCGTTCATAGGCAAGGAGCAGGTTATAGTTAATGTGGCAAAGGGATTTGAAAAGCAGACAAATCTGAGAATATCCCAGGTGTGCAGGCAGGAACTCCCTGAAAATGACTTTGCAGTCCTTTCGGGGCCGTCGCATGCGGAAGAAGTCGGAAGGGACATGCCAACCACAGTAGTGGTTGCGGCTGATGACATTAAGGTGGCTGAGCTTGTACAGGACATATTCATATCTCCAAAATTCAGGGTTTACACAAATGAGGATCTCATAGGAGTTGAGCTGGGCGGAACGCTCAAGAACATAATAGCATTTGGCGCGGGGATTTCCGACGGTCTAGGATACGGCGACAACACAAAGGCTGCGCTTATGACGAGGGGAATACGTGAAATAGTCAGACTGGGAGTCGCAATGGGAGCCAAAGCTACAACCTTCTCGGGGCTTTCAGGGATAGGAGACCTCATAGTCACCTGCACGAGCATGCACAGCAGGAACAGAAGGGCTGGAATACTGGTGGGACAGGGCAAGACTCTTGCCGAAGCTCTTGCCGAGGTCAAAATGGTAGTCGAGGGCGTAGTCGCAACTGAGGTGGCATATGGGCTTTCAAACCAGTACGGGATTGACATGCCTATAACCAGAGAAATTTTCGGGGTCCTTTATGAAGGCAAGGATGTCAAAAAATCTGTAATTGATCTTATGCTAAGGAGCAGGACGCACGAAATGGAAGATTTGAGCATATAAAAACAATAAATGCCGCAAATATGCCTTAAATGCATATTTGCGGTTTTTTTTCGCTTATAATAATTGAAATAAAAACTGCATTACTATATATTAAATATATGGACATATGGACATTAATGAATTGCGAATGCAAAATAAGCATCTTGGAGTGTTGGGCTTGGGCAGAAAAAAACGCAGAGCGCAGAGGAAAATATTAAACTATGCACTTTTTATGGGAATATTCAGTTACATAGTATTCAATCTCGTGATGGGCATAATAAATTCAAGTATACAAACGCACACTGTAAAAAAGGGCCAGATTGTGGAAGAGATAAAGAAGGACGCATATGCTGTAAGGCAGGAGGCGGTGTTCTATACGAGCATTGCAGGGACTCCCAAGTATCTTCACAATGAAGGCGACAGAATAAGCATAAATGACTACGTTTGTGAGATACAAACGAGTGAGGCTGACCAGAAGCTTAGGCAGGAGGCGGACACTGTAGCCAGAAGGCTGGAGGTCATGTCCTCGGGCGGCACAGGAGCTCTTGCAGGTATTACACCGGAGAAACTCGACAGAGGCATAGAGGTTAAGCGCCAGGAAATAAAAAACAGTATAGTAATGGGTGATTTTGATTCGGTAGAGAGGTTGAAAAAGGAGCTTCTATACCTTATAGATGAAAAGAGCATAATTTACGGCAGTCTTGCGGGACAGGATATAGGAGCGCTTCAAAACAAGGCCGCGGCCATACAGTCGAAGATCCAAAGCTCTTCTAGAGTAATCCCCACCAACATATCGGGGGTGCTAAGCTTTCAGGCTGACGGCTTCGAAGGCAGGATGGCGCCCGAGGAAATCGGAAAGCTTGATTCGGAATTCTTGAAGTCGCTGAGCAACAGCAATGTCATCAAAAAGGACGCTGCTTTCGAAAAGGGCGATCCTGCATTCAAGATTGTCAACAACCACTTCATATACCTGCTTTTTATCGTGGATGAAAAAGAAAAAAAGGAGCTTAAGGTAGGACAGGGGCTGTACGTAAAAAGCGGTAAGGATACGGTGTACTGCGTAATAAAGGACGTGTACAAGGATTCGCACGGCAAAAGCATAATGGTGTTCAAAACAGCATCGGCACCGGCGGACTTTCTTGAAAAGAGGGTTCTTAGCTGCAGCATTGTCACAAAAAACATATCAGGCATAAAAATTCCAAAGGCTGCGCTTACAACCCAGGATGGGAAACAGGGAGTATATGTGATTTCAGAAACGGGGCAGGCCGATTTCAAGGAAATTCAATGCCAGATTGGGGAGAATGAAGAATATCTGATTCTCAACTACAGGCAAATAGAGGCGGAAAAAATAGACACAGCCAGGCTGTACGATGAAATAATAATGAATCCCAAGAGGGTAAAGGAAGGTCAAAAGATAAGATAGGGGTGGAAAAGATGAGCTCATATATAGCAGAGAACTTGAAAGACATAAATCAAAACATAAAGGTCAATGCAAACAGGTCTGGAAGAGAATTGAGCGATATAGTGCTAATAGCCGTGACAAAGACTGTGGACGAGGACAAAATCAACGAAGCAATAGAATGCGGGGTTACGGACATAGGTGAAAACAAGCCCCAGGAAATCGTAAGAAAGTTTGAACACATACGCGGAAATGTGAGATGGCACCTTATAGGGTCTTTACAGACAAACAAGGTAAAATATATAATTGATAAAGTGGATTTAATACACTCGCTTGACAGGGAAGGCTTGGCCAAGGAAATAGACAAGAGAGCGAAAGCTGCAGGAAAGGTCATGGACTGCCTTGTCCAGATAAATATATCACACGAGGACACCAAGCACGGGCTTGACGAATCTGAAGTCGAAAATTTCATGAGAATGGTATCGAGTACCTGCCCAAACATAAGGATAAGAGGTCTTATGGGCATGGCTCCGTTCGTGGAAAATCCGGAGGAATCAAGGATTTATTTCAAAAAAATAAAGGAAATTTCATTGAAAATTGAGAATCTTAATATGCAAGGGGTATATATGGACTATCTGTCCATGGGTATGAGCAACGATTACGAGGTTGCTTTGCAGGAGGGCTCCAACATGGTCAGAATTGGAACTGCGATATTTGGCAAGAGAAATTATGCTGTTTAGGAGGCTTAGATAATAATGTCTGGAAAAATGGTTGAAAAAATGAAGAGACTAATGGGTTTTGAAGAGGATTTTGAAAACGATGTCTTCGAGGAAGAAGAAGAGCTTGAGGAGGTTGCGGCCAAGGAAATTCCAAGAACCAGCAAGGTTGTGAACATCCATGCAACTACGCAGATGAAAGTAATGCTCTATGAACCGCTTAGCTATGAAGAGGTGCCTGGCATAGTGGACAACCTCAAGGCGAGGAAGGCTGTAATAGTTAATCTGCAAAGCATTCAGGACAACGATATAGCAAAGACAATATTCGACTTCTTAAACGGAGCTGTTTATGCGCTTGAAGGCACTATACAAAAGGTTTCAAGCGGCATTTTCATACTCGCTCCAACAAATATAGACATAGATGCAAATATAAAAAAGGAACTAGAAAACAAGGTGCTTTTTCCTTGGCAAAAATAAATAATAGTAGCGGGGAGCATAAAAAATGTATGTTATTGTTAAGGCGCTAGGTTATTTTGTACAATTTTTGGAGTTTATGATTTTCATAAGGATTATAATGTCTTGGGTCAGAGTCAACCCTTATTCGTCTTTTTATTCTTTTGTTTTCAGAGTCACAGAGCCTATATTAGGACCTTTCAGAGAGGGTATGAACAGGCTTATAAATACAGGCCCGATTGATTTTTCACCTATTGTAGCCTTGCTTGCTATAAGGCTTATATACAATATGCTTGTGGGCATACTTTTTAGAATAGGATTTTAGAATTGATTGACAGGACAAGGCTTACAGCGCACATAAAGGACGATGAGCTGCGCCGTGTTGTTTTTAGTGTGATAGACAAGGCGCAAGCTGTCATTAGGACCCACGACATTAAGACTACGGACTTTCTTAATCCATACGAGTTAAAAAGCTCTGTGGGTGTACTTAACTCCCTCAAAGGAGAGATTTCATATATTACATACGGCGGTTACGAGGGCGCTGAGCGCAATTGCATAAGCATAATGCCCTGGTATGCACACGAAGAATCTGCCGGCGAAATGCCCATCAGATGCATAGAAGTTAATGGAAGCTTCAAATTCAGCGAAATTTCACACAGGGATTACCTGGGGGCTCTCATGGGTCTTGGCATAAAGCGTGAAAAAATCGGTGATATTCTGGTGCACGAAAACAAATGCCACATAGTGGTAAAAAAAGAAATATGCGACTATATAGCATCAGGCTTAACTGAGGTTGCAAAATACAAGGTGAGCTGCAGGGTGATTGAGATCGATTCAATAATAATCCCACGGCTGGAATCAAGACAGAAGAAGTTCACAGTGGCATCAAACAGACTGGACTGTATACTTGCCGGAGTATACAACATATCAAGAGGCGATGCGGCAAGGCTCATAGAAGGAGAATATGTCAAGGTTGACTTTGAACCTGTGAATTCGCCATCTAAAGCTGTGTGCGAAGGCTGTGTTGTTTCTGTAAGAGGCAAGGGAAGATTCAGAATCGAGGAATTCGGAGACGTGACAAAGAAAGGCAGGATGTTCATGATTGCCAGTATCTTGATATAAACATACACTTATAATACTAGGAGGGCACATAATATGATAACTCCATTGGATATTGAAAATAAGGAATTTAAGAGAGGCATTAGAGGATACAAAGAAGATGAGGTCGACGACTTCCTTGATGAAATAAAGGAGGACTTCGAGAAGATATATAAAGAGAATATAGAGCTCAGAGACAAGATAAACATGCTCTCCGACCAGATTTCCAAATACAAAGGCATAGAGGAGACTCTTAAGAATACGCTTGTAGTAGCCCAGAGCACTGCAGAGGAAGTGAGCATGAACGCATCGAAAAAGTCTCAGCTTATAATAGAGGATTCGGAGCTCAAGGCCAGAAAGATAATAGAGCAAGCCAACAATCAGGTAATAAACATAATGAAGGAATACGAAGAGGTAAGAAAAGAGTTCAAGCTGTTCAAGAGCAGATTCAAATCGATGCTTGGAGAGCAGATAAAGACTATTGATGAAATATTCGAAGAAATGCCAGATTCAAGTGCTGAATAAAGCACTCTTTTTTTTGCAAGGCTATAAACAATATGTATGCACAACGGAGGAAAAATTATGTTTGATAGAATTGGAATAATTGGGGCCATGGACGAAGAGGTTGACATATTAAAGCACCACATGGATATAGACGAAATCAGGCTGATGGCCGGGCTTGAATTTAGCCTTGGCAAAATTGGAAACAAAGAAATAGTGCTTGTAAGGTGCGGGATAGGCAAGGTCAATGCTGCCATGTGTACTCAGATGCTAATTAGCGTTTTTGGAGCCGAGGCTGTAATAAATACGGGGGTTGCGGGAGCGCTCCATGATGAGCTGGATGTGCTTGATGTAGTAGTATCTACAGATGCGCTTGAACATGATTTTGACGCAACCGGCTTTGGCTACAAGCCGGGCGAGATACCGAGAATGGAGACCTCGATATTTGAAGCAGATGCAACTCTTGCTGATGCAGCGTACAGGGCCGGCCTTGAGAATGCTTCCGGCCACAAGGTTATGACGGGAAGGGTCGTAACGGGGGATGTCTTTGTGAGCAGCAAGGAACTAAAAGACAGGCTGGTTGATTTATTCTCGGGAGTTTGTACGGAGATGGAGGGAGCGTCTGTAGCCCACGTATGCAATCTGAACAAAATCCCTTTCGTAATAATCAGAGCCATGTCAGACAAGGCTGACGGATCTGCTCATATAAATTACAGTGAGTTTGTCGAAGCGGCAGCAGAAAATTCAAAAGACATGGTGCTGAGCATGCTCAAATCCATATAAATCATAGAGGTGAAAAGGTGAATATTTTAATAATAGCATTGCTTGTAGCGCTGGATCAGGCGGCAAAGCTCTGGGCGCTGAGGTTCCTGGCCTCGGTTGGAAGCATACCTGTAATAAGGGACATATTCCACCTTACATACGTGGAAAACAGGGGAGCGGCCTTTGGTGTCCTTCAGAACAAAAGATGGTTTTTCATAGTGCTTACGGTAGTTATAGTTTCGGGTGTTATGTATTTCATTTATAAAAACAGGGGCATGAACATATACCTTAAGCTTTCGCTTGATCTTGTGGTTGCAGGGGCAATAGGCAATCTGATTGACAGGGTGCGGCTGGGATTCGTGGTGGATTTTTTGGACTTCAGGATATGGCCTGTATTCAACATTGCCGACATCTGCGTTGTAGTGGGCGGAATGGCACTTGCGTATATTCTGCTTTTCAAAAGCGAGATGCTTGAAATTCGGGAGGGTAAGCTTTAACTCATGGAGCAGAAAAATTTTTATGTGATGGAGGACGAGGAGGGCGTAAGGCTCGATTCATTCCTCTCCGAACAGTTTGAGGACATATCCAGATCGTACATCCAAAAGCTTATAAAGGAAGGGCTTGTAAGCGTGAACGGCAGTCGGGAAAAGGCGAAATACACCGTTCGTGAAAACGACACGATAAATATGAGCCTTCCGGACAGAAGCGAGCCTGCGCCTGAGCCTGAGGAAATCAAGCTCGACATAGTGTACGAGGATGAACATGTCATTGTAGTAAACAAGCCTCAGGGCATGGTTGTGCACCCTGCGCCGGGCAACAGTACTGGAACGCTTGTAAATGCATTGCTCTACCACTGCGAAGGCAGACTTTCAACTATAAACGGTGTGACAAGGCCGGGCATAGTACACAGGATAGACAAGGATACATCGGGACTTCTTGTAGCCGCAAAGACTGACAGAGCACATAAGGAGCTTGCGGTCCAGTTCAAGGTGCACTCAATAGAAAGAACGTATGAAATGGTGTGCATTGGCAATGTCAAGGAAGACAGCTTTACTGTTGACATGCCGATAGGCAGGAATCCTTCAAACCGCCTTAAAATGGCTGTGGTCAAGGACGGGAAAAGCGCTGTAACGCACTTTGAGGTTATACAGAGATTCGAGGGCTACACCCACATGAGGGCGAAGCTTGAAACAGGCAGAACACACCAGATAAGGGTGCACATATCGTACATGAAACATCCTATACTGGGCGACCCGGTTTACGGACCTAAAAAGTGTCCCTTCAAGTTAATCGGACAAACGCTGCATGCGCGAAGCCTGGGTTTTGTGCATCCTGCCAATGGAGAATATATGGAGTTCACATCAGAGCTGCCTGAATATTTTTCGAAGCTTCTGAAGGTGCTTGAAGGATAATTATACGCGTTCCTGGCTATCTCAGGAATCTTTTGTTTCGGGAGGTATTTTCATGAGAGAAAAGGCAAGCATAATGGATGAAAAGGGCATAGCCAGGGCAATTACCAGGATAAGCCATGAGATAATAGAAAAAAACAAAGGCGTCGAGGACGTAGTTATAATAGGAATAAAGACTAGGGGAGTTCCTCTGGCCAACAGAATAAGGAACAAAATATACGAGATTGAAGGCATACAGGTACAGACTGGGGAGGTAGATATAACTCTCTACAGGGACGATCTGAGCAAAGAGGAGATGGATCCTGTAATACACGGCTCCAGAATAGAATTCGATATAAACGACAAGGTTGTAATTCTTGTTGACGATGTCCTGTTTACAGGCAGGACAGTAAGGGCAGCAATGGACGCCGTCATGGACGCAGGCAGGCCCCAGGCCATACAGCTTGCGGTGCTTGTAGACAGAGGGCACAGGGAACTGCCGATAAGGCCTGACTATGTAGGCAAAAATGTGCCGACGTCGAGAAATGAGATAATAAGCGTAAAGTTTATGGAAGTCGACTCGGAAGAAAATGTATCGATAATAGAACTATAGCATGAAAAAAGCTGTACGCCGCAACGAATCAAGTTCGTTCTGGCATACAGCTTTAATTTTAGCTGTTCGTGTCAGAATTAGGAGAAGGAGAATTTTTCTTTATGGCTACCAGGTCTTCTTCTGAAGGCGTAACATATATAGTCCGGTTTGATTCGTATATGACCATGCCGGGCTTGGCGCCGCTTGGTTTTTTGACATTTTTGCGCTCTGTATAGTCCACAGGGACGTTGGCGGACATCCTGGCCTTGCTGTGGTATGCAGCCAGCTTAGCAGCTTCGGCTATGGCCGTATCGCTCGCTTTTTTTCCGCCGGTTCTTATTATGACGTGCGAGCCCGGTATGTCCTTTGTGTGGAGCCATATATCGGAAGGAGCTGCAGTCTTGAGAGTAAGTATGTCGTTTTGCTTATTGTTTTTGCCGACAAGTATCTCAAGACCGTCAGATGAATAGAAGGAAAGTGGTTTTGACACTTTGGACTTTTCGGATTCCTTCTTTTTGGATTTGCTCTTGAGTCTGCTTTTCACAAGCCCTTCTTTTACAAGCTCTTCAACTATCTCGTCCAGCTCGAATGCGCTTTCGCAGTTTTCTATGCTGTATATTATGTTTTCAAGGTAGTCGATTTCTTTTAGGGTTATAGCTATTTGCTTTTCCAGCTCAAGGGCTGCTGTTTTGAGTTTGGTGTACTTCTTGAAATATTTCTGGGCGTTTTGCGAAGGCGTACGGTTTTTTTCAAGAGGTATGTCCACAAGCGGAGCATCCTCAACGAAGAAGTTGGCTACGCTTACGCTTTCCATGCCGGGCTTTATCATATAAATGTATGAGGTTATGAGGTCACCGTATAGCTTGTATACGGCTGCGTTTTCTGATTCGAGCAGCTCCTCGCGCTGTTTTTGGACCTTGTTTTGGAGCCTCTCAAGCTTGTTTGACATGCTCTTTCTCAGGTTGATGGTTTTTTGCTTCATCCGCTCCTTGAGGTCCCTTTGCATGTAGAAGGTTTCGAGTATTTCGCTGGGGCTTTCGCTTTCGATGTATGAAAGCGAGCTGTAAAGCGTGAGTCTTGTAAAGCAAAAGTCAACAAGAGTATCAGTCGTCTTGTCTATTACTATCGAAGGCGAGAAAATATCGTTTCTTATCTGCCTGAAGAATCGGTCGAATGACTCAAAGAGCACATCAAGCTGTCTGCTCTCTAGCAGAGAGGAGTGTATGTCGAAAGGGAGCGAACTCCTGTGGACTATCTCCTTGGCCACTATTGGGCTTATGCCCTTGAATGACTCGTATATGGCTTTGAAGACCGGCGAATTCGAGTTTGAAATCTTGCTTGTGAACTCCTCCTTGTCCACAAGCTCTAGTGGATTCAGCTTATCCTGGGGCGGAGGAGCCGTGTAGCTGTTGCCAGGCAGAATCTGTCTGTAGCTGCTGACGCTTAGAGGGATTCTCTTGATGGAATCCAGAATTTTGTTTGTGCCCGAATCAACCAGTATAATATTGCTGTGCTTGCCCATTATCTCTATGAGTATGTCGATGTTTCTTTTTTGCTTTAGCTCGTCGAGAGTCTCTACTGATATCTTTATTATTCGCTCAAAGTCTGGCTGTGTAACTGAAAGTATGCGGCCGCCCAGAAGATTTTTTCTCGAGAGCATGCAGAACATCGGAGGGGTTTCGGGATTTTCCTTGGCCGCGTTTTTTACAATGTGTGCTCTGGGATTCGAGGAGCTGGCGCTCAAAAGAAGCCTTACGGATTCCCCTTTGCTCCTTATTGTTATTATCATTTCATCGCCCTCGGGCTGATATATCTTTTCTATCCTCCCGCCTGCAAGAACCATGGAGAGTTCCTTGACAAGCGAATGGACAAATATTCCGTCTAATGCCATTTGTTACCTCCAAACAAAATAGTTATAAATAACAGTATAATCCAAGCGGGCGCTTTTAACAATCACAACAATAGACATACTTTGTGAAATCAACATTTATGCAGTTTACAAAAAAAATCAAATGGTGGTTTCTGCTACCAATTTGTTTTGATTTAATATATTATTTTATGTATAATATATCAGTATGGGAGGCGATTTTGTGATTGAATTTGTAAAGCTTCACGGAGCGGGAAATGACTTCATTGCCATAGATGGAGAAAAATACGTATATGAAGACTATTCTGAAATTGCCAGAAAGATGTGCCACAGAAGATTCGGAATAGGCGCAGACGGCCTTCTTGTAGCTAAGCATTCAAGCGTTGCGGATTGCTGTATGGTATATTACAATTCTGACGGCAGCAGGGCCAAAATGTGCGGCAACGGACTTAGGTGCTTTGTGAAATATGTGCATGACACGGGACTTGTGGCCAAAACGGAATTCGACGTGGAGACGCTGGCCGGAACAATAAAGGTTCAGGCCAAGGTTCAAGATGGAAATGTGGTAAGTGTAAAGGCAGACATGGGCAGGGCAGAGCTTTCTCCTGAAAAGATTCCCGTGAATTCATCAGACGGAGACTTCCTGAATAAGGCGATTGAAGTAGACGGATATGATATGAACATATCGGCTGTGCTTGTAGGAGTGCCTCACGCAGTTGTATATGTGGATACTATAGATATGGAAACCGTAAAGAGACTCGGACCACGAATTGAAAATCATAGCATTTTCCCAGAGAGGACTAATGTCAACTTTGTGGAGGTGGTCGACAAAAACAACCTGAAGGTCGCGACTTGGGAGAGAGGCTGCGGCTACACGCTTGCATGCGGCACAGGAATATGCGCTTCTGCCTATGTATCGAATGTTCTCGGACTCTCGTCGGAGAGCGTCAACGTTGAGTCGGAAGGCGGCAAGCTTAAGATAGACATAATAGACGGACTTATATATATGGATGGACCTGCTGTGAAAATTTGCGAAGGTGTTATGGAGGTATAGCTATGTCGGTAAGCATGACTGGATTTGGCAGAGGCGAGTACAGAGACGAGAACTATCATTTTACTGTAGAGTGCAAAAGCATCAACCACAGGTATTTGGACATAAACATAAGGGTTCCAAGAAAGATTGCTTTTTTTGAAGAGAGGATAAGAAGCCAGGCTAAACAATACCTCAAGAGGGGAAGAGTTGATATTTTTGTCGGAATGGAGCTGACTGGGGAGAGCGAATCGGAGCTTAAGCTTGATCTGAAGCTTGCAAAGGGCTACCATGAGGTTCTCAAAAAGATAGCAGGCGAGATCGACGTCAAAAACGATATAACGATTTCATCAATAGCCAGATTCCCTGAGGTGGTAAAGCTGCTCGAGAAGGAAGAAGACGAGGAGCTCATATGGAAAAGCCTGGCGCCGGCTCTTGAGGAGGCATTCAGAACAGTAAGAGACATGAGGAAGGTTGAGGGCGACAAGATATCGGCTGACATAATAATGAGATGCGCTCTCATGGAGGAATACCTCAACGAGGTTGAGAAGCTCTCGGACACTGTGGTTGTGGAATACAAGGACAAACTGACAGGAAGAATAAAGGACCTGCTCGGAGCGGGCGCGGCTATAGACGAAGCAAGGATAGCTCAGGAGGCCGCAATGTTTGCAGACAGGTGCAGCATAACAGAAGAGATAGTAAGATTCAGAAGCCATATAATCCAGCTTGGCGCTACACTCAAAGAGGACGATTCTGTAGGAAGGAAAATTGACTTCCTTATACAGGAGATGAACAGGGAGGCCAATACCATAGGCTCTAAATCTTCAAACCTTAGGATAACGCAGCTTATTGTAGACATAAAGAGCGAGCTTGAAAAAATAAGAGAACAAGTTCAAAATATAGAATAGGAGGCTTGCAATGGCTCTAAAGTTAGTTAACATAGGATTCGGAAACATAGTGTCGGCGAACAGGATAGTGTCTATTGTAAGTCCGGAGTCAGCTCCTATAAAGAGGATAATACAGGAATCCAGAAAAAAGGGAACTCTCATTGATGCTACATACGGCAGGAGGACAAGGGCTGTAATATTCACCGACAGCGACTATGTGATATTGTCGGCAGTACAGCCCGAGACGGTTGCCCACAGGCTTGAAAACAAGGAAGAACACCATGTGGAGAGTCATAGTGATTATAGAAAGGAAGAAGTAAATGAATAAAGAAGGCATCCTGCTAGTCATATGCGGGCCATCCGGAGTGGGCAAGGGAACGGTTTGCAAGGAGTTCCTGGGCAAAAACAGGAATATAAAGCTCTCGGTATCTGCAACTACAAGGAGTCCGAGAATCGGCGAAGTTGACGGGGTGAGCTACCATTTTCTCGAGACAGGGCAGTTTGAAAAAATGGTTGAGAATGGAGATTTTATAGAGTATGCACGAGTATACGACAATTACTATGGAACTCCCAAAGCAGAGGTGCTAAAAAACCTCCAAAATGGCGAGGATGTGCTTCTGGAGATAGATATACAGGGCGCGATGCAGGTTAAATCAAGCTACCCTGATGCTGTTTTCGTATTCATACTGCCGCCTTCGCTGAGAGAGCTAAGGGACAGGATTGTAAAAAGAGGCTCTGAGACAGAGGAGTCGTTGAAGCTGCGCTTTGGCAGTGCCTACGATGAAATCTGCAAAATAGAAAATTTTGACTACTTTGTGGTAAATGACGATATCGAAAAAGCAGTAAGACAGCTTGAATGCATAATGATGGCTGAAAAAAGCCGAGTCTTGAGAAATAAGGAAAACATACTTGAGAATTTTAGGGAGGAAATATAAATGCTATATCCATCAATAATTGATTTGCTTGACATAATGGAAAACAGATACACTCTTGTAATTGCGGTATCAAAGCGTGCAAGGCAGATAATAGATGAGCAGAGAGAAGGGCTAATGCCAACGGACGACAAGCCGGTCAATATTGCCACTAACGAAGTCTTCGCTGGAGACATAGTGCTATCAAAGCATCAGCCGTCTGCAGACGAGGCTGTGGAATCTTAAACGTAAGGAGAATACAATATGCTCAGCGGTAAAAATGTGGTTTTAGGAGTATGCGGAGGAATTGCAGCCTACAAGGCATGTGACATTGTAAGCAGGCTCAAAAAGCTGGGTGCCAATGTTGATGTTATAATGACTGAATCGGCTGCAGAATTTGTAACACCTCTTACATTTCAGACACTCAGCCAGAATGCTGTGGTGCAGGATATGTTCGAAGAGGTGAGCGCGTGGGATGTAAGACATATATCGCTTGCCAAGAAGGCTGATGTTTTCCTTATAGCCCCTGCAACAGCAAATATAATCGGCAAGATGGCAAATGGCATAGCTGACGACATGCTGTCGACGACAGTTATGGCTACAAAGGCCAAGGTTTTAATAGCGCCGGCCATGAACAGCGCCATGTATGAGAATCCCGTGCTCCAAAGGAATATCGAGACGTTAAAGGAGCTAGGCTGCGCTTTTGTGGAGCCGGAAAGCGGAATGCTGGCATGCGGAGACATAGGCAAAGGCAAGCTTGCACAGCCTGAGGATATAGTCGAAATAGTGCAGCAGCAGCTTCTGCATACAGGCGAGCTATCAGGCAAGACCGTGCTTGTTACGGCTGGGGCAACCAGAGAAGCCATAGACCCGGTAAGATATATAACAAACCACTCCACGGGTAAAATGGGGTATGCCATTGCAAAGGCTGCAATAAGAAAGGGAGCAAATGTTATATTGGTGTCGGGCAAGACAAATCTGAAGCCGCCGCTGGGACTTGAAAAATTCGTATCTGTCGAATCCACAATTGACATGTATAATGCTGTAGTTGAGAATCTCGATGGGTGTGATATAATAATAAAATCGGCGGCAGTTGCCGACTACAGGCCCAAAACCAGATCTGACAAGAAAATCAAAAAGACAGAAGGGGATCTTGTTCTTGAACTGGAAAGAAACCCCGATATACTTCTTGAAATAGGCAAGGTGAAGGGCGAGCGGATTCTTGTGGGTTTTGCGGCGGAGACTGACGATATTATGGAGAATGCCGCCAAGAAGATAGAGAAAAAGAATCTCGACTTCATAGTGGCAAATGACATAACGGCAGAGGGAGCGGGTTTCGGCGTAGACACAAACATCGCCAAGCTTCTATATAGAGACGGCAGTGTCATCGAACTTGAAAAGATGAGCAAGGACGAGCTGTCGGAAATAATACTTCAAAAAGTAGCAGAACTATCTGGCAAATAGGCATCTTGAATTAGATGCTTATTTTTATTCTCAAGAGGTGCTTACTGGATGGGCAAATACGCGCAAATAGTCGTGGACAACAATTCATATTACACAGACAGACTTTTCACATATGAGTTTGATGAGAAGGCAAATCTTGAAGTGGGGCAAAGGGTGCTCGTGCCTTTTGGCAAGTCAAACAAGCCGGTGGAAGGCTTTGTATTCGGCATTGAGGACACATTCAATTCGGAATTCGAAATAAAAAAGCTCGCTGGCATAATGGACGATGAAAACCCCATGCTCGGCCGCTCCCGTGTGGAGCTTGTAAAGTGGATGAAGGAGAACTACCTTTGCACCTACATGGACTGCATAGGTCTTATGTATCCCAAGGGAATAAAGTTTGAAAACTACAAAGTGGCAAAATATTCGGGTGCGCAGCATGGAGACAGAAATATTTCGGGAAGAACTGCCCAGGTTCTCGGCGAGCTTGAGAGGTCAAGAGGCTCTGTAAAGATAAGCGCGCTTGAAAAAAAACTCGGATACGGAGTCCAGGAACACCTGAAAGCGCTCCAGCGAGAAGGCCTTGTCGAGATATCATGGGAATATAAAAGCTCGGAAAATAAAAAGAGCATTGACTACATTGCCCTTGCAGACTACGGGGACATAGATGCCGCGATAGATGAGCTCAAAAGGAAAAGGGCCTATAAGCAGGCGCAGGTGCTTGAGTTTCTAAGCGTGAACGAGGAGGTGCAAAAGGGGGATCTCAAGGAACTTTTGGGAGCCTCGGATGCCACCATAAAAGCTCTCATAAGCAGCAAGCGTGCGGTGCTTGTCAAAAGGGAGTTTTACAGGGAGCCCTTTGAAGCCTCTCCGGCAGGGGAAGCCAAAACCGTTGAGCTAAACCGGGAGCAGTCAGAGGCGTTGGAGTTTATCAGCGGCAGGCTTCATGAAGGCTTCGTAAGGCCGATAGTGCTGCACGGGGTGACGGGCAGCGGAAAGACCGAGGTATATATTCGCGCCATTGAAAGGGCGCTGGAAATGGGAAAGGGCTGCATTGTAATAGTTCCCGAAATAGCACTCACGCCCCAGACGGTATGTAGGTTCAACAGCAGGTTTCCCGGCAGAATAGCCGTATTGCACAGCAGGCTATCAATGGGCGAAAAATACGACCAGTGGAGAAAGATAAAAAACAAAGAGGCCGACATAGTAATAGGTGCGCGGTCGGCCATATTTGCACCCGTAGAAGACCTGGGGCTTGTAGTCATAGACGAGTTCCATGAGGCCTCCTACAAATCCTCCATGACTCCAAAGTATAGCGCCATAGATGTTGCAAAAAAGATATGCGAGCTTGACAATGCAACGCTTGTGCTTGGTTCTGCAACTCCCCCGGTAAAAGACTACTATAGATGTAAAAAAGGGGAATATGATATAATAAGGTTGAGGGCAAGAGCCAACGATTCGGCACTTCCAAGCGTCGAGGTCGTGGACATGAAAGTTGAGCTTCAGACGGGCAATAAGGGCATATTCAGCAGAAGGTTCATGCAGCTGCTTGAAAAGACGATGGAAGACGGCAAGCAGGCAATAATACTTCTCAACAGAAGAGGCTATGCAAGCTGCATATCCTGCAGAGAATGCGGCTACGTTTACAAGTGTAAAAGGTGCGATGTCTCCCTGACTTACCACAAGAAGGGAAATGTAGGCAGATGCCATTACTGCGGCTATGAAGAACGCATTCAAAGAAACTGTCCGGAATGTTCCGGAGTTGAAATAGGCCCTGTGGGGGCAGGCACACAAAGAATAGAGGATGAAATAAGGTCGGCTTTTCCGGATGCCAACGTTGTTCGGGTGGATCGAGACACAACAGGTGCCAAAGGCTCATATGAGGAAATTTTTGAAAACTTTAAAACCGGCAAGTCGGATATAATGATAGGCACGCAGATGATAAGCAAGGGGCTGGACTTTCCGAATGTCACATTTGTCGGAGTTGTCAGTGCTGATATGATTCTTAATTTTCCTGACTACAAGAGCGCTGAAAAGACATTCCAGCTTATAACGCAGGTGGCCGGGAGGGCAGGCAGAGATTTATCCCCGGGAGTGGCAGTGCTTCAGGCATACGACCCGGAGCATTACGCCATAACGTTTGCAAGAGAGCATGATTACGAAGGTTTTTATGAAACAGAAATAAAGCTTAGAAGAGCGTTTAATTACGAGCCTTTCAACAATATAGTCGAAATAGTAGTATCCGGAAAAAATGAGCAGACAGTTGCAAATAATGCAAAAAAAATATATGATTCGATTATATATATAATGGCGAAACGGGGCTACACTGACTGCAGTTTCATGATGGGGCCCAATCCCGGAATGGTCCAGTTTGTGAACCTCAACTACAGATGGAACATACTGCTCAAGGACACTTGCATTGAAATCTCAATATTGAAAAAGATAGTGGAGTTTGTCTGCATAAGGAAAAGAAGTGACATACTTGACAGCGATGTTAACATAAGCATCGACATTAACCCTGAAAGCTTGATTTAATAATTAGGAGGAGTTTTTCAAATGGCAGTTAGGATCATAAAGACGCAGGAAGATCCTGTTTTAAGAAAGAAATCAAGGGAAGTTGAAAAAATCGATGAAAGAATATTTCAGCTGCTTGATGATATGGCTGAGACAATGATAAAGGCTGACGGCGTGGGGCTTGCAGCTCCGCAGGTTGGAGTCCTGAAAAGAGTAGTGACAATAGATGTGGGTGAAGGCGTAATTGAAATGATTAACCCTCAGATACTCGAATACGACGGAGAACAGTTTGGAGACGAGGGCTGCCTTAGCGTTCCGGGGAAATTTGGAAAGGTAAGAAGGCCAAACAGAGTGAAGGTCAGCTTTTTAAACAGGCAGGGAGACAAGGTTGAAATGGAGGGCACAGAACTGTTTGCAAGAGCAGTATTCCATGAAGTAGACCATCTCGATGGTGTTCTGTTTGTAGACAAGGTCGAAGGTGAGCTTGAGGAGTAAGCATATTTTGCAGCTTGGAGAGTGATGATAATGAATGCGGTTTTCATGGGGACACCTGAATTTGCAGTTCCATGCCTTGAGGCAATGATTGAACAGGGACATGATATAAAAGCGGTTGTAACTCAGCCGGACAGGCCAAAGGGCAGAGGCAAGCAATTGGCAATGTCTCCTGTAAAGCAAGCGGCCCTGAAAAGCGGCATAGAGGTATTGCAGCCGGAGAATGTAAAGAGTCCGGAGTTTGTAAAAAAGCTAAGAGATATTGCTCCTGATGTAATAGTTGTTGTGGCATTCGGACAGATATTGTCAAAGGAAATACTGGACATACCAAAACACGGCTGCATAAATGTGCATGCATCGTTGCTTCCTAAATACAGAGGGGCAGCGCCGATAAACTGGGTTATAATCAACGGTGAAAAGCAGACGGGCATCACGACCATGCTGATGGACGAGGGCCTGGACACCGGGGACATGCTTATCAAAGAGAGCATACAGATAGAAGAAAGTGAAACGGCCAACGAGCTCCATGACAGGTTGAGCAACCTGGGAGCTGCAGTTCTTAGAACTACGCTGAGCAGGCTTGCCGACGGAACGCTGACAAGAGAAAAACAAAATGACAGCGAATCCTCTTATGCGCCGATTATGAGGAAGACGCTCGGAGAAATCGACTGGGGCAAAAGAGCCAAGGACATATTCAATCTTGTGAGGGGAACTTCACCTTGGCCAGGCGCATTCACAAGGCTAGACGGGATGGTAATGAAGATTATGAAAACCAGATGCGAAGTTGGGGCCGATGAGAAGGGCAGAGCCGGAGAAATACTTGAAGTTTCAAAGTCGGGCATAAAGGTAAAGGCCTTAGATGGAGTACTTATAATAGAGGAAATCCAGATGCCGGGCAAAAAGAAAATGAGCGTCGAAGAATATCTAAGGGGCAACAGCATACAAAAGGGTGCAGTGCTAGGAGCTTAATATGAGGCAGGAAAATAGATTCATTCTTTTGATTTTTGCATTTGCAGCAATTGTAATGCTGACAGGATTTGGAATAAATTTTGTAATGCTCGGCGGCAGCAAAAGCGCTGAGCTTGCGCTTGCAATTGCTTTCAACAGTTTTGCAGCAGCTGTTTTGGCGCTTGCGCTTTATTGCGCGTGGATAATCCGCAGACTTTACAGCGGAGGAAAGTGCGGCAGACTTTCGCTCGGACTAACTCTAAAGTTGATTGGAGTTCTTTTTCCAGTGCTAATGTACATGGCGCAAATTTTCAAGGTGGGAAGAGACGATGTGCGCCGGGTGCTTATCAGGCTCAACAACGAGTATGTATACTCGGGGAGCTACAAACTTGAGGGCAATGACATAATGCTCCTCACGCCGCACTGCATACAAAACAGCTCCTGTACAATAAAGATCACAGGGAATGTAGACAACTGCAAAAGGTGCGGCCTTTGCAGGGTGGCAGAATTCCTGACGCTCAAGGACAAATACGGTATCAATGTCTTTGTGGCTACGGGCGGCACTCTAGCCAGAAAGATAATCAAGGAAAACAGACCCAAGGCCATAATAGCTGTTGCGTGCGAGAGGGATCTCACAAGCGGCATACAGGAAGTTTCGGGCATACCTGTGCTTGGGGTGTATAATGAAAGGCCATGCGGCCCGTGCTTCAACACTAGTGTAGATATAAGTAAAATAGAGGAAGCCGTTTTGTTTTTTATGGGAGGGAAATAAGAATGTACTATGGATTTGATCCGACATTCATATTGATGATACCTGCGATTATACTGACTTTATATGCGCAGATGAAGGTTAAGACAACTTTTGAAAAATATTTGAGAGTACAGTCAAAGAGAGGCTACACCGGTGCCCAGGTTGCTGAATATATGCTGCACAGTAACGGAATAGACAATGTAAGGATAGAGATGGTGCAGGGACATTTGTCTGACCACTACGATCCAAGGAGCAAGGTGCTTAGGCTTTCAAGGGACGTATATGCCGGAACGTCTATTGCGTCTGTATCTGTAGCGGCCCACGAGGTGGGACACGCCATACAGCACGCTCACGGCTATGCCCCACTGCAGATAAGAAGTATGCTTGTGCCTGTGGCCAATCTGGGCTCGTCGCTCGCATGGATATTCATAATGGCAGGCTTTATTATAAGCCCAGCTTTTCTTGACATAGGCATATTGCTGTTTCTGGGAGCCGTACTGTTCCAGATTGTGACGCTTCCGGTTGAATTCAATGCAAGCTCAAGAGCCCTGGCAGGTCTTGAAAGCGGGAGCATAGTCTATCCGGATGAGATGCGATACAGCAAGCGGGTTCTTAATGCGGCGGCACTGACGTATGTGGCGGCGGCAGCGGCGGCAGTTATGCAGCTTATAAGGCTTTTAGTTTTGAGGAATCAAAGAGATTAATGTCCTAGCCCAGCTAGGACTTATTTTTTGTTGGGAGGCCATAATTTGGAAAACAGCAGGATGATAGCATATAATGCTTTGTATGACATAGAGGTAAGGGGACAGTACTCAAACATAGCTCTTGGAAACAGCCTAAGAGACAGCGGACTTTCGGATTCAGACAGGGGGCTTGCAACTGAAATAGTATATGGAGTTATTGAAAACAGGTATTTCCTGGAGTATGTTATAAAGCGGTTTTCAAGCATAAAGCTTGCAAAGATATCGCCAAGCGTCAAGCTCCTGCTCAAGATGGGTATATACCAGATTTTAATGCTTGAAGGCGTTAAGGATTTTGCGGCAGTCAACGAGAGCGTAGAGCTGTGCAAACGGATATCAAAAAAGTCAAGCGGATTTGTAAACGCCATACTTAGAAATGTGGTAAGAAGCAAGGGCTCCATAGAGCCGCCTTCAAAAGAAAATGGGGCTGTGGAATACTACAGTGTCAGATATTCGTATGAGCCTTGGCTGGTTGATAAATGGCTCAAAAAATACGGAGAGGATTTTCTTGAGGACTTGCTTGAAGCAAACGCCCAAAAACCGAAACTGTATATAAGGACTAACACGCTAAAGACAAGCAGGGAAAACCTCATGGCGGAGCTTGTAAAAATGGGGATAGAGTGCGAAGCTTGCGATATAGTGCCCGAGGCCATAAGAATAAGCGGCATAAAGAACATAGAGCGAAATGAGCTTTTCAGGAAGGGCCATTTTTTCATACAGGACATAAGCTCAATGCTTATTGGGCATGTGGCATCGCCTGACATTGGAATGAAGGTGCTCGATGTTTGCAGCGCTCCCGGAGGAAAAGCTACTCATATGGCCGCGCTCATGGAAAACACAGGAGAGGTCATTGCCAGGGATGTGCACACTCACAAGCTCAGGCTCATAAAAGACAACGCCAAGAGGCTGGGTATCTCAAACATAAAGGCGCAGCTAAAGGATGCCCTGCTTCTAGACGAGGAGAGCATAGAAGATTTCGATATAGTCCTTACGGATGTGCCGTGTTCGGGCTTTGGAATTATAAGGAGAAAGCCGGAGATAAAATACAAGCAGAGAAAAGATGTTGAGTGCCTCCCGGAGCTTCAAAGCTCCATACTCGAGAATGCAGCGAGGTACGTAAAAAAGGGTGGACTACTCATATATAGTACCTGTACAATAGAAGATGAAGAAAACATTGAAATTGTAAGGGCCTTCATGAAAAAAAGCGATGAGTTCAGGCTCGAGCCAATAGAAGGCATACATGTGGATGAAAAAAGCCAGAAGTCGGGATATATTCAGACATACCCCAACGTGCACGGAATGGACGGTTTTTTTATTGCAAAACTTAGAAAGGTCAGATAGAATGAATAAAATCGATATCAAATCCCTTACGGAAGAACAGCTCAGGAATGAAATGGCCTCAATCGGTGAAAAGGCGTTCAGAGGCACTCAGATATTCCAATGGATATATAAAGGGGCAAGAAGCTTCAATGAAATGAAAAACATACCTGCGGAACTGAGGGAAAAGCTTGAAGGAAAGTTTGTATTACGTGATTTGAAGATGGACAAGAAGCTTGTGTCAGCCATTGACGGCACAAGAAAATATCTCTTCAGGCTTCATGACGGAAATGCGATTGAAAGCGTCATGATGCGTTACAAGCACGGTGTCTCCGTGTGTATTTCGACGCAGGCGGGCTGCAGAATGGGATGCAGCTTCTGCGCATCGACAATAGGCGGCCTGGAGAGGAACTTGACTGCAGGCGAGATGCTGAATCAGATAATGAAAATACAAGAGGATGCGGGCACAAGAGTCTCCAATGTAGTGCTCATGGGAAGCGGCGAGCCATTTGATAATTTTGACGAAGTTATAAGTTTCCTCCATGTGGCTAATGAAAAAAACGGTCTGTGCATAGGGTACAGGCACATAACGCTATCAACCTGCGGCATAGTCCCAAAGATATACGAAATTGCAGATATGGGAATGCCTATAAATCTTGCAATATCGCTTCATGCCGCTAATGACGAAAAACGAAGGACCATAATGCCAATAGCAACTGCATATTCAATAGACGAAATAATAAAGGCCTGCAGATATTTTGTCGACCAGACAAACAGAAGGATTACATTTGAATATTCGCTGATAAAGGGATTCAATGATTCAAAGGAAGATGCTAAAGAGCTCGCAGGCCTTTTGAAGGGCATGCTGGCACATGTGAACCTGATTCCTGTAAACAGCATAGAGGAACGAGACTACAAGAAGCCTTCAAAGGATGAGATTGAGGCTTTCATGAAAATTCTTACAAGAGCCGGGATAAGCTCTACAGTCAGAAGGGAAATGGGAAGCGATATTAACGGCGCCTGCGGGCAGCTAAGAAAGAGCAGCATATCGGGGTGATTAGATGAGATATGAAGCATTATCAGATATTGGAAATGTGCGGAAAGTGAACGAGGATTTTCTGGGGGCGGAGCTGCTCGATGTAAGCGGCAGACCCACAGGAATATTTGTAATCGCTGACGGCATGGGAGGCCACAACAAGGGCGAGCTGGCCAGCAAAATAGCAGTTGAAAACACAATAAACCTGCTCAAGGAAAAAATCAAGCAGGGATACAGTGATGACAATCCGGCATTTATTATTGAATCCATAATAAAATCGTATGAAGATTCCAACAGCAAAATAATAAGAATGGCAAGCAGCAATGAAGAATATAAAGGAATGGGCACAACTCTGACTACAGCGGTAATACTCCATGACAGGCTCTACATCGGTAATGTCGGGGACAGCAGATGCTATATTTTCAGGGGGAACAGGCTGGAACGGCTGACAAACGATAATTCTCTTGTGCAGGAGCTTGTGTTCAAGGGGCTGATAACTGAGGATGAGGCGAGAGTGCATCCTCAAAGGAATCTGATAACAAGGGCTGTAGGACTTGATGAGGTCTTAAAGGTTGACATATATGAAAAGGAAGTCGCAAAGGGCGATCAGATTCTGCTCACAACAGACGGGCTTACGAGCATGATTTCAAGCGAGGACATACAAAGAGTGCTTACAACCTCGGAAAGCATAACGAAAAATTGCACCGTACTTGTTGAAAAGGCCAAGACTAACGGGGGCAGCGATAATATTTCAGTTATCAACATTTTAATTTAGGAGTTGGTGGTATTGTGTTAGGCAAAATTCTGGGAAACAGATATGAAATACTTGAAAAGGTCGGAGAGGGCGGAATGGCTTATGTATATAAGGCCAGATGCAGGCTGCTCAATAGAATAGTTGCAGTAAAAGTGCTAAGGCAGGAGTTTGTGGATGACGAGGAATTCCTTGAGAAGTTCAAGAATGAAGCACAGTCTGCAGCCAGTCTTGCACACCCGAATATAGTAAACATATACGACGTAGGAGAAGACAGCGGTGTACACTATATAGTCATGGAGTATGTAGAAGGCCGGGTATTGAAGGATATAATAAAAGAAAACGGCTCGCTTGATCAGGCGTCAGCGCTTGAGATTACAAAACAGATAGCAAAGGCTCTCTCTATGGCTCACAGGAAAAACATAATACACAGAGACATAAAACCTCACAATATACTTGTAACCAACGAAGGAATAGTAAAGGTTGTTGATTTTGGCATAGCTAAGGCTGTGACTAGCTCAACTACTACTGCCATAGGGAATGTAATAGGCTCTGTGCATTACTTTTCACCTGAGCAGGCCAAGGGCAGATTCGTCGACCCAAGATCAGACCTTTATTCGCTGGGGATAGTGCTCTTTGAAATGCTCTCTGGCAGAGTCCCTTTCAAAGGCGATACTCCTGTGAACATAGCGCTCCAGCATATAAGCGAAGACATTTGCTTCCCTGAAGACAGTCCGGTGTCGGAAGATGTCAAAAAGCTTGTATTCAAGCTTACGCAGAAGAACCAGGCAGAAAGATATGCGCGAGCAGAGGATCTTATAAAGGACATAGAGCTCATACAGAAGAATGTCAGTCCGGATTTTTCAGGCATAGACTACAATTCCTGCAAGACCCAGAAGCTTGAAAATCTTGGCGCAGAACTCGACAAGATACAAGCAGCAAAAAAAGCTGAAAAGCCGGCTGAAATCAAAGAAGCAAAAGAGGAAGAAAGTGCCATGGCAAAAAAACCAAAAATAAAGCATAAAAAATTACTGACGACGGTGGCTGTCATTCTGGCTTTAATTGCATCGATTGGAGCTACAGCAGGAGGTTTCTATATAAAGGATCTGGTAAAGCCAAAGCAGATGAGCATGATTAATATCGAGAATATGAACGTTGAGGATGCCCGCAAGGCGCTAGAGGATATGGGACTCAAGCTTGTAGTGGAGAAGGAGATCTACAGCAGCAATGTCAGCAAGGAACATATAATCAGCCAAAACCCTGCAGAAGGCACGCAGGTCAAGAAAAACTATGAAGTTACTGTAGTAGTCAGCAAGGGAGGAAAGCTTGTATCAGTTCCGGATTTTACAGGAGAGAGCATAGATTCCATAGCTGGTATGCTTGCGTCAAAGAATTTCAAGGAAGGAATGGTTGATCCTGTATTCAGCGAAGAGCCTGAAGGAACTATAATATCGCAAAGTCCAAGCCCGTATGCAAAGGCCGAGGAAGGCAGCGAGATAAATTTTGTGATAAGCAAGGGCAAGGAGTCTGTTATTGTGACGGTACCTAACCTTATAGGAAATACAATCAGCGAAGCAAGGGCAAAACTTAGCGGCATAACCATAAGCGGCATAGATTATATTGAGGATCCAGACAAGGAAGACGGAATAATAATGAAACAGAGTCCCGCTGCAGGCGAGAAGGTGGAGAGCGGCAGCTCGATTAGCATTGTAGTCAACAAGATCTCCGGCAATTCGCAGTCTCAGGGTTCGACCGGCAGCCAGGCGGATTCCACTGTGAAAAAGCAACTTTCAATTAAGCTGCCGGAGGACAGGGACAGCATAAAGGTGACTGTAAAGGACTCGTCTGGAGTTGTATACGACAAGACTGTTAATCCAAAGGATCTGGGCGGAGTCTTGAACGTGCCCATAGAGGGGAAAAGCGGAACAAGCAAGGACTATCAGATTTATGTCGACGGAGAATCATATTACAACGGGAAAGTGAAATTCTAAGAGGAGGGAAATATGCTTAAAGGGAGGATAATGAAAGGGATCGGGGGTTTTTACTACATCGATACGGAAAACGGACTTTACGAATGCAAGGCTAGGGGGATATTCAGAAAAGATAAGGTAATCCCGCTTGTGGGGGATGACGTCGAAATCCAAATCATTGACGAGGAATCAAAAAAAGGAGTCATAGAGAAGATATTCGACCGCAAAAGCGAACTCATAAGGCCAAGCATAGCGAATGTAGACACGGCCGTCATAGTATTTGCGGCAAAGGACCCCGACCCCAGCTTCTCCCTGTTGGACAGATTTATAGTGCTTGCTGAAAAGGAAAATCTAGACATAATAATATGCATAAACAAAGTAGACGTGGATGAGGGCAAAGCATTTGAACAAGTGAAGGAGATATACGAAAACTGCGGCTATCCGATAATTGCCATAAGCACATTCACAGGGGCGGGCCTTGGCGAGCTGAGGGAGGCAATCGAGGGCAGGACTGTAGTGTTTTCGGGACCTTCAGGTGTCGGGAAATCAAGCATACTAAATTCTATAGATAAAAATCTGCAGCTCAAGACTGGAGACATAAGCAAAAAGCTGGGCAGAGGCAAGCACACTACCAGGCACGCCGAGCTGCTAAAGCTTGATGAGCATACGACTGTGGCTGACACTCCAGGCTTCAGCTCGCTTACTGTCAACCACATAGCAGAAAGGGAGCTGAAGGAGTATTTCATTGAGTTTACAAAATACGAAGAAGAATGCCGATTTTTCACAGACTGCATTCATGAAAGTGAACCTGGCTGTGCAGTCAAGGAGGCCGTTGAAAACGGCGAAATATCACAAATAAGATACGAGAGCTATATTCAGCTTATAAATGAAATAAGGGACTCAAACAGGAGGTACAAGTAATGATAAAATTAGCGCCGTCTATACTGTCGGCTGACTTTGCAAATCTTGAGCAGGACGTTAGAAAGGTTGAAAGGGCGGGCTGTGAGTATCTGCACATAGATGTCATGGACGGGCATTTCGTGCCGAATATAACAATAGGACCACTAATAGTGGAGAGTCTGAAGAAAAAGGACATAGGCATGATTTTTGATGTCCATCTGATGATAGAAAATCCCGACAACTACGTAGCTGACTTTGCAAAGGCGGGGGCAGATATTATAGTCGTACACCAGGAGGCCTGCAGGCATCTTCACAGGACCATACAGAATATCAAATCACATGGGGTAAAGGCTGGGATAGCGCTCAACCCTGCGACGCCTGTGGACACCATAAAGCATGTCATAGGGGATATCGATATGGTGCTGCTCATGAGCGTAAACCCCGGCTTTGGCGGACAGTCCTTCATCGAGAGCGTACTGCCAAAAATAAGCCAGGTCAGGGACATGGCAAGAGCGATGTCATTGAAGCTTGACATACAAGTGGACGGAGGCATAAAGCCTTCTAACGTAAGGATGGTTGTAGAGGCCGGGGCGAACATAGTAGTAGCAGGCTCGGCCATATTCAACAGCGAAGATATTGCGGCTACTGTTGCCGAGTTCAGAAAAAACAGCCAGCTTTAAGAAGGGAACATAGGATATTATGAAGGCAGGAATACTAGTAAACGGGACGCTTTTAGACAGGGAGTTTTACAAAGCGCAGCTGTGTGGCTGCGATTATATAATAAGTGCAGACGGAGCCTCTAACTTCGCCTACGCTGCCGGAATAGTTCCGGATGTTATAATGGGTGATATGGATTCCATAAGCAGCGACGCCAGAGCTTTTTTTGAAGGCAGGGGAGTTGCATTCGAAGGCTTCCCTTCGCGAAAGGATTTCACCGACACGGAGCTTTGCGTGGAGCATGCCAGGTCGAAAGGTGCAACTGAGATAGTGCTGTACGGAGCTACGGGCAGCCGCATAGACCATTCGCTTGCCAATATTGGACTTATGTATCTCATATTTAAAAGCGGGATAAAGCCCAGGCTTGTAAATGAAAGCAATGAGGTATTTCTCATAGACAGAGAAATTGAGCTTTCGGGAGAAAAGGGCGATCTGGTATCTGTAATTCCGCTTGCGGGAGATGTCAAGGGAGTGACGCTTGAGGGGCTTGAATATCCTCTTGATAACTACGACATAGACTTTGGAAGGTCAATAGGCGTTTCGAATGTGATGACGGGAAGAAGCTGCAGAGTGAGCCTAAGGGATGGTTACCTGCTCGTCATAAAATCAAAAGACTGATTTGGAATTAAAAAAAAGAGTCGTTAGACTCTTTTCTTTTATCCAAATATAATAATTACATTGGTCTTTCAACTTTTCCAGAACGAAGACATCTAGAACATACTCTTATTTTACTTGGAGAACCGTTCACAACAGCCTTTACGCTTCTAAGGTTTGGCATCCAGCTTCTTTTATTATGACGGTTAGAGTGACTTACCTGATTACCTGAAACTCTTCCTTTTCCGCAAATTTCGCATACCCTTGCCACGTAAAAACACCCCCTTTTACTTCATTAATTGCCGCTTGAAACATAAATATATTATCACATTAGGCCACTTTTTGCAATATAAATATAAATGTATTGAACAAAGGCCATCCATAATATAGAATATGAGATATATAGGAATCCAAGGGAGGGATTGTACATGGCTGGGAAAATCGAAAACAAATACGGAAGTATATACATAGAGCCGGAGGTAGTGGCAAAAATAGCAGGCAGGGCGGCAGTGGAGTGCTACGGACTTGTAGGGCTTGCGTCAAAGTCTGTAAAAAACGGCATCGTAGAGCTTTTGAAGTTTGAAAACATGAGCAAGGGAGTCACAGTAGAACTGACAGAGGAAAGTCTTGCCATAGAGCTCTATGTGATAATACAGTACGGGACAAAGATATCAGAGGTGGCCCACAACATAATGGACAGAGTCAAATATTCAGTTGAAAATCAGACGGGTCTGGATGTCACAAGAATAGACGTGAAGGTCCAGGGAATAAGGGTTGGGAAATAAGCTGGAGGTAGTCAAGTTGAGCCAAGAATTAGTAGATGCAAAACAGCTTTCTGAAATGATAATATCCGGAGCCAACAACCTCGAAAATCACAAGGAGCTCGTTGACAGGCTAAACGTATTTCCTGTGCCGGATGGAGATACCGGAACCAATATGTCGCTTACTATGAATGCGGCTGTAGAAGAACTGCTTTCAGCGGATTTGCTGACAATAAGCGAAATAGCAAGAGCTGTATCGAAAGGCTCTTTAATGGGGGCGAGAGGCAACTCGGGTGTTATACTTTCGCAGCTTCTGCGAGGATTTGCCAATTCAATAGAGGGCAAGGAAAATCTTGGCATATTCGACTTTGCCCAAGCGCTAAACCAGGCTACCCAGATGGCATATAAGGCAGTTATAAAGCCTGTTGAAGGCACAATACTGACGGTTTCCAGAGAGACGGGAGAACAGTCTCTGGAGCTGCTCAAGACAAAGACTACCATGCTGGAGTTCTTTGGGAATATTCTGCAGAAGGCCCAGATTTCACTTGATAATACGCCGAATTTACTGGCAACACTAAAGGAAGCAAACGTTGTAGATGCAGGCGGAAAGGGACTGGTGCTCATACTCGAGGGTATGTATAAGGCCCTGGCGGGCACTCCCATCGAGAAGCACAAGGAACAAGAGGGCGAAGAGGCAATAGTGGAACTGCACATCATGCAGGAGGAAATCAAATTCACATACTGCACTGAGTTCATACTCAAAACTGACAAGATAGACAGTGAGGGAATGCTAAGGCTTATAGAAGGCAAGGGAGACAGCATAATGTCCGTGGGGGATGAAGACCTCATAAAGATACATATACACACGAATGAGCCGGGATATGTGATTCAAAGGGCTCTTGACTACGGAGACCTTATCAGCATAAAGATAGAGAACATGAAATTGCAGCACGAAAACAGGCTGCTGGGCGAGCAGACAAGAGCAAAACAGGAGTCTAAAAGGTATGGAATAATTGCGGTGGCAGCAGGTGAAGGAATAGCCTCCATTTTGAAGGATATCGGAGCAGACTGCATTATTGAGGGCGGCCAGACAATGAATCCTAGCACTAATGATTTTATTGAAGCAATAGACAGCGTGGAAGCGGAATCAATAATAATATTTCCAAACAACAAAAATATAATAATGGCCGCAAATCAAGCCAAGGAGCTGAGCCGGAAGAATGTAACAGTGGTGCCTACGAAAAATATTCCGCAGGCAATTGCTGCCATAATTGCGCTCAATCCGGACGAGGAAGCTCAGAAAAACGAGCTTCACATGAACAGCGCCATAGAAAGAGTAAAGGTGGGCGATGTCACATTTTCGGTCAGAGACACATCTGTAGGTGGGCGCGCGATAAAGGAAGGCGACATCATAGGGATATCCCAAGGAGAGCTTAGTAGCGCAGGAGATGACATAAATAGCGTGGCAATGGAGGTGCTCGAATCAATCGTGACGGAGAACGATGAGATTGTGAGCATATTCTACGGAGAAGACATGAGTGAAGAAACTGCAAATGAACTTAAACAGACTGCTCAAAAAAGATTTTCAAATGCCGAAGTGGAAATTTATTATGGAGGCCAGCCGGTCTACTACTATATAATGTCCGCTGAATAGATTTCAGCAAAATTCAAAAAGAGCCTTCTGGGCTCTTTTCATTATTCAGGCTATAAATATTAGGAGGACTAGATGAAGAAAAAGGTTATAATAGACTGCGATCCGGGCTATGATGATGCCATAGCCCTGATGCTCGCTTTTGGAAGCGGCGAGCTTGAGGTTGAGGCTGTGACTACATGTTCGGGCAATCAGACACAGGAAAAGGTGCATAGAAATGCGCTGAGGCTTCTAAGCAATATGGGGGTGTCGGCTATAGTTGCGCGAGGCTCAAATAAGCCCCTTATGAGAGAGCTTAGCACCGCCGGGAGTGTTCACGGAGAGAGCGGGCTTGACGGAGTAGAGCTTGAAGAAACTACAATAAAGCCAAGTGAGAGTCATGCCGTTGAAGTAATCGCTGACATAGTAAGGTCCAGCCGGGAAAAAGTCACGCTGGTGCCTATAGGGCCGCTAACGAACATAGCGCTATTTACGAGCATGTATCCGGAATTGAAGGCTTCTGTAGACAGCATAATACTAATGGGCGGAGCCTGGCGGGGCGGTAATGTAACACCCGTTGCCGAGTTCAATATAAAAACGGATCCTGAGGCGGCGGAAATAGTATTCTCTTCAGGCATCCCCATTGTTATGTGCGGCTTGGATGTAACCAGAAAGGCGCTAGTATATGCCGACGATATCAGGCGAATAAGGGATGTAGGGAACAGGAGCGCCAAGATAGCTTGCCAAATACTAGAAAAGTATTCGGAATTCTACTACGGTAAGACCTCGCTTGACGGGGCACCAATACATGACGCGTGCGCAGTGGCTTATGCCATAGCTCCAGAAATGTTCACATCACTGGAATGTCATGTCGACGTAGAGACTAAAGGGCTCCATACTGACGGTCAGACGGTGGTCGACATGGAGGGGAGGCTAGGCAGGCAGCTGAATGCGAGAGTTGTGCTTGATTTGGACAGGGAAAGGCTCCTTGATATGATAATATCTGCAGTGGGCAGACTTGAATAGCGAAAAAATGAATAGCCTCTGGCTTTTAGGGAATAATTATTAAAAAAACTACAGGGGGTGCACTGTGAGCAGATATGAAACGATTAGGGCAACTCCTCCAAACATTGATGAGTTGGAAAAAATGGCAAGAGACAAGAGCAGCTGGCGCATTAGAATACTCGCAGTTGACGAGCTTAGAAAATGGAATTGCAAGAGATCACGGGATGTGCTGTCGAGGCTTGCAGAATCAGACGCCATAGCCGAAGTAAGAATCCAGGCGATGCGGGCTCTAGAGGTCTTTGGAGAGGCTGTGAGTCACAAAGGTTCAAGCGTGCCAGATACGCAAGCATACAGTCATAGGGCAAACAAGGTTTTCAAAAGGATATGCGCCGCAGATGCCGGCATTGAAGTTTCCAAGGCCATAGAACTCCTTAGGGACTACGACCCAGAACTTTACGACATAATGGATTACTATAAAGGTGATCAGCTAGAAGAATGGGCAAGCCGGATATGCAGTGATATCAGGAGGAGATAAAAAAAATGACAGGCAAATGTGTGGACCGCTGATGTAGGCTCTTGTGATTTTTCATGGTATAATTATTGCCTAAGAAGAATTAGCCGAGGTGTGTTTGATTGAAGCTATCTGACAGCGTGCAAGCAGTAAATGGGGTAGGACCTCAAAAACTAAAGAAGTTAAATGGTATTGGAATATCAACAATATATGACTTGATGTGTTATTTTCCAAGGACGTATGAAGACAGGAGCTGCTTTACAAATGTTTCGCAGCTTAAAGCCGGAGAAAAAGCCTGCATAAGGGGCAGAATTGCTGGGGTTGAAAACAGGAGGCTCAGGAAAAATCTGAGCATAACCAGGATTGATGTAGATGACAATGGGGCCCGAGCTGCTTTGATTTTCTTCAACAGAGACCACTTGACAAAAATTCACAAGACAGGGCAAGAAATCAGAGCCTATGGGATTGTGAAAAAAACAGGAAAATCCACCGAAATCGAGTGCTCTGTGATTGAATTTTCAAATGAAAAAAAGTCCGCGCTCGGCAGGATAGTTCCGGTATATCCATCATCCGAAGGGCTCAGCAGCAATGAAATCGGGAAAATTGCCAATACGGCTCTAGGCGACATTACAGAGCAGGGTGAACTTGACAGCATTGAGGATTCAATCCCCGAAGACATAATTGTGCGGCAAAAGCTTTGCAGCAAAGGATACGCAATTGAGAATATACATGCTCCAAGCAGCAAGGATGCTTTAAAGGTGGCTCTCTACAGACTGATATTTGAAGAGCTATTTTTGACGGTCTGCAGGGCTATGTACAACGGCAGCAGGCTAATGAGCAGAAACGCCGTCAAGCTGGCAGTGTCGCCTGCGATATGCGGAATAATCGAAAGGCTGCCGTTTGCACTTACGCATGCGCAGGAGCGGGCATTGGATGAAATATTTAAAGACATGCAGGGGTGCAATGTCATGAACAGACTGATACAGGGGGACGTGGGTTCGGGAAAAACAGTCGTGGCTGGCATGGCCATGGCAAACTGCGTGCTGAACGGGTTCCAAAGCATTATGATGGCGCCAACGGAGGTGCTTGCAAGGCAGCATTACGGCTCCTTGAAAAAAATGCTAGTCCATGAAGATATGAAAATAAGGCTGCTAACCGGCAGTACAAGCCCTGCTGAAAAGGTGAACATATACGAGGAGCTTGAAAGCGGGAGGGTTGATATTCTAGTTGGCACACATGCGCTAATTCAGCCTGGAGTTAAGCTTAAGAAGCTTGGGCTTGCTGTTGCAGACGAGCAGCACAGATTCGGCGTGCGTCAAAGGCTTGCGCTTTCTGAAAAAGGCGAAAGCCCTCACTTCATATCCATGTCTGCAACGCCAATACCAAGAAGCCTGGCACTAGCCGCATATGCAGACATGGACATAAGCATAATCGATGAGTTGCCCAAGGGGCGAAAATCAATAGAAACCAGGGTTTTCAAAGACACTGACAGAAAAAAGGCATATACATTTGCACTGGAGCAACTAGAGGCAGGGAGGCAGGCATATGTTGTATGCCCCCTCATAGAAGCTACAGATGAAAAGGGCAGAGCCATTTCGGCGCTGCAGGTATTCGAAGAGCTCAAATCCGGAATTTTCAAGGGAAGGAAAGTCTCACTGCTTCACGGAAGGCTGCCGCAGGAGCAAAAGCAGGCCATAATGACTGATTTCGAAAGCGGAGCCGTAGATGTGCTTGTTGCCACAACAGTTATAGAAGTGGGCATAGATGTCAAGAATGCAAGCGTCATAATAATAGAAGGCGCCGAGCAGTTTGGCCTATCCCAGCTGCATCAGCTCAGAGGCCGAGTGGGCAGAGGCGAACACAATTCATACTGCATGCTAATACAGCGTGGTGATATGCGCGAGAGCGAGCGCCTGAATGTGCTCGTAAGCAGCGATTCGGGCTTTGAAATAGCCGAAAAAGACCTGCAGCTGAGGGGACCGGGCGAAATTGCGGGGTTAAGGCAGCATGGCCATTTCAGGTTCAGACTTGCGGATATAAGCAAACATGTTAAAATTCTGGAATCGGCCAGGGCGTGTGCAAAGGAATTGTTTGAGTCTGACCCTGAACTCAGTGAAGAGCGGCATGCAAAATTAAAGGCTTCACTTGAGGTGGATTACGAAGCCGAAGCCGTTGAATAGCTGAATTGGCTTAAAAAATAGTTATAAAGTTTCAATTCAATTAATCGAATTTTGGATATAATATACAAAGGACTATTGTTTGGCAATAATCATGTTAATTTGTAAGCAAGATATGTTAAAATATAAGGAGCAAAGGCATGAGAGTTATTTCGGGTACAGCAAGAGGGACAAAACTAAAGTCGGTTGAAGGATTAAGCACAAGACCGACTCTTGACAGGGTTAAGGAATCCGTTTTCAACATACTGAATTCAGACATTGAAATACGCGAAAGCCGTGTGCTAGACCTGTTTGCAGGTAGCGGAGCACTGGGAATAGAGGCTCTTTCAAGGGGAGCATCAAGGTGTGTGTTTGTAGACAAGGATGTTGCAAGCATCAAGATTGTAAAAGAGAATCTAGAAAAGACGCGACTTGCCGATAAAGTCGACATCTATATGCTAGAAGCAGGCGCGGCAGTTTCCAGACTAAGGGGAGAGAAATTCGATATAGTATTTCTCGACCCGCCTTACAGCAAGGATATAGTACCAAGGATAATTGGTGAAATTATCAGCAGCGGCATACTTTCAGGCGGAGCTGTTGTAGTCGTAGAGCATGATAAGGATGACGCCATTTTGGATAGATATGGAAATCTTGCAATGTACAAGACAAGACAATATGGAGGCATAGCAGTTTCATTTTTTGAACTGGAGGAGTAGAATGGGCAAAATAGCGGTATATCCCGGAAGTTTCGACCCTATAACAAAGGGGCATCTAGATATAATAATGAGGGGTTCAAAGCTGTTTGACAGACTTATTGTGGCTGTACTGAAAAACCAGAGTAAAAAAAGCATGTTTTCGATAGATGAACGAGTAGACATGCTCAAGCAGATAGCAAGGGACATACCGAATGTTGAAGTCGACATGTTTTCCGGGCTGCTTGTTGATTACTGCAAGGACAGGAAAGTAAATGCAATCATAAGGGGATTGAGGGCAATATCTGATTTTGAGTATGAGCTTCAGATGGCTCAGATGAATAGGCAGCTTAACCAGGAGGTTGAAACCATATTTCTTACGACGAGCACTCAATTTTCATTCCTGAGTTCGAGTCTTGTAAAAGAGGTTGCAAGCCTAAATGGAGACATAAGCGAGTTTGTTCCTGATATTGTTTTAACCGAATTAAACAAAAAGCTAAAAGGGGATGTTTAAGATATGGAGGTTCTAAAGCTGCTGGAGGAACTTGAAGATTTGATAGACGAAAGTTCATCTATACCATTTGGAAGCAAGGTACTTCTGGACAAGAAGGAAGCACTTGAGATTATAAAGGAGGTCAGGATTCAGCTGCCTGACGAAATCAAGCAAGCCGAATGGATAAACAGGGAAAGGCAAAGGCTGCTCCTGGAGGCTCAGCATGAGGCGGATTCGATAATTGAAAACGCAAAATCGTATGTTCAGGAAAAAGTTGAGGCCAGCGAAATAATAAAAGAGGCCAAGAAGCATGCGGATGAAATGATACTCGAGGCCCAGAAGCTGTCAAAAGACATCAGACTTGGCGCCAATGAATATGCAGATGATTTGCTAAAAGGCGTACAGGACAATCTGGAAAAGCTAATCAGCACTGTGTCTCAAAATAGAGTAGAACTGGGAAGAATCGCAAAGGAATAAGTACATACGCATATCTTAAATCAATGTAATACGAAAAAACAGGGACACCAATCATCAGATTAGGAGTCCCTGTTTTTTTGTGTAATATATGCAGGTGAGATAATGTAGTCCATGGAGCCTCTGAGCATGGTTTTGCACCCTGAATAATAGACAATGTTGAATATGTCCGTGGAATCAATGTCATACCGTAGCATTCTGCGCATAATGTCATCGCTGATTGAATCGAGCTGCGGCATTTTGTTGATTATGGCAATATCCGAGCTTTGCTTTATTTTCTTCAGGAGTTCAGCGCCATTGTTGTTAAAAGCGAGTATTCTAATATACGGAATCGAGTCAAGGCTCCTGAACGCCTCGACATCCTCTCTCTCGATTCCAAGAACTGTATTCATCAGCATTCTCTTGATAGCGGTCATCGTATAGCGTTTAGACTTGAGATTTGCGAGCAGTTCCTCATAGGATGAAGCGCGCCTTATTTCGGCTCTTATCTTGTTGTCCATGCCCTCCCTTACTTCCCAAAACCGGGATAGCCTGTTCGATTTTGATATAACAGCGTACGAGAGAATATCAAGAAGAGCATCTTCAGTTACCGGCGTAAGCCCGGCAGCCACCGCCGAGCACATGAGGGCATACGAGGCAGGCGGCACAACTGAGGATATTGATTCGAGAGAGGCTCCCTGTCTGAGGCACTCTCTTATCGCCGTGGCGCTGCATATGCTGCCGGAAATCTGAGTGCTGTTATAGTCGGCGGCGATTCGACGCACTGTGGCGGGCTTTATAGTACTCCCAAGGCGCAAAAGGCTCTTCAAATATTCTATCGACAGTATGTTGTTTGGACTTTTGAGAACGGCCAGAGCGTCACGGGAGGAAAGGCCGTGTGGGCTGGGTTCGCTGTCAATGAAAAGGCCCAGAGCCTCTTGTCTGGCCCTTGGAAATGTCAGTCCGGAATCGAGCTGTTCTTTAAGGAGTGCCTGGAATTTGCCGGGCTCATTTTCGAGTATTTTGGCTATGGCGCTTAGCCTGGCAATGTCGCCTGATTCGCTCCCGAAGCAAATGCTGTCGACAACCCCTATGGAATCAAGTGTGAGTACTGAGCCAAACGCAAAAAGCTCCGCGCTCTGTGATGAGTAGGCGGCAGGAAGCTCAAGCACAAGGTCAACACCTGCCATGACAGCCATCTTGGCTCTTGTCCACTTGTCGAATATGGCTGGCTCTCCTCTTTGGAGAAAATGACCGCTCATTACTGCGACAGTATGCGTGGCACCGGTCTCTTTTCTTGAAGCCTCCAGATGGTATGCGTGTCCGTTGTGAAAAGGATTATATTCCGTTATAAGGCCTAGAACCTTCATGTCGTTGCCTCCTTAGCAGCAGATATTTCCTTGAACCATTAGATGTTGTGATAATGATATTTTACATCAGCATTCTAAGAAAGGACAATACAAGAATATCCGCCTGCGAGAGGCGGATATTCGGAGGGTATATTGCTGTATTATTGAAGAGTTAGTTTTTCATAAGATTATTTTTTCTGATATACGATGTCTTGGATATTGCTATTGAAACCGGAACGGCTATCAGCATGCTGGCAACACCCTGGACTATATTGGCAGGCACTGACCTTAGCGATACTAGTATGCTGCCTTCAAGAACTGCACCTGCAAGCAGGTATCCTGTGACCATAAGACATGCTCCTGCAAATGTGGAAACACCCATTTTAAGCTTTGAAAGGCCGCCCTTCATAAGAAGTCCAACGAGCAGTCCTTCGAGTCCCTTTATAAGAAGAGTGAAAGGAGCCCAGTGAGCATATCCGCTCAAGAGATCCGCAAGAGCAGAGCCGACTCCTCCGGCAACCATTCCGGCAAGAGGACCAAACAGTATTGAAGTAAGGAAGACTACGCTGTCACCTATGTTGATATATCCGTTTGTAGCGGGTATTGGAATTACTATGGCCATTGTTCCAATGCAGACTGCGGCAGTCATGAGTCCGAGTAGTGTAATTTGTCTTACATTCATATTCATTATGATTCCACCTCGATTTATAAATTATAATGATAAATTAAGTGCTATTACATGATAATTATACATACGCGGCTGCTCTCATTCAATAGAATCCGTACCCATACAATTCATATTGTTTGATGCTTTAAGGCGCAGCCGTGTGGATAAAGTCAGAAACAGTGTTAAAGCATGGTGGAAATGGATATAATGGACTTAGCGGCAGAATGCCATCAAATCTTTGCAAAAACAGGAAATACTAAAAGGGGTGCAAGATGAGATTTTTATTAATACACAGATTTAAATTTATTCTAATTGTCATAGCTGCTGCGGCAATGTTGTCCTCGTGTTCCCCACAGGAGAATGAAGGCCTGATGCAGGTCCATTTTATAGATGTCGGGCAGGGAGACGCAACGCTGATAGTATCTCCGGATGGGAGAACAATGCTCATAGATGCGGGTGACAATTCGGCGGGAGACGCAGTTGTGACCTATTTGAGAAGACATGGAATAAAGAGCATAGACATACTAGTGGGAACACATCCGGACTCCGATCACATAGGCGGTCTGGACACCGTTATAGACAGCTTCGAAATAGCCGAATTTTACATGCCAAGAAAGTCACACACTACAAATACGTTTATGGATGTGCTTAATGCCGCCAAACGAAAGGGCCTCAGTATTAAGGAGGCCAAGGCGGGAGTGTTGATTAGCATAGGCAACGATGTCAAGGGCAGATTTTTAAATCCAAGAAGCTCATATTCAGATGACAACAATCTCTGGTCAGCAGTTGTGAGACTCGAATATGGAGGCAAAAGCTTCCTGTTTATGGGAGATGCCGTGGTTCAAAACGAGCTTGAAATAATGGGTGCCGGAGAAAAAATAGACAGTGACCTTATAAAGCTTGGTCACCACGGCAGCTCGACGTCCACTAGCAAAGACTTCATAAAGTCGGTTTCGCCCGATGTAGCAGTAATATCTTCAAAACAAAACAACAGCTATGGTCATCCGCACAAGGAAACGTTGGAGCTGTTGAAGGAACAGTCGATTCTGCTTTATCGGACAGATGAGCAAGGGAGCATAGTGTTCTATTGTGATGGCAAAAAAATATGGACAGACAAAAAACCGGGCACCTACAATTATTACGGGGAGGGGAAATAGATGACAAGAGGAGTAATTGACAGGTTTGAAGGCAGCGTTGCAGTTGTGGAGCTCGAAGACAGGAGCGTTGTAGAAATACAAAGAGACCTGCTGCCCGAGCATGCACGGGAAGGCGACGTGCTTATAATCGACGGCGAAATTGTGTCTATAGACGAGGATGATACGAAAAACAGAAAAGAGAAGGCTGAGAAGTTAATGAACGAACTTTTCGAATAAACGAATATGCCGGAAAAAAAGAATGGCCAAAGCAGCCATTCTATTTATTCATAATATTGTTTACAACCACAGAAGCCATTACAAGGCCTGCTGCGGAAGGGACAAACGATATGCTTCCGGGAGATGGCTTCTTGGAGCCTTCAGGTATGAAGGCAGGCACCTCCTGTGGTTTTTCTGTGGAGTAGACAACCTCAAGATTTTTGACTCCTCTGGCCTTGAGCTCTTTTCTCATGACCCTCGCAAGAGGGCACATAGAAGTCTTGTAGATGTCGCATACGCTTATCTTTGTCGGATCCAGCTTGTTGCCCATACCCATGGAGCTTATTATATTGATGCCACTGAAATAGCATTTTTCAATCAAATCCAGTTTTGAAGAAACCATGTCAATTGCATCCACAACATAGTCATAGCTGCCGCTTAGTATGGTCTCAGAAGTCTCGCTGTCGTATTTTGCTGCGAATGCATCAACTCGGGTAGATGGATTTATGTCGGATATCCTTTGCTTCATAACATCAACCTTGTTTTTTCCTACCGTGCTTTGCAGCGCAATTATCTGCCTGTTTATGTTTGTAATGTCAACGGAATCCTTGTCGACGAGTGCAAGATGGCCTACGCCGGCCCTTGCCAAGGCCTCTGCAGCAAATCCGCCTACGCCACCTATGCCAAGCACAAGCACGCTCGAATTTCTGAGTTTGTTCAAGTTGTCACTGCCTATTAGCATTTCTGTTCTCTGGAAAACAGAATCTGTCATGATATTCCTCCAGTCAAATTCATATGTGTCTATTTATATTTTATCATTTGGATTACAAAAATTGCAATCGGGATTATTGTGCGCCCAAAATGGTACTTATATATAAAGCATGCTACTATTTCAGAGTGGGGGGTGCGGCATGGGCAGGATTTCAGGAGTGAGCGGCGACAGGATAAAGATATTCGATGTGGAGAGAAAGACAGTAAACAATGCGGTAAGGGATGTAGACGCAATCAGACGCGTTGAGAAAATCAGGAATGAAACGGCTTATTCAAGTCATAACTACATATTTGAAAGCGATTCATTCTATGAACATCTGAAAAAGGCAAAAAAGAGCATGGAGGAGTTTTCTGTAAACGAATATAACCTCAAAAACCAGATTAAGAGAAGTTCGAACGAATGCGACGATATGTACGAGAAGATAGTTGAGGCCGTTGCCAGCATTAACAACGCGATAAATTCCATAAAGGTCATGGACTCTTTTGCAGGCGGATACGGCTTTAAGAAAGTGGTCACGCTTGCAGCAGCCTACAGCCACATTGGAAATCTGGGAATAAAATTTGAGGATTCAAGATTTGTAATAGAAGAAAGGCTGCTAAAGGAGTCCCTGATTAGCGGCAGCATGTCTGCCGATATAATATTTGACCCGGATTCCGGACTTTTGAAGAAAATATTCAACATACTGGAAAATGCGAAGGCAGACATTGTCAACTTCATGCACGGCAGCGGAGGGCTGTTTGACAAAAAACTATAGAATACTTTGCGGGTGATATAATGACCTATTTTACAAGAAGACCAATAGCTGCAATATTTATGGCGTGCATATTGTTTTGTCTCATATATACCGGAATCGACAGCATAAAAACTGCCGACTCAGAGCCCAAAAGGGTGTCTATACGCGGCGCGGTTGAGAGTGTTGCCCTCAAGGCAAGGTGCAACGAATATAAAATAGGCCCATATCTTGTCGTGGACTACGCCAGGCAGAATGAATATAATATGGGGCAAGTGCTTGAGGCGGGGGGAAGGCTCAAGAATTTCCGCGAAATAAGCCTGGACGGCTTTGATTACGGAAGGGTGCTCAGGGCAAAGGGCTACACAGACGTGTTGTATGCAAGCGACATAAAAGTCCTAGGCACAGAAAGGAACCTCTACTACTACTCCGGGCTCTTAAAGGCTGAAGCTTACAAAAAGATAGAAATCATATTCGGCTCCCAATCCCCTTTTGTAAAGGGGATTTTGTTCGGGGACAAAGCTGCAATGGATAGCGAGCTTCTGGAGGCTTTTTCAGACACCGGCATAACCCACATATTTGCCGTCTCTGGGCTCCATGTTGGCATTATATGTGCAATAATATCATTGCTGCTCAAAAAGACGGGAAATACATTCAGAGTTTTTGCGGTGACGGGTTTTTTGGCAATATACGCTTTTATGACGGGATTCACGCCTTCGGTCACAAGGGCTGCGTTTTTTTTCATAATAGGAGGGATTGCCTTTTTTATAGGGCGTGAGTACGATTTGAAGTGCGCGCTTTATGCCGCTGCAATAGCATTGATGCTCAAAAATCCGTATGTAGTATACGATGCTGGATTTTTGCTCTCGTTTTCAGCAGTATTTTCAATATGCGCCTTCTACGGATTGCTGCAGAAAAATATAGGCTTTGCCCCGCTGTCCATGACTCTGAGTGCCAACCTTATGACGTGGCCCATAACATATGCGGTGTTCAAGAATGTCTCGTTGGTATCGCCGATAACAAATTTACTTGTGGTTCCGCTTGTGCCTTTGCTCATGGCGGGCTCGCTCGCGAGTATTTTTTTATCTTTTGTAAGCATTAAGGCTTCTTTTTTTGTATCGAAAATTGTAATATTAATTGTAGACTACAGCTCTATAGTGGCAATGAAGCTTTCCGACATGAGTTTTGCCAGCGTGCAGGATAGCGAGCCGTCAAAGAGCCTTGTAATCACGTATTATGCGGCGGTAGTGGCGTTTGTTGTATATTATGAATCGCGCAGGGTAAAGGAGCAAAGGAATGCAGCTAAAGGATATCAATAGACAAATAGAAGAAAACAGGATGAAAACGGCATACCTGCTGCATGGCAGGGAAGTCTATATAATAGAAGAGATAATTCACAAGCTGACAGGCATGCTAATAAAGGATTTTGCAGAGTTCAACCTCTCCATACTTGATGGGTCGGAAACAGGCCTGGCCAAAATAAAGGAGGCATGCGAAACGCTGCCTTTCATGGATCAGAGGAGGCTTGTTATTGTCAAGGAAACAGAGTTGCTTAAGGGTAAGCGCAGAAATTTTTCGGAGGATCAGGAAGCAGAGCTCATAGAATATCTAGCCAACGTTCCTGAAACGACGGTGCTTGTGTTCTCCGTGCACGGCGAAATCGACGGCAGAAGAAAGCTGGCAAAGGCATTTGCGAAGCTAGGCACATCTGTAAACTGTGACAAGCTTCGCGGAAACGAGCTTATAAACTGGGTGAAGTCTCAGTTCGAAAGCAGGGGCATGGCAATTAGCCTTTCGGACATAGTCTACTTCCTGAAGCTTTCAGATTACGAGAGCAAGAACTCAGAGAAGACTCTGCAGGATATTGAAAATGAGATAATCAAGCTCTGCTCGTATGTTTCACCAGCCGATGAAATTACAAAAGCAGCAATTGAAAGGCTTGCGGCAGTTTCGCTTGAAAATGACATATTCAAGCTTATAGACTGCATAGGAAGAAAACAGGCGGCGGAGGCCATAAGGATATTTGACGAGATGACGGTTCAGGGGAGCTCTGCCATGATGGTGCTATCGATGATAGCCAGGCAGCTAAGGCTAATGCTTCAGACAAGGGAGCTCAAGGAGTCGGGCTACTCGCCCAAGCAGATAGCTCAAAAGCTAGAGATACACCCGTTCGTGGCAGGCAAGGCCCTTTCAGAGGGAGCGGCCTTTTCGGGAAACCAGGTATCGAGAGCCATAGATGAGTGTGCACAGACCGACTTTAGAATAAAAAGCGGGCTTATAGGCGAGCGTCTGGGAATAGAGCTTCTCATAGCCGAGCTTTGCCTCAAAAAATAGAAAAACCCCAGGATTACTGGGGGTTTTTTTCGGGGAATATCGAAATGGGGTGTTGAGACTTTATCCAGATAAAATAGACTTACTACTTTCCAGATACAGCCGCGTTAAGCTTGTCTGCAAGCTGAGAAACCTTTCTTGCCGCTGCGTTCATGTGTATTGTTCCCTTTGCAGCTGTTTGATAAAGTTTCTTTTCAGCGAATCTGAATCTTGAAGTAGCCTCATCTATGTTGCCAGCAGTTAGAGCTTCTTCAAATCTTCTTATAGCAGTTTTAACCTCAGACTTTCTTATCTTGTTAGCCAGAGTTTTCTTTGCTATAACCTTTATTCTCTTCTTAGCTGATTTAATATTAGCCAAATTGTTCACCCCCTACTTGATTTACTTAATAAATTTCAACAAAGACAATTTTATCAAATAAGCAGTAAAAAATCAAGGGAAATTATATATCTAAAATTGTGCTTAAATAACAGTTTACTTGATAATACGCGGTCCTATATGTATAATAAAAATTAGTCGAAAAACACTCATGAAGGGAGATTATCATTTAATGTACAACCAAAGCAGGATACGCAACTTCAGTATTATTGCTCACATAGATCACGGAAAATCAACTCTTGCCGACAGACTCATAGAATACACCGGTCTTTTGTCGCAAAGGGAGATGAAGGCCCAGCTTCTTGATAACATGGATCTTGAAAGAGAAAGAGGAATAACAATAAAGCTTCAGAATGTGAGGCTGAATTACAGGGCAAATGACGGAGCGGAGTATGTGCTAAACCTCATAGACACTCCGGGGCACGTGGATTTCAACTACGAGGTTTCAAGGAGCCTTGCAGCCTGCGAAGGAGCCTTGCTGATAGTTGATGCGGCGCAGGGCGTGGAGGCCCAGACTCTGGCTAACGTATACCTTGCACTTGACCAGAATCTTGAAATAGTTCCGGTTATAAACAAGATAGACCTGCCAAGCGCAAGGCCGGAGGAAATAAAGACGGAAATAGAGGAGATTATCGGACTAGAGGCCCAGGATGCACCTTTGATCTCAGCAAAGGAAGGCCTCAACATCAAGGATGTGCTCGAAGCGATTGTAACAAAGATACCGTCGCCAAGCGGCGACTACGACAGGCCGCTCAAGGCTCTCATATTCGACTCTTACTACGACAGCTACAAGGGTGTAGTGGGCTATATAAGGGTGTTCGAGGGCAAGCTCAAAAAAGGCATGAAGATAAAAATGATGGCCACAGGCAAGATGTTTGAGGTCACAGAGGTGGGCGTAATGGCCCCGGGCCAGACTCCAGTGGACGAGCTGAGAGCGGGAGAGGTTGGCTACGTGGCTGCAAGCATAAAGGAAATAAGAAGCTGCCGCGTGGGAGATACAATAACTGACGCCGACAATCCCACATCAGATCCTCTCGCAGGCTACAAGAAGGCCATTCCGATGGTTTACTGCGGAATCTATCCTGGAGAGGGTGAAAAGTATGAGAACCTCAGGGACGCGCTCGAAAAGCTCCAGGTAAACGATGCGGCGCTCGAATACGAGCCTGAGACTTCTGCTGCGCTGGGCTTTGGCTTCAGATGCGGCTTTTTGGGACTTCTGCACATGGAGATAATGCAGGAAAGGCTCGAGAGAGAATTCGACCTTAACATAATAACAACGGCGCCGTCGGTTCTGTACAAGGTGTACATGAACAGCGGCGAGATAATAATGATACAAAATCCTTCGGACCTTCCGCCGGCAACAGAGCTGTCTCACATAGACGAGCCTATCGTCAAGGCCGACATAATAGTTCCTTCCGACTATGTAGGGGCGGTTATGGAGCTCTCCCAGGAGAGAAGGGGCAACATGATAGACATGGAGTATATAGACACAAAGAGGGTAATGCTCCATTACGAGCTGCCCCTCAATGAGGTCATATACGATTTCTTTGACGCCCTAAAGACCAGAACAAGAGGATACGGCTCGTTCGACTACGAGTTCAAGGAATACAGGGAATCTGACCTTGTGAAGCTTGATATAATGATAAACAAGGAAAAGGTGGATGCGCTCTCTTTCATAGTGCATGAGAGCAGGGCCTACAAGAGGGGCAAGGCCATGTGCGAAAAGCTCAAGGAAGAGATACCAAAGCACCAGTTCATAATTCCAATACAGGCTTCAATAGGCAACAAGATTATAGCGCGAGAGACTATAAGCGCCTACAGAAAAGACGTGCTTGCAAAATGCTACGGCGGAGACATATCGCGTAAGAGAAAGCTTCTAGAGAAGCAAAAAGAAGGCAAGAAGAGAATGAGACAGGTTGGTTCTGTCGAGGTTCCTCAGAAAGCATTCATGTCTGTGCTTAAGGTCGAAAAATAAATTCTTACAAAAAGCCAAGGGGACGGTTCTCTTGGCTTTTTGTTTCAAGAGAAAAATAATAAAGAGGTATTTAATATGGGAGCAGGACTATATGTACACATTCCGTTTTGCGTAAAAAAATGCAGCTACTGCGACTTCAACTCGTTTTGCGTTGAAAGCATGCCAGGTGAAAGAATGGTTTTTTTGAATTATCTGATTGGTGAGCTGCGAATGCAGGCCAAAAGGCTAAGCGACAAATCCTTGAGCAGCATATTCATAGGCGGGGGAACGCCCAGCCTGCTTCAGCCGCAAGAAATGCACCAGCTGATGGATGCCATATACGCGAATTTCAAAGTCGAAGCAGGCGCAGAAATAACAATGGAGGCAAATCCAAAGACCCTAAGCGAAGCCAAGCTAAAGGATATGAGGAGCCTTGGGATAAACAGGCTCAGCATGGGGCTGCAGGCGGCCCAAAACCGTATGCTTCAGCTCCTTGGAAGAATACACACGTATGAGGATTTTGTTGAAAATTATAAGCAGGCCCGCAAAGCTGGCTTTGAAAACATAAATATAGATGTAATGTTTTCGATTCCCACACAGACTATAGACGAATGGATGGATACTCTTTGCAAGGTGACGGGCCTTGAGCCGGAGCATATCTCAGCCTATTCCCTGATAGTGGAGGAAGGTACAAAAATGCAAAGCCTGATAGACAGGGGTATCCTCAATGAGTTCGACGAGAGAAGCGACAGGAGGATGTACCATGCATGCAGGAGTTTTTTGCGCAAAAAAGGGTATGCCCAGTATGAAATATCCAACTTTGCAAGGGCAGGATATGAATCAAGGCACAATATAATGTACTGGAAATGCGCGGACTATCTGGGACTAGGCCCCGGGGCACACTCATATATAGACGGCGAGAGGTTCTGCAATTTGGAAGGCCTGCGCGAATATTTCGAAAGCATTGACAAGGGAGTATTGCCGATTGAGAGCTCAAACAGGCTGACTCTCAAGGACAAGATTGAGGAAGCGATGTTCATGGGACTCAGGATGAACGAGGGCATAGACTTGCAGGCGCTTTCAAAAAACATTGGGGCGGATTTGAAGAGCATATATTCGAAAAAAATAGAAAAGCTTGTGGGTCAAATGTTCCTGAAAAGAGTCTTGAAAAACGGAAGTGAAATGATTGCATTGACCAACAAGGGCATTGATCTAAGCAATTCCGTGTTTGTTGAATTTTTACTTGAAGATGATGCCATGTAATATCCTTGACAAAGAAAACTAATAGTGATATTTTAAAAAAGAAGACGTTAGCACTCTTGTTTGACGAGTGCTAAAATAGATTAACGGGCCTTTTTGACGAATACAGGGGTGTATTGATTATGAATTTGAGTGGAAGAAAGCTTAAAATACTCGAGGCCATAATAAATGATTATATATTTTCAGCAGAACCCATAGGATCCAAGAGCGTTTCTCAAAATCATGACCTCAATATAAGCGCAGCTACTATAAGGAATGAAATGTCGGATCTTGAGGAGCTGGGCTATCTTGCGCAGCCGCACACATCGTCTGGAAGGATTCCTACCGAAAAGGGATACAGGCTGTATGTGGAGAGCATGATGCAGGAGGGTATACTTGACGGCGAGCAGAAAAGGGCTATAGATGACTCGCTCTTTAGAAGGCACGGTGAGGTTCAAAAGCTTCTCGACGATGCGCTCAGGCTGATGTCCGAGTTCACAAGCTATACGGCAGTAGCACTTACGCCCAAGTTCAACGAGAGCAGAATCAGGAATCTGCAGCTTGTATTCGTGAGCTCAAGCAACATAATGCTGATAGTCGTCATGGAAAGCGGTCTAATCAGGAACCTGATTCTGAATACAAGCCACGAAATAAGCCAGGACAAGCTCAATATAATATCATCGATGCTGAATGAGAGGCTTTCCGGGAAGACAATAGAGCAGATAGATTACAGGTTCATAAATTATCTGAAGACTAAAATCTATGAATACAGCGAATTCCTCGACCAGCTGCTTGAGGGTATAAGCATGAACTCCCTGGCGCTGGAGGATATAGAGATACTTGCTGAAGGAAAGACAAACATACTGGATTTTCCTGAATTCAACAATATATCAAAAGCGAGAGCTTTTCTTGACATGCTAGGCCAGAAGGACACTATGCTGCAGATACTGAATTCAGCAGGAATTCAAAAGGAGAATATAAACATACTGATAGGTGCAGAAAATCTGTGCGACATATCAAAGGATTGCAGCATACTGACTGCGACATATAAGCTGGGCGACAAGACCATAGGTAAAATAGGAATAATAGGTCCTACAAGAATGGACTATTCAAGGGTTTTCTCAATAATGAATTATGTATCTCAAAGACTGGATAGATTTATAAAGAGTGAATTTTAAGGGGTGTGGAAATTGGAGAACAAAAAAGAGTTTGAGAAGGCGATGGATGAGCAGCAGGAGCAGACTGCCGAATGCGAAATGCTTGAGGAGGAGTTTGCTCAGACTGAGGCAGAGCTTGAAGCTGAAGCGGAAACGAGTGAGAGGGATTCCAGAGACATCGAAATTCAGGAACTGAAAAATTCCCTTCAGAGGCTTCAGGCGGATTTCATCAACTTCAGAAGAAGAGTTGAAAAAGAAAAGGATCAAATTTCGGTTTTTGCAAATGAAAAGATACTGACCGAATTGCTGCCTGTTATTGACAATCTTGAAAGGGCGCTTATTTCGTGTGCCGAACATGAAAAAGAAAGCTCTGTATATAGCGGTGTAGAGCTTGTGCTCAGGCAGATGATAGACATACTTGGTAAATTTGGACTTGAAAAGATAGATGCGACAGACTGCGAGTTCGACCCGAATGTTCACCACGCAGTGATGAACGAAGAAAGGGAAGATGTGGAAGCAGGCATAGTGGTAGAGGTGTTCCAGCATGGATACAAGCTCTCAGACAAGGTAATAAGGCCTTCGATGGTAAAGGTTTCAAAGTAAAAAACTGTATATTGCAGTTGAAAAAATATAGATTACATCATAAATCTCAGAAATCAATTATTTTAGGAGGAATGGTGACATGGGAAAAATCATAGGAATTGACCTTGGAACGACTAACTCGTGCGTAGCAGTTGTGGAGGGCGGGGAGCCTGTAGTAATTACTAACGCAGAGGGCATGAGAACTACCCCGTCAGTAGTGGCGTTTGGCAAGGATGGAGAGAAGATAGTTGGAGAACCTGCTAAAAGGCAGGCTGTTACAAATCCAGAAAGAACTATAATGTCAATAAAAAGAGAGATGGGAAGAGACCACAAGGTTCACATAGACGGCAAGGATCTCTCGCCGCAGGAAATATCTGCAATGATACTTCAAAAGCTAAAGGCTGATGCTGAAAGCTATCTTGGCGAGCCTGTAAACGACGCAGTAATCACTGTGCCAGCATACTTTACTGACGCACAAAGACAGGCGACTAAGGATGCTGGAAGAATCGCCGGACTTAATGTAGTGAGGATAATAAACGAGCCTACTGCTGCAGCTCTTGCTTATGGACTTGACAAGGCGCATGAGGAGCAAAAAATACTCGTGTTCGACCTTGGAGGAGGAACGTTCGACGTTTCAATACTCGAGATAGGCGACGGCGCAATAGAGGTTCTGGCTACAAGCGGAAACAACCACCTTGGCGGAGACGACTTTGACCAGAGGCTTGTAGATTACATGGCTGACGAATTCCAAAAGGCTGAAGGCGTGGACCTCAGAGCTGACAGAATGAGCCTTCAAAGACTAAGAGAGGCTGCAGAAAAGGCAAAGAAGGAACTTTCGAGCGTTATGACAACTAACGTAAATCTTCCTTTCATCACTGCTACTCACACAGGACCTAAGCACCTCAACATGGACATAACAAGAGCCAAATTTAACGAGCTAACTGCTGATCTTGTTGAAAAGAGCATGGAGCCTACAAGGAATGCACTCAGGGATGCAGGACTTCAGCCTTCAGACCTTGACAAAGTGCTGCTTGTGGGAGGTTCGACACGTACTCCTGCAGTTCAAGAGGCAATAAAGAAGATAATAGGGATAGAGCCTGACAAGGGCATAAATCCGGACGAGTGCGTTGCGGTAGGAGCGGCAATACAGGGAGGAATACTTGGCGGCGAAGTGAAGCACGATCTGCTTCTGCTCGATGTAACTCCGCTTTCGCTTGGAATAGAGACTCTAGGCTCGGTAATGACAAAGATTATTGAAAGAAACACTACAATACCTACCAAGAAGTCACAGGTGTTCTCGACAGCGGCAGACAACCAGACAGCCGTTGATATACACGTGCTTCAGGGTGAAAGATCGATGGCTTCTGACAACGTGACACTTGGAAGATTCCAGCTAACAGACATACCTGCAGCTCCAAGGGGAATACCTCAGATAGAGGTTACATTTGACATAGATGCCAACGGCATTGTTCACGTTACGGCAAAAGACCTTGGAACAGGAAAGCAGCAGGCTATAACAATAACATCCTCTACAAATCTTACAGAGGACCAGATACAGCAGAAGGTTAAAGAGGCTGAATTGAATGCTGCAAAGGACAAGGAAAGAAAAGAAAAGATTGAAGCTGTAAATCATGCAGAGTCAACCATATACCAGACTGAAAAGACGCTCAAGGAAGTTGAAGGCAAAGTTTCTGATGCAGATAAGAAAGCAGTTGAAGAGGCAATAGAGGCGCTAAGGAAAGTCAAGGACAACCAGGATTCAAGCGCCGAAGAAATACAAAAGGCGATGGAAGAGCTTATGAACAAGATGCATCCTATCTCTCAGAAGCTTTATGAAGAAGCATCAAAGCACGCCGGCGAAGCTCAATCAGGAGCTGCAGGCGGAGAGCATGCTCAAGGAAAGGCCGAGGATGTAGTAGATGCGGATTACGAAGTAGTTGACGATGAGAAATAATTTGAATGGCTTGTGGTTTACCACAAGCCATTATTTCGGCAAGGCGGTGATAGCTGTTGAGTAAAAGGGATTACTATGAAACTCTTGGGGTTTCAAAGGAAGCTGACGATAAGGATATAAAGAAGGCGTACAGAAAGCTTGCCATGAAGTACCACCCTGACAAGAATGCTGGAGACAAGGAATCTGAAGAAAAGTTCAAGGAGATAAACGAGGCCTACCAAGTGCTCTCAGATCCTCAAAAGCGAAGGGCGTACGACCAGTTCGGTCATGCAGGAGTGGACGGAGGCGGCTTTGGCCAGGGCGGATATGGACAGGGCTTTGGCGGCGGCTTTGGAGGCTTTGAGGATATATTCGGCGATGTGTTCGGAGACATGTTTGGTGGAGGTTTCGGAGGAAGCGCCAGAAGGAGAAATGCTCCCCAAAAGGGAAACGACATAAGGTATGACGCCCGGATAAAATTTGAAGAGGCAGCTTTTGGCGTAGACAGGGAGATTAAAATAGACAGGCAGGAAGAGTGCGAGGTGTGCGGCGGAAGCGGCGCTAAGCCTGGAACTTCAAGGAAGACATGTCCGACCTGCGGCGGAAGCGGCGAAATAAAGACTTACAAGGATACAATGTTCGGCAGGATGGTAAGTGCGACTACATGCCATACATGCAGGGGCGAAGGAACTATCGTGGAGCAGCCGTGTGAGAATTGCCAAGGCCGTGGAAGGGTAAGAAAGACAAAGAAGATTGAAATAAAAATCCCGGCCGGTGTTGATGACGGGTCTGTAATAAAGCTTTCGGGAGAGGGTGAACCGGGCCTGCGGGGAGGTCCTAGAGGAGACCTGTATGTAGCCATATCGGTGGAGCCGCATGAGCTGTTCAAAAGGGACGGCTACGACATATACTATGACATACCAATAACATTTGTACAGGCGGCACTAGGCGATGAGATAGAGGTGCCTACGCTGGACGGCAAGGTCAAGTACAAGGTGGCGGAGGGCACTCAGTCGGGAACTGTCTTCAGGCTGAAGGGCAAAGGTGTGCCTCACCTTAGGACTGGAGCCAGAGGAGACCAGTACGTCAAGGTTGTAGTCGAGGTTCCCAGAAGCCTTTCAGAAAAGCAAAAGGAAATACTCAGGGATTTTGCAAAGGAAACCGGCGAGGAAGTCCACGAGCAGAAGAAGGGCTTTTTCGAGAAGGTGAAAGATAAACTGAAATAGAGCTTTCTTTTCAAGAAAGTTCTATTTTTTGTCTGTTTTAAGCAGGCATAAGATATGGTAAAAAAAAACCGTATGATATATAATATTTAAAGTAATTCATACCCGAAAAATACTTTTTTAAGGAAGGGATCTCTATGAAATGGACCGAAATTACAATCAAAACTACAACAGAAGCGGTAGAGGCTGTCACGAGCATATTATACGAGGCGGAAGTAGGTGGAATAGTTATAGAAGATCCAAATGATTTTTTGTTTCAGGAAAAGGACGAAAAGGCTTGGGACTACGTAGATGAAACCATATTCGACACAGGCTATGAAGGCGTTGTAATCAAGGCGTACCTTGCTGAAGAGAAAAACGTAGTAGCTGAGCTTGAGATGATTAGGGAAAAAATAAAGAGGCTTCCTGAATACGGCCTTGAAATAGGCGAAGGCAGCGTTGAAATAAGTGAAGTAGACGATAGCGACTGGGCGGATTCCTGGAAAAAATACTACAAGCCCACAAAGATAGGAGACAGAATCGTAATAAAGCCCACATGGGAAGAATATTCAAAGACAGAAGGAGAGCTTGTAATAGAGCTTGACCCAGGCATGGCATTTGGAACAGGGACCCACGAGACTACAAGCATGTGCATAAGGGCACTTGAAGAATATGTGACTCCGGATAAGACTGTGTTCGACATAGGCTGCGGCAGCGGTATACTTTCGATAGTGGCTGCAAAGCTTGGAGCCCACAGGGTAATAGGCGGGGACTTCGACGAAGTGGCCGTGAAGGTGGCAAATGAAAATGTAGCACTCAACGGAGTGGAAGGCGTTGTTGACATAAGACTTGGAAACCTTCTTGAGGTTGTCGAGGGCAGTGCGGATATTGTCGTTGCAAACATAATAGCGGATGTCATAATAATGCTTTCAAAGGATGTGCCTAAGATCATAAAGCCTGGCGGAATATTCATATCGTCAGGGATAATACATGAAAAGCTGGATTTGGTGCAGGAAGCTCTCGTGTCAAACGGCTTCGATATACTAAAGGTTGAAAAGCTTGGAGAATGGGCAGCCGTAGTTTCAAAAAAGGGTGAATAGATTTGGACAGATTTTTTGCTGATAATATAGATTACGAAAAGGGAATTTGCAGTATAAGCGATGAGGAAGAAGTAAAACATATCTCCAGAGTGCTAAGGCTCACGGAGGGAGAAAAGCTTGAGATTTGCGATGGCAGACAAAGGGAGTTCATATGCCAAATAAGCTCAATCTCCAAAAAAGAGGTGCAGCTTGAATTGCTTGAGGAGGTCTATGTTCAGAGGGAACCGAAGCTGCAGGTTACCGTATATCAGGGGCTGCCCAAGGCACAAAAATTTGAGCTTATAGTCCAAAAGTTAACTGAAGTTGGCGTTTCAAGGATAGTGCCGGTAGAGACGGCCAGAAGCATTGTAAAGCTGGACTCAAAGAGCGAACTCAAAAAGGCGGACAGATGGGAGAAGATAATCCTGGGCGCCGCCAAGCAGAGCAAGCGAGGCATGCTGCCAAGGCTTGAGCAGCCGATGAGTCTATCGCAAGCAATATGCGATACTGAAAGGAACGATGTGAATATCGTTCCCTACGAGAACGAGCAGTCAAATCCCATAGGCAAGGTTCTAAGAAGTCTTGGCGAAAAGCCGGAGAGCATAGGTATATTCATAGGTCCCGAAGGCGGCTTTGAAGAGTTTGAAATAGAGATGCTATCAGAAAAAGGCGTCATTCCTGTTACGCTAGGGAAGAGGATACTGCGCACGGAAACGGCAGCAATTGTGAGCTCGGCTATAGTGCTTTATGAGCTCTCGGATTTAGGAGGAGTTGTATAAATTTGAAGGATATTAGCAAAAAGCGCCCGAAAACAGTGGGGATATTGACACTCGGGTGCAAGGTCAACCAGTATGAAACAACTGCCATGGAGGAGCTCTTCAGGAAAAGCGGCTACACGGTTGTAGATGCAGATGACAAGGCGGACGTATACATTATAAATTCATGCACCGTAACCCACATGAGCGACAAGAAGTCGAGGCAGTTTCTGAGAAGGGCAAGGCGCATGAGCCCTGACGCAGTAATTGCAGTTACAGGCTGCTATTCACAGGTAGCTCCTGACGAAGTGATAAGCATACCAGAGGTAGATGTCATAGTGGGAACGAAGGACAAGTCGAGAATAGTGGAAATACTTGAAAATGCTATGCCGGGCGAGAAGCTTTGCAGAGTGGAAGATATAATGAAGCCTATGGAATTTGAGGAGATGCACATAGAGGGAGCCAGCGGGAAGACGAGGGCTTTTGTGAAGGTGCAGGACGGGTGCAATCGCTTCTGTTCTTACTGCATAATTCCGTATGCCAGGGGAAGCATAAGAAGCCGCAGCATAGACAACATAGTTAACGAGGTAAGCCGTCTTGCTGGACTTGGATTCAAGGAGATAGTCCTGACGGGCATCAACGTTGCATGCTACGGTCAGGACGTTGGCGCAGGGGGATTTCTTGACGCAATAAAAGCTGTACATTCGGTAGACGGCATAGAAAGAATAAGGATGAGCTCTGTAGAGCCGGACATGCTCACAGATGGGTTCATACAAGAACTGTCGGGGCTTGAAAAGGTATGCCCGCATTTTCACCTTTCAATACAAAGCGGCTGTAATAATACACTTTCAAGGATGAACAGAACGTACACTACAGAAAAACTAAAACATATAATAGGAAAGCTCAGGGAAAGCTTTGACAATGTGGCTCTCACAACCGACATAATAGTAGGCTTCCCGGGAGAGACTGACGAGGAGTTCGAAGCCACGTATGAATTTCTGAAGGAAGTCAAGCTATATCAGATGCACATATTTAAATATTCTCCGCGAAAGGGAACGCCTGCGGCAACTATGCCAGGTCAGGTTGATCCTCAGAAAAAGCAGGAAAGAAGCGAAAGACTTATTTCGCTTTCAAGTGCAAACCAAAACGAGTTTATGGAAAAAATGATTGGACGTGCAGAAAATGTGCTTTTCGAGCAGAAGACAGGAGAAAACACGTATGAAGGTCATACTTCAAACTATGTCAAGGTGCGTGCAATAAGTGATTCTGATATCGAAGGCGGCATGCAAAAGGTTGAGCTAAGCGAAGTAAAAGGCGAGTATATACATGGAATAATAAATCGAGAGGATGACACACAATAACTTAGGAGGTGGCTTTAGTGGACAACTGCATTTTCTGCAAGATAGTTAATGGTGAAATACCTTCAAACAAGGTGTATGAGGATGAAAGAGTGCTGGCTTTCAGGGACATAAAACCAGCAGCGCCTGTGCATATACTGGTGGTGCCCAAGGAGCACTATGCCAGCATAATGGATATACCAAGCGAAGAAATGGACATAACAGCACATGTAAGCACAGTAATACAGAGGATAGCCAAAGAGGAAGGAATAGCCGCAGATGGCTTCAGAGTAGTGATAAACTGCGGCAAGAATGGCGGCCAGGAGGTTGACCACCTTCACTACCACATACTTGCGGGAAGAAACCTTACATGGCCTCCGGGCTAAAAAAAGGTTGAAGAATTACCCAGTTTATATTATAATGACTAGGTACGGAATTCATCAATTTTTACAGCTTATTCGACGCTATAATTGAAGCAGTATTGTTAGTAATGGAGGGAGGGAAGAGAATGCCAGCAGAAATAAAAATCAAAGAGAATGAGACTTTAGATAGCGCTCTTAGAAGATTTAAACGTGAATGTGCTACATCTGGTATACTGTCTGAGATAAGAAAAAGAGAACATTACGAAAAGCCTAGTGAGAAGCGTAAAAAACTAAAGGCCGGAAGAAAAAAGAAAAGCAAATAGTCTTGTAAGAGGTGAATAAAAATGGCCCTTAAAGACCAGCTTATGGACGACTTGAAGCAGTCCATGAAAGACAAGGACAATCTTAAGAAATCTGTGATTACGCTTGTAAGGTCAGCTATTAAGCAGTATGAGGTGGATAACAGAGTTGAGGCTGACGACGATAAGGTCATAGACACAATATCAAAGCAGCTGAAACAAAGAAGAGATTCCCTTGTTGAATTTGAAAAAGCTCAGAGGGAAGATCTTGTAGAGCAGACTAAAAAAGAAATAGATGTTTTGGTATCTTATCTCCCTGAACAAATGAGCGCAGAAGAAGTAAAAAGCATTGTTTTGCAGACTATAAGCGAAACAGGAGCGTCATCAGTGAAAGACATGGGAAGGCTTATGGCTGCCCTTATGCCTAAGCTGAAGGGCAAGGCTGATGGGAAGCTTATAAACGAAATAGCAAAAGAATTATTACAATAGATACGAGAGGCAAACTTAGTTTTGCCTCTTTGTTTTATTTCCGGAATAAGTTTAATGTTATATTATGAGGGTAACTCTATAAATGTAGCCGTAGATGTGGCTGTGAATAAATATATCCGTATTTGCATTTATTCGATGGAGAAAAGAGGGTGGGGATGAAAAAACTATATCTAGGCAGCGTGGCTTTTGTTGTAGCGGTTTTGGTGGCTGTGTCAGGCTTGTTCACCGGCTTCGCACAGGAGAAGGAGAAAGTCTATGTAATCAATGTAAAAAGCGAAATAACTCCCGGACTTTTCAGCTATATTAAGAGTTCCTTGAACAAGGCAGAGGAGGAGGGAGCTTCACTTGTGGTGTTTGATATCGATACCTACGGAGGCAGGATCGATTCTGCAGTAAACATAAGTGACATCATACTTGAAAGCGACATGAAGACTGTTGCGTACATAAACAAAAAGGCGATTTCGGCAGGAGTGCTTGTGAGCATATCATGCGACAAGATTTACATGGCGCCAGGCGCCACTATAGGCTCAGCCGAAACAATACCGGCTACGGAAAAGAACATATCCTACTGGAAAAAACAGCTCAAGACTGTAGCCGAGCAGAAGGGGAGAAATCCTGAGCTTGTCATGGCGATGGCAGACAAGGACATTGAAATCGAAGGCGTTGTTGAAAAAGGAAAGCTCCTGAATCTAACAACGGAAGAGGCGCTGAAACTTAATTTTGTTGACGGCAAGGCTTCGTCAAGGGGAGACATCTACAGAAGCCTTGGAATAGAAAGTTTCAGCGAAAACGTGCTTGAATCAACGCCAATTGAAGACTTTATTAATGTAATAAGCTCTTCATACGTTGCGCCACTCCTGCTTGCGCTGGGGTTTATTGGTCTGGTAGTTGAAATCATTACGCCCGGATTTGGAATCGGAGGATTGCTTAGCATAATAGGCTTTTCACTCTTTTTCATGGGCTCGATAATGGGAGGAAATGCTCACTTGCTTTCGGTTGTGTTGTTTATTGCAGGAATAGCTATGCTCATAGCTGAGGCTGCCGCCCCTGGATTTGGAGTGTTTGGAACGCTTGGAATTGCAGGCGTAGTCTTGAGCATAGTAATGGCTTCCAGTTCGCTGACACTGGCACTCGTATACATGCTAGTAGCGCTTGTGCTGACTGTCGCAGTTGTCGCGCTTATATTCAAGAAGCTTCCAAAGCGAAAGCTGGCAAAGACGCTCCTGCTCGATACCAATTTGAGCAAGGAGTCGGGATTCATTCCTGCCAAGGAGATGCTCGAGTATATAGACAGGGAAGGAAGAGCAGTCTCGTTCCTCAGGCCCTCAGGCAAAATCGAAATAGACAACGAGATACTCGATGCTGTTTCGGATGGCGAATTCATCCAGAAGGATGAACTGGTAAAAGTCATAAGGGTTGAAGGAAGCAAAATAATAGTCAGGAAAAAGGGGGAAGATTAAATGGCATATCTAGGCACAATACTGTTGGTTGGAATAATAGTAATATTCGTATCATTGTTTTTCAGCTTCATACCTGTAGGGCTTTGGATTACAGCCCTGTTCTCAGGGGTAAAGGTTTCTATACTGACACTCGTGGGTATGAGGTTCAGGCGTGTATCTCCATCCAGGATTGTAAATCCCATGATAAAGGCAACAAAGGCAGGCCTCGATCTTAGCATAGACAAGCTGGAGGCACACTACCTTGCAGGCGGCAATGTAGATTCTGTGGTGAATGCTCTGATTGCAGCACAAAGGGCCAACATCGAGCTTGGCTTTGAACAGGCAGCTGCTATTGACCTTGCAGGAAGAGATGTGCTCCAGGCTGTTCAGGTGAGCGTTAATCCAAAAGTGATAGAGACTCCGAAGATTGCAGCAGTTGCAAAAAACGGAATAGAAGTAATAGCAAGAGCAAGGGTCACTGTAAGAGCCAACATAGGCAGACTCGTTGGAGGAGCCGGGGAAGAGACTATAATAGCGCGTGTTGGTGAAGGCATAGTCACTACCGTAGGTTCTGCAGAGACTCACAAGCAGGTGCTTGAAAATCCTGACAGGATATCCAGGACTGTCCTTGAAAAGGGACTTGACGCCGGAACGGCATTTGAAATACTGTCAATAGACATAGCGGACGTTGACGTAGGCAGGAACATAGGAGCCCAGCTTCAGACTGACCAGGCAGAAGCTGACAAGAAGATTGCACAAGCAAAGGCCGAGGAAAGAAGAGCCATGGCTATAGCCAAAGAGCAGGAGATGAAGGCTATGGTTGAGGAAATGAGGGCAAAAGTTGTAGAGGCAGAAGCTCAGGTACCACTTGCCATTTCAGAAGCCTTCAGAAGCGGAAATCTAGGCGTTATGGATTACTACAATATGAAGAATGTAATGGCAGACACCCATATGAGGGAGTCGATTTCAGGAACAGCCGGAATCAAATCAGACAAGCCTGAAGACAATAAGTAAAAGGGCGTGATGACTTGGAAGGTATTTTATGGATAATATTCCTTATAATCATCAACAACATTTTCAGTAAGAAGAAAACGGGCACAGCTGCTAGAAATCCGCGGCCATTGCAGTCACAACGCAAGTCAAAACCTGCAGCCAGGGGCATTGAAGACTACTTCAAAGAGATAGCCCATAAGGTGCAGGAGCAGTACCAGCTTGAAACCCACCCCCCTGTTGGAGGTATGCAGAATGAGGTGTTTCAGCCAGCGCGCGAGGGAGAGCCTGACGCAGTTAGCATTGCCTCAGCTCCACCGTTTGAGCACGACGAAAGTCACCCTATCTATGGCAAGTCCCAGATTTCATCGGGTTCAGGTCTTTTTGACAAAAGAGAAGACGTAGCCAGGGGCATAATATACTCGGAAATACTCTCAAAACCTCTCAGTATGAGGAAAAGAAATTAAGCTGCCGAAAGGCAGCTTTTTTTTATCCAAACCATATGTTATACTCTCGTTCGAATCCCGATTGGGAATCTGAGGCGTGCACTAGGTTTTGGGTGATTGAGCAGGCGAAGTCCCCGCGTATGCTGCCGAGCTCGGCGCTCATGAAGTTTGTTGCGCCGTTTATCTTTCTGACAAGGCTTATGGCATTCTCGCCGCATAGCACAAGGGCGATTACAGGGCCGCTGCTCATGTAGTCCGAAAGCTCGCTGAAAAAGTCCTTGTCGACATGTTCTCTGTAGTGTTTGCGCAACATATCAGGCGATGGCTTTAAAAAACGCATTTCACCGATTTGGAGCATATGGGCTTCATAACGGCGTATTATTTCTCCTACAAGGCCTCGCCTTACACCGTCAGGTTTGATTAGAACTAGTGTTTTTTCCATAACTACATCCCCTTTGCAAAATCTATAACCTATGTCTACCCAGAATAGGCATTGAAAAATAATAAATTGGGAATAATTGATTTTTAAAAAAATAAATATGTTATAATAATTTATGGAAATTTGTTAAACTGCGAGGAGGAAAATTTTTGGTAGAACAAAAAAAGCTGGAAATCAGCGACGAAAATTTTCAAAGGGAATTATTTGGTGAATTTGACCAGAACATAAAGCTTATTGAGGATGCGCTAAGCATACACATAGTCCTTCGAGAGGGCAATGTTGTGATTATAGGAGAAGAAGGGGACATAATCAAGGCCGAAAAGCTTATTGATGACCTTTTCAGACTCGTAAAAAAAGGCGAATCGCTAAACAAGCAGAATGTGTCTTATTCGCTTGAGATGATAAAGCAGGATTCCGGCGAGGAAAAGCGTTCGTCTGAGCTCCTTGAGGACATAATAGTAATAGGCGCCAAAGGAAATCCGATAAAGCCAAAGACATTTGGGCAGAAGGAATATATAAAAAGTATCGAAAGCAACGACATAACATTCGGCATTGGGCCTGCAGGCACTGGGAAGACATATTTGGCAGTGGCAATGGCTGTAAGGGCTTTCAAAACCGAGCAGATAAACAGGATAATACTTACAAGGCCTGCGGTGGAGGCTGGGGAAAGCCTGGGATTCCTGCCGGGCGATCTCAAGGAAAAAATTGATCCATATCTCAAGCCGCTCTACGATGCGCTTTTTGAAATATTCGGGGCTGACAGGTTCAACAAGTATATGGAAAAAGGCATGATCGAGGTTGCGCCGCTTGCCTTCATGAGGGGGAGGACGCTAGACAACTCTTTCATAATACTCGATGAGGCTCAGAACACCACAAAAGAGCAGATGAAGATGTTTCTGACGAGGCTCGGCTTTGGCTCAAAGGCTGTGGTCACAGGCGACATAACGCAGACCGATTTGCCTTCCTCAAAGAAGACAGGCCTTGTGCATGCCCAACAGGTGCTTTCTGATGTCAAAGGCATTGGATTCTCAATTCTTACAGAAAAGGATGTAGTAAGGCATGAGCTTGTGCAGAGGATAATAAAGGCCTATGAGAAATTCGAAAGAGCAGAGGAGCGCAAGATTCAAAAAAGATAGAAAAACAGATGAACAAAAAAATTGAACTTTTACGGAGGTCTGGTCTTGAATATTGAGATTACAAACGCCCAAAACAAGGTGGAATTTGACGAAGGCCTCAAGGACAATATAAGGTCTGTTGTTGAAGAATCCCTTAAGTGTGAGGGTTGGGGGACACAGTATGAAGTCAGCATACTCTTTGTTGACAATGAAGAGATAAAAAGATTAAACTCTGAGTTCAGAGGAATCGACAGGCCGACTGACGTGCTCTCTTTTCCGCTTGTCAGCAAGGGTGAGCAGGATGACTTCCTGGAGGACAACCTGCTGGGAGACATTGTCATATCGCTTGAAAAAGCTCTTGAACAGAGCAGGGAATATGGCCACAGCTTTGAACGAGAGATGGCCTTTCTTGTGTGCCACAGCATGTTCCACCTTATGGGCTATGATCACATGGATGATGATAGCGCAAAGGAAATGCGAGAGAAAGAGGAGGCCGTTCTTTCATCGCTAGGAATAGTGAGGGAGCCAGATGAAAAATAAAAGTATTTCAAACAGCTTTGACAACGCTATAAAGGGCATGGTCGTGGCGGTAAGGAGCGAGAGGAATCTTCGGATACATCTTTTTGTTGCGGCAACTGCAATAATACTCAGCATATTGCTTGGTTTATCAAAGCTTGAAATGGCAGCGGTGGTTTTTTCCATAACACTCGTAATATCTCTTGAACTTGTAAACACTGCGATTGAAAAGGCTGTGGATCTTTTTACAAGTGAATACAGTGAAATGGCGGGATTTGTAAAGGATGTGTCTGCGGCAGCTGTAATGCTCTCGGCTGTAAATGCCGCTGCTGTAGGATACCTTGTTTTTTTTGATAAGCTGATGCCTTTTCCGCTCACGGCACTCGAAAATATAATCAAAGCTGATATAAATATTTTGGTTATAGCGCTTGTGGTTAATATTGCTGTTGTAATAGGGCTGAAGATATTCTTTAAAAGAGGCAGCTATATAAAGGGTGGGTTCCCAAGCGGTCATTCGGCGATTGCATTTTCTATTGCAACCGCCATAGCAATTTCAGGTGAAAAGGTTATTGCAGCGGCGCTGGCGTTTGTGCTGGCCGTTATAGTTTCTGAAAGCCGGGTGCATTCGAACATACACACAAGGATGGAGGCTGCGGCAGGTGCCATAATAGGCATACTTGTCACAGTCGTAATGTTCAGGCTGCTAAGATGACAGGATGACATGCACAAAGACTTGTTTAAAGAGGTGCAATATGGATTATAATACACTTTTAAAACTTGCCCAGGAGGCCAAATACAGAGCCTATGCACCGTACTCGGGATTCAGGGTTGGCGCGGCGCTGCTGACAAGCAGCGGTAAAGTTTATACTGGATGCAATGTTGAATGTGCAAGCTATGCCGCCACAAGCTGCGCAGAAAGGACTGCCATAGTCAAAGCAGTATCCGAAGGCGAGCTAAGCTTTAAGGCGATAGCCATAGCGTCTGATGCAAAGGGCTGCACTTTTCCATGCGGGATATGCAGGCAGGTAATAGTGGAGTTCGGCGAGGACATTGATATAATAGTTGGAACGGGCGAAACTGATCTGCAGGTTTTCAATGTAAGAGAGCTTTTGCCAAATGCATTTACAAAAACTAATATAGAGTAGCTTATGGAGGAGATATAGTGAGTTTTAAATCGGGATTTGTTAGTGTTATAGGAAGGCCCAATGTTGGCAAGTCGACTACAATAAACGCTCTTGTAGGAGAAAAGGTTGCAATAATAAGCGACAAGCCACAGACTACAAGGAACAGGATACAGGCCGTGTATTCGGACGGCGAAAGTCAGGTTGTCTTTATTGACACCCCGGGCATGCACAAGCCCAAAAACAAGCTGGGTGAGTTCATGATGAAGGCTGCAAATCAGACGCTTGGGGAGGTCGACCTTGTAGTGCTCATGGTGGACAGCTCGCTTAAAATGGGAGCAGGGGATTCGATGATAATCGAAAGCCTAAAATCCATAAAAACGCCCAAGGTGCTTGTTATAAACAAGATTGATGAGATAACAAAAGAAGAGCTTATAGATCTGGTACAGCGTTACGGCGTGATTGGCATATTTGACGAGATAATACCGATATCGGCATTGAAACACAATAACTTGAAAAGGCTTATAGAGGTGATAAAAGGATATATGCCTCAGGGTCCAAAATATTTCCCTGATGACATGGTTACTGACCAGCCTGAAAGAGTGCTTATATCCGAGATTATTAGGGAGAAGATACTCAACTACACTGAAAAAGAAGTGCCGCACGGCATAGCTGTAGACATCGAGCAGATTAAATCAAGATCAGGCAAGGAACTTGTAGATATATCTGCTGTAATATACTGCGAGAGAGATTCTCACAAGGGTATTATAATAGGCAAAAACGGAAGGAAGCTAAAAGGCATAGGAAAGTCGGCAAGAGAGGAAATCGAGTTGCTGCTTGGCTCTAAGGTCAATCTTCAGCTTTGGGTTAAAGTGAAAGAAAATTGGAGAGACAGGGACAGCGCCATAAGGAGCCTGGGCTTTAGGCAGGATTAACAGGGAAATTAGAAAGGAGGGGGCTGCATGGAAGACAAGGAATTGTTTGAGGAAAAGCTTGTTGAGATTGAAGCACTTATTGATAGCGAAAAAATCGTAGAACTCAGTGAATATATTGAAGAAATGCACCCCGCCGACATTGCAGAAACAATGCTAGAGCTTCAGGAAGACAAAATGCACAAGCTTTTCCAGGTGCTCTCCTGGGAACTTGCCGCAAAAGTTCTTGATGAGCTGGATTCCGACATGTTTTCCAAGATAGTTTCACTTCTTACAAGCGAACACAAAAAAAAGCTTCTGGAGCTCATGTCGCTAGACAATATGGTCGACATACTCGCCGAGCTTTCTGAAGAAAAAAGGCTTGAACTAATAAACCTTCTGGATGCAGAGGATGCAGAAGACATCAGGGAGCTGCTTGTATACGAAGAGGATACAGCCGGAGGCATAATGACCACCGAATTTGTATCGCTCAGAAAAGACATAACCATATATAACGCCATTGAACACCTGAGGGAGCATGCGCCTGATGCGGAGACCATATACTACGTGTACGTGGTGGACAAAAACAACAGGCTCTCAGGCGTAATATCGCTAAGAGAGCTCATAGTGGCAAGGCCTAATGCCCTGGTTGAAGATATTATGAGCGAGAGCATAATATATGTAAACATCAATGATGACCAGGAAGAAGTAGCCAGGGTAGTTAAAAAGTACGACCTGCTTGCTATACCCGTTACTGATACAAACGGCAGGCTGCGCGGAATAATAACCTTCGACGACATAATGGACGTCATAGAGGAAGAGGCAACAGAGGATATATATAAGTTTGCGGGAACTATGGAGGCCGAGGCGGAGCTCTACGAAGAGGATAAAATGAGCCTCAGGATATTCTCGTCCGTAAAGGCCAGGCTGCCATGGCTTATTGTGACGCTCTTTGGTGGCATACTGTCTGCTACAATACTGAGCCGATATGAGGAAACCCTAAACAGTTACGCAGCGGTGGCGTACTTTATGCCCATGCTAACAGGAATGGGGGGCAACGTCGGAACGCAGTCTTCCACCCTTACGGTCAGGGGGCTTGCCACGGGCAATGTAGATGCGGGAAAAAGCCTCAGGACCATATTCCAGGAGATGAGCATAGGCCTTTGCGTAGGCATGGTATGCAGTTTGTTAATATGCGGAGTAGCTTTTTTTTGGATGAAAAACATAAAGCTGGGCATAGTTGTGGGCATGTCAATGGCTGCAAATATGATAACAGCAGCCACTATAGGGACTGTTGTGCCCATACTCTTTAAGAAGTCGGGAATAGACCCGGCAGTGGCATCTGCGCCTTTCATTTCAACAGCCCTTGATATAACAGGCATAACAATATATTTCACACTTACAACACTCATTCTTTTGCAAGCGTAGCATTGACCCTATCCGGGTCTTTGTGTTTTTTTGGGTTTTACAGCTGAGGGGAAATGGGTATAAAAGAACATAAGGCGGTAATAATATGTTTATTGAAACTGATGCAGTGGTATTAAAAAACATAAGATATTCCGACACAGACAGCATACTCATACTTTTCACAAAAAAGCTGGGCAAGGTGTCTGCGGTAGCGAAGGGCTCGAGAAGGAGCAACAGCAAGCTGCTTGCGTGCTCTCAGCCATTTGCATACGGAAGCTTCATGCTCTATAAGTCGTCGTCAATGTTCAACATAAGCCAGTGCGATGTCAAGGACACTTTCTTTGACATATCGAAGGATTTGAAAACCCTTTCGTATGCCTCGTATGTGCTCACCCTGACAAAAAACGCGGTTGTGGAGAATCAGACCAACAATAGGCTTTTTGCATTGCTGCTCAAGACGCTCTACTGCTATGCATACAAAGAGTATGACTTTGAATATGTTACGCGCATATTTGAACTCAAATATCTGGACTATAGCGGCTACAGGCCGGAAGTCACAAAATGCGTCTGCTGTGGCAGCAAGGAATTGGCCGGAAGTCTGATTCAGCCTGAGAATGGAAGCTGCGTATGCGGAGCCTGCGCGAGGGACGGGCAGCCTCACATTCGCATTGATCCGACTACTCTTGAATTGATGAGATACATCATAGTTACTGATTTTAATGTTTGCGTCAAGGCCAAGGTGTCGCCTTTCATAGTCGGGCAGTTGAAAAAGGTCTTGAGGCTATGCCTCAGGGCTAACATTGACGGCTATGAAGAGCAGATAACCTATTGATAATACAATAAATAGTTTGATGAGGGGGCAGTGAATATGGATAACGAAATAACTCTTGAAAAGATCGACAGGATTGTAGAAAGAACAGGGGCAAGCTATGAGGAGGCCAGAAATGCTCTCTCGAGTGCTGAAGGCGACGTTATAGAAGCCATAATAGCTCTTGAGAAGAAGGGCAGCAGAGGAAAGTTTGAGGATATGAACGCCAAAATAAGCGAAAAGAGCAGTGAAGCGATAGACAAGCTGAAGGAAGTTCTTGAAAAGGGGAATGTCACAAGAGTCATACTTGAAAAGGATGGAGATGTGCTCTTGAATCTGCCTGTTACAATAGGCGCCTTGGGACTTATACTGGCTCCTATAGCGGCAATGATAGGTGTGTCTGCAGCCGTATTTGCCAAGTATAAGATAAAGATAGTAAAGGATGACGGCGAAGTAGTTGACCTTAATGACATCACCGAAGAAAAAATATGCGAAATGAAAGAAAAAATGAGCTTTGGCAAGAAATCTGAAGAGTGCTCAGAGGAAGAAAAAACGGAGGAAGAAAAAAAGGAAGAATCCGAAAAAGAATAGCAAATCAAGCTAAAGCCTCCTGGAAACAGGGGGTTTTAATTTTGTTAAATTGTTGCGTGCAGATTATTTACATTTTATGATAATAGATTTATAATATATACTATATAAATAGTATATCATAAATGCCATATCACATTGTAAAGAGGTGATTAAAATACAGTTGACAGACAGGCAGTTGAAGATTATAGAGATTGTCAAACAAAGCGGACCCATTACTAGTGAGCAGATAGCCACAATGCTGAGTGTAACAAGGGCTACGCTAAGGCCCGACCTTGCCATACTGACAATGTCAGGCATACTCGATGCAAGGCCAAAGGTGGGATATTTCTATGTGGGCATAGATGAAAACAACCTTATAGCCAAGAAGCTAAGATCAAAAAAAGTAGAGGACCTTATGAGTCTCCCTGTGGTTGTCGGCGAGGAAGCCACTGTGTATGATACGATTGTGACAATATTCCTTGAGGATACTGGAAGCGTATTTGTTACTGACGGAGGATTTCTAACAGGCGTAGTTTCAAGGAAGGACCTTCTCAAAAACGCGATAGGCGGAATTGATATAAACAAGATTCCGGTGGGTATTATAATGACCAGGATGCCCAACATAATAATGGCTTTTCCGGACGAGAGCATATCTGACGTGGCAAGAAAAATAATAGAACACGAAGTAGATTCAGTCCCTGTTGTTGAGCATGTCAGGAGAGAGGACGGAAAAGAAGGCTACAAGATATTGGGCAAAATTTCGAAGACAAACATAGCTAGATTTTTTGTAGAACTGGCAGGAGAATAAATATGGAGGGCGCAATATGAATCATTTGGTTATATACGTAATATCGGATTCCCTGGGGGAAACGGCTGAACAGGTTGCAAGAGCATCGATAAGCCAGTTCGCCACCACCGATTATGAGATAAAAAGATATTCCTATGTGCTTGACGAGGAAAATCTGGGGGATATTCTGAATCTTGCCAAGGAGGAAAATTCAGTAATACTGTATACGCTTGTAAACCTTAAATTCGTAGAGCAGCTTGTGAGTTTCTGCAGCAGGGAGAACATACCAAATGTGGATTTGCTAAGCGATCTTATAAATTGCATAGCCTTAAGGACAAATCTTGTCCCTAAAAGGGAGCCGGGAGTAATAAGAAAGCTCGATGAAAAATATTTCAGAAGAGTCGAGGCAATCGAATTTGCGGTTAAATATGACGACGGCAAGGATCCGAGAGGATTCGAGAAGGCGGACATAGTACTCATAGGCATATCAAGGACATCCAAAACACCGCTGAGCATGTATCTGGCAAATAAGAATATAAAGGTTGCAAACATTCCGCTGGTTCCTGAGGCCGAGCCGCCGAGGGAGTTATTCGACATAAGCCCCAGGAAAATAGTCGGCCTTACGAATTCGCCTCAAAAGCTCAATCAGATAAGGACTGAAAGACTCAAGGCGCTGGGCCTTGCAAGCAACGCCAACTACGCGTCATATCAGAGAATATTGGAAGAGATAAGCTATGCCGAGACTATCATGAGAAGGATTGGCTGTCCGATTATTAACGTGGCCAACAAGGCCATAGAAGAGACTGCCGGTATAATACTCGACATAATGAAGTCTAACGGAATCAAGATATACAAGGATTAAGTAAAAGCGACGTAAATCTGATATGCTCCCCTTGTAGTGGACAGTTTAAATAATAAAACTGTTTGCTATGAGGAGGAGCATTTTTATATGGGAAGAAAACCAAAATTATCAAGTAGTGAAAAGTTAGAAGCAGTAAAACAAT